>Ga0105249_10000224_pt1 | contig 64572 bp, 62 predicted proteins | sample KBSS44metaG_FD_81522 | JGI IMG/M metagenome (GOLD analysis project Ga0105249, IMG submission 81522) | Switchgrass rhizosphere microbial communities from Kellogg Biological Station, Michigan, USA - KBS S4-4 metaG | ecosystem: Host-associated > Plants > Roots > Rhizosphere > Soil | place... | reverse complement strand
GGTAGCGATTGCGGGCGAACCAGCGGTAGAAGCGCTCCGCCAGCGGCCGGACGAAGGGGATCGAGAACACCCACGTGATCAGCTGTCCCTTCGGCAGCTGGTCGATGATCTGTTCGAGTGCCGCAGCGCCCTGCCACGTGCGGCCGTCGCGGCGGATAAGCTGTACGGATTGGGCGAACGCCCGCGTAGGGATCCACGGAAAGCGCACATGAACGCCCTGGCCTTGCGACGGAATGATCTCGAAGACGTGCTTGCGGTCCCAGTTCTCGAGGCGACGCACGAGACCCTGACAGACCTTGCAAGCGCCGTCGTACACGATCGTGTACGCGCGGCCCGGCGCGCCAACGACGGGCGCGACGACATGGGACTCGTCCTGGCCCTTCACCGTGAAGCGCACGACCGGCACGGTCTTCGATAGTGCGACCGCGCGCTGCGACGGAGGGGGAACGGTCGCGGTCATGCCGCTTGCCGGATCGTCATGGCCGGCGGCTCAATGAGCGTCTTGTGGAGCGGGCAGAGCTCTGCCACGCGCTGCGCCACGCCCGTTCGATCCGCGGGGAGCGACGGCCACCGGTATGACAGCTCCATCGCCCCGACGCGGTGCGGCTTCTCGGCAAACGACCACGACACGTCGATGACGAGGTCATCAGCGCTGATGCCGGCGTTCGACGCCCACGACTGCAGCACGCCGAACGTGCACATCGCGAGACCGCTCGCGAGCATCTGGTACGGCGAATACTCCTGATCGGCCGACTCGGCCTCGATCGTGAGCTGACCGGTGGTTGGCTCGAGCCGGATGGATTCGTCGGATAAGAGTGTGATCTTCACGGATGCCTCCCTGCCCGCTGCCGACGTGCAAGGGAGCGGCCACCACGCGGTCAGACTGCGGAAGACGCCGCCGCTGGCTGCTGTTGCGAAAGGCAGTGCAGAGTACCGAGGCCCCACACGAGATCGACGGCGTGAATACCCACGACCTCGCGATCGGGCATGAGCGACGCGATCGTGTTGAGCGCGACCCGGTCGTTGCGGTCGTTGAACGTCGGCACGACGACGACGCCGTTCGCGATGTAGAAGTTCGCGTAGCTCGCGGGCAGCCGCTCGCCGTTCATCACGACCGGCCGCGGGAAGGGCAGGGTGACGACGCGCAGCGCGCTTCCGGACACCAGCTGCAAGCGCCGGAGGTTGTCGGCCGAGCGCCGGTGGTTCTCGTCCGCCGGATCTTCCTCATGCGCGAGCACAACGACGTCGGGCGCCACGAACCGCGCGATGTCGTCGATGTGGCCGTGCGTGTCGTCACCGACGCACCCCTCACCGAGCCACACCGTCTGCCTAACGCCGAGGTAGTCTCGAAAGATCTGCTCGTATTGCTCGCGGGTGACTCCGGGGTTCCGGACCTGGACATCGGAGAGCAGCCACTCTTCGGTCACCAGCACCAGGCCCTGTCCGTTCGCTTCGATCCCGCCTCCCTCGAGCACCACCCGTTCGCCGGTGTCAGGCCGCACCGGTTCCATGCGTGGCAGGCCGGTGACGCGCGCGACGGCCTCCCCCACGAGCGCGTCTCGGCCGTAGTTGTCGTACTTCGCCCAGGCGTTGAACGCCCAGTTCACGAGGACGGGAGCGCCGCGCTCGTCGTGGACGACCGTGGGCGCCGAGTCGCGGAGCCATACGCGGTCGTTCGGCACGACGTGCAGCCGGTACTCCGACTCCGGCACGCCGTGCGCCTTCAGCACTGCGCGAGCATCATCGAGGACGTGCTCGTCGTGGCAGAGAATCTCGACGCGCTCGTGGCGCGCGAGCACGCGCGCGATCTCGGCGTACACCCACGGGATGGGTGCGAGCTTGCCTGGCCAGTCGGGCTCGTGGTGCGGCCAGGCGATCCACGTGGCGTCGTGAGGTTCCCACTCCGCTGGCATGCGGACAGTACCAGGAGCCGGGAGCTTCGATCGGGGCGCTGACGAGCCCGAGCGAGCTCCTGGGTCAGCCGGGGGCTCGAACGTGCGAGCCGACGTCGACGCACGCGCCGTCTCACCCCCGGTGGGTCCGATGTCGCCCATGCCGTCGATATCTTCGCTCATGACCCTCGCCGCCTAACGATGGTTCGGTTGCCGGTTCCCCTGAGCCCGGTTCCCAACCCGGTCAACCGAGATATCGATTCAGAATTGGCCCATACGCGTCGATTCGTCGGTCCCGAAGGAACGGCCAGTTCCGCCTGGTGTCTTCGATGACGCGCGGGTCGCATGTCGCCACCAGCACCGCCGGGTCGACGCCCGCTTCGGCGACAAGGCGACCGAACGGGTCGCTGATGAAGGAATGGCCGAAGAACTCGAGGCCGTTCGTGCCCGGCTCCGGCTCGAACCCCACACGATTCGGGCTCGCCACGTAGACGCCGTTCGCGATCGAATGGGCGCGCTGAATCGTCCGCCATGCCGCCACCTGATCCGTCCCGAACTCCGCCTTCTCGGACGGATGCCACCCGATCGCCGTCGGATAGAACAGGATGTCCGCCCCGAGCAGCGACGTGATGCGGGCGGCCTCGGGGTACCATTGATCCCAGCAGATCAGCACGCCGATGTTTGCATAACGCGTCTTCCAGACGCGAAATCCGTTCGCCGCGCCCTTGAGCGTGTACCGCTCATCCTGGGTCGCGTCTCCGGGCGTGAAGTAGTACTTCTCGTTGAAGAGCGGGTCATCCGGGATGTGCATCTTGCGATACACGCCCAGCAGGCTCCCGTCGGCGTCGACGATCGCGGCCGAGTTCCGATACACGCCGGCCGCCTGCCGCTCGAAGATCGGAACGATGAGGACAATCTCGAGATCCTTCGCCAACGCCTGCAGCGTCGTGACGGTAGGTCCCGGGATGGGCTCGGCCAGCTCGAACCGCTCACCCTTCTGCGCTTTGCAGAAGTACTGGCAGTTGAAGAGCTCCTGCAGGCAGATGATCTGTGCGCCTTTCGCGTGCGCTTCGCGGATCTTCTTGATCGCGTCGTTCAGATTCGCGGAGACGTCGGGGGTGACGGCTTCCTGAATGAGACCGACGGTGAATGGAGTGGTCGCGCTCATGCGCGAAACGTAATCACCCTGGCCAACGCCGACTCGCTCACGCGCGTGCCGCGTTCGCGGCCGCCTGACGAGTCGGCCATTCCACGATACCGACGACGATGTCGCCCACGTTCGTCCCGCTCAGGCCCGTGCGCAGCAGCGCGCCCGCGGCGTCGAGCGCGTCGAACGACCGATGCTCGGCGAGGTCATGCGCCGGATCGCGGTCTGCGCCGTGTATCGCGTCCCACGTCGTCGCGTCGACGACGGCGCCGGCCGCATCGCTGTTGCCGTCGCGTCCATCCGTTCCGGCGGCGAGCAGGGTGATGCCGTGACCACGTTCGCCTTCCGCGCGCAGCGCGTCTGCCGCGGCCAGGGCCAGCTCCTGGCATCGTCCGCCGCGCTCCGGCGCGCCCGGGCCGAGGCGAACCGTCGTCTCACCGCCCCACAGCATGCAGCCGAAGCGAGCCGCCGCTGGCGCGTCCGCGTCAGGCAGGCTGGCTTCACGAAAACGCACGAGCTCATCGACGAGTCGCTGTGCCGTGAACGCCGCGTCGTCGAGCAGCGGTTCGTCCACGACCTTGATCGGCACAACCCCTCGAGCGAGTGCCGCCGCAGCGGCGGCATCGAGTGCGTCGCGGTTGCCGAGGATGACCGCGCACTCGACCGTCTCGAACGCCGGATCGCTCGGCGGCGGTGGCTCGCTCCCGGGTAGTGGCGTCCGCAGCAGATCTCTGAGCGGGCGCGGCACGAACGGCTCGAGACCATCACGCTCGATGAGATCCAGCACATCGGCACCGCTCCGGGGATCCGGCGCGCACGGTCCCGAGCCGATCGAGGGGATGTCGTCGCCGACGACGTCCGACACGATCAGGCAGTGCACTCGAGCTGGCGCGAGGGCCCGCGCCAGTCGCCCGGCGCCCCATCGCGTGAAGCGCTTCCGAATTGCGTTCATCACCGTGATGTCCGCACCCGACGTGAGCAGCGCGTCGAACATCCAGGTGAGATCGCGCTCAGTTACGCCGTTCGCCGGTGCGGCAACGAGGCTCGTCGCCCCACCCGACAGCAGCACGAACACCGTCCCCACTCCCGCGATCTGCTCGGCGAGCGCCACGACGGCGTTCGCGGCAGCGCGCGAGCCCGCGTTAGGTGTGGGGTGATCGCCGACCAGGACCGTCAGCGCGCGGTGCGGTGAGGGACCGTCGGCGGGCGCCACGATCACGCCGCCCGAAGGGTCCACGCCGTGGTCGCGAAGTGTGGTGATCGCGGCCTCGGCCATCGCGATGGCGGCCTTGCCGATCGCAATGATCCAGACGGGCGGCGCGGCGTCCGCGAGGCGGGCAGCGACGCCCCGAGCGGTGGCGCTGCGCGGATCGACGCCGGCAACCCCGGCGGCATGCACCGCGACCGCGAGATCGCGTCGCGCGACGAGGCTGTCGGGCCGGGGGTCGTTCATGTCGATGCAGAACCGCCCCGGCGTGTGCCGAGGCGGTTCGTCATTTCTCGGACGGCGGCGGTGGTGAGAGCTTGTCGATCGCGTCGCCGAGCTCCGTGTAGGCCTCGGCCACGAGCACACGGAATGGTTGCGTCTTGTACGCGATCTTGCCGTCGGGGCCGATCACGTACAGCGAGCGGTTGTCGATCTTTCGAGCTTCGTCGTACGCACCGTAGGCGGCGCCGACCTTACCGCCCGAGTCGCTGGCGAACACCACGGGGAAGTCCGAGTCGCGAGCCCAGCTCGCGAGCGCGGTATCGGGGTCGACGCTGATGCCGACCACGACGACTTTCCGGCCGTTGTTGAAGAGCGTGGCGTACTGATCACGGTACGCCTCCATTTGGACCGTTCAGCCACGCGTTCGTGCTTTGATGAAGAACGCGAGGACGACGGTGTTGCCGCGCAGCGACGACAGCGTGACGGGATCGCGGAGGCGGCCGTAGCGCGTGGCGCCAGGGAGCGTGAAGTCGGGCGCCATCTCACCGACTTTTGGGCCGGTCGGTGGCGGGGGCGGCGCCGGTGTTTGCTGCGCGCTCGCGGCGAAGGGGCCGGCCAGTGCGGCGAGCGTGATTGCGGCGAGCGCTCGACGCGCCGCGGATGCTGATGCCATTCGATCTCCGGGTGGAGGGAACGCCTCAAGTTGGTTGCGTAGGCGAGGGGACGGAAGAGGCAACATCGCCGCTTGCCGATCGCCGCCGGCTGCTTGCCAGTGCTGCTCGCTGCTACCGGCTGTTCGCTGCCCAAGTATTCTATACGCAGACCCAGCGTGCGACCGGACAGTCCATTGCCTAAGCGCGCCTCAGTCTCGAGTCCCACCGATGAGTTTGTCTCTGGACAGGAAGTGTCCACTCCAGAGGATAGTCACAGGCGTTAAGGCCCCGTTTAGCGGGTCAACTTGGGGCATGCGAGGTGCCTTTCATGGGGCCGATCGCCGCGGCGGACGCGGCGCGGCTCAACGAGGAGGAACCTCATGCGCAATTCTGTGAAGATGCTCGTCGTGCCGGCGCTCGTACTCGCAGCTGCCTGCGGGCGGGACGAGAAACCCACGATGGACGAGGCGCTTCGAAATGACCTGTCCCTCGCATCGTCTATGCAGCCTCAACAGCAGTTCGTTTCGCCGGTCGAGCTCGGGTATGGCGGGTACGGCTACGGGCAGCCCGGGATGGCACAGCCCAACGGCTACTACTACCCGGCCGCGCCGCAGCCCGTCGCGCAGCGGCGGATTTACCGCGCGCCGGCGAGCTCGTCCAGCGGCACGTATTCGACCGGCAGGGCCAGCACCGGCACGCAGACGGTGAAGAACACGAAGCGGGACGCGATCATCGGCGGCGTTGCTGGTGCCGCGATTGGCGCGGTGACGAGCCGCGACAAGCTCAAGGGCGCCGTCCTCGGCGGCGTGGCGGGCAGCGTGCTCGGCGCGGTCATCGGCAACAACGTGGACGTCAAGAAGATCCCGATTCCGTACTAAGCACCTTGGTACCAGCAGCACAGTAACGCAGGACATGTCCACGAAAGAGCGCGGCGTCCGGATCCGGACGCCGCGTTCGTTTTCCATGCGCTGGGACGTGGCGCCGGGCATGCTTCTCGCCAACCCCGGCCGTGTGAGCCTCGACCCTTTTGACGACGCCGGCACGGCCAACGATCGCCGTGAGCACAGCCGGCCATCGCTTCGCGTCGGAACGACGAGTGCGCGCCATTCGCTGGCGGCGCAGCATGCCGCGCAGCGCTCGATGATCGAGCGGATTGCCGATCGCCTAACGCGGATCGCGGCGTCGACGCTGTTCCTCGTCCTGCACGTCGCCTGGTTCCTGGCGTGGATCCTGTCGAATACGGGCGCCTTCGGGCTGCGGCCGTTCGACCCGTTCCCGTTCGGGCTGCTCACGATGATCGTGTCGCTGGAGGCGATCTTCCTGTCGATCTTCGTCCTCATGGCGCAATCCCGCGAGTCCGCCGTGGCGGAGCTGCGCGAGGAGGTGAGCCTGCAGGTGGTGCTCCGGATGGAGGAAGAGGTCACGAAGACGCTGCAGCTCGTTGCCGGTCTGTACGCGCGGCTCGGCCACCAGGTCAGTATCGACGCGGAGCTCCGTGAGATGCTCGGTCCGCTCGACCCCGATACGATCGAGAAGGACCTCATCGAGCAGATCCAGGAGGCCAGACGGCCGGGGAAGAGACACAAAACCGCGATCTGACAACGACTGCCTGCGGGCTGGGTGCTATTGGCACGCGTCTGAGTTTCGGATCGGACCTTACGCGACCACCCTCGCGACGCGGGTGCGCACGCGGGCGACGTCCCTCGCACATCCATACTGCAGCCCAGCGGCATCGCCGAGCCCAATTGCCGTTTCACTTCTTGAGGCTCTCGAGTGGGTGCGTCCGGATGATCCGCGTGCGTCCGCGGCAGTTACCCGTCTGTGTGCGTCCGCGATGACGCTTCTCAGCGAGACTCTCGCCGAGAGACAGTTCACGCCACACGGCTATCCCAACCTCGGACTTACTCCACTAATTAGTGCGGGTCGCTCGGGGAGAGGAGCTGGTCGCCGGCTGGGAACCCAGCTCCTCCCCAGCGACCAGCACCCCACACGGTCGGTGCCAGCGTCGTGCTCCTAGGCCCGGCCTCCGACGAGCTGTCGCAGCACGTACGGCAGAATCCCGCCGTGCTTGTAGTAGCTCAGCTCCTCGGGTGTATCGATGCGCGTCAGCACCTTGAAGGTCTTGGTCGCGCCGTCCGCACCGCGTGCCGACACGGTCAACGTCGCGCGCGGACGAAGCGAATCGTCCAGACCCGTGATATCGAACGTCTCGAAACCGGTGAGGCCGAGCGAGTGGCGCGTCTCGCCGTTCGTGAACTCGAGCGGCAGCACGCCCATGCCGACGAGGTTCGACCGGTGAATGCGCTCGAACGACTCGGCGATCGCCGCGCGGATGCCTAACAACGCCGTTCCCTTCGCGGCCCAGTCGCGCGACGAGCCGGTCCCGTACTCCTTGCCGGCGATGATGACGAGCGGCGTCCCGCGTTGCTGCTGCTCCATCGCGACATCATAGATCGGCCGCGGCTCGGCGCCAGGCTCCGTCGCCGTCCACCAGCCCTCCTTGCCGCCGGCGAGCTCGTTTCGCAGGCGAATGTTCGCGAAGGTCCCGCGCATCATCACCTCGTGATTCCCGCGCCGCGCGCCGTAGGAGTTGAAATCCCGCGTCGGAACGCCCTGGGCAATGAGCCATTTCCCGGCCGGGCTCGCGGCCGCAATGTTGCCGGCCGGCGAGATGTGATCGGTCGTGATCGAGTCGCCGAACATGCCTAGTGCGCGGGCGCCGGCGATCGGGCGAACGCCCGGAGGCGCCATTGTCATCCCCTCGAAGTACGGCGGATTCTTCACGTACGTCGACGCCTCGCTCCAGGCGTACCGATCGCCCGTCGGAACCTCGATCGCGCGCCATGCCTCATCACCCTCGAACACGTTCGCGTACTGGCGCTCGAACTGCTCCGACTTCACCGACTGCATGATCGTCGTCTCCACCTCGGCGGGCGTCGGCCAGATGTCCCGCAGGAATACCGGGCCGTCCGTGCCGACGCCTAACGGCTCCGTCGAGAAGTCGATGTCCATGCGGCCGGCCAGTGCATACGCGACCACGAGCGGTGGCGACATGAGGTAGTTGAATCGTGTGAGCGGGTTCACGCGGCCCTCGAAGTTGCGGTTGCCCGACAGCACGGCCGCGACGACGAGCTTGTTCTCTTCCACGGCATGTGCGATGGGCGCCGGCAGCGGCCCGGAGTTTCCGATACACGTCGTGCAGCCGTAGCCGACGATGTGAAACCCCAGTGCCTCGAGCGGCTTCATCAGGCCGGCGGCATTGTAGTAGTCGGTCACGACCTTCGAGCCCGGTGCGCAACTGGTCTTGACCCACGGCTTCGTCGTCAGCCCCCTGGCAACAGCGTTCCGCGCGAGCAGGCCGGCGCCAAGCATGACGGACGGGTTCGAGGTGTTCGTGCAGCTCGTGATGGCGGCAATGACCACGGACCCGTGTCGCAGCGTGAACTTCGCGCCGTTCATCTCGACGGGAACGCCGACATCCGGGTGCGACGTCTCCTCGGGCGCAACCGCGACGGCGGATGGGGATAGCTCGGGCGAGGCGGCAACCGTAGTCGCGCGCTTGAGCTCGGCCTTGCCACCACCGGCCGCCAGACGATCGAGATCGGCCGTGAGCGCGTCGCGAAACATGGTCTTCGCCTGACGCAGGGGAACACGATCCTGCGGGCGCTTGGGTCCCGCCAGACTCGGCTCGACGGTCGTGAGGTCGAGCTCGATGGTGTCGGTGAACACCGGGTCCGGGGTGTCGTCCGTTCGGAACAGCCCCTGCTCCCTGCAATAGGCCTCGACGAGCGCCGTGTGATCGGCGCTGCGTCCCGTTAGGCGGAGATAGTCGAGCGTCTGTCCGTCGACCGGAAAGAACCCCATCGTGGCGCCGTACTCGGGCGCCATGTTCCCGATCGTGGCGCGGTCCGCGAGCGGCAGCGTCGAGAGGCCGGTGCCGTAGAACTCGACGAACTTGCCCACGACCTTCTTCTTCCGAAGCATCTCGGTGACGGTGAGCACGAGATCCGTCGCCGTCGCGCCGGGCGGAAGCTTCCCGTGCAGCTTGAACCCGACGACCTCGGGAATGAGCATCGAGACCGGCTGGCCGAGCATCGCGGCTTCGGCCTCGATGCCGCCGACGCCCCAGCCCATGACGCCGAGGCCGTTGATCATCGTGGTGTGTGAGTCGGTCCCGACGAGCGAATCCGGATAGGCCAGCGTCTCGCCACCGTTGTCGGTGTTCGCGCGGGTGAACACCACGCGGCCGAGATACTCGAGGTTCACCTGGTGGCAGATCCCGGTGCCCGGCGGGACGACGCGGAAGTTGTCCAGCGCGTTCTGGCCCCAGCGGAGAAACTCGTATCGCTCGCGATTCCGCTCGAACTCCTTTTCGGTGTTCAACAGGAAGGCGGCTTCGCTGCCATACTCGTCGACTTGCACGGAGTGGTCGATGACGAGGTCGACGGGCTGCAGCGGGTTGATGCGCGTGGGGTCGCCGCCGAGGCTCACCATCGCGTCGCGCATGGCGGCGAGGTCGACGACGCAGGGAACGCCGGTGAAGTCCTGCAGGAGCACTCGGCTCGTTCGGAACGCGATCTCCTTCTCGAGCTTGGCCGTCACGTCCCAGCGCGCGAGTGCCTCGACGTCGGCGCGCTTCACGAACGCGTTGTCTTCGTTTCGCAGCAGGTTCTCGAGCAGGATCTTCAGGCTGAACGGCAGTCGGTCCACTCTGCTGCCCGCGAGCGAGGCCACGCTCGCCAGGCGAAAGATGGTGTACTGCCGCCCCGCGACATTCAGCGTCGCGCGGCTGCCGAAGGTGTTCGGGTGTGTCATGGGATCGTCTCTCGCTGGGCGCCCGGTCTTCCAGACCTTGGCGCGAGGGATCACGGAGCCACTGCCGCGCCGCGGAGCGGTCGACGACAGGCTACCCGCAATCTACAGGGTCGAGGTGGGGTCGGGAGTCGCCGCGCGAGTCACCGCAGTTCGCCGCCGGGCGCGAACGCGCGCGCCTCGGTCTCGTACCACGAGTTCCGGCGAAGCGCACCACGCATCCGCGCCTCGCCTTCGTCCACGAGTCGCAGTGGCATCAGCACGTCGATGACGACGAATCGCGACAGCGCTCGTCCAGGGCCTCCCATGCGTGTCAGCGCCGCGTCGCTTAGCGGGATCCCCGTGAGGACGGCGTCGCGGGTCTGCTGCGCGAGGTGCAGGCTCTCATGGGCAAGTGTGCGACGGAGATCGTAGTCCGTGCCCGCGCTGGCGGAGTAGACAATAATCCCCGCGTTATGCTGGGCGAATGCGCCCTCGCAGGGCGGGGGACAGCTAGCCGACGGCAGCCGCCAGCTCGACGACCGCAGGACCGGTGCCCCGGTCGTGAGCGTTGCACCCCAGTCGACCCGCGCACGTGATCCACCGGTCATCACCGTCGCGACACGCACCGCGCCCATCGCTGACAGGCGGGCAGTGACCGGTGTGTTGGTTCCGGGACGGATCCGCAGGTAGAACGGGTAGACCGGTAGCGTCAGATCCGACAGCGGTGGTGCGCCTCCGTCGACGTTCCGTGCGATGCTCGCCCCGACGGCAGTGAGCTGCAGCCCGGCAAACCGGGTGGACGGCGATTCGGTGCCGATGAGCTCCAGCCCTGCGCTCATCAGCGAGCCGCCGACGAGCCCTTTCACCAGCGCGGTTCGCATGGGCACGCCCGAGACGATGGCGCGCGCCACCGACGCGGTTGCCCCGATCGCGACGTTGAGCGCGAGAAACTGCCGGTGTGCGCCGCGATCGCGCTCGAGTGACTGCGCGGCGACCGCCCGACTCGCCGTCGCGGCGAGCCCGAGGCCAACCAGCAGTGTCGAGATCCAGTGACGCGGGCGCATATTCCCATGGACAGTCCGGCTCGCTCCGCGTCACGACAGCTCGCCCTTCGCCGCGTGGGTATCTCACGCGGCGCCTAACGTTGTGAGCAACGTCACGTTTTGCGCGCCGGGCACCAGGTGCGCTACCTTTGCCGCCCATGCAGACGCCACTGGACGTCGTTGACGTTGCGCTGGACCTCATGCGGATCGAGTCGACCAGCGGGAGCGAGGGCGCAGTCATCGCGTTCGTGGATCGCCTCCTCGAAAGTCGCGGGTGGCGAACGTCGCGCGTTGCCGTGACCACGGGCCGTGACGATCTCTTCGCGACCGCGACCGACGCACCGCTCGTCACTCTGTCCACGCACCTGGACACCGTTCCACCGTACATCCCGCCGGCGCGGACCGCCGAACGGATCACCGGCCGCGGCGCGTGCGATGCGAAGGGCATCGCCGCGGCGATGATCTGTGCGGCGGAGCGACTGCGCGACGCGAGCGTTCCCGTGGCATTGTTGTTCGTGGTGGGCGAGGAGACGTGTCACGACGGAGCCCATGCCGCGAACGACGCGCTGCGCCGCGGAGACTTGCCGCGAACGAGCCGCGCGCTCATCAACGGCGAACCGACGGAGAGCACCCTGGCGCTCGGGACGAAGGGCGCGGTGCGAATGACGCTGCGCACCGCCGGGCGCGCGGCGCACTCCGCGTATCCGCACCTCGGGCGGTCGGCCACGCTGGGTCTCGTGCGTTTGCTCTCGGAGCTCGACTCGATTCGTCTGCCACGCGACGCCATCCTCGGGGAAACCACGATCAACATCGGGATGCTGTCGGGCGGCGTGGCGGACAACATTGTCGCCCCGGCCGCAGAAGCGCGACTCATGGCGCGCCTCGTCGGGCCGGTGGACGACGTGGTCGACGCCGTGCGCTCGTGGGCGGGCCAACGTGCCACGCTCGAAGTGGGCACCAGCGTACCGGCCGTGCATCTCGGGACCGTGCCTGGCATCGAGACATCGGTCGTCGCGTTCGCGACCGACATTCCGGCGCTGACGGCGTGGGGAACACCGTATCTGTTCGGTCCGGGCTGCATACACGTCGCCCATTCGGACGACGAGTTCATTGAGATCGCGGAGCTGCGTCGCGCGGTGGAGCGCTACGAGCAGATCGTGCGCGCGGTGGTGGAACGGGTCTGACGGCCGCTCAGGCGACTTCCTTCTGCGGAACGGGCTGCTCGGCGGTCGGCGTTAGGCGCGACGCCGAGATCGCCTGCGTCGGGCAATGCCGCACGAAGTCACCGTCGGCGGAGCACCAGTCGACGATCTCCGACCGCGGATAGGCCTTGTTGCGCGCGTCCATCGCCATCGTGTCCGGCGCGATGGCGGCGCAGAAGCCGCAGCCGGTGCACAGGCTGCGATCGACCTCCAGCCGGTAGGGTGCGCGGGGGAACACGCCGCGTGTCGCCGCGAGACACTCGGGCAGCTGGGTCAGCGCTTCGCGCGCCGCGCGATAGCCCTCGGCGATCACTTCCGCCGTGTGCGAAAAGCTGAGCCACCCGACGTGGCCGAGTCGCGGCCGAATGAGGAACATCGGCGGGCTGGCCCACTCGCGAAGAGGCGACAGCTGCAGCGCATGCATCATGACAGTCGCCGCCCGCATGTACGTCGCGGCGAACCCCTGCGCGGAGGCTTCCGTATTGTGCGAGAGGTCGCTCGAGCCAACGTCCACCGCGATCACCGCGTCCGCGTCCTGAGCCGCAATCGCCACGGGCATGTTATCGATCGTTCCACCGTCAATGCAGTGGCGGCCGTCGACGCGCCCGGGCGGGAAGAACCCGGGCAGCGCGCAGGACGCGTACACGGCATCATCGACGCGAACGTCGCGAAGGCCGGGCAGGCCCCACACAACCTGAATCCCGCGCTCGACGTCGACCGTGTTCACGAGCAGCGGCACCGGCAGCTGCTCGAACGTGACGCCGGGAATCGCGCTCATGCACAGGCCACGCAGCGGCTCCTCGAGGTAGATCGACGGAGAACGCATGCGCTCGAGCAGCATGCCGACGTGGTTGATGCGAAACAGATCGCGACGGCGCAGCGAGACCGCTCGCCGTTCCATCTCGTCGAGTGACATCCCGCCCACGTACGCGGCGGCGAGCAGTGCGCCGATGCTCGTGCCGGCATAGCACGTCGGGCGCACGCCGGTCTCCTCGAGCGCGCGAAGCACGCCGATGTGTGCGAACCCCTTCATCCCTCCGCCCCCGAGTACGAGGGCGATGCGCCGATGCTGCTCCAAGGGTCAATCTCCTGCTACGCGTCGTGTCGTTCGTTGGTGTGCGCGCCAGTCTCATCACAGCGCTGCCTCGAGGCACGCTACCTCCTATAGTAACAGACCGCCGCGACGCACTCGCCGTCACCACCGTCTTGCCTGTCATGCCAATACCCAAGAAAAAGCCGGGCGATCACAGTCGCCCGGCTTCTCACCACGTTCCGCGCGTGCCGAGCATCACGTCAGGAAGAGATAAAGCCCGTACAAGCCGACTGCCGCGCCGCCAAGCATCACGAGCGTACCGGCGTCGTCACCAATCACCGCGCCGACGACGAGCGCGGCTCCTCCGACGATCATGAGCGCCACCGAGTTTTTCGATTTCTTGTTCTGAAAAACTGGTGGCGCACCACGCGACGTGCTAATAGCGTGAGCGGCCACGCGTGCGCTCGACGTGCTGGGGCCGCGGAGCGTCGGCGCGCTTGCCGAAGCCGGCGTGGTCGTCGCGGACGCGGAGTCGCGCGGCACCGAGCCCAACTGCCCGGCCAATCCGGTTGGCATGACGCCGACGGCAGCGAACGCCGAGGCCCCTGCATCCGAGCCGAATTGCGCCGACTGCGCAGCGAGTGGTGCCCCGACCAGCGCGAGCGCGGCGAGCGAAGCGAGCGCCGACCCAGCGAATAACCGCACATGCACGTTCATCGACTTCCTCCGAAACAGTGAGAAGCGAGCCGTTACTGGATTGCACGACGGAAAGAATTGGGCCAGCAGACAGCGCGGAGATCACGCGCGCCACGTCCCTAGTGGCGACTCCGGCGCCGATGATAGCTTTCCGGCCGCCGCGACACGAGACGCGCCGTGATCTCACGTGCGCTGCCAGCCCCTCTTGGACATCTGATGATTCGAAGGCGTTTCCGTAACGGAGCCGAGTGCGAGTCGCGCCGGCCATGGCTCGCGGCGTGACTGAACCGAGAAGCTCCACCGAACGTTCGCTGGTTCGCGCGATCGGTACGTGGGCGCTGGCCGCAGGCATCATCAACGTGACAGTCGGTGGCGGAATCTTCCGCCTCCCGGCCGACGTGGCGGCCGCACTCGGACCCGCCGCGCCGTTGGCGTACGTAGTCTGCGCGATCGCCATGGGACTCATCGTGCTCTGCTTTGCGGAGGCCGGCAGCCGCGTCTCGCTCACCGGCGGACCGTACGCGTATGTGGAGCTGGCGTTCGGTCCCTACATCGGCTTCCTCACCGGCGTCCTGATCTGGTTCCTCGGGACGACGGCCGTCGCCGCCGTGAGCACCGTGTTCGCGACGAACGCCGCCAAGCTGTTCCCGGTGTTCGAGCAGCCGACGATGCGGGCGATACTGCTCATCGCGAGCTTCGCGACCGTCGCGACCGTCAACATCCTCGGCGTCAAGCAGGGAAGTCGGCTCAACGGCATCGCCACCGTCGCGAAGTTGCTGCCTCTCCTACTGCTCGTGCTCGCCGGCGCGTTCTTCATTGACACGGCGAACCTCGCGATCACGACCGCGCCCGCCGCGGGAGACGTCACGCGCGCCTCCATCGTGCTCATCTTCGCGTTCAGCGGTATCGAGAGTGCGCTCGTGCCGAGCGGTGAGGTCAGGGAGCCTGCGCGCACCGTTCCGCGCGCGGTCTTCATGGCGATGCTGGTCATCACGTTGCTATACATCGCGATTCAGCTCGTCGCACAGGGCGTCCTCGGACCAGCCCTCGCGACGTCGACGACGCCGCTCGCGGATGCCGCCGGCGTCGTGCTCGGTCCGTGGGGTCGCATCCTGCTTCTCAGCGCGGTGGTCATCTCGACGTTCGGCTACCTGAGCGGAATGACGCTCGCCATACCGCGGGCCCTGTACGCATTCGGGCGCGACGGCTATCTCCCGGCCTTCATCGCCGCCGTGCACCCGCGCTTCCGGACGCCGCACATCTCGATCGCCATCCAATCCGCGCTCGCATGCGCGCTCGCAATCACGAGTGCCTTCGGGCCGCTCGCCATCATCTCGAACGTGGCCGCGCTGCTCGTCTACTTCGGCTGCTCGGTGGCGGCGTGGGAGCTGCGCCGACGCGACGTCGCGTCGGGGGGCATCCCGTTCCGCGTGCCCGGCGCGGCCGTGGTGCCCATCCTCTCGTGCGCGATGATCGTCGGGCTGCTCTCGTCCATCACGCTGCCCGAATGGCGTGTGCTCGTCTTCGTGCTCGCTGGCGCGTCCGTGCTGTTCGTGTTGACCCGTCGGCGCCGCGCCGCGCTCGCGGCCCCAACGGCCTGACCTGTTCGCGAGCGTCGCATGAACGATCCACTGCTCGCATTCCGAGCGGAGTTCCCGATCCTCGAGCGAACGACGTACCTCGTCTCGCATTCGCTCGGCGCCATGCCACGAACGGTCCCGGACCGGCTGGCCGAATATGTGGATACGTGGGCCGAGCTCGGCGTGCGTGCATGGGCGAACGGGTGGTGGGAGATGCCGATCGAGGCCGCGAGCGAGATCGCACCCCTGCTCGGCGCGGCCGCAGGGCAGGTGGCGATGGTGCCGAACGTCTCCATCGGCCAGGCGGTCGTGATGTCCGCGCTCGAATACACCGCCCCTCGCGACCGCATTGTGATGACGGAGCTGGACTTCCCATCCGTGCGCTACGTCTACGACCAGCTGGCGCCGAGGTTGGGAGCCAAAGTGGTCGTCGTCCCGACGCACGACGGTGTGTCCGTCGACGAGGAGCGGCTGTTGGCGGAGATCGACGAGCGGACGGCGCTCGTCGCGATCTCTCACGTGCTGTTTCGGTCCGCCTACATCATGGACGTCGAGGCGATCTGCCAGCGGGCGCACGACGTCGGCGCGGTCGTGTCGCTCGACGCGTTTCACTCGGTCGGCGTGATGCCGGTCGACGTGAAACGGATCGGCGTTGACTTCCTCACCGGTGGCGTGCTGAAGTGGCTGTGTGGCGGGCCGGGCGGATGCTTCCTGTACGCGTCGCCCGACGCGAGCAGTCGGCACCGTCCCGCGCTGACCGGGTGGCAGGCCCATCGCCGGCCGTTCGGGTTCGAGGCGGAAATGGACTATGCCGACGGAGCCGCGCGCTGGTTGTCCGGAACGCCCGTCATCCCGGCACTGTATGCGGCCACCGAGGGTCCGCGACTGATCCGGCGCGCCGGCATCGACGCCATTCGCGCGAAGAGCATTCGGCAGACGTCGCGGCTCATCGTGCTTGCGGACGAGCGTGGCTACGAGGTTCGCGCGCCGCGCGACGCTGCCCGGCGGGGCGGCACGGTTGCCTTCGACGTGCCCCATGCGTACGAGGTCGCGCAGTTCTTGCTATCCCGCGATATCATTGTCGACTATCGCCCGAATGCCGGCATCCGGATCGCGCCGCACTTCTACACCAGCGATGCCGAGCTCGAGCGCGCAGTTCTCGCGATTGACGAGGCGCTCGCGACCGGAGCCTGGCAGCAGTTCAGCGGGCGGAAGTCCGTCGTGACGTGAGCCTGATCGCGCAGTGAGCCCGTATGAGCCATCGTGCTCGCCCGTCGCTACCAGCACTCGACCACCCTGAACTCGAGACCGATGCCCCCACGCGCCGAGAAGGTCCGCAAGCAGTACGCGAACAAGGAATACCCGCACGTCATCCTGCGCTTCGAGGACGGCCACGAGATTCACATCCCGAAGGGCGTGTCGAAGTCGTTCGACTGCTACGTCGGCGAGCGCATCAAGATTCTCGCGGAGTACGATCCGACCGCGAAGGAACGGGAGAAGGTCGACACGCTGCGAGCGGAGCAGTTCGAAGACGCCACCGCGTGACCGCGCGGCGAGTCGCGCATCGGGCCGCGATGGCACGAATGGGTAAGGCAATCGTCAAGGCATGGGGGCCACCGGCTGCCCCGAAACCCACGCCCTGACACGCCTGACCCGGAGTACAATCGTGGCCGCTGACGATCGATCAGCCCGGGCATCTGTTTTCTCCCGCAGCACGACCAGTGAATCGACTGCCGGTGGCGCAACGCAGACCGCGTCGTTCGCCGTCGGTGCGCTGCGCGTCGATTTGATCGCGATGCCGGGTGCCGCACGAGTCGTTGTCGCGAGCGCCGAAGACCGGGATGTATACGTCGTCGAGCCTGCTGCCCTGGCGTCATGGGCCCGTGCCACCAAGCGACTCCTCTCGCTCGCGCCAGCCGGCGAAGCCGCACGTGGTGCCGAGTATCGCGCGCCGTTCCTGATCGATCGAGAAGGGCGGCCGGCCATCGCGTTCGAAGGGCTCGTAACTGCGCAGGCCGTCACGTTTCGACTGCTCGTCTGCGGGGCCAAATCGCGCGTCGAAGGCACCGTGACGACCGCCGACATCATTCGCGCCGTCACGGATGCGGCGTCGGGCGCGGTCACCGTCGCGCTCAGAGCCACGCCGTAAGCGCTCCAGTTCCCTTCGACCGTGAGTTAGCAAGCCGACCTGCCGGCGACGGAGCGTCTCGCTCGTCGGCACGCGTCGTGCGCCTTGGTGCCCCATTCTGGAGGTGCCATGAAAAGGATCACACGCGCGGCCCTGGTCGCGCTCGCGGGTTTAGGCGCGGCTCGTGCCGAGGGACAGATCACAACCGTGGTCGCCCAGCCGAAGCGCGTAGAAGCCAACGCCCAAGCTGTTGCTCGGCGCCAGGAGGTCGCGCAGGACAGCGTCGCCCGGGTTACGCTGACCGGCATGAAACAATGGGTCGACTCCGCGGCCCAGTCGCTCGCACTCCGCCCGGATACCGGTACGGCTCCGAGCGAGACCGCCGTGCCGGCAACTACCGCGGTGCCTCAGCGAACGGACACTCCGACCGCTGCTTCGGCTCGTCCGGCACAGACGCCCGAGTTTCGGGACGGCGCCCGGGCTCCCGACACCGCGACCCAGCTGCCGATGCTTGCGCTCGGAGGTGCGGTGCTTCTGCTGACAGGGCTGGTGCTTCGCCGGCGCGACCCCGCGCGGGCGCGCGTTCGCGTTCGCGGGTGACTGGAATGCGCCAGCGGCCGTCGCAAGCCCACGTGCGTCGCAGGGTGAGCGCGCTGCTCATGACCGTCGGAGCGTTTGCGCTCGTCGGGTCAGGGGCGTCGGTCGCGCGAGCCGCCCTTGCCCGTGATGCCGCGCGCACGCGATGGGCCGAGCTCGAGGCGCAACGCGCCGCCACGGGCGCTCGTGCGAAAGTGGCCGGAGGTACGGGCTGGGCAGCGGCACCGGGCTCACCTGTCGCGCGGCTCCTCATCCCTCGGCTCGGCCTCGACGAGGTGGTCGTCGAAGGCGTTGGCGATGACGCGCTCAGGGCCGGTCCGGGCCACATGACGGGCAGCGTGCTTCCGGGCGAGCCGGGGAACTCGGTCATCTCGGCGCACCGCGATCGCCACTTTCGGCCGCTGGGCGGGCTCGTCGTGGGTGACACCGTCATCACAGAAATCGGGACGGGCCGAGTGCGATGGGTGGTATCCCGGATTCGGGTAATGACGGCCGACGCGCCGGCGCTGCATACGACCGCGACGCCGGTCCTCACGCTCACGACGTGCTGGCCAATTCGCTATTTCGGGTCGGCTCCCGACCGATTGATCGCGGAGGCGGTGCCGACGTTGTAGCCGTGGGTGGGATGACACCGACCACTCCCAGTACTCGGTCCGCAGAACTCGGTCCTCAGAACCGGGGACTGCCCCCTCGGAACTGCGACTGGCGACTGTTGCCCGATGACTGACTCACGACTGTCAGCAGCAGACGCCAGCTCGGCGACCGGTCTGTAGCGCCACGGGACCAGGACTCGGCAACCCTCGGCGCCCCGCTCATTGCCAGCGCCGTGGTCCAGGGGTTTGTTGGTGTTCCCAGCTCGAGTTCCCGGTTCTCAGTCCCCTGTCCCTTGTCGATCATTCATTTTTCCGCGAAGGTGGGTGAGGCTCTCGCCGACCGACGTCCCGTCGTCGCGCTGGAGAGCTCCGTGTTGGCGCAGGGCCTCCCCATTCCCGCCAACGCCGACGCGGCGCGGCGCATGACAGCGGCCGTGGAGAGTACCGGCGCCGTGCCCGCGATCTCCGCGGTCGTCGCAGGCAATGCGACGTTTGGGCTGGAGGAGCCGGACCTCGCACGTTTCCTTGCGCGAGACGGCGTCATGAAGGTGAGTGCCCGGGACATCCCCGTCGCGATGCTGCAGGGCAGGGACGGAGCGACCACCGTCGCAGGGGCGTTGTCGCTCATGGCCCTCACGCCCATCCGCGTGTTCGCCACCGGCGGCATCGGCGGCGTGCACCGCGAGCCGCAGTTCGATGAGTCCGCGGACCTTGCGGAGCTGGCGCGGACTCCCGTCATCGTGGTGTGCGCCGGCGCGAAGTCCATTCTGGACCTCCAGGCGACGACCGAGCGGCTCGAGACCCACGGGGTCGTCGTCGTCGGTTATCGGACGCGCGAGATGCCGGGCTTCTTCTTCGCCGACACCGGCATCCCGCTGTCGACGACGCTGGACGATGCGGACGAGATCGCGCGCCTGTACGCGCTGCACTGCGCACTCGGCCGGCAGCAAGCCATCGTCGTGATGCAGCCGCCGCCCGCGGCGCATGCCGTCCGGAAGGCCAACATCGAACGGGCACTCGACACCGCGCTCGACGACGCGAAGCGCCACGGTGTTCGAGGTGGAGCGGTCACACCATATCTCCTGACCGCCGTCGAACGCGCGAGCGAAGGTCGGACTCTCGTGGCGAATCTTGCGCTGCTCGAGGCCAACGCTGCGCTCGCGGGAGAGATCGCCGTTGCGTGCGCGCGGCACGCGTCACCGAACGCCGTGACGGCATGAGCAAAACATGCCGCCCGATGCGTCGTGCACGCGGACAAAAAGGCTGAACGGCGCGACCGCTCGACGTCACGCCGGACCTCGCGAACGACGCGACGCGAATCGTGTGGCGCACGCCCGAGTCGAAGCGTCAATCGAGAGGACGCGCAGTATGTTTCGTGCGATGTTCGGCCCGCCGAACGCGCGGTGTGAGTCCTGCAAAGTTCGTCCAGGAGCCTGAGCGAAATCGACCACGTGAGTTGGCTCGCTCTCACTCGTGACGAGACGCGATTTCACCCGCGGCAAGGGTGCCGATCAGGTGTTGAACTCCGGGCTGTACGAGTAGTACAATAGGCATACACTCATGAGCTGGAGGTTAACCGAGATATGCCGACCCCATTCCTGAGTTCCGAAGAGTATGATGAGCGCGCCCACCAGCTGTATAACGAGGGGCAGTACGATCAGGCGCTCGATGTACTTCGGGAGGGACTCGCGCTCTATCCCAACGCGGTAGAGCTGCACATCGGGGTTGGTTATGCTCGGCTCGCCCGCGATGAGTTCGCGTGGGCACGACGCAGCTTCGAGGAAGCGCTCATCCTCGATCCTGAGCACGAGGACGCTCTCGCCGGTCTGGGTGAGACGCTGCTCAAATTCGGTCGCGCCGAAGCCGCCGTGAAGAGCTTCCGCCGTGTGCTCGAGCTCGGTTACCAGGATGATGTCGACCTGATGCTTCAGGTCGGGCGCGCGCTCTTCCGTGAAGGCATGATCGAAGAGGCGAAGGAGTTCTTCGACATTGCGGTGGACCAGACGCCGGAGTCGGCAGAGGCCGTCGCCCTTGTCGGCTACTCCCAGCACCGGCTCGGCGACGACAACGCCGCCATCTCGACGCTCCGCCGTGCGCTGCAGCTCGACAACGACCACGCCGAGGCACGCATCTATCTCGGCAACATCCTGTACGATCGTGGCGACTACGAGGCGGCGCTGTACCACCTCGACCGCACGTCACCGTCGGATCACTGGGATGAGCTGGGCATATGGCGGCTCGTCGAGCTCAAGAAGACCATCTACCGGCTGAAGGACGACGACCCGGAGCTCAAGCCGTGGGAAGAGCGGCTGAACGAGCTTGCCGGGGAGCCGGACGACATCGACGAGATGCTCGCCGAGATCGAGCAGGCGGCGGCAGACCAGGCCGCGGAAGACGCCAAGGGTCAGCTCGAGCTGTTCGGCGGGCTGCTCACGAGTCTCGCCGATCAGAAGGGCGAGCCGCCGCCGCGCGTCGAGGAGCCGTCGCACGAAGTGATGACCCGTGAAGGCAAGCCGTTCCGCGGCAGCTGGGACGAGATCGTGCGCATGATGCGCGACTCGAACACGGCATTCGTCGGCCGATCCATGCAGGAGTTCATGGCCACGGAAGCCCGGCGCGGTTATTCACTCACCGGCGTCACCATCCCGACGCGGGACGCGGAGAGCTTCATCCGGGGCAGTGCAGACGCGGGACTCCTGCGCATCGTCAAGTAAGCCGTCCAATCAAGTAAGCCGTCCATCGTGACAACGTCGCAACAGCGGGCCGCCCTCGCCTCGCTCGACCAGGCGAGGCCGGCCATCGGCCGTCTCGACCTCTCTCGTGATCCTGAAGACCTCGCCGCCGACATCATCGAGGGATGGCAAGCCGCGGAGACGGCACTCCGCGCGCTCATCGGATCCGCATCGCTCTCGGGCCAGCCGCTCATTCGGGAGGTTCGACAGCGAGAGCTGCTGACCCTCGATCAGGCGCACGCGCTCGTGGAGTTCAGCGCCGCGCAGGACCGTGCGCAGCGGACCGACTATCGACCCACGGCCGCGGACATCGGCGCGGCCCGAACCGGCTACCAGCAGCTCGAGGCGGCGCTGCGACAGGAACGGTCTGCGCCGCTCCCGCCGCCTGCAACGTCCGGCGCCACGACGATACCCACTGCGCCCGCCGCCGAGACGCCTGTGTTTCCCGGCGCGAACCGACGTCGCGGCTTTCCGCTGATTGCCCTCATCGGGTTGCTCGCGGTCCTCGCCGGGATCGGCGGGGGCATCTATTACTTCGCTGCGGGGCGATCGGGCGGTCCCCTGCAGGAAGGCATTGCCGCGTACACCGCGGGTAACAAGACCGCCGCGCGGAACGCGTTCGCCGAAGCCATTCGTGACGATCCGAAGGACGCGGACCCTCACATCTATCTCGGCCGACTCGCGCGCGAAGAAGGGGACGCGAACACCGCAGTGCGGGAGCTGCAAACGGCTATTCAGCTGGAGCCGAACAATGCGACGGCGCAACGGGAGATGGGCGCGCACCTGCTCGCGCAATCGACGGCACAGCTGAACACGGGAAATCTTCCCGGTGCCCTGCAGTCGCTCAACCTGGCGCGGAACTTCTACGTCCGCGCCGTGCAGCTCAATCCCTCGGACAAGAACGCGTTAGGCTACCTGGGGTGCGTGCTGATGCGGATCGGGCGCGTCCAGGAGGCGAGCAACTTCATGCAGCGCGCCGGCCCCGGCGCCTGGACCAGCTGCCAACCGCTGCCGACGCTGGCCCCGCAGGTACCCGGGGCGCAAGCGCCGGTGCGGTGATCGAGCTCAGTCACGTCTCGAAAGCGTACGCGCCGACGTTCGGACGCTCGGCGCGAGCCCTCGACGACGTATCCATCCGAGTCGCGGCGGGCGAAGTCGCGGGCGTCTCCGGTCCCGCCGGTGCCGGCAAGAGCACGATCCTCGCGCTGGTCCTCGGCCACGAGCGGCCGACGAGCGGCACCGTGCGCATCGACGGCGTCGAACCGCGGCGCTTCGTCGAGCGCGAGGGCATGGCGTATCAGCCGCAGCGCGTCACGCTGCCCGGTGGCTGGCGCGTCACCGATGCGCTCACGCGCCTCGCGATGCTGTCCGGCGTCCGCGCCACTGAAACGCGAGCGCGTGTCAGCGAGGCACTGCGGGACTTCGCGCTCGTGGACGATCGTCGTCGGCGCATCAGGTCGCTGACGCACGACGCGCGCATTCGGTTCGGCCTCGCCCAGGCCGTGCTCGCCGACCGCCGCGTCATCGTGCTCGACGAGCCGCTCGACGGCATCGGCACCGAGTCGCTCGAGCTGCTGCGCCAGTTGATCGGGCGGCTCCGCGCCTTCGATCGCGCGATTCTGATCGCGTCACGTGACACCGCGGAGCTGCAGCGTCTCACAGACCGCGTGACGTTCCTCGACCGCGGCCGCGTGCGACGCATTGGCGCGCCGAGGCCCGCGACGCCGGCGAATGTGGACACCTCATTCCACCTCGTCATCCATCACGGAGCGGAGCACGTTGCGGCGGTCTTTCCGACGGCCGTGTCGTTGGGACGCGGGACGTACGCGGTCCGCGCAACGGTGCCGGCACTGAACCGCGGACTCCGCGACCTGTTGGATCGCGGTGTGCTGCTGACATCGATCGCTCCCGTGGGCGCGACGATAGAGCCGAGCGGCGCAGAAACGCTGGATGAGGTGGTGACGTGAAATCGCGCGCCGGTGCGTACGCAGGCGTTCAGTTTGGCGACTACTTCGCGGGCCGCGGTCTGCTGACGCTGCTCCTCGCGGGCCTCGCGGCCTGGGGCTACGCGGCGCTCAACGGGCTCACCGTGTTCACCTTCGACGCGTCCACTGGCGTCGCGGGGCGAGCGCAGCTGCAGCGCGCGTTCGACGTGGTGATGGCGGCCTTTGCCTTCATCGCCGCCGCGCTGTCGGCACAGAGTCTGGTCGCGCGGGATCGGCGGCGCGGGTACGACCGCGTGCTCTTTTCCCGCGCGCTCACGCCGCTCCGCTATTACACGCAAGGATTTGCGCTGGCGGGGCTTGGCAGCGTCCTGCTCGGGATTGCCGCGGCCGAGGTGTACGCAGTGGGCGTGCACCCGGTGTCGGTGATCGGCGCCGCCGCGTATGTGGCGCTGGCGTGGCTCACGATCGGCAGCGTCGCTTTTCTCCTGTCGACGCTCACGGTATTTCACACGCCACTCGTCGTGCTGCTGGTCGGTGCGGATCTCGCGCTCGACCGATACGGGACGACGCTCCGCGCAGCGGGGCAGGGCAACCCCGTCGTCGACGCGGCACAGTATCTTCTGCCGCCGGGCCATGCGCTCGTGACGCTCGCTGGGCCATTCGCCCGTGGCATCGTCGTCGATCCGAACGCGCTGGTGTGGCCGGTCACGTTTGGCGCCATCTGTCTCACCGCCGCTCTCCTGCTGCTCCGCCGTCGGCCATTCGGAACATGACTTCGATCGTATCGCGCCCCGTGTCCGTGGATCCTGCCTCCGTGGAGCGGGAGGTCCTGCCTAACGGGCTCACCGTGCTGCTGCGTCGCGACGACACGGCGCCCGTCGTCGCGATCGTCACGCACGTGAAGGCCGGTTATTTCGACGAGACGGACGACGTCGTCGGGATCGCGCATGTCCTCGAGCACATGTACTTCAAGGGGACACCGACGCGTGGCGTCGGTGCGATCGCAAAGGAGACGAAGGCCAGCGGGGGCTACCTCAACGCGAGCACGATCTACGATCACACCGTCTACTACACGGTGCTGCCGTCGTCCGGGCTGGTCGCCGGGCTCGAGATTCAGGCGGACGCGTACACGAACTCGGTCATCGATGCGGACGAGCTCGCGCGTGAGCTCGAGGTCATCATCCAGGAGGCGAAGCGCAAAGCGGACAATCCGTCGGCCGTGACGACCGAGACGCTGTTCGAGGTCCTGCACGACCACCACCGCATGCGGCGCTGGCGCATCGGTCGCGAGGCCGGGCTGCGTCGCCTCACGCGCGAGGATCTCGTCCGCTTCTACCGCAACTTCTATCGCCCGTCGGCGACGATTCTGTCGATCGTCGGCGATATCGACGTGGGTGAGACGATGCGCCATGTGCGTCGTCTCTATGGCTCGCTCGAGTCGGCCCCGATCGTACGCTCGCCAGGTCCCGAGGAAACCGGGCCGGAACGGTTTCGATATCGTGAGATGTCTGGCGACCTCGCGCAATCGGAGCTGGTGCTCGGCTGGCGCACGCAACCGACGCTGCATCGGGACACACCGATCCTCGACCTCGCGGCGGGCGCGCTGGGGAGCGGCCGTGCGTCGCGTCTGTATCGCGCGGTGCGGGAACGCCAGCTGGCCGCCTCGGTGAGCGCGTACAACTACACGCCGACGGACCTCGGCGTGTTCGTCATGCATGCGGACATGCCGGCGGCGTCGGCCGTGCCGGCCGCACGCGCCATCTGGGATCAGGTCCGTCGGCTCCGCGAGGACGGTATCCTGCCGCAGGAAGTCGCTCGCGCACAGCGTGTGTTCGAGTCGCGTTGGCTGCGCCATCTCGAGAGCATGGAAGGCCAGGCGAACCACCTGGCCGAATGGGAGGCGTTAGGCGACTGGCAGCTCGGCGACCGCTACTTCGAGCGCATCACGGCCGCGTCGGCCCAGGACGTCGACCAGGTGGTTGCACGCTATCTCACGGCGGATCGCGCGGCGTGGGTGATGTACCGGCCGGCATCGTCGCCCGAGGTGGCGGCCGGCCCGGAGGCGGCGGCAGCGCTGCTCGCGGCGAGTCGCCCGGAGCCGTTGCCACCGCCGCCGGAGGTGGGGGACCTCGCCCGCCCGACGACGCTGCCGCGCGTCGAGATGGAGCGCGACGAGAGGGAAGTCCGCGTGTACCGGACTCCCGCCGGCGTGCCGATTCTCGTGCGGCGACGACCTGGCGCACCCATCGTGCACCTCGGGCTGTACGCGTTAGGTGGCGCCGCGCGCGAGCCGGAACTGCTCGGTGGGCTGTCCACGCTGCTCGTGCGCACGTCACTGAAGGGCACCGAGCGCCGATCCGCTGCCGGGATTGCGGAAGAGTCCGAGCTGCTTGGCGCGGTCATAGGGACGAGCGCGACGGCCGATGGTCTGGGATGGACGATCTCGGTGCCGACGGCACGCGTGAGCCACGCCATGGACCTGCTCGCTGACGTCGCGCAGCGCCCGACCTTCCCGGACGACGCGCTCGACACGGAGCGCGCGGTGGCGCTGGCGAACGTGGCCCAGCAGCGCGACGACATGTACCGCCACCCGGTGCGGCTCGCGATGCAGGCGGCGTACGGCGAGCACCCGTACGCGCGGTCGGTGCTGGGCAGCGAGACCACGTTAGGCGCGATCGACGCGCGGGCCGTTCGGGCCTGGCACCGCGAGCGGGTCCTGCGCGCGCCGGTCGTGCTCGCGGCGGTCGGCGACGTGGATGCGGATGATATCGCCGCGCAGTTGTCGGCTGCGTTCGGCCAACTGGCTGCGGCGACCGCAGCATCCCTTCCAGCGCCGCGGTGGCCGGAGGCGCCCGTCGTGCTCGCCGAGTCGCGCGAGAAGGCCCAGACGGCGCTCATCCTGGCGTTCGAAGGCCCGGCTCGGCGCGATCCGGATCGCTTCGCGACGGCAATGATCGCGGTGGTGGCCAGCGGGCTCGGGGGGCGCTTCTTCGACGAGCTGCGCGACCGCCAGTCGCTGGCGTACACGGTGCAGGCGTTCGCCAGCGAGCGCGTGCTCGCCGGAAGCTTCCTCTCCTACATCGCGACCTCGCCCGACCGCGAGGAAGTCGCGCGTCGCGGGCTGCTGCGCGAGTTCGGGAGGTTCCGCGACGCCGAGGTGACGCCGGAGGAGATCGACCGGGCGAAGACGTACGCGCTGGGCACGCGGGCGATCCGTCAGGAGAGCGGAGCCGCGGTGCTCGGCGAGCTGGTGGACGCGTGGCTCTACGGTGACGGACTGCACGAGCTCAGCGAGTACGACGACCAGGTCCGCGCGGTGACCGCCGCGGCGATGCGCGAAGTGGCCGAGCGATACTTCGTGGAGGAGCGTCGGGTCGAGGGGATTGTGCGAGGCGTCCCCAAGACGGTCTAGTCGCTCGCCGGCGTTCCGATCACGCGGGCGGACGAACGATTTTCCCCAGGAAGAGGACCGTGCCCGAGAGGCGCTCGCGGATGGCGAACACGAACGGCCGATCGATCCGAATGACCTGGGGCCCGCACGCGCACGTGACGCGGATCTCCACCGAGGTGACGGCTGCTGCCTCCGTGCCCTCCTCGTGCACATCCACGAATGCCTTCTGCTTCACCTTGCTGATGTAGAGCCGATTGCCGGCGTCACGGGACATCCGCGTGAAGTCCGCGACGTCGCCCTGGAAGGCCTGGCGCATGCCTAACGCCTGCAGCGGATCGTTCAGCAGCGCTTCCCAACGCAGTGTGAACTTCGGCATCTGGAGCTCGACCGACCGCGCGGTCGCGCCGGTGACCGCGGCCTGCCAGGCATCCGCCGTGAGCGTCGCGACCACGTCGCGCAGGGACTTACCCTCCTTCGGGAGCAGGATCGTCATCGTGTACGCTCCGCCGCCGTAGGGAAGATCCACCACCTGGGCGTCCGCCGTTTCCGCGACGCGAATCGTGTCGGTCCGGCGCATCATCGCGATCGGAGCCGTCGTCCCGCCAATCGTATGGAACGGCTCGGTCCGCGTCTGATTCCTGTCGAAGCGTGTCGTCCACGAACCGTTGAAGTAGATCGCGTTGATCAGATACATCACGACGTCGTTCGGGATCGGGCCATCCACGATCTTGTCGATCTTCCCGTTCGTGCTCTGCCTGACCCAGTCGTTGATGGAGGGCACCGCGTTGGACGACGCGAAGTCCAGCCCGGACACCCTGGCGTCGAAGAACTGACGCGACTCGTCGAGAAACGTCTGCTCGAACGGAAATCCGGCTCGATACCAGATCGAGTTCGCGATCCGGAAGTCGACCGTCGGGTCGAGCGCGCGAAGCATGTCGATCAGCGAGCGGTACGACGCGTTGATCTCGGCGGCCGGTCGCGTGCCGAACGCGAGCGCGGCCCGCATCTCATCGAACGTCTGCCCGGCCGCGCCATTCATCGTCATGCCGAGCGCCATCGACGCGCTGAGCGGTGACATGAAGATGTTGGAGTCGGCGCGCGTCCGGTCGAGCTCGCGGAGCAGGCCGAATCCGAACGCGTTGCTCGCGCCGATGACCGCCTGCTCGCCATTGGTCAGCGCCCGGGGCAACGCGGTGATGCGGGGGGCAGCGACGGACGGCGCGTTAGGATCGTGGCAGGCGGCGACGAGACCCACGAATGCGAGCAGACCGCGCAGACGCATGAGCTTCCTCTGGGAGGGCGTATCACGGCCTAACCCAAGCGGCATTCGGGACGTCACACTGCGCGCTCGCTACTGCGTCGCCGTCTCGGCCATTGCCGCGATGGCGCGTTCGAGCGTCGCCAGGGCTGGACGTACGCGCCCACCGGGTGCACGCAGCCCCGTCACGACGGTGTAGTCGCCGGCGCTCTCGACGATGAGTCCCTTGATCGGCGCCCGGCTCGTGGCCCAGGCGAGGGTTCCCCAGAGCGCGCGGGCCTGGCTCGTTTCCCCGTGCGTCACGGGAAATGCGCCGGCGCCGAACACCCAGTGATTCTTGGTCGAGCTCCGCATCCACCGATCTGCGACGTGCAGCCGCGCGCTCAGCGAGCTGCCACCGTCGTAGGACGGGTAGAACGAGAAGCCAACGACATCGATGGGTGAGCCGGACTTGCTCGCCCAGGCGTAGAGCGCGCTGTCCGCGCCGACGAACGACGACGCGGCGACGCCGACCCGTACGCGGTTGCTCACGCGCCCGGCATTCGCGGATGCCTGACGGAGGTATTCCAGCCACCACGTAAGCGGTACACGCCCCATGGCGCGTGTCCCTTCCGTATAGGGATCGCGTGCAGGCAGGATGATGTCGGGTCGCAGGCGGCGAACGATGCGATCGACCGCGGCGAGGCGCGCCTTCATGTGGGCCGCCGGTGACCGACGGAACGCTTCGCGAGCGTCACCGTCGTAGCCCACCGACACGATCAGCAGCACGCTGTCCCGCCGCTCGCCCTCCACCACGCGTGCCAGCGAATCGAGTGCGGCGAGTCGAGCTCCGGCCGGATCGATCACGACAGCGATCGCTCCAACGCCGATGGAATCCACCAGCGCGATGTCGTTGCGCAGCGCGAGCGGTGGGGGTGCGTCGTCGAGATCGGGGAAGATGCGAAGCCCGATCGTGAAGTCGCCGCGCGGACGCTCCTGCAGACGATCCTGCGCGTACGTGTTGTAGCTGCGCACGGCGACGACGGCGCTCGGGACCTCGGCGACGAACACGACCGCGAACGCCATGGCGACCGCGGCGAGCGTCCCGCGAACGGTCGCGCTGACGCGCCACCGAGCGGGGTACGCGGGGGCAAGCAGCGGCAACTGGACGGCGAGCGGCGAGAACAGGGCGGCGCGCCCGAGCAGCATGCCTAACGCGCTGGACTGTGCGGCCACGACGGCGAGTGCTGGCCCCGAGGGATCCCGGCCGCTGTACGCGGCGTATCGGACGACTGCCGCCACCGCCAGAATCACGTCGTAGGCGGCGATCGGAACGCCAATGAAGGGCGACACGAGGCGCTTGCCGACGGCGTACAGCGCCTGCAGCGCGAAGATCATGAGCGTCAGCGGCCAGACCCAGGCGATCACGTAGATGGCCCGCCCGTTCAGAATCGAGGCGGACGTGACCGCGATGAGGATGGCTGGCGCCACGAGCAGTCCCGCGAGCGCCGTCACTCCACGGAAGAACCGCGGGGCTCGGCGCAGCTGCGCGATCTGGCCCGCGAGGAAGACATCCCACAGCACGATCAGGAAGGACGCCGCGTAGAACACGTACGGCAACAGCTCTCTCAGGCCCATTGACATGCCGCCTCACGAGTCGACGGATGCCGCGCGCGACGCGCGCTGTGCGCGCCGGGAGCCGCGCTCGCGCCCTGGGTCATCCGCGCGTCCGCCGCTCGCACCGCACCTCGCTCGCGGTGAGGCGGCGCGTGAAAACGTCGAGCGCCTTCTGGGCGTCGTGCGCCGCCGCCGTGAGGATGTCGAGAAGCAGCAGATGCCGCGACGGGAACGTGTGCGCCGTCATGTGGCAGTCGTCGAGCAGCAGCACGACGCTTACCGCGTCGCCGGGCAGCTTCCGCACCACCGGCGCGCCGATCGTCGTGAATCCGGCCGCACCGGCGCTCGCGATCAACAAGCCGCTGATCAACGCCGTGTCGCCGAGCTGCACCGGCAACGCGCCGACGAAATCGGCGCTGAGATGACTGAACGTCGACGCCACGTGACAGTACACCCTCCAGGCGCGACCAGATGCCGCGCCGGTGATCGGACCGGTCAGGATACCCGGACGGTTCCGCGAACACAAGGAACTTGCGCCGGCACTGCTCGCCGCTCGTCGATACCGCCCGTTAGTTTTTTCGGCATGAGCCGCGAGCGCCTGATGACGCTGCCGAATGCCGTGTCGATGTCTCGTCTGCTGCTGGCGGCGCTGTTCGTCGCGCAACGCGAGCCCGTCACGCGCTTCGCGCTCCTCGTCGTCGCGTCGGCGACGGACTTTCTCGACGGGTGGATCGCCCGCCGGCGCCACATCACATCGCGCTCCGGCGCGCTCATCGACCCCACCGCGGACCGAATTTTCGTGCTCGCGGCGCTCTGCGTGTACCTCGTGGAGGGTGCGATCTCCATCGGCGCATACCTCACGCTGCTGTCGCGCGACATCGCAACCCTGATCGGGTTCGTCGTCGCGCGCTCGGTGCCGTGGCTCCGCGACGTCGAGTTCCGCGCGCGGTGGCTGGGCAAGCTCGTCACCGCGCTCCAGCTGGCGACGCTCATGGCAGTGATCGTCGTGCCAGGCGTCGTCTCCTGGCTCGTGCTCCTTGTCGGCGCTGCGTCGGTCGCATCGATCGCGGACTATACGCTCACGCTCTGGCGCGAGCGCGCGACGTGAGCGCACGTGAGCGCACGTGGCTGCCGACGTTCGTCATTGCCATCGTACTGAGCGCCGTGCTCGCCGCGCCGAGCGACGCACGCGCGCAGCCCACGTCCCCGCCCTCTCGGCGGTTCCAGCCGGAAGCGCGTGCCGATTTCATCGGCGCACGCGCAGCGGCCGCGCACGTTGGGGCCGGGGTGAGCGTGCCAGCGAGCACCTATGTTCGGCTCGGATTGGTCGCCGCCGCCGGCCAGGCGTGGTCGGACGGTGACGTCGGCGTCGCCGGCCGCATCGACGGACTGGTTCGATTCGTTGTTGACCCGCTGCGCGAGTTTCGTTGGGCGCCGTACGCGAGCGGAGGCCTCAGCGCGATGTACGACCGCAGGGAAGACTGGCGCGCCGTGCTCGTAGGCGTGTTAGGCATCGAGGGACCCGCGGCTCGCGGCGTCGTGCCGGGGGTCGAGGTCGGGTTTGGCGGCGGAGTGCGTGTCGGGGTCGCGATCCGCCGCGCCATGACGGGACGACGCTGAGCCGCGTGTCATCCACGTCCGCTCCGCTCGACCGGGACACGCACGCGATCCGCATCGAGTCGCTCGCCGTCGCGCTCGTCGTCTTCGTGCTGTACGCGCTGCTGCATTCCGATCCGGTCGCGACACTTGGCCGTCTCTACGACGATTCCGTCTACCTCTCGATCGGAAAATCCATTGCGGAAGGCCACGGCTACCGTTCCGCCCAGCTCGTCGGAACGCCCGTCCACGTCAAATTCCCGCCGCTCCTCCCGGCGATCTATGCGATCGGGTGGTGGCTGACATCGGGTTCGCTGACGGCCGTCGCCGCGATGGCGCTCTGGCTCAACATCGTCGTGACTGCGGCGTGCGCAGGAACGCTGTGGTGGCTCGCGCGGCGTGAGCTCTCCGTAGGACCCATCCCGGCGACACTCTTCGTCATCACGCCGCTGCTGACCACGTGGACGATGTTCTACTTCAGCGGCGCAATGAGCGAGCCCTGGATGCTGCTCGGTTGGACCGTGTCGCTCATTCTGCTTGCACGGCTGACCCGTCGCCACGCGGCTCGCGCACCGGTGATCGCCACCGCGGTCGCCCTGGGCGTAACGCTCGCCGCGACAGTCCTGGTGCGCAGTCAGGGTCTGGCCGTCGCGGCGGGAATCATTGCGGGGGCGCTGTTCAGCCGCAGCGGGTGGAAGGCACTGGGGGTAACCATCGGGGCCATGCTGGCCCCCCTGGTCGCCTGGAACCTGTGGCACGCCGCCGCCATTCGGCGCGGTCCGGTCTCGCCGCTGCCCGATCAGATGAGCTATGCGTCGTGGTTCCCGCTCGGCAGCGTCGGCGAGCTCACGGACTTCATGGCGATCGTGGCGCGGGTGACCGTGCCTGTCTACTGGCGGAGCACGGCCACGATTCTCGCCGGGTGGGAATCGCCGAAGACCTTCGTGCTGACGGCCGGGTTCTTCGTCGCGGCCGTAATCGGGCTCATCGTGGTGGCGCGTCGTGCGCCGGCGTTCGCGGCGAGCGTGATGGCGATCGTTTGCCTGCTGATCATCTGGCCGTACACGGAATACCGCTTTCTCACGCCAGTGCTCCCGATGCTCGGAGTGGCAGCGGCAGTCGGGACTCAGCGTATTCTCGACCGGCTGCCTCGTCTCGCTCGCGGGATCGCCCTCGCGGGCGCCGTGGCGGTTGGGTTGTTCCTCCTCTCGTTCCACCTGCGAACGCGCGTGGACGCCAAGCGCGGGGTACCGACCTCGGCGTTCGTTCGCACGCTGAACGACATCTCGCGCTGGGTCGCGGAGAACACGAGGCCTGATGAGCACATCATGACTCCGTGGGGTGGTGTCATCTATCTGAGAACCGGACGACTCACGGCGATCGAGAATCCCGAGGAGCCAGCGTTCGCCTCCAGCGTCTCGGATGCGCCGCGGCAGTTCTATGCGTCGCGTCTCCTCGCCGATTCGGTGGACGTCATCGTCATGTGGAAGGAAGCACCAGGCCGGTCCACAGCCTGGTTTCGCGCGATGGGTGTGCGCTGTCCGGGTCTACTGACGGAGGTACGAAACCATCCACGTGCGATGGGCGACTCCGCCGACCTGCACTTCTACCGCGTGCGTCGAGACCTGCCGTGCCTGCAGCGCTTCGCGCGTGGCGAAGCGGTTCCGTGGCCCCTCGAAAACAAGAACGCCCCGTAAGCGGGGCGTCTCTATCGCGACTGTCGTCTAGGCCGCCGAGGCGGCGTCGACTTCAGGAGTTTTCGCTTTCGGAGGTGCCGCGAACCGCTCACCGAGGGTGCGGAGATCCTTGAGCTCGCTTTCTGCCAGCTCATGGTACCGCTCGCCAAGGTACCGCATCGTGTCGTCGAACCATTCGATCTGGTGGTCGGGCTCTGCGCCGATCACATCGCACCGCATCACGTGCTGGAACAACTCATCGCGAGCTTGCTCGAACGGGGTCGGCTCGGCAACCTCTCTGCGACGACGTGCCTTCGGTTTGGCCATGAATTCCTTGAGTGGAGTGTACTACAAATCTAACGTAAACAGACGGTGGATTGAAAGTGATTGGCGGTGTCACCAACGTCCGCACGACGTCAACATCTACGCCGTTCCACCCTCGGTCGTTCCAGGAATTTCACTCGAGATCACGATCTCTTCCGCCGACCCCTTGATATGGGGTGAGACGAACGACGCGATGAGATCGGCCAGCTCGTCGGGCGCTTCTTCAGGGATCAGGCGTCCCACGTCCGGCATCGACACGACGCGACAGTCCGGAATCTCGGACGACAACCGTTGCGCCACGCCAGGCCCCACCCAGGCGTCCTTCTCGCCCCTGACGATCATGGTGTCGGCTCGCACCTGTGTGAGGTCGAGGTCATCCAGGTCGATGTCGCGAACGGACCGTGCGAGGGCCAGGAGGTGCGTGACACCCTCCTGCCCGACGAACGGCGCGATATAGCGCCCCAAGAGCGTCGGCGGCATGCGATCGGGATTGGCGACGCTGCCGCTCAACACCGGAGTGAGCAGTGGCGCGGCGCCGAACAGCCCGCGCGATACTCGAAGAGCGAACCGCGCCGTGTTCCGCTGCAGTGCGCGAATGTCGTTGGCCGGCACCTCGTCGAACGCGACGGGATTGACGAGCACCAGACGGGCAACACGCTCAGGCCGCACCGCCGCCAACCGCAGCGCAATGGCGGCACCGATGTCGACGCCGACGAGCGCCGCGCGCGCCACACGAAGCGCGGTGAGCGCGCGCTCCAGGTAGTCCGCCTGTGCCGCCAGTCCGAAATCCGCGTCGAACGGGCGGTCGGACTCACCATAGCCGAGCAGATCGACCGCGTAGGCGGTGTGCTGGGTGACGGCGAGCAGCGGTGCGACGTGGCGCCAGAGAAAGCTGCAGGTGCCGAAACCGTGGATCAGCACCACCGGCGCGCCGCCGTGTCCATAGCGCTCGACGTGAATGGCGCCTGGCCCGACGGGAATGCGGAGGAGATCGGCGTCGATGGGAAAGAAGCCCGGGTCGAGGGTCGTCGAACGGAGATCGGCGTGCCGAATCGCCGATAAGCTAGTCGTACAGATGGCGATCGGGCCAGCGTTCGCGTCGCGACCCGACGACGGTTTCATGACGAGCGAGCGGGCGGCGCTAACCGTTCGAACACTTCATGGGTGAGCCCAAGCGTTGCCGCTGTTCTGGCGGCTCCCTACTTTTCGCCACTCAGCTGTTCTACCACTCCACGCGACGAGCAGCCTTTCGCAGCATGGCGGACGAGACGTACGGCGAGGAGCGGGCGCGAAATCTCGAGGCGCTGCTTCGCAATCTCGCGGCGCGCATTGTGGAAATGGACGCGCGCGGCGAGTTGCTGAAGCAGGCGGGTGAGCTCATGCGGCTCATCGGCGATGTCCGCAGCGAGCTGTTTCACTACGAGGTGCGCGCCACGTACGATACTCCTGAGGTCGCGGAGAATCGCCGGATCGTTGCTGACGCGACGGACAACCCAGACAACTCATGGCAAAAGACAGAGTGGAAGCCGGACGAGGACGACGAGCCGACGTGGTGAAGAAGTCGAAGTCCAAGTCCAACACGCCGTTCTATGTGGCGCTTGCCGTCATCGCGGTCGTCGGCATCGGGGCGCTGGCCTACTTCGCCAGCCGGCCGAAAAACGTGGCAAAAACCGTCGATCCGGCGGCAGTCGTGGCAGGGGAGCCCCAAGGGTACCTCCTCGGAAAACCGGATGCCCCGGTGCAGGTCATCGAGTTCGCGGACTTCGAGTGTCCCGCGTGCGGCCAGTTCGCGACGCTGGCGGAGCCCGACATTCGCAAGCGACTGATCGAGCCGGGCACGATCAGCTACCGCTTCTATGACTACCCGCTCGCCATGCACAAGAACACGTGGCAGGCCTCGAACGCGGCCGCGTGCGCCGACGAGCAGGGAAAGTTCTGGGAGATGCACGATCAGCTGTTCAACCAGCAGGATCGCTGGAACGGGCAGGCGACGAGTCGCCCGAAGTCGCGGTTCCAGGAGTACGCGCAGGCGATTGGCCTGGACGTCGACAAGTGGGAGGCGTGCTACGACGCCCAGAAGTACCAGCCGCGTATCAAGGCGAACGAGCAGATGGCGATCAAGCGGGGCGCGTCCCAGACACCGACGTTCGTCATCGGCAACCAGATGGTCGGCGGCGCGATCAGCTTCGATCGGTTCAAGGCGCTGGTCGATTCCGCGTTGGTGCTCGCGAAAAACGCTCCGCCGGCGCCGAACACGAGCGGTGACACGGCAAAGTCCACGGCAGTCCCCGCGAAGGGACCGGGCGGTCAGTGACGAAGCGGATGATCATCGGCATGCTCGCCCTCATTGGCGTGTTCGTGTCGACGTATCTCACGCTATACAAGTTCGGTTACATCGGCTCCCTGCAGTGCGCGGTCGGCTCGTGCGAAACCGTCAACACGAGCCGGTGGGCGACGTTCTTCGGCCTCCCCGTGGCTGCGTGGGGTCTCGGCTTTTACGTGTCCGCGCTCGCCCTCGTCGTCGTCGGCATCCAGGAGCGTTACGCGGACTCGCGCGCGCTCTCGCTGGCGCTCGTCGCGCTCACGGGATGGGGGGTGCTGTTCTCGGGGTGGCTCACGTATCTCGAGCTATTCGTGATCGACGCGATCTGCATCTGGTGCGTCACGAGCGCGGTGATTGTGCTCGTGATGTTTGCCGTGAGCGTGGCAGAGTATCGGGAGACGGGAGACGGGAGACGGGAGACGGGTAGCGGGTAGCGGGTAGCGGGGGAAACGACGAACCCTCGGGAAGCCATTCTCTTGTGAGAGGCATCTCGAGGGTTCCGCCTTTCAACCCGTGTCCCGTCTCCCGTCTCCCGTCTCCCGTCTCCCCTCTCCCGTCTCCCTTCATCGCTACCCGTCTTCACGCGCGTCGTATCCTCGATCGCCCGTCGGATGCGTCGTCGAGACGTAGTTTCGGGCGCGAGTCGTCCTCCGGGTCGCCGTCGCGCGCGCGGCGGCGGAAGGGCACCAGGTCCTGGCCCAGCACGACCAGCGTCCGCGTCGCCACCGTGCTTGCCAGCGGCTCCGGGATGCCCATGACGCGGATGTAGGTGTCGATCGCACGGTCGAAGGCCAGGTCTTCCGCGAGCGTGTCCACGAACATCAGCGCGTTGTCCACGTGCGCGCGAATCACCGATTCCTCCGCGCGCGCCTGCGCGAGGCGGATGCGCCGCTCGGCGGTGGGATCCAGCTTGCGTGGGAACAGCGATTCGGGGAACAGCCGTCCGAGCATACGGGACTCGACCTCGGCGAAACCGTTGGGAGCGTCACGTGCGATCGCTCCGTAGACGCCTCACCCAACAATAAGGCACGAGTCGTACCCGGTACAGCCGCGCGGCTGCGCCGGGTCGCTCGCGCTCGATTCTATTCCTCTTCCTCACTCCCCCCGGGCGAAACCGCGGAGCGCCAGTCACCAGTGATTTTCGCGACCACGTTCGGATCGGCGAGCGTCGTCGTGTCACCCAACAATCGATTCTCGGCAATGTCGCGCAGCAGTCGGCGCATGATCTTGCCCGAGCGCGTCTTCGGCAGGTCCGCCGAGAACAGGATGTCATCGGGCCGGGCGAGCGCGCCGATCTTCTGCGCGACGAACTCGCGCAGGTCGTCGCGGAGCACCGGGCTCGGATTGTAGCCGTCCCTGAGTGTCACGAACGCCGCGATCGCCTGGCCTTTGAGCGCGTGGGTCTTTCCGACGACGGCTGCTTCGGCCACGGCGGGGTGCTCCACGAGCGCCGACTCCACCTCCATGGTGCCGATGCGATGACCCGCGCAGTTCAACACGTCATCGACGCGGCCGAGGATCCAGTAGTAGCCGTCGTCGTCGCGCTTCGCGCCGTCGCCGGGGAAGTACAGGTCGGGACGCCCGGGCCACTTCGTGAAGTACGTCTGCACGTAGCGCTCGTCGTCGCCCCAGATCGTACGGAGAATCGACGGCCATGGACGTGTCAGCGCGAGCAGCCCACCGCCGACCGGTATCTCGTTCGCGTTGCCGTCGAGCAGGGCGGCGGCGTAGCCGGGGAGCGGCTGCGTCGCGCTGCCTGGTTTCGTCGGCGTGAGGCCCGGCAGCGGTGAGATGACGATCGCGCCGGTCTCGGTCTGCCACCACGTGTCCACGATCGGGCAGCGCTTGCCGCCGATGTGCTCGTGATACCACATCCACGCTTCGGGATTGATCGGCTCGCCGACGCTGCCTAACAAGCGAAGCCGGCTGAGGTCGTGGCGGGCCGGGTGTTCGTCGCCCCATTTCATGAACGCGCGGATCGCGGTCGGGGCGGTGTAGAGGATCGTCACGCCGTGCCGCTCGCAGACCTCCCAGAAGCGGTCCTTCTCCGGCCAGTCGGGCGCGCCCTCATACATGATGCACGTGGCGCCGTTCGCGAGCGGACCGTAGACGAGATACGAATGGCCCGTCACCCAGCCGACGTCCGCCGTGCACCAGAACACGTCGTCGTCGCGGAGGTCGAACACGAGCTTCGTCGTCGCGGCGACGCCCGTCAGGTAGCCCCCAGTCGTGTGGACGATGCCCTTCGGTTTGCCCGTCGTGCCTGATGTGTAGAGGATGTAGAGCACGTCCTCCGCATCCATTTCCTCAGGCTCGCAGTACGCCGGCGCGTCCGCCATCAGGCGATGCCACCAGTGGTCACGTCCCTCCTTCATCGCGGCGAACGCTTCGTCGCCACCGGCGCCCGGGCGTCGCATCACGACCACGACGTGCTCGACGGACGGCGCGCCCTCGAGCGCCTTGTCCGTGTTCCGCTTGAGGGGAATGATGGCGCCGCGGCGATACCCGCCATCGGCCGTGATGACGACCTTCGCCTGGGCATCGTTCATTCGGTCGCGCAGCGACTCGGGCGAGAACCCGCCGAAGACGACGGAGTGAATGGCGCCGATGCGCGCGCACGCGAGCATCGCGATCACGACTTCGGGGATGAGCGGCATGTAGATGCCAACGCGATCCCCGCGCCTAACGCCGAGTCGCTTGAGCACGTTCGCGAACTTGTTGACCTCGACGTACAGGTCCCAGTACGTGAGCGTGCGCCGGTCGCCGGGCTCACCCTCGAAGATCAGCGCCGCCTTGTTCCGTCGTGCCGTGCGGATGTGTCGATCGACGCAGTTCACGGATGCGTTGAGACGGCCGCCGAGGAACCACTTCACGTGCGGCGGCGTCCATTCCATGACCTTGTCCCACTTTCGCGTCCAGTCGAGGGATTCGGCCATCGTCGCCCAGAACGTCTCCGGGTCGCGCTCGGCGTCGGCGTAGATCTCAGGGGAGGAGATGTGAGCCTGGCTGCGGAACGCGGCGGATGGCTCGAACTTCCGATTTTCCTGCAGCAGGACGTCGATGTCAGACATTCGCGGGAGACGGGAAGCGGGAAGCGGGAGACGGGTAGCGGGTGGCGGAGACGGGGTTGCCAGTTGTCGGCTGGGTACCGCGCGATTGTGCACCGGGTGGAAGCAAACATCAACCGCGACGTCGAGTGCGCGGCGCGGCTCTCACGGCGGTATGCGGTTTCCCTTCACGAGCAGACCGGACTCGGGCGGCATGTCGATCATCGGACAATCGGTCGACATGGCCGTCGAGGAACGTTACACCGTCGCGTTGTTCCGAGGCTGCGGCAAAGTGCGGTCGCGCAACAACTAGCGCGGAATCGTCCGGCAAGCTTAAGTCGTGCCGATTCAACGGAGTGACAGTTGAAGTCTCCCCTGGCATGCAAGTCGCTCTGACCGAGGGTACAACCGAAGGGCCAGCTTCACTCGACAAGAGCACACCCGCCGCGAGGTGGGGCCGCAAAGCCAGGAATCTCTGCCATGGAAACGTGGAGAGATCGTCCGGTTGCCGAAGGTGGTTTTCAGACTCAGTCGGCATTCCGAATCCTCCTGCTCGGTGGCGCGTGCTCGTGGCCCTCGATCGGAGGTTTTTCTGTATGCAGGCCGCGCTGGATGATGATCACGTGGAATTCGTCGCTCCGGAACGCATCATTGCCGCCACGCGCAGCGAGTTCCGAGCCGCGGTCCTCGCTCATCTCGAACAGTTGAGCCCGGACGTGCGTGCGATCACCATCGATCTCCGCCAGACGGTGGAGCTCGATGCCAGCGGGCTCGGCATACTCGTGTTCCTTCAGAAGCGGGCAAAAGAGCGAGGGCTGTCGACCCGCCTGCGTCGGGCGCCCGAGCGGGTGCGCAACTTGCTCAAGGTGACCATGCTCGAATTCCTGTTCGAGCTGATTGATTGAGTGGTTTGCGTGGCAGTGCGCCGTGGCCCCCTTCGGCGTAATGAACCGGATCCACTCGCGAGCGGCGGCCGCACCATGCGGGCCGCCGTTTCGCAACCCTACCGCAACGGCTAACGTTCGGGCGTGTCGCACGCCACTACCCCGGTCGAGCCATCTCGCAACGTGCCGCTCGCCGCCGAGCTAGCGGCTCCGAACGCGCCCACTGCCATTGAAGCCATCGGGCTCATGCGCAGCTTCGGGCGACGCGTAGCGATTCGCGACCTGACGTTCCAGATACGCGACGGCGAATGTCTTGCGCTCTTCGGGCCCAACGGAGCCGGCAAGACCACGCTGCTTCGGGTCCTGGCTGGGCTGCTGCGCCCCACGCGAGGAACCGCGCGTGTGGCCGGCGTGGACCTGCCAGGTGGCGCCGACGCACGTGCCGTCGTCGGACTGATCTCGCACCAGACGATGCTGTACGCCGCGCTCACGGCGCTCGAGAACGTCGAGTTCTCCGCGCGGCTTTACGGCGTGCCCGATCCGCGGGCGGCCGCCGTGCGCGCGCTCGATCGGATGCGCCTCGCCGAGCGTGCGGACTCTCCCGTCCGATCGCTCAGTCGCGGCATGCAGCAGCGCGTGTCGATCGCGCGCGCGATCGTGCACGACCCGCGGGTCGTGCTGCTCGACGAGCCGTACACCGGTCTCGACGAAGGTGGCGCGAGCGCACTGAGTGACGCACTGCAGTCCTCGAGGTCCGCCGGCGCGGCGCTCGTGCTGGTGACCCACCACCTGAGCGAGGGACTCGCGCTCGCGACGCACACCGCCATCATGCGTGACGGCCTGTTCGTCCAGTACGAGGCGCGTGGAACGCTCGGCGTCGATGCCTATCGTGATCTCTACCGCGACGCGGTGGCCCGATGAGCGTGCGCAGACCTCCAGGAACGCTGGCCGCTGCGGCGCTCATCGCACGGAAGGATCTCGCGATCGAGTTTCGAACGCGAAGCGCCTTCCTGGCCGCGTTGACGTTCTCGCTCATCGCCATCGTGATCTTCTTTTTCGCGTGGGACGCGACGGCGGTGGGAGCCGTCGACCTCGCGCCCGGCGTCCTGTGGGTGATCTTCACGTTCTCCGGGCTATTGGGACTGCATCGCTCGTTCGGGGTCGAGGAGGCTGACCGCGCCATCGATGCACTTCTCGCCTCGCCGGTCGATCGTGAGGCGGTATTCCTCGGCAAAGCGCTCGCGAACCTCGCGTTCGTGTTGGGTGTACAGGCCGTCGCCATTCCCGCGGTCGCGCTGTTCTACAACCTGCCGCTTACACGTGTGATCGCCCCGCTCGCGGGCATTGCGGTGCTCGCCGCCATCGGCCTCGTTTCCGTGGGGACGCTGTTCAGTGCGATGGCATCGAATACTCGGCTCGCCGAGCTGCTGCTGCCGGTGCTCGCACTTCCGTTCTTCGTTCCGATCGTGCTGCCCGCGGCGCAATCGACGGCACGGCTGCTCTCGGGGCGGCCGGTGGTCGAGGCGATGAGTTGGTTGAGAATCCTGATTGCATTCGACATCGTGTTCGTCGTCGCGTGCGCGCTCGCGTTTCCGTTCACGCTGGAAGACTAGGGTCGATCTCGTCGCATGACTTCGTCAAACCGGATCGCGGATCGCGATCGCTTCGATTGGCTGCTCGCCGCCGCGGTGGTCGCGATGGTGGCCACCTTCGCGCGCGTGATCTATTTCACGCCGATCGAGGCGCGTCAGGGCGCCGCGCAGAAGATCTTCTACCTGCACGCGCCGTCGGCATTCATCGGGCTGTACGTCGGGTTCGGGCTCGTCGCGCTCGCGGGCGCGCTGTATCTCTGGCTGCGTGATGAGCGTCTCGACCGCATTGCCGCGTCGTCGGCCGAGGTTGGGGTCGTCTTCACGACGGTTGTGCTCCTCACGGGTCCGATGTGGGGGAAGCCGATCTGGGGCACGTGGTGGACGTGGGACGCGCGGCTCACCCTGACGCTGTTCATCTGGTTCGTCTTCGTCGGCTATCTGATCCTTCGCGGAGCGATCGAGGATCCCGCCACGCGCGCTCGCTATTCGGCGGTGCTCGGCGTGCTCGGTGCGCTGCTCGTACCGTTCATCCACCTGAGCGTGTACCTGTTCCGGACGCTCCACCCGATGCCCATCCTGCTCAAGCCGGGGCGTCCATCGCTGCCGAGCGACATGCTCGCGACGTTCGCGATGTCGTTCATCTCGCTGTCGCTGCTGTTCGTGGCACTGTTACGGGCACGGTATCGCCTCGCCGAAACGCGTGACGCGCTCGAGGCGGAGGACAGCGCGGACGTGTCATCCGTCGCCAGCCTGCACGCGCAACCGGTCCGCTGATGCCCGACAACGCGATCTTCTATCACGCGGCCTACATCGCCGCCGCAGTGGTGTACGGCGGTTACATCGTATCACTCGCGATCCGGACCCACCGCGCGAACGAGCGCCGACGCCGCCAGCAAAACCGGTCCACGGTGCACGGACGGTCTGCGGGGCAGTCGTAGCACTGGTTGCGGCGTGGCCGCCACAGGCAGCCTCCTCGCGCAATCCCTGAACGCTCCGCATAGCGCACGGGGTATCGGCCCGATCTTTGCCCTATCGTGCCTCAGTCGCGGGCCTGCCTCGACTCGAAAGTTTTCCAGGAACCAAACCGCCATGGATGCCAGCATCTATTTTCGACTGACGGACCGCATCGACGGCGCAGCCACGATCGAGGAGCTGGCGGTCATCGAGGCCGAGATCGAGCGCACTCAGCCGCACGTGATGGAGCGTCGCGCGCTCGAGCGACGGCTGAACCGACGCGAGCTTGCACTGTCCGGAACGGGGTAATCGACGGCAGGCCAGGGCATCGCGCGCCGCGAGCGCGCCACCCGGTGATAAGACTCACGAGGCAAATCGGCGCGTCGCACATTGAGGCGACGCGCCGTTCGCGTCTCGGGTCCACGCCGCGTGGCCGGGTCGAGTAGAATTACCGCGCAGCGCGCGCGGCACTTCCCTCGACCGACGATTCATGCTCCATCCATGGCGAGATCTCCCGCCCGGTCCCAATCCTCCCGAGGAAGTGACCGCGGTGATCGAGATCCCTCGCGGCAGTCGCAACAAGTACGAGCTGGACAAGGAGTACGGCATGCTGAAGCTCGATCGCGTGCTGTACTCCGCCGTGCACTACCCCGGGGACTACGGGTTCATTCCGCGCACGCTGCACGAAGACGGCGATCCGCTCGACGTCCTGGTGCGGATCAACGAACCGACGTTCCCGGGATGCCAGATCGATGTGCGACCCATTGGCGTCCTGAAAATGCTCGACCGCGGGGAGCCTGACGACAAGATCCTGGCGGTCCCGAGTCACGACCCGCACCACGGCGAGTACTTCGACATCGCCGACCTCCCGGGCCATTACCTGAAGGAAGTCGAGCACTTCTTCCTGATCTACAAGGATCTGGAAGGGAAGCGGATGGAGATCGCGGGGTGGGAAAAGAGCGACTCCGCCATGCGCGTCATCGTGGCGTCCATCGAGCGCTACGCCGACAAGTTCCTGCGCGTCGGACCCTAACGCGGACGAGAGAAACGGAGCCGCGGCGCCGGCAGGGTCGTCGCCGCGGCTCGATGCTCAATGCCTTCTGCGGCCGCGGTGCGGCGTCGCGGTCTGCTGCGGAGGCGGTTCTTCCGGGCGTACGGCGCCGTGCAGTGGGAGCTCCGGAGCACGGCGCAGGAACAGCTGGTCGTAGAGCACCGCGGCGGCGATCGCACCGAGGATCGGTCCGGCCCAGTACACGACCTGACCTTCGAACACGCCACTCGCGACCGCCGGCCCGAGGGAGCGCGCGGGGTTCATCGAACCGCCCGTCAGCGGACCGATGGCGAGGATGTCCGCTGCGACGGTCAAGCCGATCGCGAACCCGCCGACCTTCGGCGCGTTGGGATCCACCGCCGTGCCGAACACGACGAACGCCAGGAAGAACGTCGCGATCATCTCGAGCACGAAGCCCTGCGTGGCGGTGACGTCCAGGGCGATGGATTGTCCGCCGCCGCGCGTTGCCGCGAACAGATCGGCGGGAACCGTGGCTTTCAGCGCGTAGGCGGCCGCGATGGCGCCGAGGATCTGCGCGCAGATGTAGATCGCGGCCATGAGCGGCTCGATGCGTCGCGTCGTGAGAAACGCGAGCGTGACGGCGGGGTTCAGGTGCCCCGAGATTCGCATCGTGGCGGTCACCATCACCGCGAGAATCAACCCGTGGGCAGTCGCGGCGAGAATCAGCGGCGTGGCTGCGTTCGTGTGCCGCGCCATCATGATCGTCCCGCTGCCAACGAAAACGAGCGCGAAGACTCCAACGAACTCGGCGATGAAATGCCTCAGGGCATCTCGCATCGGCATGCTCCAGGTTGATTGGCCGCGAAGCTAGATGTCGAGGTCCGTCGCCGCAACTCGGAGCGGGGTCGTCGGCTGGACGGAAACGCTCAGCTGTCTCTCGGCCGACGGGAGAACCTAGTTCTCGCTCCGCATCAGGAGCGCCGCGTTGATTCCGCCGAAGCCGAACGAGTTGCTGAGCACGACGTCGACGTCGACCGCGCGCCCGGTTGCCGGCACGTAATCCAGATCGCAGGCCGCGTCCGGCGTGCGGAGATTCACCGTCGGAGGGATCCAGCGGTTGCGCAGTGCCATTGCGCAGATGGCCGCCTCGATGGCGCCGGATGCACCGAGGGCATGGCCGTAGTAGCCCTTCGTACTGCTCACGGGGATGCGGTACGCGTGGTCGCCGAGCACGCGCTTGATGGCGATGGTCTCGGTGGAATCGTTCAGCGGCGTCGAGCTCCCATGCGCGTTGACATAGCCGATCTCGCCGGCGGCGACGTGCGCATCGGCGAGCGCGATCGAGATGGAGCGCGCCGCCTGCGACCCGTCCGGCAGCGGTGCCGTCATATGGTGCGCGTCGTTCGTCACGCCGTAGCCGAGCACTTCGGCATAGATCGATGCCCCGCGGGCGACCGCGCGCGACCGCTCCTCGAGGATCAGCACCGCTGCACCCTCGCCCATGACGAAGCCATCGCGATCGCGATCGAACGGTCGCGACGCGGACGCCGGGTCATCGTTGCGCGTCGACATGGCGCGGATCAGCGCGAATGCGCCGAAGCAGAGCGGCGCGAGCGGCGCTTCGGCGCCTCCGGCGATCATCACGTCGGCGTAGCCATCGCGGACCTGCCGGAACGCGTCACCGATCGCGATGGTGCCGGACGCGCAGCTCATCGAGTTCGTCGAGTTCGGCCCGGTGACACCGAATTCGATAGCGATGTTGCAGCTCGACGCGCCGCCGAACACCGTGAGCGCGAGCGTCGGGTCCACGCCGCGAATGCCCTGCGCGAGGAACGCGCCGAGCTGGTCCTCCGCGTAAGCCACGCCCCCGAGCGCGGTTCCCATCATCGAGCCGATGCGGTCACGATCCTCGGAGGCGAGGTCGATGCGGGCGTCTTCGAGCGCCTGCCTGGCGGCGACGACCGAGAACTGTCCGAATCGATCGAGGCGCTTCGCGCGCTTCGCCTCGAGATGATCGGTGGGAACGAACTCGTTCACCTCGGCCGCGTTATGACTGCGGAAGACGGACGGATCGAAGCGCGTGAGCGACCGCACGGCCGAGCGTTCGGCGCGCACGCCGTCCCAGAGCTGGCGCCCTGTGATACCGATTGGAGTGATGGCGCCAATTCCCGTGACGACGACTCGACGACGCATGATGGCAATGAGCGGTAAGCGATCAACGACGAGGGTGGCGGTTGCCGCCACCCTCACGCTCCGCTACGCGTGCCAGGCCGGCGAGCGTACGCGACGCGATACCATGAATGAATACAGGCCCGATCAGGGTCGTGGCGGCCAAGATCCCGATGAGTGGCCAAGGTGGCCCACCCCACACGTGCAGGACGCGAACGTGCGTCCCGCCCTCGGCCGGCGTGAAGCTCCACTCGACGTCCATCCCGGTTGTGATACCCTCGACGTGCCGGAACCGGATTGCAGGTGTCGCGTGGTCGACTTCCATCTCGGACAGCCACCACGTCGGCCAGCCCAGGAGCCCGAACGGACGGTACGCCGACATCTCGACGAGCCCGCCACCATCGCTCGCAGCTTCGCGGACCCGCACGAAGCGGTAGTGCGCGAGGTGGGCTGGCCATTCCTCGACGTGCCGAACGACCTCGAACATAGTGCGGACCGACGCCTGCACGAGCTGCTCGTCCAGCGTCTCCATCGGTCGCCCGGCCGGCATGGGCCCAAGCGGAAAGGGCGGCCGCAGCGATGGCCGTCGGGTGCGGGTGTCCGTCATGGGCTCACGAGGTGCCTGGTTTACGAGTGCCGGGGCGCCAGGTGGCCGTGACCCGCCAACCCATCCGCCGCCTAACGTCTGGCGCTCGCCCAATCGATGCGGTGATGAGACGTCGCAGCTCGTCGCCCGCATACCCTCGCATGATCGAGACCACGCCGTCGTGCCGGCTGACCGGGTGAAAGCCGAGGGGAAAGGACGCCATCCACAATCCGGCGGCCGCGAGCCAGCTGCGCCGGAGATCACTCACGATGACGCGGACACGCGCGACGCGGTCGAGCTCTCGGAGCACCGAGGACGCTGTGGTATCGTCGAAGTGGTGCAGCGTCTGCGAACACATGACGAGGTCGACCGAACGATCCGCGAATGGCAATGCCGTCGCATCACCGCGCACGGCGTTGCCCGTCCGGGCACGGCTCGCTGCCGCGAGCGTTTCGGCTATGTCGATGGTCAGGAGCGAAAGCTCCGTCCCGTGCGTGCGTGCGAGCTGGCGCCCGCGGGCCGCGATGTCACCGACGCCGCTGCCCACGTCGAGCAGCGTCGCGGCGGGGCCAAGCTCCGGCAGCACTGCTTCGATCTCGAGGAGCACCGCGCGCGTCCCGCCGAAGAGCGTGTTCGCGAGCGCCACGTCCGCGAGAGACCGACGAACGAGACGCGGGTCGACGTCGGGCGCGTCGAGATATTCCACCCCGCGCCGCCGAGGCGGCGTGATCAGCGTCGCCACGTGGGGGCTCCGGCGCGGGACGCCTCAGCGCTCGAGCTGCGCGTAGCCACCACGGTAGTACAGGAGCGGACGATCCGAGTGCGCCACGGCCGCTTCCACTTCACCGACGACGATCGTGTGGTCGCCGGCGAGGTGCTCGGCAACCCGCCGACACTCAATGTGCGCGAGCGCGTCGTCGAGCAGGGCCGAGCCGGTGAGTCCGCGGGAGTACCCGACGCCATCGAACCGCACGTGCTCATCCAGGCCGGAAAAGCGGCGCGAGATGGACTCCTGATGGGCGGCGAGGACGTTCACGGCGAAGTACGGAATCGCGAGCAGAGCGTCGTGCGAGGACGCCACATGGTCGACGCAAATGAGCACGAGCGGGGGCACGAGGCTCACCGAGCAGAACGCGCTCACCGTCATGCCGTAGTCGCGTCCGGCCTCGTCGCGTGCCGTGATGACGGTGACGCCCGACGCGAACCGTCCGAGAACGCTGCGGAACGTGTCGGGGTCGAGGCTCACGACGACTTCGAGCTCGTGAGCGCGGACGGCACCTGCGCGGTGCCCAGCGAGAACGGGATCATCAACCGCGCGAGAAAGCCGACGCGAAGGACTTCGCGTGCCGGTACGAAGTCGCCGGTGACGCCGACGATCGTGTGCGCGAGCTGGGGCCGAAGCGCGAGCGAGCGAGCGGCGACGTTCATCAGAGCAGGGAAGCTAACGGCCGCCCCGATGATTCGCTCGACCGCCCACTTGCCTCGGAACTCGCGCACGCGGTCGCGATCGTACGCGGCAAGCGCACCGTCTGCGTCGGCTGCGTTGCGGGACGCGAGCGCGGCGATCACGTGAGGCGCGAGGAGCTCGCCGCCGCGCAGCGCCGCGTAGATCCCCTCGCCCGTGAACGGATCGAAGAAATCCGCCGCGTCACCTACGAGCGCGGCCCCTGGCGCCCAGCCGCGGCGAGCGGCCGACGCGAACGGCCCTGTCGCGAGCACCCGCGAGATGCGAATCGCGCGCGCGAACCGATGCGCCACGTGCGGCCGTCGGCGGATCCAGTCGTCGACGAATGCAGCCGGATCACCCGCGGCGCCGCGCGCCCGCGAGGCCGGCACAACGACGGCGACGTTCGTCACGCCACCACCGACATCGGCGAGGCCAAGGTATCCGTCCCACTCGACGTGCATCTCCCCGCTGTCGCCGATACCTTCGATGCCCACGTAATGCGTCACGAGCGCGAGTCGACGTTGGGCCCGTCGGGTTGCCGCGAGGCCCAACCGACGGCTCACGATCGAGCGTAAGCCGTCAGCGCCGATGACGACGGAGGCGTGCAGCGTGCCGGTCGCTCCCGCACCGTCCAGCACCTCGACGCCGATGACGCGGCCGCTCGCGTCATGGGCGAGCGAGGTGACGCGCTTTCCCTCACGGATGTCGGCGCCAGCCTCGCGCGCGCTCGCAACCAGCAGACCGTCGAGGATGATGCGACGCAGGGCGAGTCCACGGTCGCGGAACCCGCGATGGCCGACGACGTCGGCATACCGGCCGTGAAACGTCGTTCCGTTGGGCGCGCGAACACGCATCCCGGCAAGGTGCGCGGCCCCGGCATCCTCGACCTGCGTGAGCACGCCCATGTCGGCGAGGATGCGCGACGCCTGCGGACTCATATACTCCGAACAGGGCTTGTCGCGCGGGAACCGAGCCCGGTCGAGCACGACGACGTCGATGCCGGCCCGCGCGAGGACGAATGCCGTCGAAGCGCCGGCGGGACCTCCGCCCACAATCACCACCTGGGCGCGCGACCCGGTCATGCGAGCGCGCTCACGAAAGAACCCGGATCTCGAGGCTCACGGCGCCAACCGCCCGTATGCTTGGGAAGCCAAGTACAACGTGTCCCGGTTGACGCGATACGAGTACTCGAACGTGCCCGAGCTTGGAGGCAGGAATGTGATGCGGACGGACTGAGTGAGCGCCTCCCAGCGCGCGTCCACCGTCTGCGCGTCCGCCAGCCCGGCGGTGAAGTTCCGTGTGACCGAGAGACGGCTCGCGCTTCCATCGGCGTTGAAGCGCCACGTCGTCTCGCTGGAGCTCGCCGAGCCATCGTCCGCGAGGAAATACAGAATGCGCCGCCAGGTGCCGACGATCCCGGGCGCGCTGCTCGTTCCTGCGAGGCCGCCCAGGGTTGCGTCGCGCGGTGCACCGAGCCGGCCGCTGTCGCACGCGACCAGCGTCAACGTCGTTACGATGAGCGCGCAGCGTCGGATCATCCTTGGCCTCCGCAAATGTGCATCCCGATCATCGTGCCACGAGCATGGCGGCAGTCGCCCCGGCCACCGTGCAGACCACGTTCACGAAGTCATTTCGAACCCCGGGGATCCCGCCCGTGATCCGCGTCGCCGCGCCGCAGGTATGCACGCGTCGCTCGGTCGCTTTCGCGCAACGGTCGCACCAGCGGCGCTCCTGCACGGTGGCACCGACGAGCGAATCCGCTGCCGAGCCGACGATGCCGCCGACGAACACTGCCACCGGCATGGATGCGGCACCGGTGAGCCAGGCCACAACGGCGACCAGTGCCGCGCCCGCAACCGAAGCGATGGTGCCCGCCACGGTAACGCCGCCGGATGTTCCCGGAGCGAGCGGCTCGAGGGAAACTACCGAGCGCGGAACACCGCCGGCCAGCGTACCGACCTCCGTGGCCCAGGTATCGGCAGCGGCCGCCGAGAGTGCGCCGAGCGCGGCTGTGGCCAGCAGGGGCTGCCCCGTGAGCGTGGAGGCGAGGGCCATCGCGGCGAACAGTCCACCGTTGGCCAGTACCTGAATGGCGTCTCGCTCGTCGCTTTTCTCGACGATACCGGCGATTAGTGCTTCCCGGGCCGTCCGTCGGAACCTGGAAAGGCCCGACGATGTCAAAAAGAACGTGATGAGCACGAAAGCCCATGGCCATCCCGCCATCGCGGCCGCCGTCCCGACCAGAAGTGCCGCCACCGCCCCGCCACGTGACAACGACCGCACCGCCCGCGCGCCCAATGCGAGCGCGCCCGCCAGCAGAAAACCGGCGAGCGCACGATCGATCATAGCGACTCCATAGTGCGGATCTGGCCGAGCGCAAGCCGCTTGAACGTCCTTCTGCGCGCCGTTAGCTTCGCTTCCACTTCTTTAGTGATCCATGTCACCGACGGTCGACTCGCTCCTTCCGCTCAGTTTTCTGGAAGCCGTCCGTAACGTCGACACGCCTGACGACGACCCCGACACCGAACTCGTTGCCGAGCTGCGAAACAAGCGCCTCGGCTTGAGCGACACCGTCTACGCGCAGATCCGTCGTTATTCCGACGCGGTGAAACGTAGTCAGCGGACCGTTCGCGACGAAGCGGTGGCGTTGGCTCGTCTGATCGGGCGTCGTCCCGACGCGGAGGCCGTCTTCCGTGCCGCCGGTCGCTTTCTCGCGAACGAGGCCTATCAGGGCATCTCGCCAATGACTCGGCGCGTGATGCTCACGTTGCCGTCGCTCGTCGCGCGGCCCATCGCGCTGCGGCATGCGAGCCGGATCGTGACGCGCTATTTCAACGGCACGGTCTCGCGCGTCGGCCACTCGGTTCTGCTCGACGTGCCGGCATCGGTCACGATCGATTCGGCGCCCCGATCGATCGGGTGCGCGTACTACGAGGCTGGACTCGCCGAGCTATTGCGTTTGCTCATCAACGGTGGTGGTGCCGTTGACCACGTGCGCTGCATCGCGCGCGGGGAAGGCACGTGCAGCTGGCGTGCCGAGTGGCGCCCGCTTTCCTGAGTCACCCGGAGACCGAGGCCATGCTCGACGACCGCTCGCTCGCGCGTATCCAGCGCGCGTTGACCGAGGCTGGCCTCGACGGCTGGCTGATCTACGATTTCCGAGGGTTGAATCCCGTCGCGGCGGCGATGCTTGGGCTCGAAGGCATGGTGACGCGACGCATCTTCGCGCTGATACCCGCTACCGGCACGCCGACGGCCATCACGCATGCCATCGAGCAGGGACCCTGGCATCGCTGGCCGGCCGCCTGGCGGAAGGAGGTTTACAGCTCGTGGCGGTCGCTCGAGTCGTATGTCGCCGCGCTCGTGCGGGGGAAGCGTATCGCGATGGAATACTCGCCGGGCGACGCGGTGCCGTATCTCGATCGCGTGCCTGCTGGGGTGCTCGAGATGGTCCGCGCTGCGGGCGCCGAGGTGGTGTCCTCGGCGGAGCTCGTAACGCAGTTCTACGCGACGTGGACCGACGACGAGCTGGCGACACACCGTCGCACCGCCGAGAAAGTGGCGGAAATCGCGCAGCAGGCGCTGCGCCATGCGGGCGCCGAGGCGCACGCTGGCCGACCGATGACGGAGCACGGGCTGCAGCAGCACATCCTCGCGGAGTTCCGGAAGGCGTCCCTCGAGACCATCGAGCCGCCGGTCGTCGCAGTGGGGCCTAACGCGGCGAATCCGCATTACGAGCCGCGTGCGGACAACCCGGTCAGCATCCAGGAAGGCGACCTGGTTCTGCTCGACCTGTGGGCGCGTGAGCGTGGCGGCATCTGGGCCGACCAGACGTGGATGGCATCGGTGGGCGAGCCGACGCCGCGTGCCGTGCAGGTGTGGACCGCCGTGCGCGACGCGCGCGACGCCGCCATTGCGCTGCTGCGCGAGCGCGTGACAGGGCGCGTGACGGTGCGGGGCGGCGAGGCCGATGACGCCGCGCGGACAGTCATCACGACCGCGGGGTTCGGCGATCGCTTCACGCACCGCACCGGCCACTCGATTGACTCGCGCGATCTGCACGGCTCGGGCCCGCACCTCGACAATCTGGAGACGCGCGAGGAGCGGCTGCTCGTTCCCGGCGTCGCGTTCTCGATCGAGCCGGGCGTGTACATCCCCGGCGAGATCGGGGTGCGAAGCGAGGTGAATGCATACGTCGGCGACGGGGAGCTCGTGGTGACGCCCACGAACTACCAGCGCGACATGATGGTGGTGTAGGAGAGCGGCTATCAGCTATCAGCTATCAGCCATCAGCTAAACTGCCAAACGACGACTCCGCAGCCGCTGGACCGCAGCCGTCGCTGCGCCGAGAGCTCGGACTCTTCTCGGCCGCACTGCTCGTCGTCGGCGGGATCATCGGGAGCGGGATCTTCTTCACGCCGGCGGAGACGGCGCGCGCCCTACCGACGTCGGGACTGGTGTTTCTCGTCTGGGCAGTCGGCGGCGTCGTCGCGCTCGCCGGTGCCCTGACATACGCGGAGCTCGGCGCGATGATGCCCGACGCGGGCGGCGCTTATGTGTACATCCGCGAAGGGTTCGGCAAGCTCCCTGCATTTCTGTACGGCTGGATGGCGCTGCTGAGCATCGGGACCGGGGCCCTCGCGGCGGTCGCGTTAGGCTTCGCGGGGTACGCCGGCCGTTTCGTCGACATCGCGCCGTTCGGCGGGGCGATCGGCGTCGCGTCGGCAACGATCCTCGTGCTGACGGCCACGAACTATTTCGGGATCAAGCCGGGCGCGATCGTTCAGAACGTCTTCACGGTCGCGAAGATCGTAGCCCTGGCGGCGCTGATTCTCGGCGGCCTCGTGTTGTGGACGAGGCTCGGCGCTCCGCCGCCGGTGCCGAACGCCCCGCCGCCGCGGGAGTCGCTGGCCGCTGGCCTGGCAACCGCGTTCGTCGCGGTGCTGTTCACGATCGGCGGGTGGCAGCAAATGAACATGGTGGCGGGGGAGATTCGCGAGCCCGCGCGCACCATCCCGCGGGCACTGGCTCTCGGCATCGGCATCGTCATCGCGTGTTATCTTGGCGCGAACGCCGTCTACCTGCGGGCGTTAGGCCGCGACGGCCTCGCGGCGAGCAGTGCGGTGGCCGCGGACACGGCGACGCGGCTCGTTGGGCCGACCGGCGCGACGTTCATCACGGTGGCGGCGATGCTCTCCATCCTCGGCTTCGTGAACGTCGTGATCCTGGCGACCCCGCGCATCTTCTTTGCGATGGCTCGCGACGGCGTGTTCCTGCAGGCCGCGGCGCGTGTTCACCCGCGCTACGGGTCCCCGCACATCTCGGTGCTCATCATGGGCGGCTGGGCGATCGCCCTGCTGGCGATCACGCAGGGGGAGATCGGCGCGCTCCTCAGCGGCGTCGTCTTCGCGGACTGGATCTTCTTCGGTCTCGGAGCGGCGAGCGTGTTCGCGCTGCGGCGGTCGCGCCCCGACGTCCCTCGCCCGTACCGGGCGTGGGGGTACCCCGTGGTGCCGGGCTTGTTCGTCGTCGCGGCGGTGCTGGGCATCGTGAGCGCGTTCATCGCATCGCCGCGCACGTCGTTGTTAGGCACGGCCATCCTGCTGGTCGGCGTGGCGGTGTTCTACTGGACGACTCGGCGCAGTCGGCAGCTGGCGGCGACCTGACGTTCCGCGGCGCATCGCTTGGCCGCTTCGCCCGCGAGACTTCGGCAACGGCAGCCGCCCCGACGCCGAGGACCCTCGGTTGCTCGCGATGACGACTTCCGTGGCGTGAGGCTTGCCCCTCCGCGTTGGCGCCGCCGTGCCCCGGGCGCGCAGCCGAGCGTCATTGTGCCGGAGCGGACAGTCTTCAATTCCTTCGAGTCGGAACGTTGATCGGATTCAGGATCCTTTGTGCGGCGGCTTTGGCCGTCACGTGTGCCGTCGCGGGGTGTGATCGAAGACAGCGGTCGCGTGCCGATGGCGATGACGGCGCCAAGAGCGAGGCACTCGCCGCAACACCGGGCGGCCCGCAGCAGACCGCGCCGTACATCGCGCGCTCCCTCGCGTCGATCGGACGGCTGACCGGGTTCGTCGAGATCGACGGAACGCCACCAGCCGACACCGTCTTCCAGCCCGCAGCCGATCAGGACGTGTGCGGCACCGGGTTTACGCGACGCGGCATCGACACGCGCGGTAACCGCGTCGTCGGCGTCGTCGTGTGGATCGATGGGATCCGCAGCGGGAAGCCGATGCCGCTCGACCGCAGGTTCGAGGTCGTGAACGATCGGTGCATGCTCGTCCCCGAGCTCCAGACGGCGATCGCCGGCGGAACGCTCAACGTGCGCAATCAGGACGCGCTCGAGCACCGCACGCGCGTCGTGCGGCGTGACGGCGGCGAGCTGCTCGCGACGATTCGCGAGACGGACGAAGGGCAGGTCGTGCCTGACGAGCGCGTGCTGGCGAAGCCGGGTGTGCTCGAGCTGAGCTGCACCGCGCACTCATGGACACACGGCTGGATTGCGGTGTTCGATCACCCGTACTTCGCGACGACGGGAACCGATGGCTCGTTCGTGCTCGACTCCGTTCCCCCAGGCCGCCATCGGGTGCTCCTCTGGCATCCGAGGCTGGGGCCCGTCGAGGAGAGCGTGTCGATCGAGGCCGGCCAGACCGCGACGGTTACGCTGCGCGCGAAGGCAGCTGTCGCACGCTAGATCCGGCGGTCCACGACCATCGCGACGAACAGCAGCGCGAGGTATAGCAGCGAGAACTTGTAGACCTTCCACGCGACCTTGGTCCACAGCGCCGTCGTCCGGATCCGAATCACACCCACGAGCAGCGCGATCCCGAGTCCGACTGCGCACACGAAATACAGCCAGCCGAAGGCCCCGAACGCGACAGGCAGCAACGTCAGCGGGATGAGGATCAGCGTGTACCACAGCATCTGATCCATTGTCTCCCGCTCGCCCCAGACGAGCGGCGCCATAGGCACGCCGGCATTGCCGTAGTCCCGCTGCTTGAGCAGCGCGAGTGCCCAGAAGTGCGGTGGCGTCCAGTAGAAGATGATAAGGAACAGATATATCGCCGCGAGGTCGACCTGGTTCGTCACCGCCGCCCAGCCGACGAGCGGAGGGAACGCTCCAGCGGCCCCACCGATCACGATGTTGTGCGGGGTCGACCGCTTGAGCCACCGCGTATAGATGAATACGTAGAAGTAGAAGCCTGCCAGCGCGAGCGTCGCGGTGAGCACGTTCACGAACCGCGCGAGCATCCACGTCGCCGCACACGACAGCGCGACGCCGAACGCCAGCACCGCGGGCGGCGCCATGCGTCCGCTCGGGATGGGTCGAAGCCGCGTGCGCGCCATCCGGTCGTCGATATCGCGGTCGAGATACATGTTCACCGCGTTGGCGCCGCCCGCCATCAGGTACCCACCAACGGCCACGAGCAGCACGAGCCCGATGGAGGGCGTACCGGCGACGAACATCGGCGCGATGGTCGTCACGAGCAGAAGTGAGATGATGCGTGGCTTCGTGAGCGAGAGGAGATCGCGCGCGATTCCTGTTTCCCGCACGCGCTCGATCGTCGTGTGCGTCACGTCGCGACCTCGGCCGCACGCAGCGTCGGACGAGGCGCGGTGACGTTCGCCGGAACGCCGACACCCAGCGCACCGCGACGGCTGAGCAGCGCGAGCACCACGACCGCCACCCAGACCAGCGTGCCGACCGCCTGATGGAGGGACCGGAAGAGCGGCGGCAACTGCATCTCGACGAGCGCTGCTGCGACGACGATCTGCGCGAGCACGGCGGCGAATGCGACGGCGGCGGCGCGAGTGATCAACGACGCCTCGCCGCGACGACGCACGGCGATGGTCATGCCCAGGAGGTGGAAGAACAACATGAACGCGAGAATGCGATGCGTGAACTGGACGTGCTGGGTTGCGTTGGGGAAAAGTGAACCGCGACACAGCGGAAAGCCCGTGCACGACGAATTGGCGCCGGGCAAATGCGCCGTGAACGCGCCCATCACGAGCACGACGAACGTCATGCCGAGCGCGACGCGTGCCGCGCGCCACGTCTTCGCCGACGCGGTCCCGACGGACGCGTGCGACGCACCCAGTCCGCCCGCCCGCATCGCGCACGAGACGAGCACCGCCAGCAACGCCATCGCGATCGCGAGGTGCGTGACGATCACGAGCTTGTTTCCGAGCTCGAGCTTCACCGTGACGGCGCCGAAGATCGCTGCCGTAAGCACGAGCATCGTCGAGAGCGCGGCGGCGCGAAGCACGCCGCCGGGCCCGCCCACGCCCGGCGTCCGTCGTCGCAGCAGAGCGACGATCAGCAGAATGACAATTGCCAGCGAGAGCGTCGCCGCAAACCATCGATGCGTGATCTCGATGATGAGATCGGTGCGATCCAGCGGCGGGAACCAGTGTCCCTGGCACGTCGGCCAGTGATCGCCGCACCCCATACCCGACCCGGTGATGCGTACGATCGCGCCGAACACTATGTGGCCCACTCCGAGGACCAGTGAGAGAACAGCGAGACGGCGTAGCGCGGTCATGTCAGGCTCCGAACACTCGCGCCGCGGCCGTCCGTGAGGCGGTCCGACTCGAGCTGCACTCGAAGGCTTCTGTTGGACTCTGACCCCAACGGAATCAAACGAGCGTCCAGCGCGCGCCAGGTCAGATAGAGGACGAAGATCAGGCCGATCGCGGGAAGCAGCGCCCAGGCGATCTCGACGGGACGGGGCGAACGCGAGGGTGCTCGGGTCCCAGCGGCAGCGCTCCGCCGCTCGGCGTCGCGTGCGCTACCGAACAACAGCGATCGCAGAATCGCGAGCTCGGCGACCACACAGCAGGCGGCCGCGATCCAGAACAACGCGGATCGGATGGTCACTCGGCGGACCGATGGACTGGTCCGCAGCGGACGCGACGGGCGTGGGAAATGAGCGTGGGAAACACGCCGAAAGGTGCACGCCCGACGCGCTCGATTCAACCGCCAGGAAGCATTGTGCGGACCGATCGTGCGCCCGAAAGAAGTCGCGGACATTCCGCGAACGTGCACGGCTCGCGCCGCGCCCTATCCTGCTGTACCATAGGCGCATGTCAGCTTCCAACGCACCAGTGGACGCGCTGCCGAGACGCCTGGGTCTCTGGAGCGCCGTCACCATCGTCATCGGGATCACGATCGGGTCGGGAATCTTCCGCTCGCCCGCGGGCATCGCGAACCGTTTGCCCGGCCCCGGCGCGATGCTCGCGGTCTGGGTCGTCGGCGGCATTCTCGCGATGTGCGGCGCACTATCGCTCGCGGAAGTCGCGAGCTCGTATCCGAAGACGGGCGGCATCTACGTCTTTCTTCGTGAAGGGTGGGGCCGGCTGCCCGCGTTTCTGTTCGGCTGGGCGGAGCTCGTCATCATCCGCGCCGCGGCGATTGGCGCCATTGCGATCACGTTCGCCGAATACTTCCTGCGCGTGCTCGGGTTCGACCCGCTGGTGGCACCGTACGACACGTACGCGCGATACACGGCGGCGGCGGCGATCGTGCTGACGTCGATCTTCAACATCGTCGGCATCCGGTGGAGCGCGCTCGTCACCGGTGCGACCACGCTCGCCAAGTACGGCGGGCTGCTGTTCGTCGTGCTGCTTGCGTTCTCGATCGAACTGCCAAAGACCGGCGGGCATTTCACGCCGCTCTTTCCCGAAGGCGCGTTCTCGCTGGCGCCGTTCGGCCTCGCGCTGGTGTCGGTCCTGTGGGCGTTCGACGGCTGGGCGGACCTGACGTTCGCCGGCGGCGAAGTGAAGGACGGCGAGAAGAACCTGCCGCGCGCGATCATCCTCGGATCGCTCGCGGTGCTCGTGATCTATCTGCTCGCGAACCTCGCTTACCTCGCGGTTCTGCCGATCGACCAGATTCGCACGTCGAAGCTCGTGGCGGCGGACGTCGGGCAGCGCGTCATGGGGCCGGCAGGTGTGGTGTTCGTCGCCATCACGGTGATGCTCTCGACGTTCGGCTCGCTGAACTCCACGATGCTCGCGAACCCACGCGTGTTCTTCGCGATGGCGGAGGACGGGCTGTTCTTCCGGCCGATGGCCGCCGTGCACCCGAAGTTCAAGACGCCTGTGAACGCGATCGTGCTCGCGGCCCTGCTTGGCGTCACGTTCGTACTGCTCAGGAGGTTCGAGGATCTCGCCGACGCGTTCGTGACGGCGATCCTGCCGTTCTACGTCATGGGTGTCGCGGCCATCTTCGTGTTCCGCCGGCGGCCCGGATACTCGCCGGTGTTTCGATGCCCGGGCTACCCGATCGTTCCGATTCTGTTCATCCTCGCGACGTTGTATCTGCTCGTGAACGCGGTGATCGATCCAGGCACGCGGTGGGCGACGCTCGGCGTCTTCGTCGCGATCCTCGTCGGGATTCCAGTCTATTACGCAACCGTCGGCAGGCGACTCGCGCCACCCGACGGCGCCCGAAGAGCGGCGGGCGAGACGGCGTGAGGATGCGCGCTGCCGTCCTCGCACTCTGGGTCGTATCGACGCCGCTCGCCGCAGCGAGCGCGCAGGGAGTGACGACCGGCGTGGTGAGCGGGCGAGTCGTCGACGAGACAGGGGCGCCGGTGGCCGGCACGACGATCTCCGTCGTCAATACGACAACCGGCGCCACATCCCGGGCGACCGTGGCCCGGGACGGCCGCTATCTCGTGCAGGGCCTGGAAGTCGGGGGGCCCTATTCGGTCACCGCGCGGAAGCCCGGCTACGTGCCGCAGATGCGCGACGGCCAGATGATGACGGTGAGTCAGAACCTGACGCTCGATTTCCGGCTGGAGCGGCAGACGCTCATTCTGAGTACCGTCACCGTGACGACCGAGACCGATCCGATCATGTCGTCCGAGCGCACGGGCGCCGCGACGATCATCTCGGACTCGGCCCTGCGCCGTCTGCCGTCGCTCGACCGCACCTTCACGGACTTCGTGGTTCTCTCACCCGAAGTGTCCGAGGCCGGTCCGGGGCTCTCCGGTGCGGGTGTCAACAACCGGCACAACAACATCCAGATCGACGGCGCCGGCGAGAACGATCTGTTCGGGCTCGGTGACACCGGGCAGCCGGGCGGACAGGCGCGAGGCAAGTCCATCGGGCTCGAGGCGGTGCGCGAGTATCAGGTTCTGCTCGCGCCGTTCGATGTTCGGCAGGGGAACTTCAGCGGTCTCCTCGTAAACGCCGTCACGCGTGGCGGCACGAACGACGTGCATGGCTCCGCCTTCTTCTCGACGCGAAGCGAAGGACTGGCGCGGAACGTCGACTACGTGCGCGACCAGGAATATCGACAGTCGCAGTTCGGGTTCTCCATTGGCGGACCGATCGTTCGCGACCGCGTGCACTTCTTCGTCGCGCCCGAGTTTCAGCAGCGCTACCAGCCGGCGGATGGCCCATACCTCGGCCAGACGTCGCAGCAGTACCCCGTCGCGTCGTCGGACGTGGACCGCTTCTCGTCGCTGCTGGAGGGATACGGCATAGCCGCCGGCTCCGCCGGTCCGGTGCGGAACGCGAACCCGCTCCAGAACATCTTCGCGCGCGTGGACGTGGCGCCGAGCGTGAACAACCGGCTGGTGCTGCGGCACAACTATGGGCGGGCGGAGGACGAGGTCCTGGCTCGCGACGCGTCGCTCATCCGCCTAACGTCGAACGCGCATGCGTTCACGTCCGTGAAGCGCAGCACGGTCGCCCAGCTGTACACGAGCCTCGAGGGCGGGGCAGGGAACGAGCTCATCGTCGGCTACAGCCGCATTCGGGACGTGCGGCACGCTGCGGTGTTCGCGCCTCAGGTCCAGACGGACGTCCCCTCGGTCACGGGCGGCACCGCGCGCCTGCGCGCGGGTGCCGAAAACTCGTCACAGGGCACGGAGGTCGATCAGGACGTCGTCGAGATCACGGACAACTTCACCATGCCGGTGGGGAGTCACCGGCTGACCGCCGGCACGAAGAACGAGTTCTACCGCATCCGGAATCTGTTCGCGCAGAACTCGTACGGCGTCTGGGAGTTCTCGAGCCTCGACTCGCTCGCGAATGGCACGGCGTCGCGATACCAGGCCGGCGTCGGCCTTGGCGGACCGATCGACGCGAGGTTCGATGCGGCGCAGCTCGGGCTGTACGTTCAGGACCGGTGGCAGGTGAACGACCGGTTCGTGCTGACGGCGGGGCTTCGCCTCGATGTCCCGTTCATCTTCGACGAACCCCCGGAAAATCCATCGGTGCTGGCGACATATGGGCGGCACACCGACCAGGTTCCTTCGGGCAACGTGCAGTGGTCGCCACGCATCGGCTTCAATTGGGACCGCAAGGGCGATCGCCGCGAACAGCTGCGCGGCGGGCTCGGTGTGTTCGTCGGCCGTCCGGCATTCGTCTGGATCGGCAATGCCTTCCAGAACTCGGGCACCGGCCTCGCGCAGTTGACGTGCGTGGGCGCCGGATCGGTCCCGCGCTTCACGACGTCCAGCGCGGCGGCACCGCCTGAAGCGTGTGCGAACGGCGCAACCGCAGCGACCACCGGAGACATCGCGCTTCTGAGCAGCGACCTTCGCTTTCCGCAGTTCGCGCGCGCATCCGTCGCGTACGACCGGCGCCTGGGACACGCGTGGGTCGCGTCGGTCGAGGCGATGTACACGCGGGCGATGTCGACGTTCTTCTATTCGAATCTGGCGCTCGCCGGACCGCAGGGGACCGACCGGAACGGTCGCGTCGTGTACGGCAGCATCGCGACGAGTGGCGTATCGAGTCCCGCGCTCGTGGGCGAGCGGCGGAACGTCATCGACGTCCAGAACGCGAGCAAGGACTATTCGTACAGCGTGACCGCAGGGCTCAACCGCCGCTTCACGAACTTGTTCGAGGCGCATGCGTCGTACACGTACGAGCAGGCGCGGGACATCCAGAGCCTCACGTCGAGCACGGCGACATCGAACTGGCGGTTCGGCCGAGCGCTTGTCGGCGACCAGTACTCGCAGAATCTCGATCGGTCCCGATTCGAGCTGCCGCACCGCATCGCTGCGTACGGAACGTTCACGTTCAGCACGCGGACGGATGCGTCGATCATCTATCTCGGTCGCTCGGGCTCGAACTACGACTTCGTGTACGGTGGCAGCGGCGGGCTCGGCGATCTGAACGCCGACGGCGCCCAGGGGAACGATCTGATCTACCTCCCGGCGGACGTCGCGAAGGACGACGAGATCCGGTTCAGCGGGTTCTCGCCGATTCCCGGGGCGGACAACTCCCCGGCCGCACAGGAGCAACGGATTGCCGAGCAGCGGTCGGCGCTCGAGCGATTCATCACCAGCACCGATTGCCTCACGCGTCAGCGCGGGCGGCTCATGACGCGCAACAGCTGCCGGTCGCCGTGGACGAATACGGTGAACCTCTCGTTGCGGCAGGCTCTTCCCGCGATTCGAGGGCAGTCGATCCTGCTCCAGCTCGACGTGTTCAACTTCCTCAACCTGCTCAATTCGAGTTGGGGACAACAGCCGCTGCCACCGCTTGGCGGCGGGTCCGTTCCGTTGCTCACGCACGTCGGACAGACCTCCGGAGCGCTGACCGGCGCGAACGGCTCGCAGGGCGTGTTCACGTTCGATCCGGCGACCGAGAAGTACGATCGCCGTCACCTGGGGTCGGCGTACCAGATGCAGTTCGGCGTTCGCTACGCCTTCTGAGCGCGCGCTGGCGCGTCTCATCCCGGTAACGCGCGCGGTCCATCACAATTCTTGCTTGACCGCGTCGGTTGTGGATGCCTAGTTTGCCGCGCGTTCGTTACACAGGCCAGCACCATCCACGCGCTTCGCGTGGCTCCTTCGACCGGCTGACCCGTTGCCCGCCGAATCAGCCGTGGACGCCTCGAGGGCTCGGGCAGCACGTGCGTTCGATTTGAACGTCATCGCCGGCGCTTGAAGTTGATCGAGTGCGCCGGGTCGGCATCACACCTTCTCTTTCCCACACATGCATATTCACCGTTGGATGTCGGTGCTCGCTCTGGTTGCGACGCTGCCGGCCGGTGCGGTGCTATCCCGTGCGGATGCGCAGGGGATCACGACCGGGGCTGTCACGGGAACGGTCACGGATAGCACTGGCCGGCCGCTGGATGCGGTGCAGATTCGTATCCGGAACAAGGCGACGGGGTTCGTGACCGGCGGGCTCACGCACGAGGACGGGCGGTACTTCGTTCAGGGGCTCGAGGTCGGTGGCCCGTACGAGGTCATCGCTCGCCGCATCGGCTTCACGCAGGATACGCGCGACAATCAGTTCATCGCGTTGAGCGTGGCGCTGCGCCTCGATTTCAAGCTGGGCCAGGCCGCGGCGACCCTGGCGGGCGTCACCGTCGTCGGGGTTACAGCCGCCGACTTCTCGCCGTCGAACACGGGCACGAAGGCCATCGTGTCGGACACGGCGATCCAGCGTCTGCCGACGCTGACGAGAAACCTCACCGACTTCATTCGGCTCACGCCGCAGGTGGCGACGTCCGGCCCGGGCTATTCGGGCGGCGGCATGTCGAACCGCATGAACAACGTGCAGATCGACGGCGCGTCCGAGCGTGACGTGTTCGGTCTCGGGTCGACCGGTGCGCCGGGCGCCGAGGTGAACGCGAAGAACGTGTCGATCGATGCGGTGAAGGAATTCCAGGTGCTGCTCGCGCCCTTCGACGTGCGTCAGGGCAACTTCGGCGGGCTCCTGTTGAACGCGGTGACCAAGAGCGGGACGAACACGTTCACCGGGTCCGCATACTGGTTCTATCGCAACGAAAAGTTCGGTGCGGACACGAACATTCTTCGTGCCACGCCATTCGAGCGCACCCAGTACGGCTTCACGCTCGGCGGCCCGATCATCAAGGACCGGCTTCACTTCTTCATCGCCCCGGAATTTCAGAAGGAGCAATCCCCGGTCACGGGACCGTATGCCGGGCAGCCGGCCGGGTCACCGCAGGCATTTCCGCTGAACGAAGCGGACCGTGTGCGCTTCGAGTCGATCATGGCTGGCCTCGGCGAGACGAACCTGGGGACCGCGGGCTACACCAACATCGACAACCCGCTCTCGAACGCGTTCGGGCGACTCGACTTCCGCGTGAACGACATTCATCGGCTCGTGTTCCGCTTCAACTACGCCAAGGGCGAGCGACTCCGTCAGCAGAACAATCGCAGCCCCACCACGGCCGTCTACTCCAGCAACTTCCACGACTTCTCGAACACGAAGCTGGCCCCGGTCCTTCAGCTGTTCTCGAACTTCCGCAACGGATCGTCGAACGAGCTGTTCCTCGGATACAATAAGTGGTACAACCGTCGCGATCCGCAGAGCAGCTTCCCGCAGATTCAGATCAATTCGGGCGGTGTCGTCGGCCCGAACGGGAACGCGACGATCCTCGCCGGAGCCGACCAGTTCTCGCAGGGCAACCAGCTCGACACGAAGACCATCGAGCTGACCGAGAACTTCACGTTCGCGCCGAAGGGCAACCACACGTTCACCGTCGGCACGCGCAACGAGTATGTGTGGCTGCGCAACCTGTTCACGCAGAGCTCGTACGGCGTGTGGAGCTTCCGCAACCTCGACAGCCTGGCGGCGGGCAATCCAAACTCGTTCCGCAAGGCGATCATCCTCGCCGACGGCGGCAACGTCTACTTCTCCGCGCTCCAGAACGCCGTGTACGCGCAGGATCAGTGGCAGGTAACGCCGCGGCTCGCGCTCACCGCGGGGATGCGATTCGACTTCAGCACGTTCCTCAAGGACGTCGCGTACAACGCCGCGATCGACTCGGCGTACGGACGTCGCACGGATGACATTCCGGAGACGTCGCTGCAGTTCTCGCCGCGTGTGGGGTTCAACTGGGACATCACCGGCGATCAGGTCAACCAGATCCGCGGCGGAGCCGGTTTGTTCGTCGGGACGCCGCCGTACGTCTGGCTCGAGAATGCGTACGTGAACTCCGGCAACATCATCACGTTCCTGAACTGCGCTGCCGGCGGCACTCCGCCGACCACGCCCGCTCCGCCGTTCCAGGTGGACGTCACCAACATCAACACGTGCCGGAACGGCGCCGGATCGAAGCCCATCGGCGATGTGAACTTCCTGGCCAACGATCTGAAGTTCCCGCAGCCCCTGCGCGGATCGTTGGCGTACGATCGGCGTCTTCCGTGGAACCTCGTCGCGACGCTCGAGGGACTCTACTCGAAGACGTTGAATCAGCTGTTCTTCGTGAGCAAGAACGTGCAGGACCCGGTGGGTGCCGGTCAGGGTGGGCGCGTCCTCTATATCACGACCGTCGCGCCGGCGACCGGCAGTCGTACCCTGATTCTGCCGCCGAAAGTCGTGGCGAACGGCGGAGTGGCTCGATTCACGACCGCGATCGACCTGCAGAATCAGAGCAAGGACTACTCGTACAACCTGACGGCACAGATCCGGAAGCGGTACGCGAATAACTGGGAAGGGCTGCTCGCGTACACCTACTCGCAGTCGCGTGACGTCGCGAGCTTCACATCCAGCACGCACATCTCGAACTGGCAGTTCGGTCGCACGCTATCGGGCCGACAGGACGAGGCGTTCACGACGACGAGTCTCTTCGACCAGCCGCACAAGATCCTGGCGACCGGAACGTACACGCTGAATTGGCTGAAGAATCTGTCGACCGATTTCTCGGTCTTCTATCAGGGCGTGTCGGGCGCGCCACACGATTACATCTACGGTGGCTCCGGTGGCGCGGGCGACCTGAACGGCGACGGCGTGCAGGGCAATGACCTGATCTACATCCCGAAAAGTGCCACCGACCAGAACGAGATTCAGTTCCGCAACATTACCCGCACGACGGGCGGGGTGACGACGGTGCTCAGCACGGCGGCAGAGCAGGCGACGCTCTTCGACGCGTTCATCAACAGCTCCGACTGCCTCAAGGGTCACCGCGGTCAGATTCTCGAGCGCAACACCTGCCGTCAGCCGTTCGTGAATCAGGTCGACGTCGCGATCCGGCAGAACATTCCATTGTTCGGCGATCAGCGCGTGTCGGTGCAGCTCGACATCTTCAACATCGGCAACCTGCTGAACAAGGACTGGGGCCGCGCGTTCGTCACCCCAACGACGACGAACAGCAACGTTCCGCTCGTGACACACGTGGGGTACTCGAGCGCGACGGCGGCGACGGCCGTGCCGATCGTGCAGTTCACGCCGCCCGCGGGTGGCGAATACGCTCCGGGCTCGACGGTCAGCAACTTCTGGAGGACACAGCTCTCGGCGCGGTTCAGCTTCTAACG
>Ga0105249_10000222_pt1 | contig 64888 bp, 57 predicted proteins | sample KBSS44metaG_FD_81522 | JGI IMG/M metagenome (GOLD analysis project Ga0105249, IMG submission 81522) | Switchgrass rhizosphere microbial communities from Kellogg Biological Station, Michigan, USA - KBS S4-4 metaG | ecosystem: Host-associated > Plants > Roots > Rhizosphere > Soil | place... | reverse complement strand
CCCTGGCAGGGCAGCTTCATCGTCGACAAGCTGACCGACATCGTGGAAGAAGCCGTCTACAAGGAGTTCGAAGCCATCAGCGAACGCGGCGGCGTGCTCGGCGCGATGGACACGATGTACCAGCGCGGCAAGATCCAAGACGAAAGCATGTACTACGAACACAAGAAGCACGACGGCAGCCTGCCGCTGGTCGGCGTCAACACCTTCCTGCCGAAGGAACACGCCGGCGACATCGTCACCGAGATCGAACTGATCCGCTCGACCGAAGAAGAGAAGGGCCAGCAGATCGAAAACGTGCTGGCCTACCAGAAGAACCGCAACCGCCTCGCGCCCGCGGGCGAAACCTCACACGTCAACGCTGCCGACGGCGAAGACGAGGCCAAGGAAGTGCACGACGGTCACGGCCTGCGCTATCTCCAGGACACAGCGCGTGACCGGAAGAACGTGTTCGCGGCGCTGATGGAGGCAGTGAAGACGCACAGCCTCGGGCAGATCAGTCATGCGTTGTATGACGTGGGTGGGGAGTACAGAAGGAATATGTAAAGTCGGCCCATGGGAGAGGCGATCCGATGACCTTCAACGTTCGACAGATTTTCTCGGCACTGAATGACGCGAACGTTGACTATGTCGTCGTAGGCGGTATGGCTGTGATTCTTCACGGCTATCTGCGCGCGACGGCCGATCTCGATCTGGTTCTCGGTTTGTCTCCGGAAAATTGCGAACGAGGGATCGCTGCGCTCGCGGCGATAGGTTTCAAACCACGTCTGCCGATAGCCCTCGAAGAATTCGCCGATCCAGCCAGGCGGCGGGCATGGATTGAAGAACGCAACATGTTGGTATTCCCGCTATGGGATCCCGCCAATCCCTTGCGGTCACTGGATCTTTTCGTCGAGGAGCCGATTGCGTTCGAACGCATGCTGCGCGAGGCCGATGTGAAAGACATCGGCGGTCTTTCCGTCCGCATTGCGAGCATTGAACACTTGATCGAAATGAAGCAGTCTGCGGGTCGCCCGCGCGACTTGGACGACATCGCCAAGCTGCGCGAGATTCGCAATGAAGGGGAGGTTGAATGACCAATCCGGACGAGAAAGACCCGACTGCTGAAGCCTTCCGCGAAGCCGAAAGGATGCACTTGCGCGCGTGGATCAAGCTCAGCGGTGCGCAAAAAGTCGACTTCTTCGAAGAGATGGTGGAGCTCGCTTATCACAGCGGGGCGCTGCGGCCCGATCGGTTGGCGCTTCGAGACCGAAATCCGGGGTGACGCCTTCGACGTGTCGAGATGATGGACTATCACTGGACGACAATGACATGAAGAAGCTGCCCAACATTCATCCCGGCGAAGTGCTCTTCTCCGAGTTCCTGGAGCCGCTGGGCATCAGCCAGGACGCGCTCGCGCGTGCGGCGGGCGTGCCGCCGCGTCGGATCAACGAAATCGTGCTCGCCAAGCGCAGCGTGACGGCGGATACCGCTATCCGACTGGCCGCTGCGCTCGGAACGACCGAGAGGTTCTGGCTCGGATTGCAAGCTGACCATGATCTGGAAGAAGCGCGGCGCGCGCTGCTCCTGCATAGGCAATATCGCCGACACTGCCGCCGCCCACCCGGCGTCATTCCCGCGAAAGCGGGAATCCATTCTGCTGTGCGGGAATGCGAATGGATTGACCCGCTTCGCTGTTGTAAGGCGCTTCCGCTTTCGCGGGAACGACGTCACGTGGGTGGCGCGCGTAGCGCGTGCGCTCCGCTGCGCGCATCGAGTGGATTGCAGCGTAAATGGCGCCGGATGTCGGGCTGCGCTTCGCCAAGCCCCGACAACGCCCACCGTTACTCAGGCTTACCCGCACCCCAGTCATAAGTAATCGTCAGGTGATCAGCGCTGAGCTTGACGCCTGGCACGCCCTGCTTCTGCATCTCGGCGAAACACTGCTCGGCCACGTTACGCGCCTTGTCGGCGTCGGGGTGGCCTTTGAATTCCATGCCGCTGAAATCCAGCGTGCCTTGCTGGCGGATGTCCTCGTCGCGCACGCCGGGGTCGGTGCGGATGGCGAGGTTCCAGAAGTGCTTGCCGTCGGGGCCGTCGGCGCCTTGGCCGTCGTTCGTGAAACGGGCGCCGGACCGCGTGTCGGTGATCGTCTGCGTCGTCTTGATCTGGTTGCCGCCGTTGGCCGACGAGTAGTAGCCGGGAATGTGTTCCAGCAGGTTTCCGAGCGGGCCGCGATCGCCGGCGTCGCGCGTGTAGATGCCGATCTCGCCGCCGTAAGCGCCGCCGGCCGCGTAGCTGCCTTTCCACAGTTCCACGCGATAGCCGACGCCGTTGGCTTCGAACTCCATCGTCTTGTCCTGCAGATCCATGCCCATCAGCTTGCCGACCGTGTCCATGGCCCCATGGAAGCCGGCGATGCTCTGCAAGCCGTGCTCGTTGGTCGTGTAGTAGTCCTGCCCGGGCACCTTCTCGAAGCTGAAGATCTTGCCCGCCACGCTCGCGATCAGCGGGTTCTTCATGGCGGCGTCGATCACATGCCCGATGCCGTCCTGCAAGCCCGGCACCTGCGCCGTCGCGCCCTCGACGCTCGGCCCCTTCGGCCCGGCGAGCCAATCGACGAAATCCATCGGCGACTGCGACTTCGCGTGCAGTTCCTTCAGCACGCTGACATCCGTCGCCACCTGGTGCTTGACGATATCCGTAGCCACCTTACCGACGCCTTCCTTCGCAACGGCGTGCCCAACTTCTTTGGCGCCGTCGGCTACGGCGTGACCCACATCACCGACGGCCTTGGCGACCTGGCTGCCCACATCGGCCGCGTGCTCCAGGGCCGGGTGGATGACGTTGTTGAACAGCGTGCCGATGGGGTTGCTCATGGTCGAAGGCTCAAAGGGTTGCCGTAGGGTGAACCGTGCCGGTGATGCTCGGGGGACACAAGTAGGGAAAACCCTGCCAATGGGCAGTAGTGGCCGCTTTGTGTTGAACGGAACCGCCAGCGTTCGATTGGCGCTGTGTGAAGCGGAAGTGAAAATGTACCGAGGGCGTTGCCGTTGGCGTGGCCGGCATTGAATACGTGATCGAAATCGAGCAGGCTGGCGGACGTGCACGAGACATGGTCCATGTCGTCACACACCGCGGATTCGCCATGCAAAAAGGGAGGCGAGTGACGAAGTTTAACGGCAAGGATCGAACCGCGGAGGCGTACCCCGAAGCCGAGATGATCGATCTGCGCGCCTGGATGAAGTTTTCAGGTGGGCAAATAATTAAGCGACTGGGTCTTCGATATGTCTGCGTGACAATAAATAAACCCGCCCCTTTTTTGGAGAGTGTAAAAATGACACGGAGACACAATTTTCAAACCGTAAGCTGGTTTTACGATCTCTCTAAGAGGAATTTACTTGATCTGAATCCACCATATCAGCGGCGGAGTGTATGGAATCAGGAATTCAAAAATTATTTTGTTGATACGGTTCTTCTAAATTACCCGGCGCCAGCAATTTTTTTGTATGAAGACATCGCGGCCGACGGTCGCTCGGTTTATCATGTCGTCGATGGCAAGCAGCGGCTAATGACTCTGCTGGAATTTGTCCGCGGAGATTTTCCCGTAAGTGACAGTTCGCCATTAAATAAGCTGGCTGGCGTTTATTTTACGGCTTTTGATGACGCCACAAAAAAACTATTTTGGTCGTACCAGTTTCTTGTTGAATATATTCCGACCGACGACGAGAGGGTTATAAATGGAATATTTGACAGAATAAATAGGAACGTGGCTAAGCTAACTCCGCAGGAACTTAGGCATGCCAGGCTCAGTGGCGAATTCATACGAGCGTCGGAAGATCTAAGTGAATTCATGTTCGAGACAATGCCGGTCGGGGTTCCAAGGTTTGCAAACCAATCAAAGAAACAGATGAAAGATGTGGAGTTTGTTGCGTTGCTGCTACTGTTGCTGGAGGAGGGCGCTAAGGGATATTCGCAGGACGCGTTGGATGAAGCGTTTACTGTACGTGATGAATCTTGGGATCGAAAATCAGTTATTGTCGACAGATTTAGAGATACAATAAAATTCCTAAGTATCATTTTCACATCGTTGACAGAATCGAAAGAACTTGTTAGCAGCCGTTTACGAAATCAGGCTGATTTTTACTCTCTATTCGGAGCTATTGCGGAGCTAACCGACGAGGGCAAAATGATCGATGCAAACAAAGCTGGGGCTAGGCTGCTGAATTTTGTGACTTCTGTTGAGGATGAAGCTACCAGGAGCGCCAGCGTTGAGTTAGCTTCGTATTTCGACGCTGCGAGGTCCGCCTCCAATGACAAAGGACCGAGAGATACGCGTATTGCGATAATCAAAAAAATTCTTTCGGTTTAGAGTCGTGATTATCCCTTCCGATGTTCGACGAAAATTTGATTTAATATTTCCATATTTAGATATTGTATCACGACAAGTTAAAGACGTAATTACGAGTTACTGTGAGACTGAGCGGTTCGCATATACTGGTCGTGTCAAAGACATAAATTCGCTAGCGGAAAAGATTGAGACCGGACGGTACAAGGCGTGGAGCGGGCTAGACGATCTTTTTGCTTGCTCTATAATAATTCCAACGCTAGGTAAAGAACCGGAAGTTATCTCTTTTCTCGAGAAACAGTTTGTAACTATTGAAGTGCGGCGTCGTGCGGAAACTAAGAAAGACCCCTCCGTTTTTCGTTTCGATGCCTCGAGGTATATCGGCAGACTTAAACCGATTCCCGGATCCGAAGCGGGAAGCTTACTCGATCAGGTGTCGTTTGAGATTCAAGTTAGAACTGCGTTCGAACACGCTTGGTCTGTCACAACTCATGCGCTTTCGTACAAGAGTACGAATGTGGATTGGCGTCATAAACGGCTTGCGGCGCAACTTAGGGCGACTATAGAGCAGCTCGATCAGGTTGTATCTGGATTTGAGGAGTCGGCAGCCTTTATTACGCAGCAAAGTTGGCCGGAAGTTGATGAACAAAAAGCTATTCGGGACTACTTTGCTACTTGGGAAAATTCGAGTATCTTGCCACAAGAAGTCGTTCCATTAAGCTGGGGGAGGTTTTGTGAGAACTTTCATAAACTGATATTGGCCGGTAGTCAGAATAGAGTGTACAACGCGGCTCCCATTCTTAGTGATGCGCTTGCCGCGCTCACTCGTGAAATAAAAGATATTAATATGGAGTCTTTTCCTAGAAGTATTTCGCTTCTTCAATTTTGCGGTGGAGCGCTTTGCCGTCAGGGTTTCTTAAAATCGGAGCCAAATCGATATGTTCCGCTCGTTACGACCGAACTGATGGATATTTTTCCAGAATCACGAGTGCTGGGGATCGGTTTTGATTTTGACTTTAATTAGTCGATGAGTCTGCGCATGGCGTGGATATGAATATTGGCGAGGATGCGGCCGTTTTTTTCGACACAGTTCTTTTCTTGACGAGCGCAATGATCGATTGCACTCTCCAATGGTCGCTGCCAACCCGGCGACCGGGTTTGGTAGCCCGACCAGCTCAGGCGCCGCAAGCGCCCATCGACCGATGACGGCGCTTTTTCATGTCTGTCGATTCGGTACGATGCGCGCGTTCGCCCTCATGGCGGGCGGCGCGCGGAGGCCGCAAGGCCTGCCGGACCTGTGCCCGGTCTACCAACCTCGCGCCGTCCGTCACCTCGTTTGGTAGCGTTGTGCCGGACTCCTCAACGTACAGGAGTCGATCATGCCCAAGCAGTCCCCGGCCGTACCCGCAGTCTCACCCCTCGTTTCCGATCGCCTCGATGCCATCGGCCGCTACATCACGCTTCGCGACTGGTCGTTCGCGGTCATCGATCTGATGGAAGTCGCCGGCCACACGCTGGCCAGCCACGAGCCGTCCGAGATCTCCAATCCCACGCTGAAAGGCGTCTCCGGTTTGCTGCGCGATCTGTTGCAGCAGATCGACGAGCGTGTGGATGTGATCCGCGAGTCGTAGCGGAAGCAAACGTCTACAACGCTTCGAAGGCGACGAGGGTCAACGGGCTCTCGTTGTCTGTGTGGGCGTTAGTTCGCCGAGCGCTCTCGGAGTAGGCGAGCCCACACGTCCCCATGCCTGAGCTTCCGAAAGCGGTAGCAGAGGCCTGCCCAGGTGCCGCTGGCACTAGCCGCGTTCGCGCATCGATGTGATCGCTGTGCATGCGCGGCGGGCTCAATCGCATCGTAAACAATTGCATCTTATAAGCGACATTTCATGTGTCGCTAGATAGGATCGGGGCGCTCGAGTGCGATCTTTTTGCCATGACGATCGCGTCGGCCTTAACGCATTCTCAGGGAGTTAGAGACTAATGAGGTCATCATATTGTTCTGGGCTTCTATTGTTGGCGATGGCGTTCGGCTACGCAGATAGTTCGAGCGCCTCAGGTATTGTCGTCGATGCGGCCAGCGAGCCCGTCTACTGGGAGTGCAACGGCTGCACGATACTCGGCGTCGAAGGCACGGCATCGATTCACGGTATCGGAACGCACTTTGTCTATGACTTGCCGGGCAATCACTTTTATCGCAACGCCTGCGAGCCCGGTGGTGGCGGCACCATTGCGTGCAACGCGACCGAGCAGCGCTCGGGCAACCCCTATCTGACCTTCGTCAACTACCGCAATCTTTGGCTCAACAACGGCCAGTCGGAGGCGTTCCATCCGGCCTACCACCTCGACATCCCTTCGAGCGCGCCCCGTAATCCTGCGGGCGGGCCGGTGGACGACGGGAACATCAACGCGTACGACACGCTGTCCTATCCTCACTCGGAACACGAGGTGGAACTGGCTTTGACCTCCTACTTCGGCACGTCGGTGGGGATCATGGAGCCGAAAATCGATGGCGTCGTCTACGACTACGAGAATGGCTCGATGGTGGTGACCGTCACTTTCCACGATCGAAGTACTCGCAAGTACAAGCTGTCCAGAAATTCCGATGGCGCGTTCTTTCCGCTCGCGAATACCGCGGTCGATTCGAGCGGAAATCCCCTCCCGGAAAGCCACCCATCGAACTACCAGGTCTATACGTTCTACGGCAATCCGCGCGGCTACGACGTCACGAACATGACGATGCTGCTTTCGCCTCCGAGCTTGCCGCAGGACGTCGGTGGTTGCACTTCGCAGCGTTGGGATGGCGAACAGCTGACCTGCGTTCACCCGTTCTAAGCGCTGTGAACGGTTAACTGGGTAGCCGCGGTGACCGATCGCCGCGGTGTGCGCCCGCGAACTCGACCTATACTCGCGTTGACGTTGTCGGCGGGCGTACTGCCATATGAAGTCAATGCAAGCGCGGGTTGCTGGGTCGTTCTTGGGTATCGCTTTGGCCATGGGCCCATGCACGAGCCGGGCGGCAGGGACGACGCTGATCGACAACGCCTCCGACCCCGATCGCGCGACGATCACGTTTCCCGAATACCTCGTGCGCGCACCCGGAAAGTGGACGATCGTCGTCGTCGACCAGAAGTCGCTGCGCTTTCGTTCGCTGGACGGCAGCCAGAGCATGCAGGCCGGCGTGGTCGATCTGCATCCCAAGCTCAAGCAAAGCGAGGAAGACGCGTTCCGCAGCTACGTCGAAAACCGTCGCCTGCAGGAACACGACAACATCGACAACAAGGCGCTGAAGGCGGACGCGATCGACTACGCTTCCAACGAACACGGCAAGATCGCTTCGTGGTGCATCATCGACCCGGCAGGCGCCAGCGCGCACCTCACGGCGATCCTCGAAGACAAGCGCAAGCTGCTCGTCGTTTCCTACGACGCGGACAAGGTGACCGAGGCTGATTTCAGAGCGCACGCCGCCTTGATCACGAGTTCAATGACGATTCGCTAGGTTCGCAATCGGCTGCTGCATTCCGCTCCGCGACGGGGCGTTCGCGGTCATCGATCGGATGCAAGCGGGTGGCCGCAGTCACGTCGCTTGGCTCAGGTCGATCCGACATCGGGTCGGCGTGCGTTCTCCGATTCCTCTCGTCGTTGCGTATCCCATCCGGTTAAGCGCCTCGGCTCTGGGTAGTCGCCGTACGCGTGCGCGCGCGTGCGTGATGCATCGCAAAGAATTGTAGACGATAAGAGACAATACCTAAAAAGGTCGTATCGTGGTGCCCGCCGAAAGGGATCTTGGGCGCGGTCGTACCGGGGACACCGTCGGTTGAGTCAACCGGTCATCCGACCTTTCCGAGGCCTGACACTCAAAGGAGATTCACCATGTCGGCACTGTCAGCAAAGGGATTCGCCGCAAAGGCCATTGCTCTAGTGCTCGTCGTCTGCTTCAGCGGCGGGCGCGAGGCCGCCGCAGATACGGGCGGCAACGTCATCGAGACCGTCACCGATACGACGATTCACAACTGCAATGCCTGCAGCTTGGCCCAAGCTCAATCGACGGCGCAGTCGCTGGGAACCGGCGCGCATTACGTACAAGACCTTGCCAACAATCATATCTATCTGTTTCGCGTCGACTGCGAACCGGGTTTCAACGGCGCTTTAGTGTGTTCGGTCAACAGCCGTGCTGTGCCCCCTGAGATCACCCAGGCCTTCAATCAGTATCGAAGCGCCTGGCTCGCCAACGCGCAAAGCAGCTCCTTCTACGGCATCGTCCACGACCACACGCAGAGCGGCGGACCGACGAACCCTGACGGAAGGCCAGCCGACAACGGGTATGTCAATGCCTACGATACTCTCCATAACAGCACCTATAGGATTGGCCTGCTCAATCGCCTGCAAGACCCGCTCACCTACTCCGGCTTCATGTCGGCCCTGGCCACTGCGCTTGGCAATCTGCCGGCGCCGTTCTCATGGGCCGAGTTCGACATCACCGTCCTTGTGTATTTCGATGACGGCAGCCAGCGTGCGTTCCGATACGACAAAAATGCGCGCCGTTTCGTGCCGATACCGAACACCGCCATCGACGCCCACAACAACGAGCTGCCGGAAAGTCCGCCGACGCTGCCACAGGCCTACAGCTTTCCCGGCTTGCCTACTTTTGCGCCCTATGATTTTCGCAACATCATCTATCTCTTCCCCTCCGGCTCGAATCCCGACGGACTCGTGGGAGGGTGTGGGGAGTTGAACTGGGACGGTCACGCCCTGCGCTGCACACATCCCTACTGACAACGCGCGACGCCTGCATGATTCGCTCGGCGGAAAGACGCCGAGCGAAGTTCGTCAACAGCACGCTCCGAAAGGGATCTTGGGTGCGGTCACGCCGAAGACACCTTCGGTTGACGCAACCGTCATCCGGTCTTTTCCAGGGCCTGACGCCCAAAGGAGATTCATCGTGTCGGCAATGTCAGCAAAGAGGTTCACCGCAAAGGCCGCCGCGCTAGCGCTCGTCGTCTGCTTCAGCAGTTGGCGCGAGGCCTCTGCAGATACCGGCGGCTACAGCATCGAAACGGTCCTCGATACGACGATTCACAACTGCAACGCCTGCACGTCGGCTCAAGCTCAGTCGATGGCGCAATCGCTGGGGAGCGGCGCGCATTACGTGCAAGACCTTTCCAACAATTACGTCGATCTGTTCCGCGTCGACTGCGAGCCGGGGGTCAACGGGGCTCTGGTCTGTTCGGTCAGCAGCCGGCCGGTGCCGCCCGAGATCACGCAAGCCTTCAATGAGTATCGCAGCGCCTGGCTCGCCAATGCGCAAAGGAATTTGTTCTACGGCGTCGTTCACGACCAGACGCGGAGCGGCGGACTGGTGAACCCCGACGGCAAGGCCTCCGACAACGGATATGTCAATGCCTACGATACGATCTATCACGGCTCCTCTCTGAACGGTTTGCTCAAGCGCCTGGAAGACCCGCTTACTCACTCAGGCCCCATGGCGTTACTGGTGACTGCGATCAACGACCTGCCTGCGCCGTTCTCGTGGGCCGATCTCGAGATCACTGTCCTCGTGCAGTTCAACGATGGGAGTCAGCGCAGGTTCCATTGCGACAAACATACCGCGGGCTTCGTGGCGATCCCCGACACCGCCATCGACGCACATGACAACACGCTGCCGGAGAGTACGCCGATACAGCTACGGAGCTACTCCTTCCGCGGCTTGCCTACGTTGGCGCCGTATGACTCGCGCAACATCGTCACTCTTTTCCCGGCCGGCTCGAACCCCGACGGTTTCGTCGGAGCGTGTGTGCAGTGGACCTGGGACGGTCGCGCGCTGCACTGCATGCGTCCAGCGAAATAGCGGTCCGAAATAGGGGTCAGCGAAATAGGGGTCAGAGTGCTCTTTTTTCGATCGCGCTGGTTGGTTGGTGACTTCGTAAGCGCCTCCGCTAGCCAAACAAGTCGGAAGTAGAACGTTCCGGCACGTTGAGACCGGCGGTTCGGATGAAGAAATCACGATTCAGCGAGACGCAGATCGTCGCTTGCGACAGCGAGGGCCAGAGGGTGCTCGTTGTCCGCAACTGCGCGTGCGCGCGGTGGCTCGGAGCCGTGCAAGAGAATCGTCAATAATTGTCGAGTCGATGCCGCGATCGATCGCTGGGCCGATAGCATTGCGGCCCCATGAGTGAGATCAAAGCCGGAGACATCGTCAGTTTGTTGGGCGTGCCCGAGTGGCTCGTCCACGATCTGCCTGCGGACGAGCGCAATGCGATCTTCGGCTTCATCGGGCGCGAAGCCGTCGTGGAGAAGGTCGACAGCCACGGCTACGTGTGGATCGGGTTCTGGACGACGACGGGCGACGGGGAGGGCGCGTTCTACAGCGGCCATTCGTTCTGTTTTCCGCGAGAATGCGTCACGGGTCTGTGACGGACGGACCGGTGTAATCACGATGGCGGCAACCGAGCCGCTTGCATTTCTCGATCGACCTGCGATGCGCAGACGCTCGTTCAAATCCCTCTTGGCGTGCGCGCTGGGCGCGTCACTGCAACGACTTCGCTACACACTCTCGACGGCCGACTGAGCAATTCGCTCGGCCGATATCGTGCGCAGTCCCGCCGGGCTCCAGCGCGAACCCGGCAGCGTCCACATCGGCGGCAACTGCGTGAACGGCGCACGCCGGTGGACGGCGAGCGCTGCGCCGAGCCGGTCGTCCACGCCGAGCTTCTCGAACACGATGCGCACGTGGCTCTTGACCGTGTCGAGGCGGATGCCGAGCAGTTCGGCGATCGCGTCGTTGGATTTGCCGGCGGCGATCCAGCGCGCGACCTCGCGCTGGCGCGGCGACAACTCGGGGCTCAGATGGATGAGGCGTTCGACCGGCGACATCGAGTGCGCCGCGCGCTCCAGCGCCTGCCGATACAACCGGGCGACGTGGCCGCGCAGTACCTGCATGCGATCGCGTTCGGCGTCGGAGAATGCCGGGCGACCAACCACGCGGTGCGCCGAGAACGACAACGCATAACCCTCCTGCTGGATGCTCACCGACATCTGCCGGTGCGCGTTCGCCGGCAGGTAGACCTCGTGCGCGATCGGCAGCGCCATGTATTCCTCGTCGCTGAAGAAGTCCGATTCGCGCAGTGCGCGCTCGCCGAAGAAGGCCGGGTCCTTGCTCCAGAACGGATGGCTGCCTGCGTGCTTGAGAAACGCTGCTGTGGTCGCGGCGCGGCGCTCGGCGTCGGGGTCGGGGTGCGAGTATTCGACGCGGAACTCGCCGCTGCCGAGGTGGAATTCCGCATAGCCGGCCATGTCGCAATCGGCCGCCAGCTCGATGCTGGCGAACACTTCGCGCGGCAGCGTGTGGAGGTCCGGCTCAGCCGCATAGAGCTCGATCAGCCGACGTTCGAACCGCGCTTGCACCCCATCTTCGGCCTCCGAAGATTGCATCCGACTCACTCCAAAGTGTGATTGCCCGATCCGCCGGGAAGTTTACCCTTTTCCAATTTGGCACCGACGCGCGCAACGCCATGCGCCGCGGCCATCTCGAGGGCGATTCGTGAAATTCATCACATTGATGCGCGCCGAATCGCGCGGAGTTTTCGTCGCGGTTGTGATCTCTCGCGACGACTTCGACGGATCTGGCGACCGATGGCGAACATCACCATGAAACCAACTGCATTCCTGCGCTTGCTCGCCGCGCTCGCGGCCTTCGTTTCGACGCCGGCATTGGCCGACTACGTGATCGCGCCGTCGGGCGGAGACATCACCGGTGCTCGCTTGTCGGCGCAGCTGGCCGATGGCGACATCACGCTCACGGCGGCGTCGGGCGATGTCGTCGTCAACGACACGGTGAGCTGGAGCGCGCACACGCTGACGCTGTCCGCGCCTGCCGGCAGCGTGAACGTGAACGCGGTGATGACGGCCTCGGGCTCGGCCGGACTGTCGCTTGAAACCGACGCGTCACAAGCCGACGACGGCGTGGCCATGGCGCTGACGGCCGGTGGCTTCACCGGGCGCGTGGATTTCACGGGAACCGGGCAAAGCTACCGCGTCAACGGCACGGCCTACACGCTGATCCATACCATTGCCGAACTGGAAGCCATCCGTCCCGCCGGCGTCTCCATCACCGGCGCCTACGCGCTGGCGGCGGATGTGGACTGGAGCGGTGCCGCCAGCCAGACGCCGCTCGGTACCCTTGGCGTCAACGGTCGGTTCGACGGTCTCGGCCATCAGTTGCTCGATCTTGCCATCCCTGGTAGCGCCGACGATACGGGACTGTTTTCCAGCACTAACGGGGGCGCCGTAATCCGCAACCTCGGCGTGCGCGGGGGCAGCGTGTCGGGCGGCGGGTGGGTCGGTGCGTTGGTCGGCAACAACACCGGCGTCATCGCCCAGGTCTATTCCACGGCCGAGGTCTCGGGCACTCTGTTCGTCGGCGGTCTGGTGGGCCAACACGGCGCCACCGGCAGCCTGATCGCCGATGCCTGGGCCGGCGGCAACGTGACCGGCACGGGCGCGGTCGGCGGCCTCGTGGGCTACACCTCCGCCGGTGGCGCCATCGGCAACGTCTGGGCCAGCGGTAACGTGACGGGCGCCGGGAGTGGCATCGGCGGCTTGGTGGGGATCACCGAGACCAATGCCATTGCCAACGAGATCCTGCGCAACGCCTACGCGACCGGCAATGTGGTGGGCGGCAGTCAGGTTGGCGGCCTCGTGGGTCAGAACATGAGCCCCGTCGAACATGTCTTTGCCACCGGCACGGTCTCGGCCAGCGGCAACAGCGATGTCGGTGGTCTGGTGGGCTTGAACTCTACCGGCCCCGGCGGCAGCGTCAGCGACGGCTGGTTCGCCAGCGACACGCCCGGCGCGCACCCGGACAACGGCGTCGGCACGGCGATTTCGCTGGCGAACCTGATTTCGGCGTTGCCGGGCAGTTTCGACGCGACCGTGTGGGCCAACCAGAACGGCAGGACCACGCCGTATCTGAAATCCGTACCCGGCGTGGTGTACGTGAAGGCCGAAAGCGCCAATGCCGCCAGCGCGATCGTCTACGTGCCGGTGACGACGCTGGATCAGTTGCAGGCGATCAACGGCAACCTCGACGGCGACTTCGCGCTGTTCATCGACCTCGACGCCAGCGAGACGGCGAACTGGAACGGTGGTGCGGGTTTCGTGCCGATCGGCAACTGCAGCGCCGGCTTCAACGGCCGCTTCGACGGGCTCGGGCACGTGGTCGTCGCTCCCACCATCCACCTTGGCAGCAGCGGCCAGTGCGTGGGCCTGTTCGGCGGCCTCGGCATCGGCGGCGTCGTGCGCAACATGGGCGTGGATGGCGGAACGATCATCGGAAGCTCCGCGGTCGGCGGCCTGGTGGGCTACAACGATGCGGGCACCATCAGCGGCGCTTGGGCTGACGTCAGCGTGACGGCGGCGAACTTCGGGGGCGGCCTGGTGGGTTTCACCACGGGCGACGTCAACAACGCGTACGCCACCGGCAGCGTGACGGTCAGCGTCGACGGCGCGGGCGGCCTGGCCGGCGGCAGTCGAGGAACCATCAGCAACACTTGGGCCAGCGGCACGGTGACGAGCAGCGGCAGCATGGTCGGCGGCCTCGTCGGCGAAGCGCTCGACGGCAGTGTCGGCAACAGCTATTGGGACAGCTTCAGCACGGGGCAGGGCAGCGGCGTAGGCGTCGTCAACAACGCGACCGTGACCGCCGTCACCGCCATCAGCAGCGATCCGGCGCAAAGCGGCGCGGCCCACTACGCCTTCGCGCAAGGTGCGTACGACACGGCGTCCGGCCAGCTCCTCGGCACGTTCGGCAGCACGCCGGGCAGCGCCACCTGGACGATGATCGACGGCTCCACGCGTCCGTTCCTGCAAACCGAATACTCGACCGACATCAATACCGCACATGCCTTGCAGCTGATGACGATGGCGAAGGACGCGAGCTACGCGCTCGGCCGCCCCATCGACGCCGGCGAGACCGGCCGCAACGACGGCACGGCCGCGAACAGCAGCGGCATGTGGGCGCAAGCCGGCTTCGTGCCGGTCGGCACGGACGGTCCGCGCTTCGTCGGCCGCTTCGACGGTCAGCACCGCATCATCAGTAGTCTGACGATTCGTCGCCCCAGTGAGGCATGGGTCGGCCTGTTCGGCAAGAGCGGCACGGCCGTCGTTCAGAACGTCGGACTGGAGAACGTTTCGATCGAGGGCAGCGACGATGTCGGCGGGCTCATGGGGCTCGGCCAAGGCGCCAGCATCGGCAATGTCTACGTCACCGGCAATGTGTCGGGCGCCGAAAGCGTCGGCGGCGTGGTCGGCGCCATCGAGCAGGGCAGCAGCCTCAGCAACGCCTACGCCACGGCCAGCGTGTCGTGCACCGTCAACTATGTCGGCGGCTTGGTCGGCGCCAGCGCCGGCAGCATTGACACCGTCTACTCCGCCGGCAGCGTGTCGGGCTTCAACATCGCCGGGCTTGTCGGCTACAACGCCGATGCGTCGGGCGGCGTCATCAGCAACGCGTTCTGGAACATCGACGTGGTCCCGCAAGGCGTCGGCACTGCCGACTCGGCCGGCGGCCTGAGCGCGGGCACCACCGGACTTTCCACACTGCACTGGCTGTCGCAGGGCCCGATCGCCAGCGGCCTGTGGGGCGCGAGCGGGACGTGGGTCGCGGGTTATCCCTATCCGGTGCTGAACGGGTTTCCCTACGTGCAGGTGGTCGCGCAGGGCGCGCACGTGATGCAAGGCATTCCGGCGGTGACGGTGGATGCGTATTCCGTCGTCGACCAGGACGGCAACGATGCCAGCGCGCTCGTCGAGGGCATGCCGACATGGTTCGCCGATCCGGGCCTGGTAGCCGGCGCGGTCGCCCACGTCGGCGGCACGGGCGTGACGATGGGGGCGGCGCATCCGTTCCATCAGCTGACCTACATCGGCATGGGCGTGGTGCAGGCGCCGCAGACGCCGAACCTGACCGTCGCGCTGACGCAAGCCAGCCCTCACTACGTAACGTACGGCCAAGTCGTCGACTACGTCGTCACGCTTTCGAACAGCGGCAGCGGCGCGGCGACGAACTACAGCGTGAGTGCGAGCTACGGCGGTGGCGCCGACATCGGCGCGACGACGTGGCAGTGCATCGCCGGCAGCGTCGCAGCAAGTTGCATTGTCGCCGGCAACGGACCGATCGACGACCACGTGACGATTCCGCCGGGCGTTTCGATGACCTGGCTGATTCACGTACCCGTGGCGACATCGACGCTCGCCGGCACGCTCGATTTCAGTTTTGATGCCGACGGCCTCGATCCGCTGGCCGATCACGCCACGATCGTGATCTTCCGCGACGGTTTCGACGGCGCGCAGGACACGGCCCATTCTGAGGTCCACACATGAGGTTTTTTCGCATCCTTTCCTGTGCATTGGCCGGCTGGCTGCCGGCGATCGCCTTCGCGCAGGACACGCTCACCCTGACGCTCGCCGACAGCCACGACTTCGTGCGCTACGGCCAGACGCTCGACTACGTGATCACATTGACCAACGACGGCAATACGGCGGCGACCGTGCCGGTGTCGATCGACCTGTCGCCGGCTTGGGATCCCGCCGGCGCGAGCTGGGTCTGCTACCCCGGCACCGACGGTGCGAGCTGCGCGGCGAGTGGCAGCGGTCCGTTGAACGATGTGGCCACACTACCCGCCGGCTCGCGCGCGAGCTGGGTGGTCAGCGTGCCGACTCTTGCCGATTCGCTGGAAACGACCGCTACGCTCGACGTGATCGCAACCGGAGCCGCGACGGCGAGCGACACCGATACGCTGGTCATCTTCAAGGACGGCTTCGACGTGCCTTATGGCGATGGCACGCAGGATGTGCCGCAACAGGGGCGCTAGCGTCTCGCCGTTCCGTTGCGAGGGATTGGTTTGTAGTAGCGAGCATCATGACGGAGCCGAAGATCGCATCGTCGGACGTCGTCCAAATAGGGCGTTGGTGTTCGCGATCGTAGACGGCCGTGCCATGTTCGATACGCGAAATGCTGTCGATTTGCGCCGCAATCGTTCGTCGCTGTCCCGACCGGCCCCCTTTGGGCCCCACCCGGGAACGCACGATGAAACTGCTCCTCACCTCCGCCGGCATCCGCAACGCCAGCATCCATGCGGCACTGCTCGATCTTCTGGGCAAGCCCATCGCAGACGCGCGCGCGCTGTGCATCCCGACCGCGGGATATGGACATCCGCTCGGCAGTCCGGAAGGGGCCTGGAGGTTCGTCGCCGGCAAGGAGCCACGCACGCCGATGTGCGAACTGGGGTGGAAGTCCGTCGGCGTGCTGGAACTGACCGCATTGCCGAGCATCGACCGCGCACGCTGGACGCGCTGGGTGCGCGAGGCGGACGTGCTGCTGGTCAACGGCGGCGATGCCGTGTACCTGGGCCACTGGATGCGGCAGTCGGGACTGGCCGATCTGTTGCAGACGCTGCCCGACAAGCTTTGGGTCGGCCTCAGCGCCGGCAGCATGGTCATGGCCCCGCGAGTCGGCGACGCGTTCGTCGAAACGAAACCCTCGATCACCGGCAACGACACCACGCTCGGCGTCGTCGACTTCGCGATCTTCCCGCACCTGGATCACCCGGGTTTCGACGAGAACACGATGGCCGCCGCAGAACAGTGGGCGGCCGAGATCGGATGCCCGAGCTACGCGATCGACGACCAGACGGCCATCAAGGTGGTCGATGGTGTTGTCGATGTGGTGTCGGAAGGGCATTGGCGCTTCTTCCCCGAACCGCGGACCTAACCAAAGACCGGGGTCCAAAAACCGGGGTCAGAGTGCACTTTCTCCGAGAACTAGGTCAGGGTCATTGACGAGGGTTTGAATGGTCGCGCGCGACTCACCGATACGGCCCCGGCCCACTCCAGACCATGTTGCCCAGTTGGTAGACCCGCTCGATATTGATGACCTCGCGGGCGTCACCGATGTTCTTGAGTTGCGGTGAGTCGAATTCGACCATGCGGCATTCGCCGTAGCCGCGACGCAACGCGACTTCCAGCGGGCAGACCATCAGCCGCCGCGTGCCGGGCATCGGCAGAAAGAGTTCGGTCATGCCTTGCTTGCGCCACGCGCGCAGAAGGGGTTCGTTGACCAGGTCGTAGTACACGTGGAAGCCATCCACGCCCATGTTGGGCCCGGCGGGGGCCGGATTGTCGCTTTGCCCGCCGTTGCTGCCGAGCTTGGCGGCCAAGGCTGCGCTCGCGCGGGCGGAGTCATCCGGGTGCGTGCCCGGCGGCGGTCGCGACGGGAAATCCACTTCGGCACGGCGCGGAGGCGCGGGAGTGGGCGGTTCAGCCGAGCTGTCGGGCGCTTGCGGAGGCAGCGGCTCGGCGGACTGGACGATCGGCGTGGGCTGGGGGCGCTTGATGGCGCGCGGCGCCTTGGGCTTCTTGGGCGGTGTCGGTTTGTGGGGCGGCTCAGGGTCGGCCGGGGGCGCACTGCCCGCATCGTCGAGCAGGGTGACGTCGATCCGGCTGCCGCCCGATCCGCCCGCCGGCGGCGTGACGGTGATCGGGGGTTGCGACAACATCAGCAGCAAGAGCAGCCCATGCAGCAGCGCCGTCACCAGCGCGGCCGTCCAGCGATGCACGCGCTCGGTCCGATCCAGAGGCTCGTTTTTAGCGTGACTCGGGGTCCCGCTCATGCCGTCGGCAAGGGAGGAACGCGGCGGACCTTCAGGGTTGTTCTGCACAGTGAGGCGTGGGGTGGGGCATCGTCAGGGAGATGGAGCGGGCCCGGGCTCGATGGCCGCAAGCGCACGCAGACAGCGGTGGCTCGGAGGGAGTTCCGCGCTGCGAGCATGCCACACACGGATTTACGGCAGCCTGACAAAAGGGCAGGCCGCGGACGAAACCGAGTCCGAAACCGGGGTCAGAGTGCACTTTCTCCGAGGCTGCAGGTTGCCAAAGGCGGGGGCTTGAATGTCTCGGTGAGGGCGCTCTTTTGCCGCTCGAAAAAATGGATTCCCGCGTTCGCGGGAATGACGGCGATGGTTGGAATGATGGGAAATGACGGGGATGACGGGCGGACGAAACCGGGGTCCCGAAACTGGGGTCAGAGTGCACTTTCCACGACGCCGCAAGCTGCAAAAAGCGCAGGCTCGACCGTCGCTGCAAGTCGCCTTCCACCGCGCGAAAAAATGGATTCCCGCCTTCGCGGGAATGACGGGATAAGGTAGGAGGGCTCTTTCGCCCACCCAAAATGGATTCCCGCTTCGAAACCGGAGTCAGAATGCACTTTCGCCGACGCCGTCGGCTGCAAAAGGCGCGGGCTTGAACATCGAAGCGCGGGCTTGAACATCTGGGTGAGGGCTCTTTCTCCCGTACTCAAAAAAAATGGATTCCCGCTTGACCAGCTTCGCTGTTGAGAAGCGCCTCGCGGGAGTGACGGCAATGACGAGAGTGACGGAATTGACAGGAACGACCGGATGAAGGGATGACGGGATAAGAAACCGTCGCATCCAAAAAGCCGGTTTCCGCCATGGCAGCGTCGGCCGCGGGCCAACCGACTTCGGTGCGTCTAATTCGAAACCCGCTTCACCCGATCCCGATACGCGCGCACGTTGTCTCCCTTGATCCGCGTCTCGCGCGTGCCGGTCACCTCGTCGACTTTCGTCTCCGAACCCGTTACCGGCTTGGCCTCGATGGCTGTCTCGCGTTCGAACGCGTGCGACTTGTCGGTGTTGCGGTAGTACCGATACAGCGCCCAGTACAACGCGGTCGCGCCGGCCGGGCCGGCGGCAAGGAGCCAGAGTCCGCCGTCGTCGCTCATGACGAATGTCCCACGATCCAGAGTGCGATGGCTTCGAGGAAGGTGCCGACGGTGATCGCGGTCATCAGCAGCTTCCATTGCTGCACCGGCACGCTGCCCATGGTCTCTCCGGTGCGGCCGTTGACCGCGATGTAGTGCAGCATGCCGCCGTTGCGGCCGGGCTGGTGGTACGAGTACAACCACACCGGCAGGTACATCGACACCCAGCGCGTGCCGATCACGTCGATCTGCTCCTGTTCCCAGCGCACGCCGCGGTCGTAGCGGCGCACCGAGTCTTCGACTTGGGCGCGGGCGATCGACAACAGCTCGTCTTCGAGACGCGGCTGCAGGTTGGCTACGTTGCTGTTGCGCTTTTCGGAGCTGAAGCCCGAAAGGTACGACGCGTTCCACTTCACCGCGTTCTTGGTGTCGAACGGCAGGATCGTGTTGATGATGTTGTTGGTGTTGACCTTGGTGTCGAGATTGCCGCGTTCGGTCGACGATTCCAGCGGCAGGTCATCGACGGTGAAGTCGACCTGCCGGTCCACCTGGTAGACGTCGGCGTCGTAGTAGGTCTTCTTGTCGTTGTCGCTGCCGCGCGTGTACTCGCGCGTCTTGATCTCGCCCTTGCCGGCGACCGCCGCGCTGACGTTGGCGTCGACGATCATGTAGGGCAGGTAGACGCCGGCGACATTCTCGGGCGTGAACTGCTCCTTGAATTCCTTCAGCGCGAACAGCCGCCGCTTGTCCACGAACTGGCGGATGCGCGCGACGGCGTCGTCCTTCTCGATGTGGAACGGCAGCACGGCATCGGGCACTGCGCCGTTGGCGATCTGTTCGTTGACGCCGAGGACATGGCGGCACCAATGGCAACGCGCGGTCATCGCGTTGGCGGTATTGATCGTCACCTCGGCGCCGCACGCGCTGCACTTGAAGGTCATCAGGCTGGCGGCGTCGGCGGCGATGTCGCGCGCACCCGAGGCCATGACGGTGCCGTGAAGGCGATCGATACCCTCGCCGAGCCCGAACGCTTCTTCGACTCGCGCGCTACTCCATTCGTTGCGGCAGTACAGGCAAACCAGAAAATCAGTACCGGCCTTCGAGCGGACGTCGGTCGAGCCGCATTTCGGACAGCGGTTGACGCCGTCCTTGAGCTCGGCGGACGCGGTATCGATGGCGACCGGGTCGGGGGCCTGCAGTTCGTCGCGGATCGGGCCCGGCAGCGTGGACGGATCAATCGGCGAACTGCCCGGCACGGGCGGTACGTCGCGTGGCGAGCCGGGGCCGGTGACGGGCGGTACCGGCACCGGTGGCGGCGTCCTCGTATCGGACATGGTCTGCGCTCCGCGCGACTTAGAGGCCGAGCGCCTTGGCCTTGAGCGCGTCGTAGTCGGTCTGCGTGATCAGGCCGAGTTCGAGCATCTCCTTGGCTTTCTTGAGTTTCGCGACCGGATCGTCCGCGGCGGGGGCGGCCGGCGCCACCGGCTGCTGCAGGTTGCCGATGCCGCCGAGCATGCCCGAAGCCATGCCGACGCCGACGAGACCGGCGGCGCCGCCGTTCTCGCCTGCCGACTGGATGCCCTGCGCGACACTTGCCTGCAGATTCGAGTTGCCGCGCGAGCCGGACAGCGCATCGGCGCGCTGCACGGTCTTGAGCAACTCGCGCGTGTTGGCGTCGTACTCGATCGACACGATGGTCGTCTTGACGATGGCCAGGCCGCGATCGGACTTCCACTGGTAGGCCTGCTCGACCGCATCGGACAGGCTCTTGGCGAAGCCGAGCGAATCCTGCTGCAGCTTGGTGATGCGATGGCCCTTGTCGGCGTCGTTGCTGTACGCGCTGAACGCCGGCGCGAGCGAGCCGACTACTTCATTGAACAGCTGGCTGGCAGCCGCGTTGTCCATGTCGGTGAAATCGAAGACCTGACCGGGCTGCAGGTACGAGGCCGGCACGAAGTTCTTCACGAACAGGATCGGATCGACGATCTTCAGCGTGTAGGTGCCGCGCGTCACCGCGCCGACCTGCGTGTTGAGGAAGCCGTCGTCCCAGTAGATTTCCGATTGCGTACCGAAGCGGTTGTCCGGCAGCTCCTTCAGCGAGACGAAGAAGGCCGCCTGCTGCGAGCCCGGCTGGCCGCCGAACTTGAAACGCTCCCAGCTCTGCTTGACGAGCGAATCGACGATACCGCCGCCGGAGAAGATCGACGTCGAGTTGAGGTCGTCCGAGTGCCATTCGTAACCGCCCGGTTCGGCCGCGAAGCCGGTGATCTTGCCGTCCTGGAACAGCAGCAGGCCGTAGCCTTCGGGGACGACGATCTTCGAACCATTGGTGATGATGTTCGAAGAGCCCTTGGTATTCGACCCGCGGCCGGCGTTAGTGCCTTGAGGCACCGCCGCGAACAGCGCTGCCGTCGCCGGCAGACCGCCCGGGACCGTGTAGAAATCCTTCCACTGGTCGGCGAGCGCGCCGCCGATCGAACCTGTCACCGCCTGAATAAGACCCATGACCTCTCCCCGCGATTCGTGGCCGGGTAGGGTACCCGCCATCCTTGGCAAACGATACATGCACGCGAAAAGCCGAAACCGATGTCCGAATGTATTTTTTCTTTTCCTTCGGGTCAGCGCGACGACGACGACCCCAAAAGTCGACTCTGACCCCGGTTCCCCTAGAAACTAGAAACCGGGGTCTAGAAACCGGGGTCAGAGTGCACTTTCTTTCTTTTTCCCTCGGTCGCTGCAGCGGCCGCTCGGAGAAGTCGACTCTCACTGGCCCCCGAAGAAGTCGACTCTGACCCCGGTTTTGGACCCCGGCTTTGGGACCCTGACCCCGGTTTTGAAAAAGTCGACTCTGACCCTGGTTTTGGGACCCCGGTTTTGCACCCGGGCTCAGTCCTTCTTGTCGGACGGCGGAACGGCTGCCGGGTCCATCCAGAGGATCGCCCACAGGTGCCCATCGGGGTCGGCGAGGTCGCGGGTGTACATGAATCCGAGATCCTCGACCGGGTTCGCATCGGCTTGTCCGCCATGGGCCGCGGCTGCCGTGTTCATCGCATCGACGTCGGCGCGGCTGTCCATCGACAGCGAGAGCATCGACCCTGCCGTCCCGGCCGCGGGGAATGGCCGCTGCGTGAACGTGCGCCATTTGGCGTGGGTGACCAGCATCACGTAGATCGCCTCGCTCCACACCATGCAGGCGCTGCTGTCGTCGCTGAAGTGCGGGTTCTGCTCGAATCCGAGCGCTTTGTAGAAGGTGACCGAGGTCTTTAGGTCGGTGATGGGCAGGCTGACGAAGATCATCTTTGGCATACAGGGTTCCTTTGGGGCGTCGGAGGAAGCAAAGTCTCTACGAGTGTGGAGGCTTCAGCATGACGACGATCGACCGTAGCCGGATTCGACAACGCGGAAACCGGGGTTGGAAACCGGGGTCAGAGTGCACCTTATGTGCGGAGTGCGTCGTACGTGGACTGTCGATCGCCGCACGATGAGCGCGATGTGCCGTCGAGTTTGATGAGCGCAGCAACGGTGAGCTTTCTCATATCGCGACTCCGTGTGGGTCGATGGGTCCGCCAATCTTGGCGGCGAATGACGCGCCAGGAAATCGACAACGAGTTGCACAGCCGGATTCTTGTCGAGCGACGTGCCGGCGGCATCCGCGGTGCTGACGGCGCACTGGACGGCTGAGCTCAGAAAACTCTTGCCTCAAGCGACAGCCGGAGCGCCCCGTTTGGGCCGGAACGAGATGTGTACCGTCCCGCAAAAGGGATCGGAGTACACTTTTGGAATTCCTGGCCGGTTCGCGGCCTGCCGACCTTCGAGATTCGGGGACGATTGCGTTACGGTGGTTCCTCGGTGATGCCGTGGGTGGCGCCATCATGTGTCACCCATGGTCCGCGTGTTCATCAACCGGATGTGGGGTGCTGGCTATGAAACTCAAAATCACGCCAATCGGCGCGAGTATCGCCGTGTCGCTTTCCCTCCTGGCGAGCGGGCTTGCGATTTCTGCTTCCCAAGACAAGTACACCGTCAAAGTGCCGAACGGGCTCGCGTTCTCCGAGTTCAAGGGATACGAAAGCTGGCAGCTGATCGCGGTCAGCCACAATGGCGACAAGCTCGCTGCGATTCTCGGCAACCCTGCGATGATCGCCGCTTACAAGGCTGGTATTCCGGACAACGGCAAGCCGTTTCCGGATGGCGCCAAGATGGCGAAGATCCATTGGACGGCGAAGAAGAACGACGCGATTCCAGGCCAGCCGACCGTACCGGGTCCGCAGCACGATGTCGATTTCATGGCCAAGGACAGCAAACGATTCGCCGACAGCGGCGGCTGGGGATATGGCGCGTTCGATTATGACGCGGCATCCAGTACGTTCAGGCCTGGCGACTTGAACGACAGTCCCCCGCAGGGGAACGATGCCAAATGCGGACACGCCTGCCACACGGTCGTGCAGAAGCGCGATTATGTTTTCACGGAGTACGGTTCGAGGTAGTCGCCGGGCTCGCGTGCAAACTGGGATCAGAGACCCGTTTACGGGCGGGTGCCTCACGTGCCGTGTTCCGATTTTCGCAAGGTCGCCGCGGCGCCATGACGGGGCCGCGCGATGGCCGTGCGGCGCATGCCTACCGAGAGCGACGAGGTGCGCGTGAGATTTCTGTTTCTCGACGTGTGCGGCGACTTCGACCCGTTTGCCCCACATCAGCTCGTCGCCAATGCCAGACGCCGGGCCGAGCCGTCACTGGCTCGGTCCGGCGCAATGGCTGCTGTAGCCGCGTGATTCGACGGGAAGTGGCGCACGCGCGAGGCATCGGCGCAGATCATGCCGCCCTTGTTCTTTCGCCACGCACAGTCCGAATCACGCCCGCGCGTTATCGCCGAGTATTGCGAAACCGGAAAAACGGCTTCCGCGCAGTCACGACTCCATTCCCATGTTCGACGGGCTGGGGTGGAGATCGCGAACCGGACTCACGCTTTCGAGCAGCGAAGCCAGGTGCAGGATCGTGGACTCCGCCAGCCACGGCGATACGAGCTGCACCCCGATCGGCAGGCCATCGCGGCTCGTTCCGAATCGCATCGACAAACCGGGCAGGCCCGTGACGTTGAGGGGCGCGGTGGCATCCATCACGTGCAATGACGAGACTGACTGGCCGTTGATGACGAACTCCGTGGCGTCATGCGCGTGCGCCGGTACCGGCGTGACGGGGCAGAGCAACGCGTCGTAGCGCTGAAAGTAGTTCGCGAAGCCGTCCCGGAGTTTTTGAGCCTTCTGCTCGGCATCGACGAAGTCTTCGATCGACGTGTCGGGCGTGTCGAACACCGCTTGCACATACTTGTAGATCTTGTCCTCGTGCCCCTTCGTAGCGTCTCTGAAGGCCGGCTTGGACTCCATGGCTTGAAGTTTCCAATGCAACTCGAGCGCGTTGATCTCCTCGAGCACGGGAATACGCACCGGTTCGACGACGACGCCCGCGCTATTCAGCGCTTCGGCGGCCGCCAGCACCGTCTTGGCGACATCGTTGTCGACCAGGCCGAAACCCGGTTCCACGAGCCAGCCGACGCGAAGCCGCCGAGTCGGAGACGCGCCGACGCCGGCGTCCAATGTCGCCGGACTGGTGGAATAACCGTCAGCACCGTCCGGCCCTGCCAGCAGCGAATAGGCGAGTGCAATGTCGCGGACGCTGCGCGCCATCGGCCCGACGTGCCAGAAGCGACGCGGAACGCGAGGCCAGATGCCCGTCATCGGAATTCGCCCGTGCGTCGCCTTGAAACCCACCACGCCCGTCAACGCGGCCGGGCCGCGAATCGAAATGGCGAGGTCGGTCGCAAGACCGATCGGCGACATGCCCGCGGCAATGGCCGCCGATTCGCCGCCGCTCGATCCTCCGGGCGTGCGGTCGAGATTCCAGGGATTGCGCGTCCGCCCCGTGAGGAGATTGTCGCTCTCGATCCAGTAGGAGAACTCGGGGAGATTGGTCTTGGCCAGCAGAATGGCGCCCGCCATCTTCATGCGCTTCATGCTGGTCGCATCGGTATCGGGCACGCGCCCCTTGAAGATGGGCGAGCCGCGCTGAGTCAGCACGCCGGCGGAGTCGATCGAGTCCTTCGCCGTGAAGGGGACGCCGTGCAACGGTCCGAGCGTGTTGCCCGCAAGGACGGCGGTCTCGGCGGCCTTTGCGGCCTTCAGAGCGTCGTCGGCGATCGCGACGATCGCATTGATCTTCGGATTGGCCGCGTCGATGCGGTCGAGGTGCGCTTGGACGACCTCGACGGGTGAAACCTCTTTGGTGCGTATCAGTTCGGCGAGTCGGGTTGCGTCTTGGTAGAAAAGATCGGTGCTCATGGGGTGTCTCGAAGGGTTGGGGGACGGTCAACAAAGGTCGGGAGCTATAGACTACCTAACGTTTGTTAGGTTAGAAGGATAGGCATCATACAATCCGCTGTCAACGACCTCGTGCGTTCCTGATTTGGACGAAGTTCGAGAGCTTGAGAGAATGGGCGATCGACCGCGGGCGTGGGCGTTTTCGAGATCGGCGCGCGGACTGTGGGTCGAACTCCAGGCCGAAACGGTTGTGCACCCGGTCGAATGGTGTCGTGATAGATGCTCGACGTGTATCGGCCGAGCCCCGTGCCGCCGCACGTGAATACGGCCGACGAGACCCCATTTCCGGGAGGGCTCGTTTTCAGCGGAGGAAGATTCGTGGTCAGTCAGACAAACGCGAGTTCCAGGGACAAGATCCTCGAGGTCGCGACGCGGATCGCGCAGGCGCACGGCTACGGTGGATTGAATCTCAGGGCGCTTGCGGAAGAAGTCGGCATCAAGGCTGCGAGCCTCTATCACCATTTCCCGAGCAAGGCCGACCTAGCATCCGCCGTCGCCAAGCGTTACTGGGAAGGCGCGGCCGCCGCCCTGGAGGCGATGACCTCGAAGATCGCTGATCCCGCCGAACGACTGCTCAGGTATCCGGGAACGTTTCGCAAGTCGCTGGAGAACGACAATCGCATGTGTCTATGCAGCTTCATGACCGCGGAGTACGACGATCTTCCCGAAGTGGTCCAGAAAGAAGTCGAAGCGTTCGCCGACGTCAACGTGGCGTGGCTCGCAAAAACACTGGTGGCGGCAGGCCAGGCAAGCGTCAAGGAGGCAAGAAAGCGAGCGCAGGCCATCTACGCGGCGGTTGCGGGCGCGCAGCTGATGGCGCGCGGTCGTTGCGACATCAAACTCTACGATGCCCTGATCAAGAACTACCAGGAGGCCGGCCTCTTCGCCCCCTGAAAACCAGGTCAAAACCGGGGTCAGAGTGCACTTTCCCTGGTGAGCGGCGTCTTGCGCGGCCTGCCGATCTTTGCCGGACCGGCAGGGCGCCCCAGTTGACGCTCGATCGCGTTCCGGAATCGCGCTGATCCGAATGCGTGCTGACGCTGCAGGTGCCTGCGTATCGCTTCGATCTCCTCGTCGTCGACCGACGCCATGACCAGCGACCGATAGGTGGCACGACGCTCCTCGGTGTCGGCACCCAACGCTTGATAAGAGGGGTGCGGCTGCACGAGCGGGTCGTGAATTCCCAGCGCATTGGCGTGGAAGCTCGACCACGCATGATTGGCCGGGTCTGCGACCATCGCGGCACGCACGGGGTTGAGCTCGATGTAGCGATAGCAGCTCAAGAGGTATGCGGCGCTGTCGACCAAACAGGCCCTGTAGCGCCCCTCCCACAAAGTGCCGGTGCGGTCGTAGCGATCGTTGACGTAGCGGACATAGCGTCGACCGAGCGCCTGCATGAAGCGAGCAACGCTGCCGGCTTGTGCCGGCGTCATCAGCAGGTGAACGTGGTTGGTCATCAGGCGTGAACGGCGCAACCTTCGTTCGATGCGATCTGTCGAAGATCGTGGCGGTAGCGCTCGTAATCGCCGGCGGAGAAGAAGCAGCGTTGTCGATCGTTGCCCCGCTGCACGATGTGCTGAGCAACACCAGGGAGATCGAGGCGAGGTTTCCGAGCCATGACGACGTGCCGAGGACGAGGCGTGCAGCATGTCGAGAAGGCCGCTGCCCGTCTGTCGGAGACTTCCGCGTCGACGTGAAGGAAAGTGCACTCTGACCCCGGTTTTAAAACCGGGGTCAGAGTGCACTTTCTCGGGGAGCTGGATCTTGCGCGGCCTGCCGGAGGCACAGCATGCACTCGCGACGATACCGCCAGCCATCGCTCAGAGGTAGTCGAACGAGCCTTTGAAGATGATGTCGGCGTAGTTCGCGAACACATAGGCTACGCCGGCACGCGGAACGCTTGCGGCGGCTTCGCCTGGTGCGCCGATGCCGAGGTTTCCGTATTTCCAGGTCAGTGCGGTGCCGAAATGGCCATCCGGTTGAGGGCGCGTCGAGGTGAGGCGCTGTCGCGGCGTGATATTGAGACCCGTCCCGTCGAACAGCCAGACCGTGCCGGCGCCGGGGACTTCGGCGACCGCGGCCCTCGGCGCCCCGATGGCAAATTCGAATGCGAAGGAGTCGATCGACGCTCCGAAACCGTCGCCCGGCGCGGCGTCGGGCGCCATGATCGTCTCGACCAGCGTGTAGCCGTCGCCGTCCACGGAGTGCCGATAGTGGTACACGCGGCCTGGCAAGGGGTCTGCGTTGTAGTCGAGCGGATACGGCGTGCCAATCAGGATGTCCCCGTTGGCCCATATCGACTGGCCATAGGTGACCATGACGCCTTCGCCCTGCGGAGGCTGCGGCAACGTACCCAACCCAGCAAGGCCCAAAGCGTAGTAGACCGATGTCGTCATGGGATCGGCCGCCAACACGTTGGCGCCTTCGGAATAGACCGTTTCGCCGAATCGGCTGGTGGGCAGCGAAATCGCCCCCAAGTAGTCCCAGTCGCCCGCTTCTTCGTTGAACCGCAATACGGAACCTGCCGAGGTACCGTTGTCGACCCGGCTGGGAAAACCGACCACCAGCATCTGATTGCTGTAGGAAATCGATTGCGCGAAACCCGTGCCTTCGTAGCCGGCAGGGGGGCTGATCGTTCCGTATCGCGTCCATGCGTCGACGATTTGCCACGTCTCGACCACGCCCTGCGGCGCGGGGTCATCGGCCTGTGCCGAACCGCCCGGCGCCGCCACCGCGACGACCGAGGAGTAGCCGGTCAACGACGAGCCGTACGCGGCGTTTGCCAGTGTTTGCTGGGGTCGGAATTCCACCGGCGGGCTTTGAGGCGTGCGCATGTCGAACGCATAGGCCGCACCTACGCCGGCGATGTCGCCCAGGCTCATCGCCGGCGCGCCCACGACCATGGGGCCTTGCATGTCGAGCAGGCTGGCGCCGAAGCCGGAATCGCTCTCGGGCTGGGGCGGCTGCAATTCGGCGATCAAGAAGATCTGCGCACGCGCCTCGCACGCGAACACCATGGCCGCGCACGCAGCCACTCCCATCAGACAACGCATCGACGTCCCCGGTTTTGCCCGATGCCTTCGGGCGTGCACGGCGGCATCTTACGAAAAGGACGTTGCGAGTCCACTTTTTCGAAGCGATCGACAGCTTTTTTTTTCAAAGGCTGCCGATGCTCGCCGGCTCGGCGTCGCCGGCTCGGCGTCGCCGTTCGTTCGGCACTCGATGGCGGTGCCCGTCGTCGCCACGATTCGAATGCGCCGACGTCAGCGACGCATCCGTTTCGTCTCGATCTCGTGGCGGCCGGCGATCAAGCCGCAAAATCCATCCGCTTCAGATCTTCGAGCAACGTCGGCCCCGTCGGTGTCCAATCCAAGGCCTTGCGCGTCCACGCGCTCGACGCCGAAAGATCGAGGCTGACGAACGCGCCGAGCCAGCCGAAGTGGGCCGCGGCTTCGCTGGCCGGTATCGACTTCGTGGGCAGGCCCAGCCCCGCGCCGATCGTTTCGGCGATGTCGCGCGCCGCGATGCCTTCCTCGTCGACGGCGTGATAGCGCGAGCCCGGCGTGCATCGTTCGATCGCCAATCGATAGAGGCGGGCCACGTCCAGCACGTGCGCCGCGGGCCAACGGTTCCGGCCTTCGCCGACGTAGGCCGAGAATCCCTTCGCGCGGGCGACTTCGATCAGCGGACTGATCAGGCCTTGCCGCTTCGTGTCGTGCACTTGCGGCAGACGCACGACCGAGACGGCGATGCCCTGTGCGAGCAGCTCGTTGCCGGCGAGTTCCGACGCGATGCGCGGGTTCGGGTGGCTGGTGTCGAACACATCCTCGGTAGCGAGCTGGCCGTGGCCGCTGCTGCCCATGCCCGTGCCGGAGGTGATCAGCAGCGGACGATCGGAGCCGGCCAGCGCCGAACCCAGTGCCGCGATCGCCTGGCGGTCCTTTTCGCAGTTCGCGACGAAGCGGGCGAAGTCGTGGTCGAAGGCGGTGTGGATCACGGCGTCCGCCTGGGCCGCGCCGCGACGCAAACTGTCGGGATCTTCCAGTTCGCCGCGATGCGCTTCGGCGCCAGCGGCGGCGAGGGCTTTGGCGCCGTCGTCCGAGCGCGTCATGCCCAGCACTCGATGTCCGGCCTGCAGGAGTTCCGGCACGATCCTCGAGCCTATGAAGCCGGTCGCGCCGGTGAGAAAAATACGCATGGGAACGATTCCTAAGGGGGGGGGAATCGCTACAATGGCGCGGCGCTACATACTGTAAAAGTAGTGAAGTTATCCTGGTATAAAAGTCAACAGGATCGTCATGTCCACTTCCAGCGACAACGCGCTCGGCACTTTCCTCAAGGGACGCCGCACGCAACTCGATCCCGCCACCTTCGGCTTCAGCGGGGGCCGGCGGCGCACACCGGGGCTGCGCCGCGAGGAAGTCGCGCAGCGCGCCAACATTAGCCCGACCTGGTACACATGGCTGGAGCAGGGACGCGGCGGTGCGCCTTCGGCGGATGTGCTCAATCGCATCGCCGCCGGGCTGATGCTGACCGATGCCGAACGCGAGCATCTGTTCATGCTGGGGCTCGGCCGACCGCCCGAGGTCCGCTACAAATCCGCCGAGGGCGTGTCGCCGCGACTGCAGCGCGTGCTCGATGCGCTGGAAGTGAGTCCGGCGATCGTCAAGACGCCGCTGTGGGACGTCGTCGCCTGGAATCGTGCGGCGGCGGCCGTTCTCACCGACTACGGCAAGTTGCCTCTGCCGGAGCGGAATATCCTCCGGCTGATGTTCGCCAACTCCCGCGTGCGCGCCGCGCAGGAGGATTGGATGAGCGTCGCGCGATTCGTGGTGGGCGCCTTTCGCGCGGATGTTGCAAGGGCAGGGGCCACGGCGCAGATCGGCGAGTTCGTCGCGGAACTGTCGAGGCTGAGCCCCGAGTTCGAAGCGCTGTGGCTGGCCAACGACGTGCGCGCGTACGGCGAAGGCGTGAAGCGGTTGCATCATCCGACGTTGGGAAAGTTGGAACTGGAGTATTCGGCGTTCACGGTCGACGGAAGGCCGGACCTCGGGATGATCGTCTACAACCCGGTCACCGAAGCGGACGCAGAGCGGATTCGCGCGTGCATCTGAAAAACCGGGGTCGAAAACCGGGATCCGAAAACCGGGGTCAGAGTACTCTTTCGATAAACTGCACTCTGACCCCGGTTTTGAAGCTGACATTGCGTAGCGGATAGCCAGGAAACGAACATCTCCTGAAACATGGACTTCATCGAATGACAACCACGACTCGTAGAGCAATCGGATTCCCGGCAGGCACTGAAGTGCATGCGGCCTCTGGCCTGGTTCCTATCGAACAACTGCGTGCCGGAGACGAAGTTTGGACGCGAGGTACGCAAAGCGCAGAGCGTCAACTCGGGCGGGTACTGGAAGTACACCGCGTAGACCATCAAGCAATCGACCCGTTCGGATTTGCGCCCGAGAGCGACCTCTCGGACGAATGCACATACTTCACCGGCGCACACCAGGAGTTCTGGGTGGCGAATCGAGGATGGACGATCCAACACAACCTGGATCACGAAGAGCGCGTCGAGCTCATCGATGGCACGCTGGGCATCGCATGGGGAGGCGAACTTTTTGCGGCGTGGAATACGACCGCCTCGGGCATAGCATGGGTACCTCAGTATCGAGGGGCTGATACAGGAGAATTTTTGGATTTCTCCCGTCGGCCTTGGTACTACTTGTCGATGGAAGAGGGCGCAGCGGCCGGTATCGAGAAAGTGTGGGCGGAGCAATTCAGATGGCAGGTGCATGTGCTCCGCATCGAAGGCGGCGAGGCGCTTTACGTTTATCGCCAAGGTCTGCTTGCCAGGGCCGCATCCATTTGAAATGTCGATTCAACGGGGGGCATGGAAACCGGGGTCAGAGTACTCTTTCGATAAACCGCACTCTGACCCCGGTTTTCGCTGACCCCGGTTTTCGGACCCCGGTTTTGAGCGCCGAACAAATCGAGCGCTCCCTGACGTTCCGCGCGACTGCGTCGATGCGAGCCGTTACCTCCGAGCGTCGCGCGAACGTTGCATCGCTGTCACACGCACGATCCACACCGGTCGCGTCGTCTCGACGCTCAGCCCCGATGCTTCAGAAAGAGGACATCGAACGCCGGGGCCCATGTGTTGCCTCCGTCCTTGGACACGAGCGCAGACTCGCGCACGCCCTTGCCTTGCGCCTTCCAGGTGATGCGCTGCATGACGGACGTGCCGTTCATCAGATGGACCTCTCCTTCCAGAACCAGCACGCCGTCCGTGAAGTTGCCGACGAGTACCATGATCGCCCCGCGATTGGTGACCCAGGTCTGTTGCCACTGCCTGCGCACGGGGTCGTAGCTCAGAATGCTGTCGCCGACGAGTCCATCGGTCTGTTCGTAGAGCTCATGGATGGCGCAACCGCCGGCGATGGTATCGACGCGCGCGCGTGCTTCGGACGGGCCATCCGGGGCATCGGCCTCGAAGGTGTCCCAGTCGCCGATCCAGAAGTCCAGCTGGTGGTAATCCGGGGCGGCAGCGCAGTCGGAAGGCGTGGGCGTCGCGACGACGGGAGCAGCCACGGCGGGAGCAGCCACGGACTGACTGAGAGCGCCCCATAGCAGGGATGCGAGAATTCCTCTGAGCATGGCCGCTCCTGATCGATGAAGGCGCGAGGCAACTGTGCGCGATGCCATGGTGAACACGCCGCGGCAAGAATCGATGCTATCGCCGGCGCTTTCGCAGGGCTCGCCGTTTTCGGCCATCATCACCTCGCGGAACAATCGATCGCGGCGGCAGGTGCCGCCCATTGCGGCTCGCCTACGTTCCGTCTCACTGGTGTTTTCCGCCGTCCCGGAGGCTGCCGGCATACGGGCCATCAAAGCGATTGCTTCCACCCCCGCTCGGTGCCAGCATCCAGCCAGCGTCCGGTTTTCAGCCGAGGGGAATCTCCCATGATCGCGATCAAGAAAGCGGCGAGCGTGTCGTTCCTTCTGATGGTGTCTGCGCTGGTTGGGGTTGAAGCGTCGGCGGCCGATGCTGCGGGCGAAGTGAAGGCCCTGCATGCGGTCGATCGAACGTGGGTGAAGGCCTACAACGCGGGCGATGCGGATACTGCCGCCAGCCTCTACGACGAGAACGCGATCCTGATGCCGCCCGGCGCGCCATCCGCGCACGGGCGCGCCGCGATACGTACGTTCCTCGCTGCGGACATGGCTTCGTCGGCGAAGGCGGGCGTCACGTTCAGCCTCGGCGCGAAGCCCGACGGCGGCGTCTCGGGCGAGATGGGCTGGGCGTCCGGCACGTATGCGGTGACCGACAAGTCCGGCAAGGTCATCGATACCGGCAAATATCTTTCGGTTTCGAAGAAGGCCGGTGGGAAATGGTTGTACGTGCGCGACACGTATTATTCCGATGGGTCGCGTTGAAGGGCGATTCGCGGTTCTATAATGGATAGGCACCAAGGCTCGCGCGGCCTGTGGCACGTTCGGCGAACCTGGCTGCTCAACCTTGCCGTGGGGAGATCGACGTATGAATCGCATGCTCGTATTCGTGTTGCTCGCGCTGGCCTCGACCAGTGTCTGCGCCATCACGCCGAAGACCGGCATCTGGTGGAATCCCAATGAAAGCGGGCGCGGCTACGTGCTCGAGGTCAACGGCTTGACGCTCGTCGCTTCCGTCTACGCGTACGACGAGAACGGCAATTCGCTCTGGTATCTCGCTTCCGGCACGTTGACGAACGACGGAGCCGATTTCCAGGCACCGCTGTACAAGTACAGGGGCGGGCAGTGCCTGACCTGCGACTACACGCCGGCCGTCCCCGACGGCGACGCCGAAACAATCGCCATCGCGTTTTCGTCCAACACAGCGGCCGTCGTCACGCTGCCCGGCGGCCGACAGGTGAACATCCAGCCGTTCTTCGCGCCGTCGCAGGATGGGGCGCTGGGTGGTTTGCCGATTTCATTCGGCGACATCGACATGCTGAGCTTCGATACCGAAGCGCAGGCCACGTCGTGCGAGGTCAAGCTGACGTACCGGAATTCGGGCAGCGCGCCGATCACGCTGTCCCTCTATTTCGACGTTCTGGACGCGCAGGGCGTTTCCGTCCAGCAGATTTCCTTTTCCAGGTCGGCGTTGGCGCCGGGCGCGACCGCGCAAGACTCGGAGCATGTCGACGCGATCACGGGAGCGTCTTCCACTTGCGCGGGGTTCACGCTGCGATTCAACTCGAACGCAAGTCACCTTCAGTAAACAGAAACGCGGGGGCCGCACCGCAGCGGCCCCTTTTTGCCGGCCTCAACCGCGCACCGCCGCCTCGATCTTCGCGATGTCGATCTTGCGCATCTTCATCATCGCTTCGAACGCGCGCTTGGCGGCGGCGCGATCGGTGCCGGTGACGGCGTCGGTCAGGACGCGCGGCGAGATCTGCCACGACAGTCCCCATTTGTCCTTGCACCAGCCGCAGGCACTCTCCTGGCCGCCGTTGCCGACGATCGCGTTCCACAAGCGGTCCGTTTCGGCCTGGTCGTCGGTCGCGATCTGGAACGAGAACGCTTCGGTGTGCTTGAACGCCGAGCCGCCATTGAGTCCGAGGCAGGGAATGCCGAGCACCGTGAATTCGACCGTCAGCACATCGCCCTCGGCGCCCGAAGGAAAATCGCCGGGCGCGCGGTGGATGGTGCCGACAGCGCTGTCCGGAAACGTCTTGGCGTAGAACGTTGCGGCCTCGAGGGCAGTGCCGTCGTACCAGAGGCAGATCGTGTTCTTGTTGAGCATCGCCATTCTCCCCAGTCGCTGCGATTCGAAGTAGAGGCAGGGTACGTGTTGATGGCAGGTGTCTCAAGGATCGAAATCTGAACGAGTAAGGGTCGATTCGAGCCGGATTCATCCGCCGGCATGTCACGCCACGCGCGAGACTCGCGCAAACCAAATCCGCCGCCGCTTCCTCACGCCTTCGCCGAAATCGCGCTCAGCTCTTCGAGATCGAGATCCCTTTCCAGTTCGTGCAGGGTTTCATCGTCGATGTCGCCGGCGCGATGGAGCCGGATGAGTTCGCTGCGCCCGGCTGCGATCGCTTCGAGGACGACGTCGAAGTGCGCGTGCAGCATCGGCGAATAGTGTTCGGGGCGCTCGGCGTAGTCGACGATCATCGAGGCCTTGCGCCGGTAGCGGTCCAGCAGCTTGGGGTGGATGAGCTGGCCGTCTCCGTCGTAGGCGCAGCGTTCGACCGTCACCAGTTGCGCCTGCGCCATCGCCGCTTCCGCCTGGCTCATGTTGATCCGGGGCTTGTCGGCAGGCGGATCGACGAGCTTGGCCCAGCGGATCACGCGTTCCAGCGTCGTCGCCTGGAGGAGCACGGTCCCCAGGATCACTACGAATGCTGCGACGAGGATGAAGTCTCTGCCGGGAAAGCCTTCCGGCACGCTCAGCGCAAGAGCCAGCGTCACCACGCCGCGAATGCCGGTCCAGCCGAGGATGGCCGTGCAGCGCGCGCCCAGCGGCGTATGCCGCGTCATGCCGAGCCGCGCGCACAAGGCGATCGCGAGGTCGGAACCGAACATCCACGCGAAGCGCGCGACGACGAGCGCGAGCAGGATGACCAGGCTCGGCACACCCGTCGCCGCGATCACCGCGCCGAAGCCGCCCGAGCGCTCGATCACGCCGCGAAGGGAGAGGCCGATCAGCATGAAGAGGGCCGCTTCGATCAGGAAGATCATGACCGTCCAGAACGAAGTGCCGCGCATGCGCGTCGACGCCAGCAAGACCGTGTGCGCGTGCCAGCTCGCGATGAGGCCGGTGGTAACCGTGGCGATGACGCCTGACACCTGGACCGACTCGGCGAGCAGGTAGGAAATCCAGCCGAGCAGCGAGGTGGCCGCGATCACCAGATATTCGTCGCCGAGACGGCGCACGAGCTTGAGCCAGACCACGCCGACGACGATGCCGACCACCGCGCCGCCGATCGACAGCAGCAGGAAGCGACCGACCGCATCGGTCGCGCTGAAACTCCCGGTGACGCCGGCTGCGATGGCGAAGCGGAACAGCACCAGTCCGGTCGCATCGTTGAGCAGGCTTTCGCCCTCGAGAAGAATCCTCAGCCGCCGCGGCAGCTTCACTCGTTGCAGCACCGCACGCGCGGACACCGCGTCGGGCGGCGCGACGATCGCGCCGAGCGCGGCACACGCCGCCCACGGCCATGACGGAAACAGCACGCGTGCGACCACCGCGACGACGATCGTCGTGAACAGCACCGCGCCGATCGCCAGCGAAGCGATCCCGACCTTGTGGCGCCGCAGCTGGCCGAGCGCGATCACCCACGCGCTGTCCATCAGGAGCGGCGGCAGGAACAGCACGATCACCAGCGCAGGATCGATCGTGATCGTCGGCACGCCGGGCAGGAACGCGAGCAGCGCACCCCCGGTGATCAGGGCGACCGGCGGCGGCAAGCCGACGCGGTGCGCAAGATAGTGCAACACGATGATCGCAAGAAACATCGCGATCGCCAGTTCGAACACGTGGACAAGATCCATTCCGGCACTCCCCAAAACCGGGGTCAGAGTACAGTTTTCCAAAACCGGGGTCAGAGTACATTTTCGGACTGCGGCCGGAAACTTCGGGGGCGTCGAAATCGTGACGGCACCTTCCCGCGGCGGCGGCAGGGCCGTGATGTTCCTGAAATTGAGCAGCGCCGCGTTTGTCGGGAAAACTGTACTCTGACCCCGGTTTTTGGACCCCGGTTTTTGAAAGACGGCGGCGTGCTGCACGACCGGTAGTTCGTTGACGTCGCGGCTATCGCGAAGCGGTGCCTTTACCCGCAGCAGCGCCGCAGTCCCCTTCATCGGTATGCGCGAACGAAGCGCGAGCGTTGCGTGGAGCGGACGTCTCCACCCCGGCAGACGCGTGCGGGCGCGCGTTGGAAGCCTGCCGGAAGCAGATCGTAAGGCGCTTGGAATGGACGCGGAGCTCGTGCCGCAATAAACGTGTGCTGCGCCTTCCGTCGTCTTCGCGCGGCGAGCGGCGTGCCGATCCGTCTTCCTCGGGCAGCGATGTGGCCGCAGGCAGCATTCGTGCGCCGTGGGGATTGCTCGTGCGTGCGTCGTGTTTCGCGCCGGACTGCCGCTGGAGCGCGTCCGGAATCCGGGCAAGTATCGACCAAGGGGGAGTACTTCGAATGAAGCGTGGATTGATATCCGCCGTGCGCATCGCCGCGGCGTGCGGTCTGTTTGCCGGCAGTGGCCTCGCCATGGCGCAGAGCAACGGCATCGTCTTGTCGGGACCGCTGAATCACGGCGTGGCCGACAACGAGTTCGGCACCTCGATGAACATCGTGACCAGCCAGTTCGACGACAGCGGCCCGCTCGGCGACGGCTGGGACTTCAACTTCTGGGACAACGGCATCGGTTTCTCGTTCTTTGCCGCGGGCCTGAATCCCGGATCGCTCGTCGTCGACGCCGACGGCAACGTCGCGGCCCTGCATCCGGGCGACACGATCGGGCCGGCGTCGACGTTCGCCAAGACCACCAATCCGCTGACCGCGGCGGAGTGGCTGTCCGGCACCGATGCCTACGCAGGCATGATGTTCCACTGCGACGGCCGATTGGCCAATCCGGTCGCAGGCGGCCTCTGCTACGGCTATCTGCACGTGACGACGACGGGGCCGACCGGTTTTCCAGGTACGGTCGACGACACGGGCTTCGACGGCGACGGCAACGCGATCGCGATCCCGTCGGCCGACGGCACCAACGGCATCATTCACGTCGATGTGAACCATCTGGTGCACGACAACTTCTTCGGCTCGTCGCTCAACGTCGTCACCGGCGCGGTCGACGACAACGGTTCGATCAGCGGCAACTACGACGTCAATATCTCCGATACGGGCCAGGACATGCAGGTCTGGCCGCTCAACGCGTACAGCGCGGCGATCGTCGTGAACGCCAACGGCCTGGCGGCCGCGTTGCACGACGGCGATACGGTTGGACCCGACTCGACGTTCCAGGATTTCCCGTCGGGAACGGTCGCCGAATGGACGAATGGCACCGACGCGGCGCTCGGCGTGCGCTTCCACTGCGACGGACGCCTGCCCAATCCAGTGGCGAGCGGCATCTGCTACGGCTATGTGCAGCTGCGCACGACAGGCACGGCCGCGTTCCCGGTGACGATCGTCGACACGCGATTCGACGGCGACGGCAATGCCATCGCCGTCTCCGGTCTCGGTTCGCTGGCGCCGCCGGTCGCGACGATCACCCCGGCCGCGCTGGCCGTCTCGCTGATCGCGGGTGAAAACGAAACCGCCTCGGTGACGCTGACGATCGCCAATGCCCAAGGCGGCCAATCGCTGGCCTATACGATCGCGACGGGTTCGGATTGTTCGGGCACGGCCTTGTCATGGCTCGCGGCGTCACCGGCCAGCGGCTCGGTCGGCGGCAACGGCGTCGATGCGCAGATCACGGTGACGGCCAGCCCGATGCCCGGCAGCTTGCCCCCCGGCACTTATCCGGCGGCGGTCTGCATCAGTACCAACGATCCGGACCACGCGCTGGTGCAGATTCCTTTGACGTTGACCGTGACGGCGCCGACCACGACGTCGTCATGCGCCGACGGCATCGGAGACGACGTCTTCTGCGACGGTTTCGACGGCGCGTCGATCGTCGTAGCCGTACCCGGTGCCTATACCGATCGCTCAGCGTTCGTCGGCGGTGTAGCGGCCGGCTACTACGAGAACACGTTCGATGATCTCGGCAGCAGCGTCGTACCGGAACCGCCGCGCGACTACAGCGATTCCGCCTCCGGCATCGCCTACACAATCAGCTCGTACCCGAACCTCGACAACCTCTGGTTCTACCCGGGCTTCATGTCGGTGGGCAATTCGATCGACCATCTCGTCGTCACGTTCACCGGCGTACCGGTGACGGCGGTGGGCGGCGATTTCTTCGCCGATTCCGGTGGCGACGGCGGCGTGGTACCGAACCAGGCGATCACGATCACGCTGACATTGGCCGACGGCACCTCGCAAACGTTCGGCACGATCTCGGCCGGGCAGGACGATTTCCGCGGCTTCACCTCGTCGCAGCCGATCGTGAGCCTTTCGATCGATGCGCCGATTCCCGCCGATCAGATCGATTTCAACTGGTCGGCGATGGACGACTTGATCGTAGGAACGGCGAACTGACCGATGACATGAAAAGAGGGGAGGCGCCGACGACGCCTCCCCTCGGCCTTGCAGCGGCCGTCGACGTTCAGCCTGGCGGCAATTCGAGGCCGTCGGCGAAGATGCTGTCGCGCACCAGCCGCAGCATCGAGTGGTCCGAGTCGGGAATCGGGAAGTTGAAATCCCACAAGCGGAATCCCGCGGCGAGCACGCGATCCTGCGCATCGACCAACATCGACGTCGGCCGTCCGCCCGGCGTCACGTGCGACGGGAATTCGATCGACGTCGTGGCGGTCGGGCCGTTGCCCGACGCGTCGAATTGCGCGAACGATTGCAGTCCGTCCGATGTGTAGTCGTTCGGCAGCAGGCCGCTCGATGCCATGCCGACGACGATGTCGCCGTTCGCTCGCACGACGAAGTCCATGACTTCGGTGTTCACGCCGACGTTGATGCTGGACGTGCCGTCGATGCCGAAGCCGGGCGTCGGCGTTCCATCGGGCTGGAGCGAGGCCAGGAAGACGTTGGTGAGCGTGTTGAAGAACTCGTCGTCGTGGTTGGCATTGCCGGCGAGGAGGATGCGTCCGTCGCTCTGTACCTGGATCGCGCGCACGGATACGTCGTCGTAGTGCACGCCGGTGTCGTACGAGAAGTACACGTAGCCGCCGGAACCGAAGGCTGGGTCGAGGGCGCCGGTCGCCGGGTCGATCGACAGGACGTAGGCCTCGCTGCCGAGTTCGCCGCTGCCTTGCGCCTGGCCGCCGACGAGCACGTTGCCGTTGGCGGCGAATGCGGATGCGTAGGCGAAGTCGAGACCGTCGACGTGCAAGTTGGGATCGAGGATTTCGGTGCCGGGGAAAGGACCGCTGCCGTCGCCGAAGTTCGCATCGAGCGCGCCGGTCGCGGCATCGAGCTTGGCCAGCGCCATCGCGCTCGAATGCCCGCTGCTGCCGCCCGGGTCGGTGTCGCCGATCGCATACAGCGCGCCGTCGCGATAGAGGATGCGGTCGGCCTCGCTGCTGAAGTCGGGCTCGTTGATCGCAATCGTGACGAGGCCGCCGTCGCCGAAGCCTTCGCACAGCGTGCCGTCGAGTTCGACGCAGGCCACGCCGAAGATGCCGTGCGACGCATCGATGGCGTGGATGCCGGCGATGTAGAACCGCCCGTTGGCGAGAACGGCGTCGCGAATCAGGTTCACCCCGGTCGGCACGACAATCTTCCCGTCGATGCCGTAGGTCGTGTCGATGACGCCGTTGGCATCGAGCTTGGACACGGCGAGGCGATCGGCATCTGCGTTGGTCCGATGAAAGCCGACCAGCCAGAAACCACCGTCGTCCGCGGCGATCACGCGCACGGACTCGTCCCAGGTGCCGCCGTCGTCGTTGTAGTTGACGACGGTGTAGCCGGCATCGCCGAAGCTCGTATCGACGGTCAGATCCGTCCCGATCGAGACCCCAACGACGCCGCGCGGCGCGGGTGGCGCGGCGGCGGATGCCGGCGCCTGAGCGAAGAGTGCGGCGAGCAATCCCGCCGCAAGTGGAATTTTACGCATAGTGGATTTCGCAAAGCGGTGATCGCGCATGGATGACCTCTGCTCAAGTGGGTGCGAACGGCTGTCGAAGCCCCAGGAACCGTCGACGCCGCTTTTTTTCTTCGCCGCGTCGCGCGCGAAGGCGCCTGAGGCGAAAGGAGCGCTGTCGATCTCGATCGAATATAGATGCGGGAAAGAAAACCAGTCAACGCGATAGCCGGGCTAGTTTCTGCCATGGCGGAAATCCGTCATGGATATGCGCTATTCCTTCTGCTGTGCAGCGGGGAAGCGATATCGGACGCTCTGCGATCGTGCGCGCACATGCTGTTCCTTCCCCTGCGCAGCGGGGGAAGGTGCCGAAGGCGGAAGGGGGCGCTCTTGGTCTTCATGCCGTATGCGGAGTTGGAAAAAGCGATCAGCGTTCCTTGCGCGAGGCGCTCGCGGAAACGCTGCGCAACGCCGCCTGCCACCCCGCCTGAAAGCGCGTGCGCGCTCCAAGGTGCTTGAGCAATTCCAGCACCCGCCGCTCCAGCGTGCGCGCCGAGATGCCGAGCTCCTGCGCGATCGACTTGTCGTTCATGCCTGCCGCGAGCAGCGAAGCCAGCCGGTCGGCATCGACCGAGCGGCGAATCTTCTCCGGAAGTCGCAACGACACCGCCGCCGTTCCGAACGGCGTCCCACGCTCCCACAGGATCTCGAACAACTCGCACAGCGTGTCGAGCAGCAGCGAGGGACGCAGCACGAGCGCGATGTCGCGCGCCTGTTCCAGGGTCAGTGGAATCAGCGCCGTTCGACGGTCGGCGATGACCAGCTTCATCGGCAGGCTCGGCAGGATGCGCGTGTTCTCACCGTCCTCGACTTCCTTGCGCAGCGCCTCGGCCTTGCCGGGCGAATCGAGCACCGACGCATCGACGATGTTGCGCAGGACCACGCCTCGTGCCAACGCCTCTTTCTGCACATTGAAATAGTGGTACGTGGGGTTGATCACGTACGGCGGGCGTTCGAGGCAAAGAATCTCCTCGCGTGCGGAGCGATGCATGTGCTGGAACATGTGCGATATCGCTTCACGGCCCGTGATGATCTCGATCGGCTGCTCTTCGAACGAAGTTCGCCGCACTTTCGACTGCCAGCGTCCGGCAATGGCGCGCGCGCGCTGCAGTTCGTCCTGCTTGCGCGTCGTCAACAGGTCCAAGGCGACCTCGGGCGGCGTCGGAAGATAGCGTGGCGTTCGCTCGGGCAGGCAGTTCGCCATGCCCTTGGCTTCCAGTGACCGCAATACCTGCCCCGCCCGCCGCGTCGATCGACCCGTTTCACGCGCCACATCGGCCGCGGTGCTGCCCGGATTGGCCAAGAGGAATTCGTAGGCCTTTTGTTCTTCCAGCGGAACGCCGAGGGCGAGCAAGGGAGAGTCGTCGTTCATGGGCTTGGAGGTCCGCTGCGAGCAAGAGATCGGCTGCGGAGAAGCCTATCCCATGGCGCAGCCCTAAGCGGAAGCACGCAGCGGATTCCGGCGGCAACGCAACCGTGTCGCGACGGCGTGCGAACCGCCGTCGAAGGCGAATGGCTCGGGCTGTCCGCTTTCCTTGCGATCGGGCCTATCGACCTGCGGCGGGAATCATCCCGAGGGTGCCCATCCACGCCTCCGCCAGCGCGGGCCAATGCGTGATCGGATCCGATGTCGGCCTCAGGCCGAACGCATGGCCGCCATGCGCATACAGATGCATCTCCGCCGGTACGTCGGCGTTCTTCAGCGCGGTGTAGTAGACGAGCGCCTGATTGACGCCGTCGGTGTAGTCGTCTTCCGCCTGCAGCAGGAACGTGGGCGGCGTCTCATGTGTGACCGGGACATTGCGATTGAGCCGGACATCGTCGGTCGTCAGATGCCCCGGATAGATCGCCAAGGCGAAATCGGGACGGCTGCTTTCCTTGTCGGCGGCGTCGACCGGCGCATACAGGCGGCGCTTGTAGAGCGTGCTGATTTCGGCCACCAGGTAACCGCCTGCGGAGGTTCCGAGCACGCCGACCTTGTGCGGATCGATGTTCCATTGCGCAGCATTGAAGCGCACCAGCCTCAACGCTCGCTGCGCGTCCTCCAACGCCTGCACCGACACTTCGAGATTGTGCGGCCGGCAATCGCATTGCCACCGATAGGGTTCGCTCGGTACGCGATACTTCAGCAGCACGCACGTAACGCCGCGCGAGGTCAGCCAGTCGCAGAACTCGGTGCCTTCGAGGTCCATCGCCAGGATCTGGAAGCCGCCGCCCGGAAACACGACCACGGCGGCACCGGTGTTGCTTCCTTGCGGCGCGTAGACCGTCATCGTCGGCTGCGACACGTTGCTGATGGCAATCACGGTCTTGCCGCCGATCAGCGAGGTGCCTTCCTTGACGTATTCGGGGCCCGGCATCGGCCGGGCATCGGGCACAGTTCCAGGCCACAGCGGTATTTGCGTATGTCCGGCGGCGGGTTGCCACACCATGGGGTCGGCATGCGCGCTCGCGCAGACGATGAGCAGGCTCAGGGCAACGGTCCACGACTTCATCAAGCTCCTCCGTTTCGGCACTCGGCCATTGATGGGCGATCGAGGCCGGCAGCGCGAGCCCCTCTCGCCCATCGTGCAGGCCGCATCGGGCCGGCCGCAGCCATTGCGATGGATTTCTTCGGGCACGTTCGGAGCAGCCGATCGCTTTACGAGCTTGGCCCGAGCGCGGCGCTGCTCATCGCCTTCGACTCTTCAGATCGGAACGCGGCCCGTGATCGCATTGGCGCGCGCGCTGCACGCGATGCGGCCGCTCGCGTCTGCCGGCAAGCGTTCGAGCATCCTGCTTTTCAGCGTCGCGAGATCGCCGGGCGTCATGGCCTGCAGCTGTCGGGCCATGCTCGGACCGCCGAGGACGGTCGACCAGTAGTCGTCGAAATCCGCGAAGGTCCGTTGCACCGTGATCGGGCGGGTCTCCATGCCGGCCAGACCCGCGCCGGTCCACAAGCTTCGCATCGCATCGATCCGGGAAGCATCGGGACTCGGCGCCATCGCAGGCGATACGCCGATCTTGCGCATCTCGGCCTGCAACGGCGCGTACGGAAAACCGCCGCCCGGCATGTCCCACGCGTACGCCGCGACGGTTCCGCCCGGGCACACCGTCCGTACCATTTCGGCCACGCCGGTGGCCGGCTCGGGCACGAAGAAGATCACCAGCGGCATGATCGCGATATCGAACGCGTCGTCGGGGAAGGGCAGCGCCATCGCGTCGCCCACATGGAAGCGGGCCTGATGCGTCGACGCACGCTCGCGCGCATACGCGAGCTGCGCCTCGGAAGGATCGATGCCGTCGACCGCGGACGGGGCATGCCGCTCGACGATCATCTCGGTGAATGCGCCGTTGCCGCATCCGACGTCCAGCCAGCGCAAGCCGTCCCGCGGAGCCAGCCACGCCAGGAACTGCTCGCCGACGAGCCGGCTCCACGCGCCCATGTAGCGTTCGTAGGCGGCGCCGTCGTCGAATCGGATCGTTTCGGTCATCGTCGGTCAGCCATGGCGGGGAGGGGAACGGAACGGCAAGGGGGCGAACCGTACTCGGGTGGGCAGCCGTGCGGCACGCGATGAAGCGGATCATACCGGGGGCGACGCGCGGCTTTCGCGGAAGGAAGAGGAGCGATCGTTTCGAAGCGCTGGACCGCGTTTTTATTTTTCCACTATCATCGCAACGCACCGCACGTCGTGCAGTCGCCGTAAGCGTTCACGTCAACCAACGCGCCACCGTATCCGGGTTTGCCGGACTCGTCGTGCCGCTCCGATCGGGGCACGAGGCGCTGTCGATTGACCGGAATTCCAAGGAGCTCCATGAACGCTTCCTCTTCCACGCCGGCCAGGCCGGTTGCATTCGCCGCGTTGCGGCATCCGGGTTTTCGCTCGTACTTCCTGCTGTCGGCGCTGGCGATGATGGCCGACAACATCGAGCATGTGATCAGTTACTGGGTGATGTTCGGCAAGTTCCATTCGCCGGCGCTCGGCGGCTTCGCCGTCGTTTCGCACTGGCTGCCGTTCCTGCTGTTCTCGGTGTATTCCGGCGCGCTCGCCGACCGCATCGATCCGCGCCGCATGATTCAGCTCGGCATGACGCTGTTCATGGGCGTGTCGATCATCTGGGGCGTGCTCTTCATCACCGGCACGCTGCAGATCTGGCACGCCGCGGTGCTGCTGATCATCCACGGCATGGCCGGCGTGCTGTGGGGGCCGCCGTCGCAGTTGCTGCTGCACGACATCGTCGGACGCGAGCACCTGCAGAGCGCGGTGCGCCTCAACGCGACGGCGCGGCAGCTCGGCATGCTGGCCGGTCCCGGCGTCGGCGGCGGGCTGCTGCTGTGGCTCGGCCCGAACCTCGGCATCCTCGTCAACGCGTCGCTGTACCTGCCTTTCATCCTGTGGCTGGCGTTTGCGCCGTATGGCCCGAAGTTCCGCGCCGCCGGCACGGCGGTGGCGACGCGCGCGGTGCGTACGCTCGGCGATATCGGGATGGCGCTGCGCGAGATCGCGCATCATCGCGTGATTCTGGCGATGACCTTGCTCGCCGGCGCCGCGTCGTTGTTCATCGGCAATGCCTATCAGGCGCAGATGCCGGGATTCGCGCACGATCTGGGGCAGGGCAAGGCCGACTTCTTCTACAGCATGCTGCTCGCGGCCGATGCGGCCGGTGCGTTGACGGCCGGCGTCGTTCTGGAAAGCCGCAACCTGCTGCAGCCGCACCCGCGCACTGCCTGCCTGCTGGCGATGGTCTGGTGCATCGCGCTCGGTTCGTTCGCGTTGACGAGGGGCTACCCGCTGGCCTTGCTGCTGTTGTTCACCGCCGGCTTCTTCGAACTTTCGTTCAACGCGATGGCGCAGACGCTGGTGCAGCTCGATGCGCCGGCGGAGATGCGGGGCCGCGCGATCGGCGTGTTCAACATGTTCGCAGCCGGCATGCGCACGTTCAGCGGCATCACGGTCGGCCTGGTCGGTGCCAGCATCGGCATCCACGGGTCGCTCGCGTTGAGCGCGGCGGTGCTGTTCATCGTGATCGGCACGCTGTTGCGCGTGGGGTTGCGCGTGCCGCGCAGCGCCTGATCGTGCGCCCGGCTTCGACGCGATCGATGCCGGACGGCGTCCATCTGCGGGCCGCGTTCGCGCGGTTCCGCTTCCTTGCTACGGGACGCGATTGAAATAGTTCGTGCGCAGCACCGGAAGACCGTCGTGCCCGAAGTAGACTGCCGTCTCGATCATGCTCTTGCCGTTCGCGTCCGCGGTGTAGATGCGCGTCGAGGCCGGAACACCGCCCTTGCCGAGCGCCAGCACCAGGACATTCGGCGCGGGCGACTTGGCGGCACCAGTGTCGGCCTCGATCGTTCCATGCACAGGCGTGGCGGAGCCGTCGAGCGCATAGGTCCCGGTGGCGTCGGTCTTCGACCCGTCAGGGCCGACTATTTCCACGCGCATCGTCCATTTGCGGTCGCCGGCGTCGCCGAACGCGATCGTGACGTCCTTTGGCCGCGCTTCGGGCGGGATTGGCAGTCGCGACACGTCGACGGACCAACGGCCGAACAGCGGAGAAGGCGCGGCGGCCTTGGCGCTCGACGATTCGGCCAGCGTCGGCGTGCTCAGTATCGCGCCGGCGGCAAGAAGGGTTGCGAGGAACGTTCTCATATCGGCCTCCTCAGGCGTGGGTGGACAGTACTGGGCTCTCTCATCGCGGTGCGCGGCATTCCCGCGGGCTCACTCATGCTGTCGCTTCAATCGCGATGACGTGCAATGTTGATGACATTGCCGTCCGGCGCGCGCACGAAGAAGCGGCGCACGCCCCAGGGCTCGGTCGTCAGCGGATACACGATCTCGTAGCCGAGTTTCTGCGCTTCTTCGTAGGCGCCTTCGATGTCTTCCGTATGGACGGTGGCGACGGAGTCTTCGGGAGCGCTCGAATCGCGCGTCACGAGCTGCACGTTCGCGCCGGTGTCGGGCGAGGTGTAGCGCGCCACCCATCCCATGTTGAACTCCTCGATGGCGAGCCCGAGAAAGTCGGTATAGAAGCGCTTCGTCGACTCGATGTCGGCGACGCGAAGGTTGGGCATGATGCGTTTGGCGCGCATGCGATCCTCCTGCCTGCAGCGAGGCCATGATACCCAGCGCAGGTCGGGCCTGCTTCACCACGCACGAGGCACCCGGGATCTCACTGGAGGGGTATCCGAAATCGGGCAGCCCCCAGAAGTGGATGGCGAGGCGGCCGACAGGCTTCGGCGGCTCGAGCTTGCGCGCCGCGTCAGTCAGCGTGTCGGATATTCGCAGGCCGCTCCGTCGCGAACTCCGACAACTTTCGCACAAGCCGCAGTGCACCTGCGCGTACGGCAGCTCGCCGGCGGTGTGATCCGCACGCGCGTGCACCCTTCATCTTGGAACGTCGAGCCGAGGCCGAGATATCCCGGCGCAGACGCGGCCCTTGCTGCGTAACATAAAGTTACACATAGAATGGTACTTTATGCAGTTCATTCGTCTCGATGAGTGCTATAAAGAATTCACAGGGGATGCGCTAATCATGGAGAGAAACGTGAAATACATTTGGGCGCTTGTCTTTCTTGTTCTTTGGTCTTCGTCGGCGTTCGCCTATCAACAAAGCTTCTACGGCGAGACGTGCAACAGCTGTACCGCCGCCCAGTACAAGAACGCGGCAATTCTTCAGGGCGTCGGAGAACGATACGTCGCGGATTTCCAATCCGGGACACTGAAGAAATTCCTGGTCTCGAAAGAACCCGGTTTCAACGGCACATTCACCTATATTGCCAATGCGTTGACGGTCGAGCCGGATCATTTCGACGCATTCCTTCGGCTCAAGGCGATCTGGGACTCGAACTCGCACTCCCTGTCGTACGTGCACGAGATCGAGGCAGCGGGCTCGATTTCCCAATTGAATGCATTCGATGTCGTCGACCCGGGTATCGGTCGGAATGCCGTCACGAACTATCTGTCGAACTGGAACAACTGGAGTCTCGGCAACATCATCCTGTTCAACTTTCAGAGCTACGCGAACGCGTTCCTCGCATTCAGAACAGGTACGTCGGTCTCCATCACGATCGTCGTCTACTTCAGCGACGGAAGCCACTCCGACTTCACCTTCAGCTTTTCGAACAACACCTGGAAGTATGAAGACAAGTCGTCGGTCGATTCGCACGGCAATCCCATCCCCCAGTCGAGGAACGACATCGTCCGCAATCCGGATGGAACGCAAAACTACGACTACAGGGGGCCTGGAAACCCGAGTGATCTGCTCGATTCGTTGAACCGGTTCTCGCAGTTCGGCGTGCCGATTTCGTCCGGAAGCTATTGGGCGTGCACGAACAGTCCTGCCGGGCTTCATTGCGTACATCCCTACTGACGATCGCAGCATCGAGCGGCGCCATCGCGCCGCTCGATGCGTGAGGAGCGAAGAGATGTCTCACAGCTGGATAGCGTGTTGTGTGATGGGTGGCCTCGCCGCGATCTTCGTCTATCTGGTGTATTTCTTTCCCAGAAGGGTCGCGGCATCCGCGCCTTGGATTTCGGTCCGGCCTCGATGGAAAGGATTCATCGCGATGTCGTCGTGTCTTTCCATCGGCTCCGTTCTCGCCACCGTTGGCCTGGCGGCGTTGTTCTCGCTCGGCAAGCCGGGAATGCTCGAGAGTACGTCCCTTGGGAAGGTTGCTCTGGCTCACTTCTGCTGGAGCGCGCCAAGTGCCATGTTGTACGGCTATGTATTCGCGATGTGCAGCGAGCGCTATCGTGCCGCCGTCAAATGCATCGTGCTCGTTTCCATCGTGGCCGTGCTCGCGTTGGCCTTGTCGAGCGGCGATTTCTCGAGAGGGGCTGCGATGATTGCCCAGGCCGTGTTCGGAATAGTGCCGCTGGGCTCGATCGCGACCAGCCAGCAAAAGATGGTCATCGGAGCGCCGCAGGAAATACTGTTCGGTCAAGCCGCCGTCCCGTCGAGTGTCACCCTTGCTGCGCTGGTGCTCATGATCGCCGCGATCTGCATACGCGACAGAATCGCCGCCGGGAAGGCGCGGGAGCACAAATAGAGAGGCTCTTCGATCGAGATGCAGCAGGCGTCTGCTGCATCTCGTTCCATCGCGGCAGCGGCGTTCGGCACGTTCACCGCGTATCCGACGTCACTCGCCACACGACATTGCCGACATCGTCCGCGATCAGCAGCGCGCCTTCCTGGTCCTGTGCGAGCCCGACCGGTGCGCCGTAGAGCTTCTTCTCGTCGTCCGAATAGAAGCCGCTGACGAGCGTCTCGGGCGGGCCGACCGGCTTGCCTTGCTCGAACGCGACGTGGACGACGGCGTAGCCGCTCAGCGGCGAACGGTCCCAACTGCCATGCTCGGCGACGAAGGCGCCTTTCTGATATTTCTCCGGCAAGGCGTTCTTTTCGGAGAACCACAGGCCGAGCGCAGCGACATGCGAACCGAGCGCGTAGTCCGGCTTGATCGCCTTGGCGACGAGGTCGGGCCGTTGAGGCTCGACGCGGCTGTCGACGTTCGCGCCGTAGTAGCTGTACGGCCATCCGTAGAAGCCGCCGTCCTGCAGCGAGGTCAGGTAGTCCGGTACGAGATCGGCACCGATCTCGTCGCGCTCGTTGGCGATCGCCCAGAGTTTGCCGCTCTGCGGTTCCCAGCCGAGGCCGGTCGGATTGCGCACGCCCGAGGCGAAGATGCGGCTGCCGCGCGTGGCGACGTCGAGTTCGAGCACGACCGCACGCCGGTACTCGACCTCCAGGCCGTTTTCGCTGACATTGCTGTTCGAACCGACGCCGACATACAGCTTGCTACCGTCCGGGCTCGCCAGCAGCGCCTTGGTCCAGTGATGGTTGACGGTACCGGGCAGATCGGAAAACTCGACGCCCGGTTCCGCGATCCGGATGGCTCCGGATTGATAGGGGAACTTCACGATGTTGTCGGTGTTGGCGACGTAGAGCGAGTCGCCGATCAGCTGCACGCCGAACGGCGAGTGCAGATGCTCGACGAAGACGTGCTTCTCCCACTCGCCGCCCGCGCTGCCGGCCTTGCGCAGCAAGGTGATGCGGTTGCCGCCCTTGCCGCCTTTGCCGGAAAGGTTTTTCACCTTGCCGGCAATGAATTGCTTCGGCGTCGTCACCGCTTCGCTGCCGGGGCCGTTGGATTCGACGACGAGCACGTCGCCGTTGGGCAGGACATAAAGTTGGCGCGGATGCATGAGATCGCCGGCAATCTTCTCGATCTTGAGGCCGGCCGCGACCTTGGGCATCTGCCCCTGCGCCCAGCCGACGCCGTCCGGCACCTGCATCGGCGGAACGAGGAAGTTCTGCGCTTTCGGCAACGGCGGCTCGCTGCCCGATTGCTGCACGGGTTCGAGCGAAGCTTTTTCATTGCAGCCGCCGACGAGGACTGCGAGAGCGAGCGCCAGTGTGGTCCGAAGAAAGATCTTGTTCATGCGCGCGCTCCCGAGGCGGCTCGCTGAGCGGCGATGGCGATGTGGCCGATGGCGAGCAGCGCGACGGTGCAGGTCGACAGCCACACGCCGGCCGGGACCACTGCGTAGGCATCGCGGCTGTGCACGAACGCATTGACGATGGCCGCGACGATCGCGAACAGGTTGAGCCAGAAGTCGAGCTTGTCGGTGCGCGTGGCGATGCGCCGCGAAGTGATCCAGACCTGCACCAGGTTGACCAGGCGCGGCACGATCGCGAACAGCAAGCCGAATGTGATGAGCCAGGCGGCGCCCTTGCCCCACAGCATCACGGCACTGCGCGCGTAGACGATGTCGAAGATCAGCGCCGCGACGAAACATCCGAACGGGATCGGGTTGAGCAGGCCGTAGAGGCCTTCGGCAACGATGGAGCGGCGCGGTCCGGCGGGAAAGCTCATGGGATGGCTCCTCATTGGAGGGGACGAGGCGAAGCGCGGACCCGAAGTTTTCGCGGATGTGCGAAGGCTTCTAGCCCCGTCCGCGAGGCGGTGCGTAGCGCACAGTATGTCGGAACGGGCGCGGCGTCTTGTACACAATGACGCAAAATTCATTTCTGACTGGCGGCCGGCGCCGCCTGCGCCCTTGCGCCGGGGCCTGGCCCGATTACCGATGGCGGCCCTGCCTGACTCGACGGTGCCGGGTCGGAGTCACTTTCGTGAAGGCCGCGCGTCGCGGCGCGGGCATGACGAGCCACGCCGATGGTCGAGCGCCGCGAGACGCGGGCAGCGACGGTCAGAACGATCCGCTTCGGCCTTCTCGCTGTTCGAAGCCATCGGCGAAGATCGGATCCGCATAGACTTCGAACGCACCGATGTCGGTCGCATGGCCCATCTGGCGCGGATAGCCGGTGCCGCGCTGGTCGAATTCCAGGTCTGCAACGTTGCTGCCCGCGTCGACGGCCGGACTGCCTGGCAGAAGAGCATGCGTGAACGTGGCGCCGCCGTTGTCCGCGAGCGGGGCAAGGAGGGGATCGGTGAACAGGGTGTCGGGCGGCAGGGTGGCGGTCGAGGTCCGGACCAGATTCGATGCTCCGCTCAGCGTGAAAACCGGTTCGCTCGTCGCGATGTCGCTTTCGATCGACGAGTCGGAATAGGTGTTCATCGCGACGATCGAACTGTTCAGAGCCGCATACGAAGACGGGTCGTGCAGATAGATTCCGCTGCCGGTGCGCGCGAGGGAACGGTTGAACGCGATGGTCGAATTGTCGATGTGGAGCTCCGCCCGGAATGTCGCCACGCCGCCGCCGCGGTCGCCCGCCGTGTTGCCCGAGATCGTGGAATTCTTCATGAAAAGAAAACCCTGCGCGAGAAACGCCGTGGCCGTGTAGACGCCGGCGCCGAGGTTTGCCGCGTTTGCATCGACGAGAGAGTAGTTGATGTTCGCCACGCCGCCTGCAAAGACGCCGCCGCCTGCGCTGCTTGTGCCGGCGCTCGCGCTGGCTTCGTTGCCTGAAATCGTGCTGCGCAAGGTGGAGACGCCGCCGTATGAACTCGCCACGCCACCGCCTTGCGCGCCCGTGGCGCCGATCGCCTGGTTGCCGCTTACGACGCTGTCGACGAGCGAGAGCGGATACTCCGTCCAGATGCCGCCACCTTTCGCCACGCCGGTTGCCTTCGCCGTGCATCCTGTGATTCGCGAGGCCGAAACGGTGAGCGCGTTGAACGCGCTGACGCATCCGCCGACGGCGTAGTCGCCGGTGACGTATCCGTTGGTGATCGTGAGGCCGGCGATCGTTCCGCCACCTTGCAGCGAGAAGACGCGGCCATTGTGGTTGCCGTCGATCGTCAACCGATCCGCCCCCGGTCCCTGCACGGTCAAGCCGAGCGCTTGCGGCTCGATTGCGCCGGACAGCAAGGTGATCGTGCTGCAGGTCAATGCGCTGAGATCGACGACGGCGCCATCGGGCGCGGACGTCATCACGGCGCGCAAGGTGTTCGGTCCTCCGTCGTCGGCGCAATTGCCTACCGGAAGGACGATCGGAGTTCCATCGGGTGCATGAACCGCGGCGACGTCGTTTGCGTGGACGCTTGCATCGAAGAGGATCAGCGCGAGCGCCGCGGACAACAGGCGCTTGCCGGACGGCGGAACAGGCGACGACAGACGAGCCATGAGAACCCCCGTGAACCTTGGTTTGAAACATTATAGAAGAGCGCGGTGACGTCGAGAAGACGCGTCCGCAACGATCGGCACGATCGGAGTGGCGCGCGCGATTCCCGCGAGTTCGGACGACGTCCTGCATGTCATGGGGAGCGAAATCGTCTTCGGGCGGCCGCCGCCGCCGTCGATGCGGAGGAGCGGCGATGGCTCCTCCGCTGTTCATCGCGCTCGTGGCCTGCGATGCTCGGTCGCGTCGCCTACGACAGGATCTCGATATAGCCATCCGTCCCGTTGACGCGAATCCGCTGCCCGTCGCGGATCAGCCGCGTCGCGTGTTCGACGCCCACGATCGCAGGCAAGCCGTACTCTCGTGCGATGACGGCGCCATGGGTCATGAGCCCGCCGACTTCGGTCACCAAGCCTTTGATCGTGACGAACAGAGGCGTCCAGCTGGGGTCGGTGCAGGCGGTGACCAGGATGTCGTCCGCGTCGAGATCGGCCTGTTCCATGTCGAGGACGATGCGGGCCCGCCCTTCGACGGTTCCGGTGGACACCGGCAAACCGACCAGCGCGCCGGCCGGAAGATCACCACGCCGGTACGCGCCGGCGATGCGCTCGCCTTCCGACGTGAGCACGCGCGGCGGCGTGAGCGCCTGGTACGACGCGAACGCGTCCTTGCGCTGGCCGATGAGCCGCTCGTCCACGCGCTGCGTGCGCACGACGTCGTGCAGCTCGTGGAACGTGAGATAGAAGATGTCGTCCTTCTCGCCCAGCACGCCGGCTCCCGCGAGGCGTTCGGCTTCTTCCATCAGGGCCTGCTTGTAGATGAAGTAGCGGCAGATCAGGGCGTACTTCGGATACTCGCGGTAACCGGCGAAGGTGCGGACGCGCTCGATCATCCGCCGAGTCTCTTCGGCCTTGCTCTCTCCGTCCGGCAGCGTGCGCAGGCGTTGCAGGATCGCGCGCTCCTGGTCGACGGCGTCTTGCCGGCCTCGTTCGAAGCGCCGCCCGGCTTCACCCGGCTCGAAGTTCCGGATGTGGCCGAGGATGATCGGCAACAGCGTGCTCGGGCGTTCGCTCCAGCGTGCCGATGTGATGTCGATCTCGCCGGCGCAACGCATGCCGTAGCGGTCGAGCCACGCGAGAATGGCGTCTCGCACCTCGCTCCCGCCCGCGATCCCAGGCAGCGCATCGAGGAAATCCTCGCGCTCGGCCTGCTGCAGGAATGCGACCACGTGAGCATGCGGACGGATGACATCCGCGACATCGAGCAGCGCCAATCCCATTTCCGAGGTGACGTTGCCGGGTGCGGAACGCGTGAGCGTGTCGGCCGCATTCTTTTCGCCGAGCCACGCCTGCAGCCGCTCGTTGAGCCACCACGCGGCCTGCATGCCCGCCATGACCGCCTGGTGGCTCTCGGGATCGAACACGTTCCGTTTCATCTCGGGGATGTCGGCCAGGATGAATTCGAACAGCGCCGGGCCACACTTGCCCTCGACGTCGCGCTTCAAGGCCGCGATCGAAGCCTGTCTTCGCGCGATCAGCGCCTCTACGAGGGCCGGATCGGCTTCGATCGTGGAAGGCGCGTAGCGCGGCGGCGCCGCGCCACCAGCATCGTCCGGCAGCGGCCGGATGAAGTCGCGCGCGAGAACGGTCTCCAGCGCATCCTTGAACAGCGGATCGGATTTCGCCAGCAGTTCCATCAGGTCGGCGCGGCTCGCAGGCGACGCCAGGCGGCGAGTCGCGTCGACGAACAATCGGCCGCCGGCCTCGTGCATGCCCGATGTCGTCAGCTGCCACACGGAGATTCCGAGCGGCCGCAGCGGGGCGATCATCATCTGCTGATGACCGACGGAAAGGTAGACATGGTTTTCTCCATCGTCGGCCGCGGGAATCGGGAACAGTGCCGTGATCGGCCGGCTCTGCACGATGTGGAAGTCGTCGTTCGCCAGGCACCATTCGATGTCTTGCGGACTGCCGAAGCGCGCTTCGATCCGTCGTCCGAGCTGCGCGATCCGGATGGCCTGCGCATCGGTCAGCGCCGGCTGCGCCTGGCGCCCGGGTTCGATGGCCTGCTCGTGCGTGCCGCCCGATGGCGAGGCGAGGAGGGCCAGCGGCTTGGTCGCGATCTTGCGAGTGACGATGGCGCCGTCCCGCACGGTGTAGATGTCGGCGTTCGAGATGCCGGAGACGAGCGCCTCGCCGAGACCGAAACAGGCTTCCACGGAGGCGACCTTGCGGTTGCCGGTGACAGGGTCGGCCGTGAACAGGAGGCCGGCGGCCTGCGGTAAGACCATCTGCTGCACGACCACGGCCATGCTGACCTTGCGTTGGTCGAAGCCGTTGCGCAGACGGTAGGTCACGGCCCGCTCGGTGAAGAGCGAAGCCCAGCACCGGCGGATGTGTTCAAGGGTCGCTGCCGGTCCGCTGATGTTGAGGTAGGTGTCCTGCTGGCCTGCGAACGACGCGTTCGGCAAGTCCTCCGCCGTCGCGCTGGAGCGGACGGCGCAGGCGGCGCAGGCGGCGTGCTCGCCGAGCCGCGCGAGCGCACGCGTGATCGCTGCCGCGAGATCTTCGGGGATGGCGACGCCTTCGAGGGCCTGGCGAATCTCCGCGGCGAGCGCACGGATCGCCGTGCGGTCGTCCGGGGCCACGCGCGAGAGCCGGTCGAGCCGATCGTCGAGCGACGAGGCTTGCCCGGCAATCCGCCGATAGGCATCGGTCGTCACGCAGAAGCCGGCAGGCACGCGGATGCCTTCGATCTGCGAAAGCGCTCCGAGATGCGCGCCCTTGCCGCCGGCGAGCGCGACCTGCGTGCGGTCGATCTCCTGCAAATCCACGACGTACGGATTCATCGGCGCGGCCCCTGCGTGCTGAGGGGCGCTGGCCCCTCGACATCGGGCCGGATGGGTCCGCTGCTTGGGATCGCCACGCCAGGGGGTTCGAAGTGGCTGCCCGGTGCGTACTTCAACGAAAGGTTCATTCGGCGACTCCCAATGACGCAGGCCCTGCTGCGGAGGCCGGCGATTGGGCGCCAGGAACCGGGGCTTGCCGCAAGTCCCGGGTCTGGTAGGATATTGAAACGGGAAAGGCGGGTTCGCCTTTCCCTTTTTTTGCGCGATCGAAACGAAACGGCGTCGTGGCATTTTGTTGCCGGGGCGTCGGAACGAGGAGAGCGTTTCGGCTCCGACCGAATGCGCCGCTGCCGGTCTTCTCAGGCGCAGTTGGCAGCGTGGCCGCCGCGCCCCGCGCCGCCGGACTTGCCGAGCAGGCGCTTGTCGGTGATCGACATGCCCTTGCAGGTGACGATCGCGAAGTACACGGTCTGTCCGGCGACGATCTCGATTTCGGGCGGTTGCACCTTGCCGTCGGCGATCATCACGAGCGCCGCCTTCGACAATCGCTGCTGCCATTGCGCGAGGTCGTCGCGCGAAGCGCAGGACACTTCCTTCACGTGGACGACGCCGCCGAGCTTGGAGCCGTGCGCATCGGCCCATGCATACGAGCCGGGCGTGCCGAAGGCATGCGTGAAGCCGCACTCGTTGACCATGCGTGCGCTCGCGAAGAATTCCTGGTCGCCGACGATTTCGTAGGGTGGTGCGGCCGGGTCGGGGCAGTTCCACAGGACGATGTCGCCGACTTCGATCTCGAGCTCGTCCGAGCCGCCGGAGAAGCGGCCCTTCTTCCAGCGCAACTGGACGGTGTGCTGACTCATCTTGCTGCCGTTCTTGCCTTCGCCTTTGCGCGGGCCGACCTTGATCGTGCAAGGCTCCCGGCTCGCCAGGCCCTGCTCCTGGCGCGACAGCACGTGATAGCGGTACGTTCCTTCGCGCATGAAGCGCTGGCCGTAGCAATCGATGTAGCGCAACGCGCGGCTGTCGAACAGGTCGGTGGATGCGTTCATGGCGGTTCTCCCTGCAGCGGCGTTCATGGCGAAATATCGACGGACAGCACGAGCTCGTCCTCGTCGCTGTGCTGGATCTGCGCGCTCACCGCATCGAGTTCGATGAAGACGTCGGGATCGACCGGGCCGCTGGCCGGCAGGAACTTGAAATGCTTGTCCTGCTGGTAGACGGGAATCTTCAGGCCCGACAGGAACGGCGAGAGGATCGGCCCGAGGAAGCCGGTGAGCCCGGCGACGCCGATCGCCGCGAGGATCAGGTCGACGGCGACGGCGAGGAACGGGCCGATGAACGGAATGGCGAGCAGCAGCGGCGTGATCGCCGCGCCGATCAGCACGAGGATGCCCGCCGTCGCCGGACCGAACTGCAGCTGCGAAAGATTCTGCACGACGATCTGGACTTTCCATTGGCCCCCCGACAGCGACACGTCGATGCCGAAGTCGGCCGTGGCTTCGACGAAGTCGCCGAACGGCACCGACGCGCCGATCGTCGGCCAGCTCACGCAGATCTTCGGCGTGCACACGTGGCCTACGCAGGGGATGTCGACGCAGACCTGCGGCAGGCAGAAGTGCGGCAGGAAGTCGTCGAGGTCGATGCCGAACGACAGCGTCATCTGCCAGTTGAAGCGAAGGTGTTCGATACGCACGGTCGATGGCGCGATGAGGTCGACCGTGCCGCCGGCAAACGTGCCTTGCACCGAGTAGCCCGCCGTGAACGGGCCGAGCGAGCCGCTGCCGCTCTTGCTCAGCGTCGGAATGCTCGCGAGGGCGTCGCCGAGCAGGGTGTTGGCGCCGCCTTCGTCGATCGCGGCGAGGATCGTGGCCATGGTCGTGTCTCCTGTGGCTAGGCGTTGCCGAACGCCTGGATGTGGTTGTGCTCGATCTCCGGCCCTTCGGTGACGATCAGTTCGAAGGCGCCGGCGCGCAGCGCCTTCAGCGGCAGCTCGATCCTCGAGAGGATGCCGTCGAGGATCATCTTGATGACGCACTCGAGCACCGTTTCGAGCGAATCGGGCTGGATGTCGACCAGTTCGACGCTGTCCACGCGCAGGCGCACGGCACCGTCGCCGTTGGGGCTGTTCCAGACGTCCAGATGGCCGATGCCGAACACGCCGAGCTTGGTGCACACGACGTGATCGGGACGCGGCTTGGTACGGCTGGCGCGCGCACCCGCTGCATCGCTGCGCGTGTCCTTGCGCGCGATGCAGTTGACGCACAGCTCGACATCCGTGTGCAAGCTGAACTGGCCCGGCTTCAGCGTCATCCCTGGCGGCAGCGGCTGGGTCTGTTCGAACAGGTCGACGACGGGCGTGGCGAAGCTGATGCGCCAGTCGATGCCGCCGGGAATGCCCGGGGAGGCGATGGCAGGGATCGCCGTCTCGCTGACGGTGGTCACCGCCACGAAGGCCGGGGAGCCGTAGCGGCGGTAGTGCGGTCGGGCGTTGAAGAACGCTTGCAGGATGTCGTTGAGGGCGTCTTCGTCGATCGATGCGAAGACTTCGCTGGTGCCGGTCAGGCTCATCGCTGGGTGCTCCTGTGCAGTCCCCACTGCGGGCATGGACTTGGCCCATGCTGGCGCTGTCGATGAGGGTTACGGCGTTCGGAGAACGATGCTGACGGGCCCGGGGCTTTTTTGTTGAAGAGGGCGGGAATGGGGAATGGGAAAGACGCTCGTGCGCGCCGCCGCCTTAACTATTCCCTATTCCCAGCCCCACTAGAACCACAAGTCGCGCACACGCCGCCCATCGCGCGGGAGATCGTCGAAGGTGTCGAGGCCATCGAAATGGTCGATCGGCAGATCCGCGACGTCGTCGGGCGACGCCAGGCGGATGTTCACGGCGATCCGCCGCCGACCGTTGCCGTCGACGTTCAGGCCGCGCCAATGCGTGACGCAGCCGCAGGCCGGGCAGAAGTGGATTTCGAGCGAAGGATGTTCCTTGCCTTGGCGCGTGTAGGCGCGTGTCGGGCCGGTGACTTCGATGCGTTCGTTTTCGTAGTCGTAGGCCCACAGCGTGCCGTAGCGCCGGCACAAGGTGCAGTTGCACGCGGTGATTCCGCCGGGATCGCCGCGCAGCGTCCAGCCCGTGGCGCCGCAATGGCAGGAACCCGAAAGCGTCTCGTCGCCCATGACGTTTGCCCGATTCGAAAGCGCGTTGGGTGGAAGAGGATACGAAAAATCGAGAACGAGGTCGGAGGCATCGGCGCACGCACGCCGCTTCGGCCACGATGCGAACGTTCGCGCGGCATGATCGTCGCACAGGCACTTCGACCTCGTTCGCGGCGAGGTTCCGGTCTGGAAGCGGCGGCGTGCCTGCGCTAACGTGAGGCGTGTCGCCGCGCTTGTTCACCTGTCGCCGGGAACACTGCCATGCCCAAGATCGATCTTGCCGCCGTACCGGAGCGCAAAGGCACCGGCTATCCGCCGCCGTTCGACGCGCCGTGTGCCGGGCGCATGCGGCAGCGGCTCGGCAACGCCGGCGGTCTCGTGGATTTCGGCGTCAATCTCATGCGTCTGCCGCCCGGCAACTGGTCGAGCCAGCGCCACTGGCATTCGTCCGAAGACGAGTTCGTCTACGTGCTCGAAGGCGAGCTGACGTTGATCGAAGACGATGGCGAGACGGTGCTGCGCGCAGGCGATTGCGCGGCGTTCGCGAAGGGCACCGGCAACGGCCATCACATGATCAACCGATCGGGCGCGATGGCGGTCTATCTCGAAGTCGGCAGCCGCTCGCCGGCCGACGTCACGGTCTGCTCCGACATCGACATGATGAGCACCAATGCCGACGGGCGAGTCGTGCGCAAGGACGGCACGCCGTTCACCTGAGAGGAAGGTCGGTGCGATGCCTCGCAAGAGCAGATCGAGTCTCCCATAGGACGCTGCATGACGGCCCGTTCGCATGCCGTTCAATGGAGATCGCGCACGAGCCGCCCGCTGGACGTGCCGATCAATCCGACAACCCCAATTTCGCAACCATCGCCGCGTAGCGAGGATCGGCTCTCAGTTTGGCGATCAGCGGATCGATCTTGATCGATGCCAGTCCGCCGTCGTTTTGCGCGTAGGCGCGATCGAGCCACTCGAACGCCTTGTCGCTTTCTCCGCGCCAGGCATAGGCATCGGCAATCTGATAAGCCGACGCCTGCGCGTATCGGGCGATCGACTCGTCGAGCGCCGCTTGCGATGCCGCCGTGTCGCCGAGCGTGAATTGCGCCATCGCCACCCCGGTCGAGCCGTAGCCGCCGCCGGTCCTGCGGAACGTCGCGGCAGCGCCGGCCGCGTCGCCTGCCAGCAGCTGGACGATGCCGAGGTGAGTGCGCGCGTAGTCCGAGTCCGGACTGATCGCCAGCGCGCGATCCAGTGCCGGACGTGCCTCCTCCAGTCGTCCGCTCGCGGCGAGAAAACGGCCGACCTGGATCCAGCCCAGGGAAAGAACCGGATCGATTTCGGTGGCCTTCTTCGAAGCCGCGATCGCCTCCGGCAAGCGCCCATGGGCAGCCATCAGACGCGCGTAGCTGATATCGGCGGTGCTGTCGGAAGGATTGAGCGCGAGCGCCTTTTCGAGATCCGCACGGGCGCCGGCCCAATCGCGTTGATAGCTGACGCGAGCGAACGAGCGCACGACGTAGCCATCCGCGAGGTTCGGGGCCAGCTCGATCGCCTTGCCGGCGCTGTCGAGCGCGCGTTCGAAGTCATGCGCGCTGCCTTCGCCGGAGCTGCTGAGGTCCGCGAGCGATCCTTGCGCATAGCCGAGCGCGGAGTAGGCCGCGGCATAGTTCGGATCGAGCGTCACGGCCTTGGTCAGGGCATCGATGGCGAGCGTCCAGCCTTCCGTGCTCTGCTGGTAGTTGAGCTGCCGCCCGAGCAGATACTGTTCGTACGCCGCCGTGTTCGCGCTCCGGTAGGGGTTGGCGATTTCCTGCGCGGGCAGCAGTTTGACCTTGAGCGCGGCGACGACAGCCGCGGCGATCTCGTCCTGCAGCTTGAAGACGTCGGTCAGCTCGCGATCGAACGTCTGCGACCACAGATGCGAGCTGTCCGACGTCCGGATCAGCTGCGCCGTGACGCGCAACGTATTTCCCGATTTGCGCACGCTGCCTTCGAGGATGTTGCCGACATCGAGCGCCTTGGCGATCGTGGCGACGTCGACCTCCTTGCCTTTGAACGAGAACGACGACGTGCGCGCGATGACGCGCAGCTGCGGCAGCTGGGCGAGCAGATTGAGCAGCTCCTCGGAGAGGCCGTCGGAAAAATACTCCTGGTCCTTCGCCTGGCTCAGGTCGAGGAACGGCAGGACGGCGATCGAATGCTCGTTCGTTTCCTTGCGCGCGCTTGCCGCAGCTGGCTTCGACGGCGCGTCGGTTGCGGCGGCGAGCGTCGCCTCGCGTCGCGGTGCGAGTACGAACTTGTCGATCGCGAAGTAGGCGATCGCCAATACCGCCGCGACGAGAAGGAGCCGGTCGAGACGGCGTGCGGTTTGCGGCGCGAGCGATTGGGCGGGCTCGACGTCCGCATCGAGCTTCAGGCCCTGCGGCGTCAGCTCGAACAGCCATGAGAGAACGAGCACGGGAACGAACGCGATCGCGAGCACCAGGACGACGCTTCGCGCCATCCAGGGCGGCGCATCGAACATCGGCAGAACGGTGCCTGCAACCTGGGTGATCAGCCACGCGCCGACGAGATAGAGACCGGCCACGCGCAGGACGTTGCGGCGCTTGAGCTCGGCGAGGAACGTCTGCATGGGCGCCTTCCCCCGGGTCGGCGGTCTCACGCGCGTGCGACCGGCTGCGCGGCAGTCTAGCCGAAACGGGAGCGATGGAAATCGGCGATCGTCGTGGTGCTTTTCTATCCACCCTGTCGGTGGGTGGCCGATGTAAAGGCGCGCCGCAAGGACGGGGGCTTAGTTATCTTTGACGGGCGTGGAGGGCTGCGACGGTGGAAGCGGGCCGTTTCGGCGGAGCGGCGACACGATGACGGGCATCGTTCCAAGCGCTGGTTTCGAGCAATCGGGTCGAGTCCCGCCATGCCATGGCGCCTCGTGAGCCGTATCGAGGAGTCCATGAACGAATCCGTCGCCGAAAGCGGGCTGAGCACATCCATTTCCGGTTTCTGGCGCCGCGTCGGTGCGCTGGCGATCGATACGGTCGTTCTTGGTCTTGCCGGCATGATCGTCGGGGTCGTGCTGTTCGATCCGCTCGCGCGCATGGGCGGATACGAGCGCCTGATCGGCTTCGCGATCGCCTGGGCCTACTTCGGAATTCTCAACAGTTCGCTCGGCGGCCAATCGCCCTTTCGCGATTTGCTGGCGATGATGAACGATCTCGCAGGGCAGCCTCATGTACTGCACACCAGCGTTGTGCGCGGATGGACGTCGTCCTCGCGAGGCGAGACGCATTATCTGCAGTCGCAGCTGCGACTCGATGCGCCGCTGGTCGATGACGAAGAGATGGCCAAGCGCTTCGCGCAGCACATGCTGAAGATGGATATGGCCGGCGACAAGGACGAGACGATCAACGTCAGTCTGATCTACGGGTACGACATGGTCATCGCATCGGGATGGCATCGGCACGCGTTCTCGTTCAAGCGCGACGAGCTGCAGTAGGCGAAGCCAGCTTAGGGTTGGGGCAGCCCGGTGCGGTCATCGTGTTCCTCGTTGTAGAGTGCGCCGTTTACCCCGACGCCACCCCAGCGTGAACGACATGACGACGAATTCACCTTATCCCATCGGCACGCCCGGCCAGCCCTGGAGCGCTGCTGAAAAAGCGCTCTGGCGTTCCCGCCAAACGCGCAAGCGCAGTTACGAGGCCGACGTGCTGGGCGCGATCGACCGCCTGCGCACGCGCTTCGACGTGACCGAGTACGGCCGTCTGGACTATTCGCCCGATACCTATCCGCTGCTGGCGATTCGCAGTCGCGATTGGCGCGACGAGCTGCCCTGCGCGCTCGTGACCGGCGGCGTGCACGGCTACGAAACGAGCGGCGTGCATGGCGCCTTGCAGTTCGTCGAGCAGCAGGCCTCGCGCTATGAAGGCCGTGTCAACCTCGTCGTCGCGCCTTGCGTCAGTCCTTGGGCCTACGAGCGCATTCATCGCTGGAACGCGAACGCGATCGATCCGAACCGCTCGTTTCGCGACGGCAGCCCGGCGCAGGAATCGGCGGCGCTGCTGGGCTCGATCGCGCCGTTGCGAGGCCGCGTGCTGGTGCACGTCGATTTGCACGAGACCACCGATTCCGACGAATCCGAGTTTCGCCCGGCATTGGCCGCGCGCGACGGCGCGGCCTTCGTTGCCGGCGAGATTCCCGACGGCTTCTATCTGGTCGACGACAGCGAGAACCCGCAGCCGGAATTCCAGCAGGCCGTGATCGCCGAAGTCGCGAAAGTCACTCACATCGCGCCGGCGGATCGCAAGGGCGAGATCATCGGCTCGCCCGTGGTCGCACCGGGCGTCATCGAGTACCCGCTGAAGCGACTCGGCCTGTGCGCCGGGATTACCGGAGCGCGCTACACGACGACGACCGAGGTCTATCCGGACAGCCCGCTGGCGACGCCGGAGCAGTGCAACGCCGCGCAGGTGGCGGCCGTTTGCGCGGCGCTCGATTTTGCGCTGGCGCGAAGATAGGGACGCCGTAGCAGGCACCTGTTTCATGCAGGGGCGACAACGGCATGGCTTGAACTGCCAAGTACGTTCGAGCGTCGCCCCCTTCCGCCTTCGGCACCTTCCCCCGCTGCGCGAGGGAAGGGATCGCTTATGCGCGGACGATCGAAAGCGTCTGCTGTCGCTTCCCCCGCGGGCGGGGGAAGCTCCCCGGAGCGGTGAAGGAGGCACCGCGTCGAAAGCAAAGCCCGACCTTTCGCCTTCGACACTTTTCCTCGCAGGCGAGGGAAGGGAACCCTGGCGACGGCGCATTCCTTCATTGCGTCGTGAGCGCGCTCCGATATGTGCTCGCAACGCCTTCGAGCAGCGCTTGCAGATCGGAGTGCGCATACCAGTTTCCATTCGCCATGACGCCGAGCGGTGTGCGCAAAGTCGAGAGGTCGTCCAGCGGATTGCGCGCGGACAGGATCAGATCGGCTCGACGGCCGCGCGCGATCGTGCCGAACGCTTCGGCGTGCGGGACCGAGCTCTGGATCAGTTCGCCGGGCGTGCGCGTCGCGGCCGATAGCGCCTGAAAGGCGTGAGGCCCGCCTGTTCGAGCGCGCGCAGGTCGTCGTGCAGCGAGTAGCCGGGGACGAGCCCCGGAATCGTCGGCGCGTCGGTGCCCGTGATCAGCGGCACGCCGGCATCGCTCATGGCTTTCGTGAAGCGTGCGAGGAAGGCCAGTTTCGCCGTCAGGCTGCCTTTGCGGCTTGCATAGTCTTCGCCGCGCCAATCGATACGCCACCGCGGCGGCAGGTAGGCGATTTCCGGCTGCTGCATGAAGCCTTCGACGACTTCGGGCTTGCCCCATTGCCGCGCTATCGTGGCGTAGGTATTGAGGTCCGCGGTGACGAACGCCCGATCGCGTTTGACGAAAGCGATCGCCGCGGGGATGCGCGTCGGATCGGGTGCCGCATCGGTCTGCTCCTCGTCTGGTTTCGAGAACACCGTGTAGAGGAATTCCTCGGTGTGCGCGACCATGACTTGCCCGGCGTCAAGCTGGCGTTCGATGCCGACGCGTGTGACGCCGTGGCCGACGACGGGAATCTGCTGGCGCCGTCCTTCCTCGACGAGCGCGTCGAAGCACTCCGGCGAGAGGTTGTTGTAGACCTTGATGAACTCGTAGCCGTTGGTCTTGGCCAAGCGGACGATCGAGCGCGCTTCGTCGGGCGTCGTCACCGTGATATGGCCGTAGCGCGGCGAGCCGTCGACGAGAAAGGCCGCATAGATGTGCGGGCCCGGCCGCTTGCCGCTGTTGATGGCCGGCCGCACCTGGCCCATGAACCCGTTCGACGCTTCGCCCATGTTGAGCACGCTGGTCACGCCGTTGGCGAGATAGACCTTCATGTCGGCAGACGTGTCGGAGTGCGTATGCATGTCGGCGAGCCCCGGCGACAGGAACTCCGTGCCGTGCCCGTCGATGACGCGAGCGCTCTTCGGCACGGACACGGACGGCCCGATCGCGGCGATCGCGCCGTTCTCGACCAGAACCGTCTGCCCCCGCAGTACGCGATCGGTATCCATAGGGATGACGTTGACGTCGACGAATGCGGTGATGCCGCCGGGTTGCTCGGGCGCAGGATCGGCCCGAGCCAGCAGGCAGTGGAAGATGGCCAGCGCGAAGAGTGCCGGCCATGTCAGCGGCCGAGCGGCCGCTGCGAGAGATTTCATTCCGGGGGTGGCGGTAGCTTTCAAGATCGATTCCCATGTCCAACGAGCAGCGCCTTGGATGATGGAACGATCGGATCGGTTTGATCCAGGACGAGAAGAGGGGAGTTTGCGCACGCCTGGAGCGAAGGGTTGTTGCGGCGCTTGGGGCCGCTTTGAAAGCAGCGGCGAGAAAAGATTTTTGCCGCGGTTCCAGGACAGCTGCCGACGTAGCACGACTCCGGTCGCAGGCGGCAATCACTTCGGAAGGTGATGCCGCCTGCAGGCGTCGGCTGGGAATGAATGGCGATGTTCGCGCTCGCGTTCCTCCTACTTTCCCAACTCGTACAAGTACTCCACGAACGACATCACCGCGCCGTCATACCCGCGGATCTTCGGATTCGTCGACTCGATCACGTAGTACTCGTCGGGCGCGTGGGCGCCGCTGCCGTGGCCGAGTCCGAAATGGCCGGAGGCGAGATTGAGCGGCGCGCCGGTGAAGACGAAGCCGGGATACGAGCCTGCGTTGCGGGGCCACAGCAGCGGGTTCAATCCGTCGCGCTTCAGCACGGCGAGTTGCGCCTGGATCAGCGGCGCGCTCGCTTTCGTGCTGGTCGGGTCGTAGCCGCCGCTGACGTTGACCTCGACATCGCCGAAGGCGCGTTTGGCGAGGTGCGCCTTCAGGGCCGCGACCGCATCGTTCGCCTTCATGCCCGGCACCAGGCGCATGTCGATCTTGGCGACCGCGCGATGCGGCAGCACGGTCTTGCCGCCTTGGCCGGTGTAGCCGCCGACCAGGCCTTCGATGTTGACGGTCGGCTGCGAGACGAGACGCTCGTTGGCGGCCTGCCAGCCGAGATCGTCGATCCAGTGCTGCACGCCGTACTGCTGCTTGCTCTTGTTCTCGTCGCGCACGGCGACGGCGGCGGCGATCATCGCTTTTTCCTCGGCGCT
>Ga0105249_10000214_pt1 | contig 66514 bp, 56 predicted proteins | sample KBSS44metaG_FD_81522 | JGI IMG/M metagenome (GOLD analysis project Ga0105249, IMG submission 81522) | Switchgrass rhizosphere microbial communities from Kellogg Biological Station, Michigan, USA - KBS S4-4 metaG | ecosystem: Host-associated > Plants > Roots > Rhizosphere > Soil | place... | reverse complement strand
GGTTTCGATGAGCGTGGTGTCGCCGATGGGCTGGCGCACACGATAGCGCGAGTCACCGTAGAGCACCGAGTCGACGTGGGCCGTATGGCGCTGCGACGCGGTGTCGGGGAGGCGCATGCGCCACTCCCCCATCACCACCCCGCGCTCGGCCGTCACCTCGCCGGTATCGATCGTGATGCCGCCGCCCACCCAATCCTGCAGCACGGTGAGCCCGCGATCGAGAATCTTTCGATCGTCGGTGGGCAGCGTGAGCATATAGACGGTTTCGTCTTCGCTCGTGTACGCGTTGAGATCGGCGCCGAAGCGCATTCCGCTCGTCTCGATGAAATCGACGAGATCATTGTGCGGAAAGTGCGTCGTGCCATTGAACGCCATGTGCTCGAGGAAGTGCGCGTAGCCGCGCTGATCCGCATCCTCGAGCAGGCTGCCTGCGTTCACTGCAAGACGAATCTCGATGCGGTGCGCGGGCATCGCATTCGCGCGCAGGTAGTAGCGAAGCCCATTGGGAAGCGTGCCAACCGTGAGCGCGGGATCGCGCAGCGAGTCCTCCGCTGGCGACGATGAGTCTCCCGCTGCGCGATCGAGTACGAATGTCGCTTCGGCGTGATGTGTAGGACGCGGCGCAGGCCCCAAACCGACTGCGTGAGCGGCCGAGTACGTACTGGCGATCGCCGGAAGAACGAGTGCGCTCGCGATCGCGATCGTGCGTGAGCGACGTGTCACTGGTGACTCCCCTTGCCATCTCGCTCGAGAAGCACCTGAATGAATTGCGCCATTTCGTCTTCCGGCATCATCGATGAGCCCACGATCAGCCCATTCGAGTCGACGAGAAACAGCGATTCACTGGCGGGCGGCATGGCTTTCCCAAAGGCCTCGAAGGTATAGTGTTTGTTATTCGGCAGTTCCTTGTCGATGCGCCGCGAATCAGGATCGGGAAGTCGCGAAAATGGTGTGGACGTCACGCCGACGATCGCCCCCGGAATCTGTGTTGAGTCAATCAGCTGCTTGATGAGTGCTGCCTCTTCTGCTGGTGACGTCGGAGGCAGGTACATGAAATTTCCATGCGTCGACATCACGATGTCGATCTCGAGCTTCGGGAAGCGCGTTGCGAGGCGGCGCACCTCCGCGAGCCGCGAAGCGCAAAATGAGCCGAACTGGGCGTCGTCAGTGGAGCCCAAAGCGATACAGTTGGTGTGATCGAGGAAGAGCACGAGCGCCGGGTGTCCGCGCCCAGGATGCGGCGCGGAGCTCGCGGCGCCTGGGTACCAGAAGTCCGCGGTCAGTGCGCTGGTGTGTTCACCAACACCCATTGGAACGGACGTCATGAAGAAAATATCGGGACGTCCAGCAGCGATTTCCGGCCACATCGCGCGCTCGAGCGCGACGTATGCAGCGGTGCTCTTGCGAAGGCTGTCCATGCGCGTCTGCATCCCCGTGAGCACATTGAGGGCTTCGTACACGTATTCGGAGCCATCCTGACCGTCCCGCATCCGCTCGAACGCATCCGACTGTCGCTCAGCAACGGTGAGCGAATCCGCCACTCCAACGACCAGCCTCGCAGCGCGAACGGCGCGAGCCGAATCACCGACATACTTCGCCACCAATAGCAGAGTCGCGTATGTCTTCAGTCGCTCGACTCGATCGGTCGATGACTTCGCGCGACGCAACATCAGATCCTCCGCAGACGCGAGTCGCGACGGCCTGGCACTCACGTAGAGGGTGACGGCCGTGTCGACGATGGCGCCTCGCTCGATTGCGTTCTTCACGGGCGCCGCCGCGAGCCGACGCTCGACGATCGCAGTTGCATCGCTGTCGCGCCCCGCCGCGAGGAAGAGCTGCATCGCGTGCGCGTAGTCGCGAGGATCCACCTTCGCGACAGCAAATCGCTCAGCGCACTGCGACACCGCTTGCGTCAGCTGCGGCGGTTGCGGCTCCAACTTCTCGTGCGGATTCGGCGGCATGGTGTCCAACCACACCGTGCCCTCGCGACGGCGCATGATGCTCGCCGTCACCCGCGCATCGGCCGCGAGGCAATCCTCGATATACCTGTAGCGAGAGAAGTGCACTGTGGTATCGGGCCATTGGAACCGCGTCTGCGCCGAGGCGGGCATGGCCGTCAGGGCGCTCAGTGCGAGCGCGATCGAAACTGTGTGGCGCATTCTGCCTGCTCCCCTAGATGGCATCGATCGTCGACGTGAAGCTGAAATCGCGAGACTTGATTGGCGGAACGATCGCGGGCGTGAGCGGCCTCTCACTCTCGTAGGGATTCTTCGCCGGCCTGAATACCGGAACCGGCTCGCCAAGCTGCTCGACGCTGTTGAGCGCAAACAGTGGAGACTCGGTAAAGCGGAGATTCTTCACCGCCTTCGAGATCTTGCCGTGCTCGATCAGCCAGAGCCCGTCGCGCGTGAGTCCGGTGGAGAGAAGACTCGTCTCGTCGAGCATGCGGATGTTCGAGAGGCGGCTGACGAGCAGCCCGCGCGTCGTCGTGCTGATCATCTCGTCGATGCTCGTCGGGCCGCCACTCATGCGATAGCCGGTGAGTGGACGACGAGCTGAATTCACGTTGAGCTTTTCCAGCGCGTAGCTGCGCACAAACGGAAGATTGGTGAGCACACCCTTGTCGAACCACGTGAGCGGCTCCATCCAGGGCTCGGGGAATATCCCGAGCATCGGATCGGTGGGATCGTGGCTGATGGTGATGCGCTCGTCGAGCACCTTGAGTCCGAGCTTGGTGCGCCAGAGATGGAGCACGTCATCCGGCGCGAGCGCCCACGGCCCCATGCCTTGCTCGGCAGCGAATTCGCGTGAGTAGCGCCCCATCGACGTTTCGAGGATGGCGATCATCTCGGCCACCGCCTGCGGCTCGAGGATCACGGTGTAGCGCCCGGGCTCGAGTGCGACAGGATGCTGCGACGCGATGCACTTCTCCAAGGCACGAGAGGCGAGCGCCGACGCATCGATTTTCGCCCAGTCGTGGTTTGAGACGCCCGCCCAGCCGGAGCCGGAGCCTTCCTTGTCACGTACCGTCATCGAGCATTGTGCCTGCGTCCACGCGGCGTACGGCACATCCCATGGCGCCGGCGTGCTTCCCATACGTTCGGAGCTCAGCACCGCACGCGAGCCCGCGCGCATCTCGAGATAGCCGGCTGAGGACATTCCTTTCGCTTCGGCGGCCTCGATCAGGCTGCGCGCCGTCTCACCTCGTACTTCGGGAGTGACGGCGTACGTCGCGTCGCTCCAGATGGCGGTCTTCGGCCGATCGGGTTTCGGGAGCGGTGGATGCAGTGGTTTGGGATGGCGCACGTTCGGCGAGAGCACCGCAGCACGCTCGGCCGCACGCACGGCGGATTCGAGCGAGACGTCATCGAGCTGATTCGTGGTCGCAACTGCGCGTCCGACGCCGACATCGCGCGCGATGTCGACGCGAATGTCGCGACGATCGCCGGCCAGGCTGGTGCGATTGCGCGCCCAGCGTAGTTCGCCGTTCCACCAGCTCAGAATACTCACGTACGTCTCGCCAGGCCCACTCGCGAGCGCGAACACGCGCTTCGCCAGCGTCTCGCACTCCTGCTCGGAGAGGATGCGAGCGTCGTCGCTCAGCCGGATGAGTCGATCGCTGCGGCCGCTCATGCTTTCCTCTGCGGATCAATGATCGTGAGCCCCTGCACGACTGCCGGCGCCGCGGTCACGCTGTGGTAGCACGTCTGCTGCGGCTCGCCTTTTTGCGCCGAGAATCCAATGCGTTGCATCTGCGCATCGCCGGAAATGGAGAGCAGCGACTTCCAAAGATCCGTGGATCGAAAGAGGAAGCCGGCCGACTGATATCGCGCGACGCGCTTGCCCTTCTTCACCTCGAACACGCCTCCGAATCCGAGACCCGTTCCCTCTTGAAAGTCCACGTCGATACTCGCTCGTTTGATTGCGACGCCGTCGGCGATGCCGGCGACGAGGGCGTCGAAGTCGCCGGTCTCGCGCCCGGGGGCGATCGAGAGATTGGGGATGTGCTCCATCGGCGCGTGGATCGCCGATGGTGCATTCGCGCATCCGTGCGAGCGCACCGGCGCTCCCTTCTTCGCGTACGCGTCCTTGAGCCAGCCCGCGCTCTCGCGCGTGGTTTGGAAATCCACGAGGAGTCCGTTCTTCACAATCGTGAAGTCATCCGGCACAATGCCCTCGTCATCCCACTTCGTCGTCGCCGCTCCACCGGGCTCCGATCGATTCGCCACAAGCGTCAGCAGCGGGGCGCCGGCCTGGTACGCGCCGAGCATGGCTGCCGGATCGGAGAGGTAGCTCGTGCCATCGGCGTTGGCTTCGTAGCCGAGCGCGCGATCGAGCTCGGTGGCATGACCGAGCGTGCCGTCGACGATATTTGCGACGCTTGGTGCATCGAACACGGTGTCGAAGCGCCCAACCTCGAGCGCCTTCATCGGGAGCATTCCGTCTGCGCGGGCTTCGTCGGCCCGCATTAGCAACTCATCGTGGAGTGAGAGATTGCGCACGCGCGGGATGCTGTCGGCCGCATAGAGTTCCCACCCCATCCCTGCGGGCGACACGCACTCCAAGTTGGTGACTACATTCGAACGGTGTTTCGATGAGAGATCGATTTGCAGGGTCAGATGCCCTTCGGTGAGATACGCGCGCTGCGTGCAGTAGCTGCCGATCGTCGACGCGAACGCCTTCTCCTGCACCTGCGCGAACACGTCGTTCCTGAGTAGCAATCCAGACGGAATGCGTTCCGCCAAGATGCTCAGGCTTTTCAGCTGATCCTGGATCTCGAACGGCGATACCTCGAATGGATCGAGCTTGACCGGCATGACCCAGTTGCCATTCTGGACGATGGGCGCAGGCGCGAGGGCTGCGACGCGTGGCTTGCCGAGCGCGTTGGTCCTGGCCTGATGCACGGCCTCTTTTCCGAGGCGCGCCATTTCGTCGGGACTCCACACGGGCCCGCTCGCGAACCCCCAATAACCCTCGACGAGCGCGCGGACGCCCACCTCCATGTCTTCGCTGTCACCCGCGGAACGCTCGTCGAATCGGCGCGTGCTGGTGTGCGAAAGGCGCACGTCGGCGTAGCTGGCACCGGCGCTCTTCGCGCTGTCGAGCGCACGCGCCGCGAGCGTGGCGAGGCGAGGATCCTCGATGGGCGGCAGCGGCTCTGGCGCGCCATCGAATTGCGCGTAGAGCGGACGCGGCACTGTGGCAATCGCTGCCATAGCTGCGCCGGCCTTGAGAAACAGGCGTCGGTTCAAATGCATGAGATGCCGTTTAGTGGGTAGATTCGTCGGCGATCACGATGACGCCCGTGGTGCCGAACAGCGCGGAGTGGTACCTGTACGTGCCCGGTACGGGAAAGTCGCGCACGCGCCAGGTGGAATATCCTGACGGATCATTCGGATCGTACGTCCAGGGCGCGATGTTTCCGGAACCGCAGTCCGCCGGGGCAATCAGGCAGAAAAAGAAATCCGACGCGACGTTCGTCGGATCATCGAACGTGATATCCATCGGGGAGCCAAGCTGGTTGAAGAAGACCACTTGCGCACCGGGACCCAGAACCGCGGAATCCGGGGTGAGCAAGGGGATCGTCTGGCCGTTCGACTGCGCCTGAGGAGTGATGTTGATGAAAGCGAAAACCGGTTGGCCGATCGTGTATGGCAGCGTATCGACCTTGGTCACGCCATAGGTTCTCGTCGACGCGTAGACCGTGACGTGTCCGGGACGAACCGGCGTAACGATTCCCGCACTGCGATCGATCGTCGCGGTCGTGGGATCGGAGACGCTGAAGTACGTGGAGACGTCCTGAATGGGTGTGCTGTCGGCGGCATACGCGCGCGCAGTGACCGTGGCGGTTGACGTCGAGCCCACTTTCGCGCTGTCGCCGGGAGCCGGGTGAATCGTGAAGGATGCCATCGTCGGCGGCGACGTCTCGTTGGTGATGTTGACCACGAGCGTGTCGGCGTGCAGCAGGTTGTGATCCTCGAGCGAGGCGACGATGAGCACCTGATCGCCGGTCCCGATGACGTGGACCAGTCCATTGGTGTCGACCTGCGCGCGATCGATATCCAGCGATGTGAAGGTAGGCCGCGCAAGATCGGTGATCGGCGTGCCACTGGCGGTGCGCGGCGTGGCCACGAGCTGCAGCGTGTCGTACGGCGCCGCCGTGGACATCGTCGCCGCGCGCACGTTGAGCGTCAGCTGCCAGTACATCGTCTCTGGATTGTTTTGCGGCGGCGGTGTGACCGCCGGATCGCCGCCGCACGCCGCCATCCCGAGTCCTGCGAGCACGACGCGTGCGAAGTCGAGTGAACGGCGCGAGAAGAATTTCATGTTACGCTCCTCGTCCGGCGCAGCCGGTGTAGAGGGGATTGCTGATCCGCTCCGCGCCACTTATCGGCGCGTTGACGTCGGTGCCGTAGGTGTTGTACGCACCGGGATACGGCCCGGTCGGATACACCTGATTCGCTTGTCGTCCGTACTGGCGAATGAGCCGCCGCAGATCACCTTGACGCGTGCCGGTGAGAAAGAGCCAGAATCCGCGCTCACTGAACAACAGATCGACCTGCGCATTCGCTTCTCCCGGATCCGACAACGGCCTGAGCCCCGCCACACCGCCAGAGCCGGCGTGCCAGAGCGTGTCGGTCTTCGATGAATCGAGCGTGTCCGGCCGCGTGTCGAAGGTGCCGTCGGTGCGCAGCGTGTTGAGCGTCGTGAGCCAGCTCCCGCTCCCAGACTTGAGCGCCGCCTCCGCCTGGATGAGTCGCGCCTCGACTCCGCTCGCGATCACGAGCGGGCTATTGCCAGTGGTGTCGTGCTTCGCAGGGAAAATCCTCGGACGGCCGTAGTAGTTGGTGCCACCGTTCACCCACGCCGAACGTGGATCATTGCTCGAGATGAACGGGAGGCCGTTGCCGCCTTCCCTGTCCACCATCGTCACCATGAATGCGTTTCCGCTGTGCGGGTCGAAGTCCAGGTAGGCAAAGCTTCGGTTCGCAAAGGCGTTGGTCGTATCGCCGGGAGACAAGGCCTGATTGAACAACAGTGCGTACTGAAATCCATCCGGCACGCTCGCGACGGCCGCCGCAGCATCGGCGTAGTTGCCGAGCGCGAGGAGTGCGCGCCCCTTTCCTACGCGAGCCAGGTTCATCACGCGCTCGCTGTCCACCGCGAGCGTGAGCGCCGAGTCGAACAATGCGACGGCCTTCTGATAGACCTGCGCGGTCGACGACCCGGGCTGATAGGTGAAGTCCTTACCGAAATCGAGCGTGCTCAGTGGGATGCCGGAGCAGAACAGATCGGCGAGATACACGTCGGAGTACGCTTCGATCGCAGCGAGATGCCCCTGGAGATCCGCCGAGCCCGCAGGCGGATACGCGATCAACGCGCCGCGCGATTCGTGCGACTGTCCGCGCGCCTTCTGCAACAGACCATACGTCCCACTCACGGGAGGTGCCGTGATGTTGTCGGTGCCCGTGCCACTGTACTCTGGCAGGAAGCGGCTGTCGACGTCGACGCGCACCGCGACGCTGCTGCCTCCCGGAAATCCGAGACCGCCATTGAGCAGCTCGTCCGTAAGCAACCCCGAGACGGGCACCATCGAGTATTGGTCGCCGCCCACAGCCGTTCGAAACAGCAGCAGCGCGCCGCGATACGCCTCGACGGCACCTGCCGGCGTGTGCGTCTGCGCCGGATCGGGGACGTCCGGTGGCAGCGGTACATTGCCAACGAGCCTCTCGGGCGAGCATGACGCGAGCACGCATCCGGCCGTGATCGCAATCGCGAGCAGCGTTGCTGCACCGCTCTTCGTGCTGCTCCGGAACGTATTCATCATCGACATGTGAGCTCCGGCTCAGTAAGTGGCGTGGACCGCGAGCGACCACGCGCGCGGCTGCGGCAACACGCCCGTATCGAGCGTATTGTTTCCCGTCGAGTACGCGTTGACGTTCGGATCCTTGCCCTTGTAGTTCGTGAATAGCCCGAGGTTCGTCCCCTGTAGCGCAATCGATAACGAGCGCGCGCCGATGTGGGCCGCGGCATTCGGCGAGAAGTTGTACGCCAGGGAAAAGCTGTTGAAGCGCAGCGAGCTGACGGTCTGCATCAGCCCGTACGTCGTCTCATCCATGACGGCAACGGCAGCCTGGTCGGCGAGCGACGAATGGGGATCGCTCGCCCCCGGCGTGAAGAGGGTCTGGCTCTGGGTGCCCACGGTCTGGTTGATCTGCGTGAGCCCAGCCTGATAGGCGAGACTGCCGCTCACCGTGATCCTGCCGCGAAAGAGCGACAGCGTCGAGAAGAGATTCGCCTCGTAGTCCGGATCACTGCTTCCCATGAACACCAGTGAATCGCCCAGCTGCACTTCGTTGCGTGTGATGATCCCATTTCCATCCATGTCCTTGTAGCCGAGGATCGGCCGCGCCCAACGTCCGAAGAGCGGATAGCCGGCGACCACGCGCTGATAGTCCGGTCCGAACGGAAGCACGCCCGGACCGAGCGATGTCACGAGATTGTGGTTGCGCGTGACGTTCAGGGATGCCGTCCACGTGACCGGATCGGTGCGCACGACCTGCGCGGTGAGCGTCGCCTCGAGTCCGGTGTTGCGCACCGTGCCGATGTTCTCCACCTGCTGCACCCCTGGGCCGTACACCGAAGGCGCGACCGGCACAGACTCGAGCGCGTCGTAGCGCATCTTGCGATAGCCGGTGAAGGTGACCGACAACCGGCTGTCGAGAAAGTCGGCGTCGAATCCGCCTTCGGTCTCGTCGGATCGCTCGGGACGAAGCTGCGAATTCCCGATCGTCGACACCTGCGTGACGTCGACGAAGCCGCCGTCTTCCCACGGGCTCGAGCTCGCGTACAGCCGAAGTTGATCCGTGGGCCCTGGCCAGACGCCGGCACGTCCGTACGCCGCACGCAGGCGCAGCACGTCGAAGAAATGCTTGAGGGGAAACCATGGCTCCTGCGAGGTGAGCCACGACACACCGACCTTCGGGAAGATCGGAAGGCTCACGTTCGAGCCAAACGTCGAGCTCCCGTCAACGCGAACTGCGGTGGAGATTGTGAAGCGATCGTGCACGAAGTCCGGCTCCACGTACCATCCCACGCTCGTGATGTCAGTGACGTTTTGCGTGGCATACGTGATCTGCTGCGCGCCATTCAGCGACGTCGTGCCCGGCGCGAGCCCACTCACGCCCATGCCGGCATCAGTCTCCGACGTATTGGTATAGTTGGCGCCGGTGGAGAGTTGGAGATGAAATCCCCACGGCATCGGCAATGTCCCCGTCGCGCGCAGGTTGACGGTGCTCACAACTTTGTTGCCCGTCCCCGTGTGCAGGAAGCCGGTGCTGTCCGTCGACGTAGTCGAATTCAGCAGCAGACCGCGCGGGAGCAGCACGTTGTCCTGGCGGTTGATGACGTTGATGCCCACATCGGCGCTCGTGGTCAGCCAGCCCAACGGACGCCAGTTGATGGTGGCCGCGTTCGTGAAGTTCGTCGCATCATCCGTCGACTTGTGGTAGAAATCGGGGATGAGCACATTCGTCGGGTTGAGCGAATTGCCGGCCGCTTGCCAGTACTGCCCCGTTGCCGGATCGATGTAGGTGGCCATCAGCCCCGAGATGTCGCTGTCGAGATCGGAGCGCTGCTGGTTCTCGCGAGTGAGCATCGTCGTGATCGATGCATCGGCCTTGGAGCCCAGCTTGGCCGTGAGCCGACCTGTCGCACTCCATCGCTCGAGCTGTTGCGGGCGCGTCATCCAACTATCGGGCGCCGTCCCGTGCTCCGCTTTGAATTGCTGCGCCTCTACTTCGGGAAGGCCGAGGATCCCTTCTTCGTTGTCGTAGCTGCCCGAGATCGCGTAGGTGAGCGCCTCGCTGCCGCCGGACACGCCGAGCGAGAGACTCGAGTTGCCACCCTGATGCAGCACCGTGTACTTGTCGTTATTGAGCGCCTGGAAGGAGACCAGGCTGTCGGCGCGACAGGTGAACGACTGCAGCGGGCAGAGTACGGTTGAGAAGGCGTTCACATCCGTTCCCCAGCGGTACAAACCATCGGGATACTTGCCCGGCATGTACGACAAGCCGTGCGTCGCATTCACCGACCAGCGCGCGGGCCCCGACTGCCCCTTCTTCATCGTGATCACGATGACGCCATTTGCAGCGTCGGGCCCGTACAGCGTTGCCGCCGACGGGCCCTTCAACACCTCGATCGTTTGAATCGCTGCCGGATCGATCTGATCCAGAGGCGACGGCGCGCCGACCAACGCACTTGCGCCGTTATTCTGAATGATTGGAGCTCCGGTGGAGAGTCTGCCGGAGGCGAGGTTCGCACTCGTGGAATCCGATTGACTGTAGTTGACGCGAATCCCGTCCACGATCACGATCGGATCGTTGTTCTTGAGCATGCTGCTCGATCCCCGCAAGCGCAGCCGGCTTGGATCACCCGGCGCACCACTGGTGTGTTCCACCGTGAGCCCCGGCACTCGCCCTTCGAGAAGCTGCGTCACGCTCGAGATCGGCTGCGTGCGCGTGATCGAATCGGCATCGAGCATCGTGATGTCGTTCGCGAGCTCGTATCGGCGCTGCTGTCCCGTTGCCGTCGTCACGACTTCCTGCATGCGCGTCATGCCCATCCGCATCGCGAAATCGAGGCGGATCAAGCCGGAGTCCGGAACGACCGTGGTGTTCTCCATCGGAGTGTATCCGAGGTAGCGCACGGTGATGGTGTGCAGCCCCGCAGGCACGTGCATCAACACCGCAAATCCCTGATCGAGAGTGGTGGCCGATAGCTTCATGTCATTGATGGATATCACGGCGCCCACGATGATCTTCTCGCTGGCGGAATCGGTCACGTGCACGAGCACCGAAGCGAAGCCGGACGAATCCCTCGTCGCAGGAACGAACGCCCGCAAATCCTTCACGAGAATCAGCTGACCGGACGTCGTCTGACGCACGATGATTCCGGTGCCTTGCAGCACGTGCTTGAGCGCCTCACCCGCGGTCATTCCCTTCGCCGAGAGCGATACTTTCTTCTTCGCTGGCACGACTTCGTTTGTGAACGCCAGCCCAAGGTCGGCTGCGCGATCGATGCTGCGCAACGCATCGACGAGCAGAACATCTTTCAGCTCGAGCGTCACAGGGCGTTGCAGCGGCGCGATAGCAGTTGCGCTTGCGGACTGCCCAGCCGTCGGCGCGGAGGTTTGCGCGACGGCCCTGTGCGGAGAAATAAGGGAGAAGAGCGCGCCCACGAGCAGGCACCCACGGAAGACAGACCGTATGACGCGCGCATCAACCACGACAGTTCGTGTTGGTGTGGTCAACTCGATTCGATGTGAGAGAAAGAGAAACGAAGCGCGTGCTTCAGGGCGAATGCGTACTCGTTGTCTTGCGGATAGCGGTACGCGGTACGAGCTGGATCGAATTTCCGTTCGCGACCACGCGCAGATTCACGACCTCCGCGAAGCGATCGAGTGACACGGGGGCGGGCTGCGTCGGGTCGATCGTCATGGTGACGCGCAGCTGTTCGTTTCGCGCCGTGCTGTCGACGCGAATCGAGACGTCGTACCAACGCTCGAGATCGCGCACGACGGTCGACACAGGTGCCATGTCGTAGATGAGCCGACTGCGCACCCAACCGAGATACAGATCGAGATTGGCATCACGACGCACGCTCAGTGCTCCGTGCGGGTCCATCTGACCAAGGTCCCCGCCCTCCAGCATTGCCTGCATGGGCTTCTTTCCGGAGTCGGCGTGCATCAGGGCGCGGCCACTCGCAACTGCGACATCCACTGTCGAGTCTTCGCGATAGGCACGCACGCCGAACTCGGTGCCGACGTCCTGGACAGAAGCACCTCGGGTGTGCACCACGAATGGATGTTTCGCATCGTGCGCCACCGCGAAGTACGCCTGTCCTTCGAGGTACAACGCTCGCTGCGTTGCAAAGCCGTCGGCCGCGTACCGCAGCCGGCTCTCGGCGCCCAACACCACGTGCGAGCCATCGGGCAGCGCGAATTCAATGCGCTCGCCACGATTGGTGGAAACGTCGGCCATCTCCACTTGAGCTTTCGGCCGTAGTGTCCAAGTAGCAATTGCGGCAGCGACGAGAACGGCGGCGGCAGCAGCGATTGCCACACGCGAGCGCGATTCAAACCAGCGCTTACTTCCATGCTGCCAGCGCGCGTCGAAGCGCGCCCGACGCACGGGCAGCACGCGAACCGATCCGTCCTGCTCGGACGAGGCGGTGTGCTCGAGCCGGTGCTGCAGCCGTTCCCATCCCGCATCGGTGTGATTCAGGGCATCTGCCGCGCGAGACAGCGTGGCGAGCCGCGAGACACGCCGAAGCAGCGACGCATTCTCGTCGCTCTCGCTGCGCCACGATGCCAACGCCGAAAGCTCCTCGGGCGTCGTGTCGCCGCCGCCGTAACGCACAAGCATGTCCCAGGGAATATTTTCTTTCATCGAGTCGCTCGCTGTATCGTCGTCACGTAGGTCATGACAACGCTCAGCTGCTGCAATCCCGACATCGGTCCGTTTGCGCGCGCCGAGCAGCGCGCTCGCCAGCCCCTTGATGCGATGCCAGATCATTACAGCACCTCGCTCAATTGGGAGGTGAGCTTGCGGACACAGCGAACGAGTTGTGCTTCAACGGTGCGCACCGACACGCCCATGACCTGCGCGATCTGGGCGTAGGTGAGATGGCGCTGATAGTAGAGGCAGTAGGTCTCGCGGGCGCGAGCCGGAAGCGAGTCGATCGCGCGCTGCACGTGTGCGGCGCGCTCGCGATTCTGGAGCATCGCTTCAGCCTCGTTCTCGATCTGCGTTTCGCCCCATACCTCGTCGAGGGGAGCGAGTGCCGCGTATTTCGCCTCGATGCGGCGCCGGCCGAGGAGGTTCAGCGCAGTGTTGCGGGTCGCGACGGCGAGGTAGTTCTTGACCGAGCCGCGGATGCGAATGCGTTCACGGGTCGTCCACAGCTTGAGAAACATTTCCTCGACGACATCTTCTGCGTCCGCTGCCGACTTGACGTACCCGCGCGCGACGAGGCACATCGGCGCGTACATCGCGCGAAAGAGCGATTCCAGCGCCGCACTGTCGCCGTCGGCGGTGCGCGCCATCCACTGTTGTAATACCTCCGGAGATGGCTCCGGAAGAACTTGCGCGTGCGGGGCCTGGGAGCCCTTGAGGTCGTGCCGCATCGCACACCGTATCGTGGGGTGGGAGTGGAGTGCGGGGATATTATATGGACAGCGCTCGCGGGCGCTTTTACTGACATCGGTACAAAAAAAATACGGCGCGGGGGCGCCGTACTAATTAAATGGTGGGGAAAGGGAACGTTTGTTGGTCGCCGGAGACCCGGGGGCGAAGCATCCTGGACCTTCATCATATAGTAGGGCTGGCAGCTCTGTAATGGCGAAAGCGCCGAGACATGTCATCGCATGTGCCTCGGCGCTTTCTCTACAGTCGAGTGGCCAGGGAGGGAATTGAGCCCCCGGCGTAACCGTTTAAATAAGTTACAAAACAGAACACGGGCTGCAGGGCGTTGCACGCTACCGGCGACGCTTTACCTGAGAGCGTTCGCGGAACGATTTCACCTTTGCGCGATTCCCGCAGCTCGCCATCGAGCACCAACGACGTTCGCCGGTGCGCGATTCGTCAAGGAACAGGATCGCACAGCTTTCCGCTTCGCACTGGCGCAGGCGGTCGCTATTTTCGCCCCCGATTAGGACCACGGCCTCGAGTGCCAGGCCGGTGAGAAGCTGCCTGACCGAGCCGAAGGTTGTGGCGACGCCGTCGTCGGACAAGGACATAAAAGGCCCGTGGCCCGCCGCGATTGCGTTCAGCATGAGCCGATCACTCTTCGGGAGCGACGCCCCTCGTACGCGGGCCGCGACCAACCCGTAGATCGCCTCCCGCAGCGACCTCGCCAAGGCCAAGTCCGATTCGTCCGGTTTCGTCTCGCCGAAACCGGCAGCGCGAATCCATCGCCCCAGGTCGGCCGGTGACTTCAAGGAGTCCGAAGGCGCGTTGCGCTTGCGACCGCTCACCGTCGCCGTCAGATCCAGCGCGCGATGACCGCTACGGAACTTGAAGGGCACTTCCAATTCAGCTTTCTTTGTCACGGACACCATATTAACGGGTTACGCTACGTTGAGGTAGGCGCACCTATTCACAACTTCGCAGGGAGCAATTCATGCCCAAGCTGTTCGCGGCCAGCATTTTTCTGTCATTGATGTCGTCGACGCCTGTGAGCTCCGCCACCGGAGCATCGCCGTCTTTTCTTGAAGGGACCTGGGCTCTGAAACAAGCCTATGAAATCAGCCCCGATGGCTCTTTTGCCTATCCCTACGGGCATACCCCCCAGGGAATTCTGATCGTCGACGCTCATGGCCGCTATGTGGTAGAGATCTTCGGCGACAATCGCACCAAGTTCCCGGCCAATGCAGCCACCCTCGATGACTACAAGCAAGCCATGACAACGATGAGCGTGCACACCGGCCAGGTCGAAGTCGATACCACTGCCGGATTGCTGATTTTCCACGTGGGTCACAACGGGTACGCCGAGCGCGATGGCACCACGCAGAAACGTCCCTACCAGCTCAATGGGGATGTGCTGTCGTACAGGATTCCCGCCTCTGCCGAAGGCAAAACCAACATTCCGGTGACGGTGTGGCAGCGCGCCAAGGACTAGAGGAATGCCCCCGACACGCGCTTTCCGTCCGCGATACATGCGGCAATTGAACCGGCAATAATCATAGGTATACCCTCGGATTAGCCGCATATATCTTGTTTATTTGCAACTAGTTATATATGTTGCTAACCGGCAATACAACCGGCAAAAACTGACGATGCACAGTTCCGCGATGGAGCCAATGCTTCCCCCCAGCGGCGGCCACTTCGAAGGGCGGGCGCTCACGCTCCATCGAGAGGCATCCGCGCTCGCTGCGAGCACGCATCCCATCACGCGCGCCGCACTCGCGGAGCTGCTCCGCATCGTCAATTCGTACTACTCCAATCTCATCGAAGGCGTCAGAACTAGTCCTGCCGAGATCGAGGCCGGGATGCGAGAGGATTATTCGCACGATCCTGGTCGCGCAGGAATTCAGCGACTCGCAGCTGCTCACGTGCGAGTCGAAGTGCAAATAGGAGAGGAGCTCACACAAAATCCCAACACTGCCGTGACTTCGCCTGGATTCCTGGCGAGCCTGCACCACGGCCTCTATTTGGACGTGCCTGAATCAGAGCGCACTGTGCGATCGACGAAAGGTCGTGAGGTCTTAGTTCGTCCGGGTGAGCTACGCAATGATGAAGTCACCGTGGGTGCGCATCTCGCTCCACCCCCCGAAGTGCTTCCTGCGCTACTCGCTCGCTTTGACGAGGCGTACCGACCCGAAGGGCTGTCCGAGATCATGCAAGTCGTCGCCTTCGCAGCCAGTCATCATCGACTTGCATGGATTCACCCATTTCTCGATGGCAATGGACGCGTAACCCGACTCATGACAGTTGCGTACGCACGCCGAATCGGACTGGACGCAGGTGGGCTGTGGAGCATTGCGCGCGGCTTTGCACGCTTTCAGAAGGAGTACTACGCGGCGTTAGCCGTCGCAGATGAACCGAGACGCTCCGATGTCGACGGTCGCGGTGCACTCTCCCTTATCGGCCTGGAAGCATGGTGCGACTTTGTCGTTCGTGTCTCCATCGATCAGATCGAGTACATGCGCAGCCTCGTTCGCCCGGAGACCCTGGCCGAGCGGCTTCGCGGGTACGCCGCGTATAGAAGCGCTGCGGAGCCTGATGTTGCAGGTGGCGGCTCATGGCGTTCGGAGGCTGGTGAACTCTTAGCCGCACTTGTGACGCGTGGCGCGATGCCGCGAGCGGAGGCGCTTCGTTTCATGCCGGGGAAGGAAAGAACGGCGCGCAACGCACTCTCGTCGCTCCTGCGAGATGGAATATTGAAATCGAATAGTTCGCGCGCCGACGTTCGACTTGCATTTCCCGAACGCGCGGTCGCGATACTTTTCCCCGATCTCGTCACGTTACCTTGAAAAACGTCGGATCGAGATCCAGAAGACCACCGATCCTTTCCCGCGAGCGTGCCCGCGTTTCGTACGACCCGCATTAACGCAGTGGTGGCGCTGAACTCGACTTGAGGTGTTGGTGCAAGGTGGCCACGGAGGGAAGTGATCGGACTAGCTTTCCGTGAGCGCCCACGAATGATCGGCTCGATTCCTCATATCTGGCGCGGGCAGAGGGCAATGTCGTGAGCCGCGCCACACGGGAGCGTGTATGATTTCAGTCATCGGAGTTCGCCTGGCACTCGTCGCCGCGGTGCTGGCACCTGTCGGTGGCAGCCTCGTTTGGTCCAGGGCGCTGCCGCCGGTAGCGCCTACGCGTGGCGCGACATCGACGCTCACGGACGGCGATGCGATCATCCGCGCGATGCACGACAGATACGCGAAGACGTGGTACCGGACACTCAGCTTCACGCAGAAGACGACGCGTCGCACACCAGCCGACACGATGGTGTTTGAGACGTGGCGGGAACGGGCGATGATTCCCGGCTACCTGCGGATCGATGTGGAGCGCGCAACAGGGAATCAGGTCGTCGTCTATGCGGCCGATTCGCTCTTCGTGTGGCGCGGCGATAGCACCCTCAAACGCGCCGCGACTCGCAACATCCTGCTCGTCATCGGATTCGATGTCTACCAGCAGCCTCCCGAGACGACACTCGCCGTCCTCGCGGCCGAGCACTTTCCAATGACACCCGTGCGCGAAGATACGTGGGAGGGTCGGCCAGTGTACGTAATTGGCGCTGCAGCCGGAGATCTACATTCGCACCAGCTATGGATCGACAAGGAAAGACTGCTGTACGTGCGCAGCATTCAGCCCGATGACCGTGACTCGACCAAGACGCTGGATATTCGCTTCGACAATTACGTGAAGGTGCCCGCGGGATGGCTTTCGGAACACGTAGAGATATTCAGGGGCGGTACGCTCGTGCAGCGCGAGGAATACAGCGACGTTCGGGCAAACGTCCCCATCGATCCGCAGATATTTTCGCCGCCGGTCGGGCATTGATGATCATGATATCTCGTCAATAGGAAGCGTCATGCTCGGACGACTTAAGATCGCTGTGCTTTTGATCGGCGCAGCCTTAACAGCTTCGCGCTCGCTCGGCGCGCAACGGATAACTGGTACGTGTGCGCCAATAGACTCGACGAGCGCTCGCCTGGTTGCAGCCTTTGTCTCGATCGACACGTCGCACACATCTTCAGATACAACTGGACGTGCGCTCCTCGGAATGACGAGTGTCATCCCGTCGCAGATCTTGCCAGTGACCGATGACTCCATCTGCACGAAAGCAGCAGTCGCCATGGCTGCGCAAGGAACTCAGAAGAGTACCAGCTATAAGCTGTACGTCGTCACCCTTGGATCGTCGTACGCAGTATTGGATCGAACTGTCGTCGGAGCGGGCTACGCCGTCGCGTGGGTGTTTGATCGTGCTTGGAACTACGTAGCGACGCAACAGATCTTCTGAGAATCGTCAGTGATACGGTGAGAAACCCGCACGGGTAGCTCCGTGCGGGTTTCTGCTGTTAGCTCGTTGGAGATGAGTCGGGACGCACCCAGCCACGTGCGTTGGCGCCCGGATTTCGCCATTCCCTCCTAGGGAGGCCGTGCTCGAAGTGCTCTAGGCGGATTTCATCAGACGACGCTCAGGTGGCGAGGGAGGGAATTGAACCCCCGACACGCGGATTTTCAGTCCGGCTCATTCGGTGACGCGAGCGCACGCAGCCGACGTGGGGACACCTAAGACACTCATCAACCGACGAAAAAATGCCGTGAAATAAATAAATTCCCGCGACATCTCCCGCGACATTCCCCGCGACACCGCCGAACACGCACTCATTTACGCGCCGATTATCTCTGGTACACGTCCTTCAGTTCTTGGCAAGCCGGGATCGCCATGACTCCGGGACATCGCGGAGCGTGCAATGGATTGGCACCCCGTGCTATTAGGGCCAAAAAAGCGTCGAGAACAGGTAGGACCAGCTTAGTCCGCAAATAGCTGCCGTCGCAGCAAAAAAATGTAGTGGCCAGCTTTGATGATACCCCTCAACGGCATCTCTATACAGAAAATACGATGCCATCGCCATTATTGGTACCAATATGATGCTAATAATCCCTATTGGCCGCCGAAGGCGTGTCGCCCAAAAAGACTCCGTCCGTTGAGCCGCTTCGGTCGCCGAACCGGAAGGCATTTGAAGATTGATTAGGCGAATGCAAACAAGACTAGTCGATACGGCTACCATTGCCATGACATCATTCCCTCCCCTAGCCATAGCCGCTCCCGCGAACGCAAGAAGGAGGAATGCAAGGGTAAGTAGAGTGAATTTTCTCTTGTTTGGTGGTTGCAGCGACTTCATCGGCATTTCTCCTCAGCGGTGTCCGTTAATTCAACTGCGTCTCCGATGACACCCCCTATAGTATCCGACCACTATTCGAGTCCAGGAACTCTACTAGCACCGAGGCCGGCAGCTGTCTCGAAAAGCTTCGCCCATTCGAAGTTCTGAGGTTGCACATTCCCGTTCGCGAACGAGCCAAAGGCTGCACCGGCTAGCGCCATCGCTCACCTCCGATGACCCTAGCATGGCAAAACACAGCGCGCTTGTCACGCCGCCGTCCCTACGTTCCGTAAAGAACCAAAAAAAAGCCACCGGGCTCGAGGCATGTCCCGCGACATGCCTTTGCGCCCGGTGGCTCCAAGTCCTTCAACTTCTCGTCCCACAAAAGTGGCCAGGGAGGGAATTGAACCCCCGACACGCGGATTTTCAGTCCGCTGCTCTACCAACTGAGCTACCTGGCCGAAGAGTGCGTAAGCTAGTGTCGTGAATAGCCTTCCTCAAGTCGCCGCCAGCCCCCAAATGCTCCCCCAGCATTGCGCCCACGGCCGTTCCACGCCAGCATAGCGGGGACAATGCGCAGCCGCAGCAGGTTTCCCGAACGAAATCCCAATGCTGAGCCGATCGTGGCTGCTCCTCACCATTCCAGTCGCGCTTGCAGCTATCGGGCTCCTCTCCTGGACGATCTCCAGCCTCCTCCGCACCGTGCGCGGATCGGTGATCGCCACCGTGCCGATCCGGGCCGAGCAACGGGTGGACATCAATAGTAGCGGTGACTTCGCGATCAACATCGAAGGCCCAGGCTTCGTGCGACGCCCCACCAGCCTCCACTTCGCACTCTCGGCCGCGACTTCGGATGCGCGCATCGCGCTCTATCCGATCCTGCTGCGGACCGACGTCACGTCGATGTCACGCTCCCGGATGGAGCTGTACTCGTTCACGATCCCGTCTCCGGGCACGTTCAAGCTGCACATCGACGGCCTCGATGCGGCCGCCGACTACAGCCGCGACGCAATCCTCATCACACGACAGTTTCGCGGCGCGCTCGTGCTCCACGTGCTCGCGCTCATCGCGTGTGGGGTCGCGCTCATCGGATCGCTCGTCATCTCGGGGCTCGTGCTGAGCGGCAAGTCGTTGATGCATTCGCGGTGACGAGCAACGCCGCACCGCGCGCCACGCTGCTGACGCGCCCGATGATTCTGCTGTGCACCGCGAGCTTCCTCGCGATGGTCTGTTTCTATCTCCTGCTCTCCGTCGTTCCGCAGTACGCCACATCGATCGGCGCGAGCGGCATCGGCGCCGGGCTCGCGACCGGCGCGCTCATGCTCTCCACCGTCGCGACGGAGCTCGCGACTCCGCGCATCGTCGCGCGCTTCGGCTATCGCGCCACGCTCGCTTCCGGCCTCGCCCTGCTCGGCGCCCCCGCCCTCGCGCTCACCGTCGCGCACACGATGCCCACGATCCTCGCGATCTGTCTCGTGCGCGGCGCGGGACTCGCGATCATAGTAGTAGTAGGCGGATCGCTCGTCGCCTCGTTCGTGCCGGCCGAGCGACGCGGAGAAGGGCTGGGGCTCTACGGCTTCATCGTCAACGTACCCGCGGTCGTCGGGCTCCCACTCGGCGTCTGGCTCGCGGCGCACGCCGGATATCCCACGGTGTTCATCCTCGCGGGGCTCGCCGCACTCGCCGGGATTGCGGCAGTGCCCGGTCTTCCGGCAGTGGAGACTCCGGCGCACGAGGCGCCCGTGGGCGTGCTCGCAGGGCTCCTCACGCCGGCGCTCGCGCGCCCCGCGATCGTGTTCTCCACGACGGCGATGGCGGCGGGGGTGATCGTGACGTTTCTACCGCTCGCCGCGATGCACGCATCGGGAAACATCATCGCGACGGCGCTCTTCGTTCAGGCTGCAGCCTCGACGACCTCTCGATGGTATGCCGGACGGCTCGGCGATCGTCTCGGACACTCTGCGCTGCTCATCCCCGGAGTGCTCATCGCCGCGATCGGGATGGCGTTGCTCGTGCTCGTCGCGAGCACCGCGGCAATCATGGCCGGGATGGTGCTCTTCGGCATCGGCTTCGGCATCACGCAGAACGCAACGCTCACGATGATGTTCGATCGAGTGTCGCCATCGGGATACGACGCAGTGAGTGCGGTGTGGAACGTCGGCTACGACGCGGGGCTCGGACTAGGCGCCGTGGCGTTCGGCGTGGTGTCGACGCACACGGGATATCCGACCGCGTTCACGCTGCTCGCGGCACTCATGCTCGCGATGGTCGCGCCGGCGTGGGTCGATCGCACACCGGTGCAGAGCTAGTCGCTAGCAGCTCGGGTAGCCGAGTGATGCGGCGAGCAGTCCGGGCAGATACATGCTGCCGGTCTCCTTCGTCCAGAATCCCTTGAACGGAACCTCGGCGTGCGGCATGATGTGCGCCGAGCAAACGTCGGCGTTAATGAGCGCCTTGTTTCCCTCGAAGTTCGCCCACGATGCAAAGTTCCACGACGGTTGCGCCGCGAGATGACACATCGCGCAGTACGGTCGCACCACTGAGCGATAGAGTCCGGCCTGCGCGGACCAGCTGGCGGGAACGTAGTCGGGCACGGCTTTCGTACCGGGAGTGGCGAGGGCGCCGCTGTACAACCCGTTCAGATATTGCGCGATCGCCGACTGCGGCTTCGAATCGCGAATCATGAGGTTGAGTTGGCGCAGCTTCTCTTCCTGCGCCGACTGCACCGCTGGACTGATGAAGCCGAGCATCCCGGGATCGAGCGGGAGGAGCGATGCGCCGTCGACTTTTCGCGTGGTGGGGTTGTACGTGCCGCCGTGACAAGAGATGCAGGCGAACGGAACGAGCTTGGGTCCCTCCGCGTCGAGCGTGACCTTCGGCGCAAGGTTGTACTGATTCGGCCCTTTGGTGAAAACGAGAAACGATGTACCCGTCGGATCCTGCACGATCACCATCGTGAGGAGATATGCCTCGCTCGCAAACGCCGGCATGTTGAAGGGATTGTACGCTGTGCTCGCAACGTAGTTCGCTCGCTCGAGGCCCGGCGTGGAATTCACCGCGTCGGTGAATCCCGCATGGCCGGGCGCGACTCCGTACGCGGATGCGTAGCACACGGTCCTGAGTCCCGGATACGGCGGTCCCTTCATCTCCTGCGCGCAGTTCGCGCGACGATTCACGCCGAGGTCGAGCGGATTTCCATACTCGGCCTCGAGCTCGCCGTGATAGTTCGTCTCGTTCCAGAGCGTGAGCTTCACGTCGAGCCAACGCTTCAGCCCCGTGCGCACCCAGTTGTCGCTCGGCACCTGACTCAACCAGAACGTGCTCGCGGGATCGTAGGCCATCGTGAGGTCGCCAGGGTTCACGCCCTGATTCATCACTTGCGCGCCTGACTCGCACGTCTTCAGGTACGGGCTGCACGGATGTTGAGGGTCGAACGGATTCGCCGGCGTCTGCACCTGCGCGAGCGCGCCGGCGCCATTGCTCTTCGTGAGCCACTGCTTCGAGTGGACGGGAAGCACGTGAATGACGGCCGACGCGGTCGTCGCTTTTGCGTAGTCCGCGTAGTTTCCCGAGTAGAGCGCAGTGATCTTCCACGTTCCCGGCCCCGCGGGAATTTTCGGATAACGCGTGCTGGTGTCTGTCGTGTAGAAGCCCGTGCCGGGAATTCCCGGGCCGTCGAGACGATAGCGCACCGCGCCGCCGACAGGTTGCCACGCGAAGTCGACAGATCCCATGCCGCGATCTTTCACGACGAAGCCAGACGGATTCGCGAGTGCTGGCGATGTGAACGGAACCGCCGTGGCGGCGCCCGAAGTTCCATCGGCGTAGTGCGCGATGACTGTGTACTGATAGACTGGGCGCGGATCCGGGAGCGTATCCAGGAGCTGTTTCGCCGTGTGGCTCGCGGATGTGCGCTCCACGGACACCGTGCCGCTCGTGCCGCGCCACACCGCATATCGTGTCGCGTTCGGCGCTTCGCTCCACGAGATGTTCGCCATGAGCGGAGCGAATCCGGTCGCCGACACATTGGTTGGGGGCGCGGCAGCGGCAGCGGGCGAGCGTGCAGTTGGCCCGGCACCAGCGGGGAGTGGTGATTGCACTAGCGGGGCGTCGGCTGTCGGCTTCGTGAGTGTTGGCATTGCCACCGCCACACTTTGCTCCGCCTTCACCGCTGCGCACCCCGCGGGCTCCTGATCATTCATGCGCGCCTTGATCGTGACGGGCGCCGATGACTCGACGCTCACGTCGGCGACGCGCAAGCGCTCGGCGAGAGCGACCGCGGGATATGTCGCCTTGATGGTCGCGGAGCTGCCGACGATCGCGGACTGGCAGGCACACACCGACCAGTGAAAGTCGTCGATCCTGCTTCCGACGATGGCGCGCCTATCGTCGGCGGTCACGCTCATGTCGAAGTCGGCGATAGTGACACGCGCGCCGCTGGAATTGCGTGGAACATCATTGGTCGATGCATCGAGCACCGAGAGTCGCACCGCACCGCACGCGCCGATGGGGAGTGGGTTCATCGTTGGCGTGATGACGACATTCCACGGCGCCTGCGCGATGGCCGTCGACGGCAATGCGATGACGAACGCGAGGACGCGCGCGACCTCGCGCGTCACCCGTAGACCACTCACTTACTTCACCTTGACGATCTCGACGCGCTGCTCCTTGTCCTTGCCGATTTTCCCCGCGATCACCGCCTCGCCGAGCTGCCCGCCAGCCTTCAGCATCGACATGATGACCATCGTGCGCTGCGCGCCGAGCGTTGCGCTCTCGGCATCCGCGTACTTCTTGTCCATGTAGACGTCGACGCGGTAGGTGCCGCCCGAGCTCTTCATCGCCTGTCCGGCGAGCATCATCACATTCATGAACCCTTCCGTCGTCGACGGCGAGACGGCGGCGTTGTCATGCACCCAATCGATCTTCTTGATGACGAGCTTTCCCTTCTTGATCTCGTCTGGCACTGCGCCGGAGAGCTTCATCTGCTCCCCCGCGGCCTCGCTCGATACCTCGCCCGTTCCTCCGGTCGCAGCCGACGCGGCGCTCATCTGCGCGATCGCGGCTTGCATCCCCGCCAGCCCCTGCGCCGTCGCGTTGATCGAGGAACCGTTCGGCATGTTCGGCATGCCGGGCATCCCCGGCAGCATGTGGGCGCTCGCCGCCGCCGTCCCGACTCCGCCATTGCCCAGCGCGCCGGCTGCTCCCATCGCCGCACCGGCCATTCCACCTTTGCCACCCATCGCACCCATTCCCGCTGCCCCTCCCGGCATCCCCGGAATGCACGGCTGCGAGTTCGCCACGCCCTGCGCGACCGAAGTCTTCGCTTTGGCCGCCTCCGCCGCGCCTACCATGTACTGGCCACCCGGAACGACAGTACACGCCGCCGCCTTCGCGACGTTCTGTACAGTCTTGTTCTGCGCCACGCTTTTCAGCTTTCCAAACATTCCCTTCTTCTTCTTCACCGTCGTGTCCACGGGAGCCGCTTCCACGATGGAGCCCTCCGATTTCACCCTCGTGAGACTGTCCGCTCCCTGCGCTCGAGCCGAAGAAGTCGCGAATTGTCCGATCGTCACGAGCGCGAGCACGGCGACATGAGAGAGGCTCTTCATCGGACTGCTCCTTCAGTTGGGTGGCATCAGAGCGGCGACTGCGCTTGGGCACTCCAGGGCTCTCGATTCTGAGCCCGCAGAGAGGAGAAACGACGGCATCAGCCAGGATTCTCACCCGTCGTGCGACTGGACGGCGATTGTGCTCACGGGCGATGGGTTCGTGCGCGTGGGTGCGACGACTACTGCCTCACACTGAAGCGCACGATCGGCGAGCTTACCTCGGTGCGATCGGAGAGCGTCGCGCGTACCAACACTTCGTACTGCGCATTCGCGCGTACGCGGGCCAAGTCCGGAATCGCGGCGCTGGTGTCGGGCGTGTTCTTGGCGGCCACGAGCCGGCCGCTCGTGGAGAGCAGCTCTACGCGATAGGAGGTGGCGCCATCGATCGCGTGCCAGGTGACGTGCACGGGCGCTGGGATACGCTCGCCGGCCTCCGGCTCGATAAGCGACAGCGCGTGCGGGCGCCCGCGCATGACATCCGCCGCAGGCGGGGTACTACGGCCGCGAAGGACGAGCACACCCACGCCAATGACGAGGATCACCGCCGCCGCGAGCGCGAGCCATCGCGTGGCCGGCGTGCGCCGCTCGGCCGCGCGCGCGCCCTCGTTCGCTGTGCGAAGGAGGTCGAGCTCGGGGCCGCACGTCGGACAACGGAGCACGTGCTCGAGCAGCGCGAGGCGCTCGGACTCGGATCCCGCGCCGTTCACGATCTGCTCGAGCTGCTCGGGCTCGGGATGCGTGCCGAGCGGCGCTTCGCGGGATGCGCGTCGATATTCGCGTCGGAGCTCCTCGTCGTTCATTGCACCTTCTCCGGCGTGCCGATGCCTTCCGAGAGCAGTGCCGCACGTAGATCCGCGAGCCCGCGGTAGAGCAAGTTGCGTGTCCGCGCGTCCGACCAGTGCAGGAGCGCCGCGATCTCTTCGCGCCGATAGCCATCGAGATACAGGCGGACGGCCGCGCGGCGCGATGGCGCGAGCCCATCGACGGCGCTCGCGACTCGCTGCGCGAGTTCGCGCTGGTCGAGCAACTCGGCCGGGCCGGCGGTGCGCGTAGTCAGCGGCCGCGGGCCTCTCTCTTTTTCCTCGAGCGGGACGTTGCGCTCGAGGCGCCGGCGGCGGATGATGTCGAGCGCCGCCGAGATCGCGGCGCGGCGAACGTAGCCGGCCGAGAGATCGCGCAGTCCGTCCTTTCGCGCGCGCCAGAAGCGAACCCGAAGCTCCTGCAGCAGCTCGTCGAGGTCGTCCTGATGCAGCCCCCGATCGTGCGCGATGCGCCCCGCGAAACGCGCAAAGCGCAGAATGAGCGATTCCAGGTCGTCGGAGATCGAATCGCGCGGGGGGGTCATGCTCCATAGTAGCGAGCCCGGCGTGGGGCGGCCACCAACGGTGGAGCTCGCTTGGAGAGCGCGATGCCTCGCCGGGGAGACCGTTCGCCACGAAAGGCGCGGACCGAAGCTCGAGTTGGGCACAGCGACGCAGGATGAGTGAGGCATGGATCGTCGTCGAGGGCAGTCGGCGTGCACTGGAGAAACGCCCGATTTGGGTCGAATGTCTCACCGGTGCCCGCGCACTCAGCGTCACGATGGGAAGCCTCTTGTTTTGTAATGCCCTGTTAAGGTACCGTCACCATCGTAGAGGCGGCACAAATCCCGGAAAGTCAAAATGCGACTGCTGTTGGCGGAAGACGACGCTCAGCTTGGCAGAACTCTGACCAAGGGGCTGCGGCAGGAGGCATACGCCGTCGACATAGTCGGCGACGGTGAGAACGCCATCCATCACGCGCTGATCAACGAGTACGACGTCATCATCCTCGACGTGATGATGCCGCGGCGCGATGGCTTCTCGGTCTGTCGCGAACTGCGACGCAACGGGAGCAGAACGCCGGTCCTGATGCTCACGGCCCGCGACACCGTTGCCGACAAGATCACCGGCCTCGATGCAGGTGGCGATGACTATCTGACGAAGCCGTTCGAGTTCGCGGAGCTGTTGGCACGCCTGCGCGCACTGCTTCGCCGGCGCACGACGGATCTCCTCGCCGCCGACGTGCGAATCGGCAGTCTGCGCGTAAACATGGCGACGCACACCGTGGATCGTGCCGGGCGCACGATCGTGCTCACGGCGAAGGAGTTCGCCCTGCTCGCCTTTCTCGCGCGACACGAAGGGCACGTGGTGAGCCGCGCCGAAATTTGTGCGCATGTGTGGGACGACAACCACGATCCGTACTCGAACGCGATCGAGGTCTACATCAATCGCCTGCGTCGAAAGATCGACTCCGTCCTCGACACTCCACTCATCCACACGCGCCGGGGTGCAGGCTACATGCTCGCCGAGCTGAAACGAAATCAGCCGGCGTGATCGAATCGGTTCGCGTTCGCCTGGCGCTCTGGCACACGGCGATCGTCGCACTGTTGCTGTTGGCGATGACGGTAGCCGCGTACAAGTTCATTGACGAGATGTCCGGGCGACGGTTCGATCAGTATCTCGAAGAAACGGCCGCCGCATTCCGCATCGAGTTCGTTGCTCAGCGTTACGAGTCGGCCACTGACTTTACGGCCGCGACCGCGGCGCTCACGGAATTCGAGTTTCGCGATCTCGACATCGGTGTGATGGACCTGAGCGGGCAGGTCGTCGCGATGACTACCGCACCCGGAGAATCGCAAACGACCGGCGAGGAGGTGCTCCAGCCCTTCGACGCTACGGGGTTGACGCGCGTCATCGCGAACAAGCATCTCAAGGAGGCGGAGTTTTTAACCCTTCCGGATCGACGGGGAGGTGTGCGCGTATGCCTGCTGCCGGTGGAGGTGGACGGCCGCTCGAACGTGATTGTCGTTGCGCGCCCGCTGTTCAATCAGCTGCAAATGCTCGAATCCGTGCGCGCGGTGCTGTACATCGTCTTTCCGACAGTTCTGCTACTCGCGGCGATCGCCGGATATCTGCTGACGCGTCGCAGCCTCAGCCCCGTCATCGCGATGACGGAGCATGCGTCGCGCATCAGCACCAAGACGCTCCACGAGCGCCTTCCCGTGCCCAATGCGTACGACGAGTATGGGCAGCTCGCGACGGTGATCAACGGACTCCTGTCGCGCATTGAGAGTGCGTTCGAGCAGCAGCGACGATTCATGGCGGATGCGTCGCACGAGCTGCGGACGCCGCTCGCCATCGTGCGCGGGGAGGCCGACATCGCGCTCGCCGTCGACGATCGTCCCTCCGAGGAGTATCGGGAGGCGCTCTCGGTCGTGCGTGCGGAATCCCGCCGCCTCTCACGCATCGTCCACGATCTCTTCCTGCTCGCGCGCGCGGACGCCGGCCAGCAACAACTCCAGCCGCACGACTTCTATTTGGACGACTTGATAGCGGAGTGCGTTCGCGCGGCGCGATCGCTCGCCGCTCGGCGCGGGATGACGTTGACCTCCAAGTTCTCGTCCGAGGCAGTGGTGCGAGGAGATGAGGACCTCATGCGACGCCTCATTCTCAACCTGCTGGACAACGCGATCAAGTATGGGAACGAGTGCGGCACGATCGAGGTCGAGCTATATCGTAATGCGGGCGCTCATCGGGTCGTCGTTCGAGACAGCGGACCCGGAATCCCGCCAGAGATCGCCGCGCACATCTTCGATCGATTCTACCGCGGCGATCGCTCCCGCGCCCGCGAGACCGGCTCGCCCGCACCGTCGCAGGATGACTCGCATGGCGTCGGCGCCGGACTTGGCCTGGCGATCGCACGCTGGGTCGCGGAAGCGCACGGGGGATCGCTCGTGCTGGCCCACTCGACCGCGGCTGGCAGCGAGTTCGTGCTGACGCTGCCGGAGAGCTGAGCGCTAGCGGGACGGCGTTCGCTGCATGGAGATCACGCAGCTTCGCTCGGAGTCGAGAGTCCCCTCACACGATAGCTGGGCGTTCACCTTGATATAGACGGTCCTGCCGGCAACGTGAACGCGTGCTCGCGGGAGCGTGGCGGGAATGAGGATGTCGTAGCTGGCGGTCGACCCTGCATTGCTCACGGACACGCCGTCAGGTGTCAGCGCGAATCGCGAGTCTCGATCGGGGCTCGTCTGCGTGATCTTCAGCGATGCTTCGTTCGTCAGGCGAACGCGCAGACTGCCCAGCGTTTGTTCGGCGGCGAACGTAATGCGCGCCTGCTGCTCCGGAACGAAAGAGATTCCTCGTGCGATCGCTGCGTCCGCCGCCTGCGTCTGCGGAAGTGCGCGCGAGCTCGAAGGCGGCGTGCCGCGGGCAAGGGCGCGGTGGATGAACGTCTGCACCGAGAACCCCGGAACAGCAGCTGTCGCCACAGTTGCGGCGAAAACGACCGTTGCCGCGGCGATGAGCGCGCCGCGGCGCATTTGGCGCATCCGCGAGAGCGCCATCACGCGCTCCACGCGAAGCACCGGTATCGCGTGATCGATGGCGCGCAACATCGCCGACAGCTCTTCATCGGTCATCTGTTGCCTAGACTCCTCCATCGATCCTCCGGGCCGCCGGATTGTTCTCGCTCCCCTCGAAGGCCTTTCGAAAAGCTTCCTTGGCGCGCATGAGAAGCACTCCCACACTCGATTCGTTCAACGACAGGGCCAGGGCCAAATCGCGATAGCTGTATCCTTCTTCTCGAAGCAGCAGCAGTGCGCGCTCACGCGGCGCCATCGCATCCAGCGCCCGCCGAACGAGTGCGCGCCGCTCGGCCGCCAGCACAACCTCTTCCGGCGAAGATTCCGCATCCGCCATCGTGGAATCGGCCGGTCGCCGCATCAGAAGCAGGCGGCGCCGCGTAGTGCGACGCTGCTCATCGCGCACGAGATTCAGCGCCACGGAAACGATCCAGGCGCGCACATCATCCGGCATCGCGCCGCGGCTATGCAGTCGCACGAACGTTTCCTGCGCGACATCGGCGGCAAGAGCGGCATCGCCGCAATACCTGTCGAGCCAGCGAAAGAGCTCTGCGAATCGCGCTTCGAAGGCAGCACGAAATTCTGCGTCGAACGCCGATCCGCTCACGGGTGCGACGCCACTGATGGATCGCGCGAGCTGTGGCATTTGTGACAACTCGCTCCCGCGGCTGCGAATGCGCTGCTCAATGCCGCCATTCGAATCCGAGCTCCAGGCTGCGTGCCGGAAGCAGCAGTGACTGCAGCGAACCGCCGTAGGGTTGCGTCAGCCCGAGCGCGTTGCCGCGACCGAGCACGTTGGTGATGGTGGCGTTCCCGGCCAGGCGCGCGCCGATGCCGAAAATGCTGAGCCCCCACTCGTGGCGAATGCCGAAATCGAGACGGAAGTACGGAGGGAGACGCGCGTCGTTCAGAGCGCCGACGACGTGCTGCGGAGACCCCGAGAGATCTCCGCTTCCCGACGACGGGGTGTACGGCGTCCATTCGAGCGGATCGCCGTAGACGCTCGCCGGGGCTCCGCTGTTGTAGGACGCGGCGGCGCGCAGGGTGGTCGCGGGCCAAAGCCGATCGGCGACGCCGAGCGAGATCGTGTGCGTGGATGAGAAATCCGGAGCGTACGTCGAGGTGCCCGCGTGGCGCCACGTCGACGAAAGCGAGTACGCGAGATCACCGGACACTCGCGTGCCCGTGCGCTCGAGTAGCACCGACATCCCCCTGGAGTCGGCCGATCCGATTGCGAAGGTCGAGAGCGCGAACGGTGCGGCAGAGATGGGCGCCACGAGCGCGAGATCGCTCTCGTGGCGTGTGTATGCGATCGCCGACAAATCCAACGTCGACGTGAGGCGTGTGTCGACCGTTGTCGCGATCTGGTCGGCCCTCGCCACCGGCATCGTCTCGCCGTTCCCGGAGCTTCCCGATGCCACGGGGAGCGTGATGCCCGCGAGCACGTCGAGCAACGACTCTTCGTTCCGCAGCGATTGGACGTATTGATGCTGCCGCGCGTATGCCACGCCGAACGAGAGGCGTTGGTTGGGCGCGAAGCGCGCCGATAGACGCGGCTCCGGTCCTTTGCCGCTTGGCGCGATGACCGGATCGCGCAGCCCGAGTGCAAACGACCAACGTTCGCCGAGTTTCCAACGCGCTTCGCCGATGGCAGCGATGATGAGTGGCGACCCGCTCAGCGCGAGCGATGGATCGCTGAAATCGGTCCCTGTACCTACGTCGTAGCCGACCTCCAGCTTGCTGGCGTCGACGCCGGCCGTGATCTGCGCGCCGCCCATCGTCCACTTCGCTTCCGCTGCGCTCCCAATCTGCGCGTAGGACGACCGCAACTGAGTCGTGGATGTCCACGTGAACGCCGCATCGAATCGAGTTCGCCAGGCTCGCACTTCCAACTTCGTGTCGCCATCCGAGCGCCATCGAATGGCATCGGTGCCCGTCACCCACGAGAGCGCGTTCGACGAGGATGGCACTCGCTGGCCCGCGTCGAAGCTCCCGGCCGGACCGCCGGGATGCTCCGACGCTGCATCAAAGGCGAGCCGGTCTCCACTGTGAAAGGCGAATACCTCGAGCTGCCCGTCGCGAACGGGAATCGTCGCGCGCGCAAAGACATCCTGGAAGCTCGCACCGTCTGCCGCGTCATCGTGCCTGTCGGAGAGCGGCTCCGCCATGCTGCGGCGCGCCGATATCAGCGCGGAGCCATCGAAGGCATCCAGTGGCATCGAGACGCTCGCGCGCAGCGCTCGCCCACCGTACGCCCCCTCGGTCGTGAGCGCAGACGGGTCCGTCGTCACGGTCTCGAGCTCGATGGTGCCCCCCGTCGCGTCGCCGAGCTCCGCGCCAGACACACCGGCGTGCAGCGTCGCGGATTGGATCACGTCGGGATTGATCGCTGAAAGCGTACCCGACGAGTGATACGGATTGAACAGCGGCACTCCGTCGAGGAGAACGGCATTCTCGGATGCGGCCGCTCCATTCACATGCAGCGCGGTCGGCGCCTCCTCGCGAGCAATCGCCGCTCCGCGCGCAGAGAGGCTCTGTAGCACGTCGGCATTCGCGAGCGCGGGGTCCTGATGCAGCGCGCCTCCCGTGAGTACGATGCTGCCCACATCACGCTCGGCGCTCCGCGTGGCCGCGGAATCACCGTCGGCTGCGTGAGTCGCCGCAACGACGCGCACATCGGCGAGTCGCTGCATCTGCTGGCGAAGCGCGACGTCGATGACGACCGGCGACGTGCCGGCGAGAAAGACTTCCAACTCACGGGTTTCGTATCCCGGCCGGCTTACACGCAGATGATACGCGCCGGGCGACAGTTGAGGAAATGCATAGCTGCCCGCGGAGTCGGTGTAGACGCGATCGAATGCGCTCGCGGAATCGGCGGCCACTGCCTCGACCATTGCAGTCGCCAGCGGAGTGCCGTCTTCGCTCGAGCGCACGACCCCGTGAAGCATCGGGCCCGACGCGATGCGCAGAAGCGTGAACACCAGCGCAATCATGGCGCACGCTCACGCGGACGGCAGCCACGATTCGGTGGCTCGCCCGTCTGTGTGCTGTGCGCAACTACGATCGTCGCCAACCCACAGCGCCCGCCCATTCGCTGTCTCCTCGTCCAATCATTCCGAGCTCGTGACCCACGCGTGCCGCGGCAGAGACAGCATCACCGCGCTTGCGTCACCTCCAGTCGACCGAAGTCGACCACGATCACCCGATCGTTAGCACCCCCGTGGAAGAGTCGAACTGCGTTGGATACGTCGTGAGATTCGAGGTGCTCTGCCCGCCAACCCAGGTGCCCGTGTCACTGAAACGTGCACCATGATTCGGACAGGTGAATCCGCTTCCGTTGGAGTTCACGGTGCCGCCCTGGTGCGGGCAGATCCGCGAGAGCGCTTCGAAATTGGTCGCATCGAGCCGCACCACCGCGAGCGGACTGCCACTCGCGGTCACGTACGCGACTCCGCCGGCACTCGCGAGGTCAGGGTAATCCGAGATATTGATGGTGAGGCTCACGCTCGATGGCGCCGTCGGCGCGCTGCCGAAACCGCATCCGGCGAGCACGATCGCGATGCCAGTCATCGATCCGCGAATCATGAACTCGCGACGCGTCACGCATGAAGGCAGAAGCGCTTGATTCCTGATGCTCGTCGACATCGAAATGAATCTCCGTTTAGGCCGCGATGGACACGACGGCGGCTCCCCAACCAGCAGCGTCCGCATCCTGCTTGAACATCCTGTCGAGATCGACGACCAGTTCGCCGCCTGCGCGCTGAATGGCGAGGCGGTCCATGCCGCGGGTTGCTCGTCCCTCGATGAACACGCCATCGGGACGATACTTCGAGTGATGCTTCGGGCACTGAAAGCGATGATCCGCGTCGTCCCATCGCAGTGCCGTGTTCTGATGAGGACACGACAGGTTGAACGCGTACACGGAACCCTCCCATCGAACCAGAATGACCTGGTTGTCCTTGTCGATTTGCACGCCGTCGGCGCTCGGAATGCCGTACTTCACGGTCTGGTCGCCTGACTTCCGACCCTCGATCGCTGCCAGCGGAAGCGCGAATGCCGAGGACGGAGCCACGCCGAGCGAGACAAGCGCCGCCGCTGCGGCGAGCAGCGATTGGCGAATGAAATCGCGGCGGTTCGGCGACAGCGCGCAGCTTTCGCACTCGCCTCCTTCATGCTCAACAGCATTCATGCGACTTCTCTGAAATCAGGTAGCGTTCTGAAGCACGACGCCGGCGATGAGCGTCGCCGTCCAGAGCGCGACGCTGCAGATCGTGGCGACCCGCAAGCGAGCCCATGTTGGTGAAGGAAGTGTGTGAGCCTGTGGTGCCGTCTTGCGCAGTGAGGTTTCGATGGCAGTCAACGCGCCGCCGTTGATCACCAGAAGGCCGACGAGCGCCAGCTTGATCCAGAACGCCGGCGATGTCGCGAAGGTCTTCACGTCGGCGGCGGCGAGCAGTACGCCGCTCAGAAACGAAAAGGCGAGCGCAATGAGCACTGGGCGGTGCACCGCGTGCAGCTCCGCCACCTGCGCCGCACGCTCGGCCACGCCGGCGCGCAGCGCACGAAAGGTGAATCGGTCTGCCGCGACGGCGTAGCCGCCGCCAAAGAGCAGCGCGACGAGATGTACGCCGGTCACGGACGTGGAGAGCAGTTTGGAGTTGCTGTACGCCGATTGCCAAGGCGCGAGCGCGTGCTCGACCTGTTGCAGCGACAGGATCATCTCGGCGCCTCGCTCGCTGTCAGTTCTTCCACAGCCACATCATCCCCGAACCGATCGCACTGAGGGCGATCGAGCTGATCGCTATCGTGCGGTGCGTGCGCGCCTGCGAAAGCGAGCGCCGCGCATTGCCGGCGGATGCCGCCGTCATCAGAAAGCCCACGTCCGACGCGAGCATCAGCGCCGAGTGGACATCCCGTCGCGCGCGCCCATTCGGATCCTTGCGCGAATTCCAGAAGTTCCACGCGCCGGTGACCGTGTTCGACACGAATACCACGCCCACGCCAGCAGCGACCATGCTGTGCGCCGTCTTCAACCCGTTCGAGCGATTGGTGCTCGTGAGCAGTTTTTCTCCGAGCACGTATTCGGTGACGAAGAGCGGAATCATGAGATACGCGCCGATCTGGTGAATCTTCAGTCGAGTATGGTAGGCGTCGCTGTACTCGATCGCGCGCGGACGGCGCGTCGTTTGTGCGGTGTCCGCCACGATCGAGTCGCTGCGGAACGTGAAGAATTCTTGGTGTTCGAGAATCGCGGAGTGAGGCCTCGAGCTGTCGACCGCTGCAGTAGTGTCGATTTCAGAAGTGACGGACGCGCGCGCATGCGCGACGGTGTCCACGATCGTGGTATCGATCGCGACATGGGGTCCCGTCGCGAGACTCGCGAATGTCGCGACGCTCGCCAACCATGCAATCATCCTCGGCTCCTTTGGGCATGCCTCGACAATGGAACGTTCAAGGCAGGTCGTTTGTGACGAGCGTGAAGGAAAGCTCGCGCTTCGATGCGCGTGAAAGTGTCGCGCAGGGCGCGCCGAGATACACGACTGCGTTCCACAATTGTGAAGGGAGCGGGAGCTAGCGCGGATCGCCGCCGTGTCGCTTGCGCCAGGTCATGACCATGAGGCCGACGAAGATCACGCCGGCGGGAGCCGCGAGAACGATCATCGCGGTCAGCATGGGGCCGACCATGTGCTCCATGGGCTGCATCCGGGAGCCTACGGCGCTGGAAAGCGCAGCGTAGTCATTCGCGCGGCGTCGGCCCAGAACTGATTCATCATGATGAACGCGAGCAGCAGCCCCGGAATGAGCGTCCAGAACAGCAGCGGCACTTCATACTTGAGATGCATGAAATAGCGAAGCGCCACTGCCGCCTCGAGGAACGCGAGCACCAGCAGGGACGCCAGCAACATTCCGCTCGAGACGTGCGCGCGCACCAGCACGGCTTCGATCGCCACAATCGCGATCATGCCGAGCCAGACGCCCACGTACACTTTCATCGTCGGCTCGGTACCAGTGTTCGTCGTCGTCATGGAAGGGCTCGCATGCTCAGTTGACATTCAGCAGGTACACGAGGGGAAATACGAACATCCAAACGAGATCCACGAAGTGCCAGTAGAGCCCCGTGGTCTCGACGTGGCCCGCGGTGAGGCGACCGGTCTGAAATCCGATCGCGATGACCGAGATCGCGATCACGCCGCTGATGACGTGCAGCAGATGCAGCCCGGTGATCGAGAAAAAGAGCGCGCCCACGAGTACTGAGCCGTGCATTGGATTCGCGGACAGGCTCCAGCCGTCGTGAAACATTCCCGACCATTCGCGCAGATGCAGCGTCGCGAACACGATTCCGAGCAGCACCGTGGCGCCCAGCCACTTGAGCGTTGCACCGCGCTTCCCCTCGCGCGCCGCGGCGACGCCGCCGAGCATGGTCAGGCTGCTTGTGAGCAGCACGACGGTCATGATCAGCGCGTTGATGACGTTCGGCGAGAAGTGAAAGGGCTTCGTCCAGTCGGGGCTTCCGTAGCGCAGGTAGCCATAGCCGAACAGGAGGGCCCCAAACGTCGCGGCATCGGCGACGATGAAGAGCCACATCGTGAGCTTCTTGCTCGAAATGAGAAACGGCGACGACCCGATCGCTGTGCCGTGCATGCCGTCCATGGACATCGCGGAATCGCTCACGTCTCCTCCAGGAGATTTCTCATATCCACAACGCAAGAATGACGAGGAGATACACCCAGAGCGCGGCCATGAAGTGCCAGTACACGGCTACTGCGCCGAGCACGTTCACGGACCTGGGGCCATCGTCCGCGTGCAGGCAGCGCAAGGCGTAGAGCAGCGCGCCGATCCCTCCGAGCACGTGCAGCGCATGCAGCGCCGTCAGCACGTAGAAGAAGGACCCGCTCGGGCTCGACGCGAGATACACGCCCTCGCTCGCGAGTCGCCGCCAGGCAAAGAACTGCCCCACCAGAAAGCCGACGCTGAGTACGAGCGTGATGCGATACCAGAATTGCCATTCGCGGGATTTCGCGGCCTGCACCGCCGGCGTGCGTCCGAGCCGATCGAATGGACCGCCGATCCGCTGTCGCGCCAGCTCGAGCGTGACGCTGCTCGCCACGAGCACCAGCGCATTCCAATACAGAATTGGCGGAAGCGCGATGTGGTGCCATTCCGGCGTGGTACCCTGACGGACGATCATCGCGCTGGTGTACGCGGCAAACGACATGATCACGGCGCCGATGCCGACCCAAACTCCTGTGCGCGCCGGGTTCGGAGGTGCCATCGTATCTCGCATGGTTACGCGACCGCCGACGAAGCCGCCGCCGATGGCGGATCCGTCTGCATGATGTAGTCACCTCGCGCGCTCGCCACGCCGTACTCGTTCGGCCCGTGCGAGATGACCGGGTGCACGCCGGCGAAGTTGTCGAACGGAGGAGGAGACGTCGTGCTCCACTCGAGCGATGTTGCGTCCCACGGGTTGTCCGGAGCCGCCGGTCCACGAAGCCTGCTCCAGAGCAGGTTGACCAGAAAGATCAGCTGCGCCGCTCCGAGGAAGAGCGCTGCGGCGGTGATGAACCGATGCAGCGCGAGCGAGCCGTGCATGTAATCGCTCGGGAAGGACGAGTAGCGTCGCACGTTCCCCTCGAGACCCAGCCAGTGCATCGGCATGAAGGTGGCATAGACGCCGAGGAAGGTCAGCGCGAAGTGCCACTTCCCGAGCGTCTCGTTCATCATCCGGCCGAACATCTTCGGGAACCAGAAATACGTTCCCGCGAAGATGCCGAACATCGCGGCCACGCCCATCACGAAGTGGAAGTGCCCGACCACGAAGTACGTGCCGTGCAGGTACGTATCGATCGACGGCTGCGAGAGGAAGAATCCGCTCAATCCTCCAGTCACGAACACGGAAACGAAGCCGAGACAGAAGAGGGCCGCGGTGTTGACCCGCAGCTTCGAGCCGTAGATGGTCCCGAGCCAAAGCAGCGTGATGATCGCCGCGGGGATCGTGATGATGAGCGTGGGCACGGAGAAGAGCGTCGCGGACATCGGGCTCATGCCGCTCAAGAACATGTGATGCCCCCACACCATGTAGCTCAAGCCGGCAATGGCGAGCTGGCACGCGATCAGCACGCGCGGGCCGAGATGCGGCTTGCGGCACACGGCGGGCAGAATCGTCGAGATGATGCCGAAGCCCGGCACGATCGCGATGTAGACCTCCGGATGCCCGAAGAACCAGAAGAGATGTTGCCATAGCAGGGCTGATCCTCCGGAGTGCGGCTGCAACGCGTCGCTGACCACGAGTCCGGCGGGGATGAAGAAACTCGTGCCTGCCACGCGATCGAGCAGAAGCAGCACGCACGCGGGCAGAAGCACCGAGAATGCGATGAGCCCGATGATCGAGGTGATGAACCACGCCCACGTCGAGTACGGCATGCGCGCCAGCGTCATCCCCTTCGCGCGAAGATCCAACGTCGTCGCGATGAAGTTGAGCGAGCCGAGGAGCTGCCCGATGCAGAAGATCGCGATCGACACCACCCAGAGCGATTGTCCCAGCCCTTCGCCGGGACCTGAGCTCTTGCCGACCGCGCTCAGCGGGGCGTAGGCCGTCCACCCCGAGAGCGGTGGTCCGTCGGGGACGAAGAATGCCGCGACGAGCACAGCGAAGGCGACGAACGTCACCCAGAACGACATCATGTTGAAACGCGGAAACGCCATGTCCTCGGCGCCCACCTGCAGCGGCAGAACGAAATTGCCGAACCCCGCGAACGGCGCCGTGGTGAGCACGAAGAACACCATGATGGTGCCGTGCATCGTCATCAGCTGCAGGTAGAACTCGGGTGTGATCACGCCGCCGGCGGCGAACGTGGGCGCGATCAATCCGATGAGCGGCACCGGCTTGTCCGGAAACGCCAGGTGATAGCGCATGATCCACGACAGGAACATGCCCGTGCACACCGCGAGGAGCCCAAGGCCGAGGTACTGCTTGCCGATCACCTTGTGGTCGAGGCTGAACACGTAATTCCGAATGAAGCTGTCAGGCGCCGCGTGTTGATGCGGTGCGGCTGGCGGGAGCTCAGTGATTGACGCCGACACGTTATCCATGGGCGGGAGTTTTCGTATTACGAGGCGCGAAGCATGGCACTACTGTCCCGCCTGCGCCGCCAACCACTTGTCGTAGTCCTGCCTCGACAACACTTCCAGATACGCTTTCATGTTGTAGTGGCCGAGCCCGCACAGTTGCGTGCACACGATCTCGGTCTTCGTCACGCCCGTGGCGGTGAAGTGCACGGGGATGACGAGCCCGGGAACGAAGTCCTGCTGCAGGCGCAGCTGCGGGATGTAGAGCGAGTGTCCGACGTCCTTGGAATGCATCGTCAGGAGCACAGGCTGATCGACGGGAACGACGAGGCTCGCGGATACGATGTCATCGCGCGCCGCGGTATCGTTCTGCGGGTCGAGGCCGAAGAAGTTGCTGTTCCCCTCGTCGATCTTGTCCGGATGCGGAACGCCGAACTTTCCGTCGGGCCCGGGATAGCGAAAGTAGAATGCGAACTGCCCCGCCTGCACATCGATGTGCAATGCGTTCGCTTCAGCAGGGGCAAGGAAGATCTTCGACCAGACCTTCGTGCCGACGAACACGAGCGACAGAATCTCGAGACCGACGATGACGCTGGCGGTTGCGACCAGCGGCATCGGTCCGCCGGGAAACACCCTGATCGCCGCCGTGCGGCTCGTCGACTGCCAGACGAACGTCGCCAGCGCGAGCTGCGCAGCCACGAAGAGGACGCCCGTGAAGATCATTGTCTCCACGAGCTGGCCGTCGATGTCCTTGCCCAACGTCGTGAAGTCGGGTGGAAGCCACCAGACGCGCGACAGGAAGATGCCGGCCGACACGAGCGCGATGACCGTGACGGCGGCGGCGAATAATTTCCCCACGATCTATTCGACTCCGGATGTTGGGATAGTCGAGCGCGATACGCGACGGCGCGCCGACTCTCGCGTTTCTAGTACTCGGTCGCCTTCAGCACGAAATCGAGCTTCGCGGTCTCCGTTCCGGTAATCGTGACTTCCTGGCTCTGCGTGCCGAAGCGCTCATGCCACGCCGTGACGGTGTACTTGCCCGGAGGGAGCCCGCTCAAGCTGTACTCTCCGTCGTCGCCGGTCACTTTCGAATGCGACGTGTTGAGCACGGCGAAATAGCCGTGCATCCACGGATGGACGTTGCACTTGACGGGAATGAACTCGGGCTTGTCGTACGTCGCCTCGATCGGCGGAGAGCCGGGCGGCTGCGACTTGTTCCACTCCGCGTTCACTTTCGCCAGCGGATGGATGTTGTGCGATGTCTGATCGTCGTTCTTGATCTCGAGCTTCTGCCCCGCTTCCATCGCAAGGACGTGCGGCAGATACTGACAGTTCTTCTGGTCGAAGGTGGCGGCGGTCGCGGGCGGAGCGCCCGCCGGGGCACCCGCGGAGATGTACACCACGACATTACCGAGCGAGTTTCCCGCACCCGTGACGACACTTTCGTTCATGACGGGAATCGTGTGTGCTTTCGCGCACGACGGCTCCTTCGCCATGTCGATCGGCTTCATCTTCGGCGGAGTGCCGGTGAACGTGACCTTCCCCGTGACGGTGCCGCCGGCAGTGTGATGAGCACTCGGCGCGAGCGCCAGAGTTGCGAGAGCACAGAGAGCGACACTTGTCGCAATTTTCATTCGCATCTGAATACCACCTTCGAAGAAAGAGAAAGCGAAACGATCAGCGGCTGCCTGACTCGGGACCAATCGGCTTGAGCTCAGCCGCGTGTGTCGCGAGCCACGTTTTCCAGAGCGTCGACTCGGGCGTGCGGATCGGCTGCAGCGTGCGCAGGTAGTGCACGAGGTCCCAGCCCTGATCGCCCTTGATGTTGTCGACGAACGAAGCCATGGGAGTACCGTCGAGCCCCGTCATGAAAATCCGGTACAGGTCCGCGTTCGTCGTGCCGCACTTGAATCGCGTTCCGGACGTGAAGTCGAACGGGTGGATCGGTTGATCCTTGCTGTCGGTGAGCGCCGCTGCGGATGGCCCGTCACCACGTCCTTCGGTGCCGTGGCACTTCCAGCACTCGAACTTCTGGAACATCTCGCGCCCTCGCAGGATGCTCTCCGTCGTCACCGGCGTTTCGGCGGGAATCACGACGGGCGTGCCCGGCTTCTCGGATTTCCACCGCGGTGAGAAGGTCTTGATGTACGAGAGCAGATCGGCTTGCATCTGGTCGGGGAGCGGGCGCCACTGCGGCATGTTCGAATTCACGATGCCGCGGCGGATCGTGTTGATGATGTCCTGGTCGGTTGGGAGCGTGCCGCTGGGTGTCGACCGACACTTGAAGGTTGCCTGCGTGAAGTCACGCGGCTTGGGATCGATCCACTGAGTATTCTCTCCCATCCCATCGCCGCGGTCGCCGTGGCAGCCGGCGCAGTAGCGCGTGTACTCCTCTTTTCCGACAGAGGGGCGACCGACGCGCTTGTTCGGCATCGTATCTGCCCCGCGCCCCTCCCTCGGCAATCCGTGCATCGTCTGCGCGTCACCGTTGGCAAATGCCACGACGGTGAGCACCGCCAGAGCGGCGATCGATGCGATTCGGCGAGCGACTCGACTCATGCCATGCCTCCTTGCGGGATCAGAAATCAAAGTCGAGCGCGAACAACAAACTGCTCGTCCATACGTTGATCGTCGGACCTTCGGTCGGGAGCTGACCGCCGGTCACCGTCTTTACCAGCGAATACTCTCCGTGCAGCGCCAGCCCTGCCCTGCTGAACATGAACGGATACCAGCGCGTCCCGAACGAATACGCGTCGATGTTGCCGAGCGTCTTTGGCATGTCGGAGAATGCCTGCTGGGACATTCGGATCGCCTCCACTCGCTGCGTGAACACGAGCTGCGGATTGAGATGGTAGTGCGTTTCCAGAAATCCGCCGTTCCACGAGGCGTCGCGTGCGCCATCCGGCAGCGGCTCGTTTGCACCCGTGCCAGCAGCGAGCCAGGCGTTGTCGTTGCCGTGCAGGTAGTACGGGAGGAACTCGAGCTTGTGGAGGAAGAAATCACCCACGAAGCCGGCTCGGTAGAACGTCTTGCGATTGGATCCGGTGCCCGCGATCGGGTCGCCGTCCGAGGTCTCGAAGGTCGTCGGTCGCTGCCCGATGTAGGCATACGCACCGATTCGCTCGACGCCCATTTTTCCACCGTCGAACGCCTGGCTGAAATTGAAGTTCGCGTCGTAGCTGCTGAAGTTGTTCGAGCTCGGGTCGCCATCGTTCGATGACAACACCGCCACGCTGTAGCGCGTGTAGCTGTTCAGCGAGTGTCCCGAGAGCTCGGCGCCGAGTTGATTGTCTCCGATTCCGAAATCGACCGAACTGCCTGGCGCGGAGAAGTGATAGGTCTGGTAGACGCCGCCATTGTCCGAGAGAAAGAGAAAGCGTTTCTCGGAGATCATGTTGTCGAGCTCGAACTTCCCGATCTTGAGGTTCAGCCAGGGATTGTCGGCCAGATTGTCGAAGCGGAGGCTGACCGCCTCGAAGTGGAAGCTGGCGAGATTGTCGGACGAGAGCAGCGCGACGAAGGAGACGTTTTTCCAGAGCGTGCCAGCGGTCCACAGGTCCATTCCCGAGAGATCGAAGCCGTGCGAGGTCAGCGTTCGCTCCGCCTGGCCGCTCGAAGCATCTCCGGGGGTGGCGTCGACGAGCTGCTTGGTGGCGCGCTCGACGTGGAATTGCGGCGTGACGCGGACGGTGATCGGGATGTACCCGTTGCTCTGCGCGATCGGAGAGTCTTTTTCGTTTTTGAGTTGATAGCCGTTGTCGCGGAAGGCCTGCCCGAACGAGTTGAGCTCTGGCCAGGCCGTGTGGCAGGCGGAGCATCGGAGCCCGTATTTGCGCGCGAAGGCGGGAATCTTCTTGACCTTCGCCGCGGCATAGTTCGCGCCCGCGGCGGGCTCGCCGTTCTGGATGGACGCGATATAGGCGCGGTAGGCGTCGCTCGCATCGCGAGCCGCGGGCGGGCGACTCGCCGAGGTGGTGGTGTCGCTGGCGTGGGTGACCATTGCGGCTGCCGGCGTGGCGGCGATCGCGCTGGCCACGAGCGCGCAGGCCATGAGCCTCGGTGTAGCGAGCATGTGCTTCGTCGACCTCATTGTGCCTCCAGTGGACGCGGCGCGCGTGACGATAAGCTGGAACGTCACCGGTGCTCTCCTTCTGCGGGGAGCATATAGGCGGCGGGAACACGGGCGCTCAAGGCAAATGCGCACAATGATTTGTTTATTTATTACTAAATAGCATTTTATTAATAAATAAATTGCAAGAATCGCCTGCCACGTCGGCCAGGTCGAACCTCGACTCTGGGGCAGCGCTCTCGGAGGGGGGGCGTGGCGGTGCGGGCGCACCGCCGCGCGACGATCAGATTATGATCGTGATGTTACTAAATACGGTGCGAGCAACGCCACGCCGCCACGCGTCGCGCCGGAGCATCTCGCGACGTCCGGCACTCGCACGCGCACACGTCGACCGCCGGTGGCCCGACGGGCACAGCCGTCGCTACGACGTGACGTCGAATGTCTGCGTGAGACTCTTCCCGCTCGCGCTCAGCCGCACGGTGAACGAGCCCACATGCACGCGCGGCTGCTGCGCTTCCGCCGAGGCCTCGGGGTCGTCGCTCCCCGGCTCGATCGTCGGCCACACGACGCGATGCATCCCCGCGGTGACCGGGAGCGGACCCTGCGGCGCCACTTCCCAGATCGGCGAGATCCGCTTGATGCCATCCGCGCGCGCGCCCGCCGGAGCCGGCTTCGGCTTCGCGGGGATCGTCGCGATCACCTTGCCCTGCCCGTCCACGATCTCGAGCGTCACAGGAGCCGCGACGTCGGACTTCAACCAATAGTAGATGACGACGCCCTCGACGGGATTGTCCGCGTACGGCTCGTCCTTCTGCAGCGGTGTTCCGTTGTCATCGCCCTGCGCGGTCGCGGCAACGGTCGCAGGCTTGAACAGATGGATGTCGGCATCGCCCACCACGCTCTCGCGCTGCCGGAGCGGCGTGATGTCATCGATCACCCAGATCCCGCGGCCGTGCGTGCCGACGATGACGTCGTTGCCGTAGATCTCGAAGTCCCTCACGGACGTGACGGGAAGGTTGAGCTGCAACGGGAGCCACTCGTCGCCGTCGTTCACCGAGATGTACGCGCCACGCTCCGTGCCGGCGAAGAGCGTCCCCTTCACCTTCGGATCCTCCTTCACCGTGTGCACGTACTCGCCCCTGGGAATCCCGCGCGTGATCGGCTGCCAGGTCTTTCCCTGATCGCGCGTGCGGTAGAGGTACGGATCGAAGTCCTGCAGCTGATGCCGATCGACGCTCGCGTACGCGGCGTTCTCATCGAAGTGCGAGGCCTCCACCATCGTCACGCGACTCCACGGCGTCAGCGCCGCCGGCGTCACGTTCTGCCAGGTACGCCCATCGTCGAGCGTGCGCCAGATCAGCCCATCATCGGTGCCGACCCACAGCATCGGCGCCTTCAGCGGCGACGGCGCAATCGTGTAGATGACGCCGCGCTTGCCATTGCGATCGACGTGCGCCGCCGCCACCGCGTCGAGCGTCGGCGGCACGTGGTCCTCCGCGCGCGTGAGATCGGCGCTGATCTTCGTCCACGTCTTTGCGCCGTCGCCGCTCTTGTACAAAAATTGGCTCGCGTAGTAGAGCGCGCGCGGATCCGCCTTCGAGAACACGAGCGGCTGCGTCCAGTCCGCGCGATCGGGAGCGCTCCCGTTGTTCTTCGGTCCCGTCGTTCCGGTGAGCTGCTTGTTCGTTTCGAGATTCCAGCGCTCCCCCGTTCCGCCGAACACGATCCCAGGATGCAGCGAGTCCCCTGCGGTGTAGCCGCTCTCGCCACCAGGCCCGATCGGCTCCCAGTCGTGCGTCGACACCTCGGCGAACTTTCCTCTCGAGCGCACCGCGACCGCCCCCGAGTCCTGTTGCGCGCCCGTCACCCAGTACGGCGTTCGATAGTCCACCGAGATGTGATACATCTGCGCCGTCGGCTGGTTGAGCCACGAGCTCCACGTCACGCTCTTCGGATCCTCTGCCCTCGCATTGCGCGTGACGATCGCACCCTGATCGCTCGCCACGATCATCGTGTTCGTGTCGTCGGGGGATATCCACGGCTGATGATAATCGTCGCCACCCGGCGAGCCGCGCAGCGTCACCCAGTGCTTGCCGCCATCCATCGTGCGCGACACCGACACATTGCACACGTACACGGTCTCCGCATCCTTCGGATCAACGGCGAGCTTGCAGAAATACCATCCGCGGCCCCAGAGCGCCTGGTCGCTCGACAGTCTCGTCCACGACGCGCCGCCGTCATCAGACCGAAAGAATCCCCCCTGCCTCGGCACCGGCTTGTCCGCCATTCCACCGGCCACCGGCACCGTGAGCGCGCCGCTCGGCGCATTCTCCGGAATCAGACAATCCACTACCGCGTAGATGCGACGCGAATCGCTCGGCGCAATCGCGATCCCCGTTCGGCCGATCCCATCCTTCGGCAATCCATTCGAGAGCAGCGCCCACGTCGTGCCGCCATCGGTCGACTTGTAGATCCCGCCGCCGGGTCCGTTCGATGGGGAATACGTGAACCATGGCGGACGCCGCGTGTTCCAGAGTCCCGCGAACACGATCTGCGGATTCGACGGATCGATCACGACCTCCACCGCGCCCACATCGGGACCCTTGAACAACACCTTCTCCCAACTCTTTCCGCCATCGCGCGAACGGAAAACGCCGCGCTCCGCGTTCGGCGCGTACAGATGTCCGATCGCGGCGACGAACACGATGTCGGGGTTGTGTGGATCGATCGCGATCTTGCCGATGTGCTGCGTGTCGGAGAGCCCGAGATGCATCCAGCTCTTTCCCGCGTCCGTCGACTTGTAGACGCCGTTGCCGAAGCCCGCCGAATCGCGGAGCGTGGATTCACCGCTCCCGACGTACACGACATCCGGCGCCGACGGCGCGACCGCGATCGCGCCGATCGAGGCCACGGGCTGCGAGTCGAACACGGGTTCCCAGACGCGCCCCGCGTCGATCGACTTCCAGACGCCGCCATTCACGGCGCCGAAGTAAAACTCGTTCACGCGCCCCGGCACTCCGGTCGCTGCGGCCACGCGCCCACCGCGAAAGGGGCCGAGCATGCGCCACTGAAAGCCGGAGAGGAGACTCGCCGCGGGCACAGCGGCGCGCCGCGACGCGCTGGTCATCATCTCCGCGAACTGTCGCTTCGCAGGCCCGGCGAGGTGGCCGAAGGGAGATCCAAGCACGGAGAACATCCAGCCGAGCTGCCCGCTGCGCAGCAGAAAGTCGCGGCGCGAGAGTCCCTCAGGCGTCTCCATGTCGGTTTCCTTGTCGTCAGTCACGGCCATGCTCCGGGAGCGCGAGCCAGTAATGTATGCACTGGTCCCGCGCCCCGGAGGTAGCCGCTATTTGTCCTTGCTCTCGACGTTCCCCATGACGTGCACCTTGAGTCCTTCCACCACGTCATCCGACGGATTCAGGATCAGCCGCGCACCATCCGGCACATCCGCAAGCACCTCCACGTCGGCGCCGTAGTCTCGGCCGAGCGTGACCTTGATGAAGTGCACGACATCATCGGGGCCGACCATCGCTACCTGCGTGCCCTCGGGACGAAATACGAGCGCGCCGGCTGGGACGCGCACCGGCGGCGAGCCGCCGGCGAGATGGAAGTGCACATCGCCGAACATGCCGGGAAGGAGTGCGCCATCCTTGTTGGTCGCGTCGACCTCCACGGTGAGCGTGCGCGCCGCGGCATCGAGCGAGCTCGAGGTGCGCGCTACGACTCCCTTTACCGTGCGCCCGCCATCCGGCAGCACGATGTCCGCCTCCTGCCCGACCTTGATCGCGGACACCTGCCCCTGCGGCACGCTCACCATGATGCGCACGGTGTCCGCCTGCGCGATCGTGAAGAGTCCCCGCGTGCCCGGCGTCGTTGCGGGCGCCACGAGCATGCCGACGTCGACGTTGCGCGCCGTGACGACTCCCGCGAACGGCGCCGTGACGTTCGCGTAGCCCTTGAGCGATGCGAAGCGGCCGACGTTCGCGCGCGCGGCGTTGACGTTCGCCACCGCGTCGTCGTACGCGCTCTGATGCTCGTCGAGCTCCTGTGCCGACACCGCGCTGTCCTGCTCGAGGCGCTGCCAGCGATCGAGATTCCGCTTGGCGAGCGTCTCCGTGGTCTTCGCGCGCATGAGATCCGCCTGCGCCTGATCGTACTGCCGATCGACATCCGGCGTCTCGACGACGGCGAGGAGCTGATTCGCCTTCACCTTCGCGCCGATGTCGGATGACCATTTTTGCACGTAGCCACTCGCGCGTGCGTAGACGTTCGTCTCGTGCAGCGCCTGCACGGTTCCGGTGAGCGCCATGTCGCCCGCGGCCGTAGCGCGATGCGCCAGCGCCACCGTCACGCGCACTCCCGCGACGCTGTCCTCGCGCGCGCTCAGGTCGAGTGCGTGTGCGCGCCGCACGCGCGGCACCGCCCCGAGCACCACCAATCCCACAATCACGACTGCCGCAATCGCGGCACGACGGGTGCCCGCGCTCATGCTTCAGCTCCTGCCATTGTCCCGCCCTCCAAAGAGTGCTGCTCAACCGTTGCGGGCACGCGCCCGCGAATGATCGCATAAACCACCGGCACGAAGAACAGCGTGGCGAACGTCGCCACCATCAGCCCTCCGATCACCGCCCTGCCCAGCGGCGCGTTCTGCTCGCCGCCCTCACCCAATCCAAGCGCCATCGGCAGCATCCCGATCACCATCGCCAACGCGGTCATGATCACCGGGCGCAGTCGCGTCGTCCCCGCATCGTACGCGGCCTGGAGCGCCGTGCGCCCCTGGGCGAGCCGCTCGTTCGCGAACGTCACGATCAGCACGCTGTTCGCCGTCGCCACACCCATCGCCATGATCGCGCCCATCAGCGATGGCACGCTCAGCGTGGTCTGGCTCAGATACAGCATCCACGCGATGCCGGCCAATGCGGGCGGCAGCGCCATGATGATGATCAACGGATCGGTCCACGACTGAAAGTTGATGACCATGAGCAGGTAGACCAGCAGAATCGCGAACGCGAGTCCTCCGCCCAGGCCGATGAACGACGATCGCATGCTCTGCACCTGCCCGCGCACGACGATCGAGCTTCCCTTCACCAGCTTGGGTTTCGCAGTCGCCACGATCTGGTCGATGTCGTGGGCAACGCCGCCGAGGTCGCGCCCCTGCACGTTCGCGTAGACGTCGAACACCGGCTGCACGTTGTAGTGATTCACCACCGCCATCTGCGACCGCCGCTGCATCGTGGCGACGTTCGAGAGCAGCTCCGGCCCCGCGTCCGACGAGATCGGCGTGCTCCGCAGCTCATCCATAGTAGCGAGCTGCGCCTGCGGCGTTTGCACCGCCAGCGGATAGTTCACGCCGTTCGCCGGGTTGATCCAGAAGTTCGGGCTCACCACGCCACTCGAGCTCACGCTCACGAGCAGATCGTTCGCGATGTCGCGCTGCGTCAGCCCCATCGCCTGCGCGCGCAGCCGGTCCACGTTGAAAAGCAGATCGGGCGCATCCATCACCTGATGCACGTGCACATCCACCGCCCCGCGCACCCGCGTCACCTGCGACGCGATCGCGCGAGCCGCCGCGAAGTTCGCCGTCTTGTTCTGCCCCACCACCTGAATGTCGATCGGTGCCGGCAGTCCGAAGTTCAGGATCTGCCCGACGATGTCCGCATTCTGGAAGAAGAAGGTGACCGCCGGATACTCGATGCGCAGCTCCTTCCGCAGCTTCGCCACGACATCCCCCGTCGCCATCTTCCGCTCCGGCGACAGCGTCATCAACAGCTCGGCGTCCGCCGTCCCGATGGTCGGGTTGTCGCTGAAGGCGAGGTTCGTGCCGCCCGTCGCGATCCCGATGTTGTCGAGAATCGTCTCGACCTCGTTCGGGGGCAACACGCTGCGCGTCGTCTTCTCTACCGACGCCACGATCTGCTCCGTTTGCTCGAGCCGCGTTCCCGCCGGCGCGCGCAGGTGCAACCGGATCTGTCCCGCATCGACGACCGGGAAGAAGTCCTGCCCGATCATCGGGAGGAGTAACGCGGAGAACACCACCAGCGAGGCGAAACTGATCACGATGGCGCGCCGGTGCGCGAGCGCGCTCTCCAGCATCTGTGCGTAGCGAGCCTTGAAGGCTTCGAAGCGGCGCTCGAAGCCAGTGGTGATGCCCTCCAGCCACTTCGGCTGCGCCTTGCCGTGCTCGCTCTCCATCGCGAAGCGCACGAGCGTCGGCACGAGCGTCCGCGAGATGATGTACGACGCCATCATCGCGAAGATCACGGCCATGGCGAGCGGCGCGAACAGCGATCCCGCAGCGCCCGTGAGAAAGAACACCGGCACGAACACCACGCAGATCGAGAGCGTGGACACGAACGTCGGCACCGCGATCTGCTGCGCACCGTCGAGAATCGCCTCGAGCAGCGGCTTCCCGAGCTGCGCGTTGCGATGGATGTTCTCGATCGCCACCGTCGCATCGTCCACCAGAATGCCGACCGCGAGCGCGAGCCCGCCCAGCGTCATCACGTTGACCGTCTGGCCGAGCGCGCCGAGAGTGATGATCGAGCAGAGGATGGCGAGCGGAATCGAGAGCGCGACGATGAGCGTGGTGCGCCAGCTGCCGAGGAAGAGCAGAATCATGAGTGCGGTGAGCACCGCGGCGATCACGGCCTCGCGCACGACGCCGTTGAGCGACGCGCGCACGAAGAGCGACTGATCCGAAAGCAGATTGACGTGCAGCTCCGACGGCAGCGTCGACATGATCTGCGGCAGTCGCTCGCGCACGCGCCGCACGACGTCGAGCGTCGATGCGCCGCCGCCCTTGAGCACGGTGATGAGCGCGCCGCGCTGCCCGTTCTCGCGCACGATGTTCGTCTGCACCGCAAAGCCGTCGTGCACCTGCGCGACATCGCGCACGTACACGGGCGCGCCGTTCACTTCCTTCACCGGGATGTCGTTCAGCGCCTCGAGTGCGTCCGGACTCGAGTTGAGGTGCACGGTGTATTCCTGCGCCCCGAGCTTCGCCGTGCCCCCCGGGAGCACGAGATTCTGCGCGTTGATCGCCGTGCTCACATCCTGCGGCGAGAGCCCCTTTGCGAACAGCGCCTGCGGATTGATGTCGACCATGATCTGGCGCACCTTCCCGCCGAACGGGAGTGGCACCTGCGCGCCCTGCACCGTCGCCATCTGCGTGCGAATGAAGTTGAGCCCGTAGTCGTACATCTGCTGCTCGGACATCGAGTGGCTCGACAGGCTCGCCTGCAGGATCGGCACGTTCGACGCATTGAACCGGATGATCAGCGGCGGCGTCGAGCCGGGCGGCATCGCGCGCACCACCGCCTGCGAGATCGCCGTGATCTGCGAGACGGCGGCGTCGATCGACGCACCCGGCTGGAAGAACACCTTGATCACCGCCACGCCGTTCACCGTTTGCGACTCGATGTGCTCGATGTCGCTGACGGTCGTCGTCATCGCGCGCTCGTCGACAGTGACGATGCGCCGCTCCATGTCCTCGGGCGCCAATCCCGCGTACGACCAGATGATCGTCACGACCGGGATCTTGATCTCCGGGAAGATGTCCGTGGGCATTCTGAGCAGCGACAGCACGCCGAACACCAGCACCAGCAGCGCGCCGACGATGAACGTGTAGGGGCGCTCGAGCCCAAGCTTGACGATCCACATTTACAGCGTTCTCCCGGCCAATGCCTCGAGCGCCGCACGCGCCACCGCGTAATCGAACCGCGTGGTCACCGCGTCCTGCTCCGCGTTCACGAGCGCGAGCTCCGAGGTGAGCCGCTCGAGCTGCGTTGTCGCACCCTCGCGATACCTCGCGTCCTGCACGCGCAAATCCTCGCGCGCGAGCGCGACGGCCTGCTCCGACAGCGTCATGCGGCGCCGCTCCACGGCGAGATTCGTCAGCAAACGAATCGCGTTCGCGCGCACGGCGCGATGCGTGTCCAGCCTCGAGATGCGCGCGGTCTCGTCATCCGCCTTCGCACGCGTCACCTCATCCTCGCGCACGAATCCGTCGAACAGCGGATAGCTCAATCCGATTCGAGCGACCCAGGTTCCACCGTCGTTCAGCACCTCGGGCGTCTGGTGCAGGTACGAATACCCGCCCGCCGCACTGATGTAGGGCTGATAGTGCGACTTCGCGGACGACACCCCCGCGCTCGTCGCCGTCGCCGTGGCCTCCGCCGCCTTCACATCCGGCGACGTGCGCTCGATCTGCGCGAGCACCGAATCCTCGGGCACCGACAGCGGCCGCACGATGGTCGAGTCATCTTCGCGTGCGCCCACGCGTCCGCCGAGCCCCGTCAGTCTCCCCAGCGCCACCGACGCCGCGACGTGCGCGGACCGCGCCTCGAGCAGCGCCTGCTCCGAGCTCGTCACCTCGAGTGTCGCGCGCAGATCATCGGACCGCGTCGTCGTCCCAGCCGCCAACCGCGATGCCGCATCCCGCTCGGCGCTCTTCGCGCGCACGAGCCTCGCTTCCGCCACCCGCTCCAGCGCCTCCGCGCGGAGCACGCCCAGAAAGGTCGTGTCGACCGTGAAGCGAAGGTCGTAGCCCGTCGCCACGAGATTCGCCTCGGCCGCCTCACGCTCCGCGCGCGCCTGCTTCCGCTCGGCGCCCAACCGCCCGCCGGTGTAGACGTTGATCGAGGCGATGAGCCCGGCGTTGTAGGCGCTGCCCGCGTAGGTCGGAGCGATGGGCGCGGCGCCAATCGCATCGCCGGCGCGCGCGGCCCCGGATTCGAGCGAGAGTCCCGGGAGATAGGAGCCGAGCGCGACGCGTTCGCCGGAATGGGCGGTGCGCACGGCGCCGACGCCGCGAGCGACGTCGGGACTCGCGTGGCGGGCGCGCTCGAGCGCCTCGTCGAGAGTGAGAACGGTGTCGAGGCGGAGCGCGGCGGCGTCGGCGCGATCGAGGCTATCGGCGGCGCCCGCCCGGGCAGACATGCTCTGGGCAGTGAGCGCGAACGGCGCGAGCGCGAGCGCGGCCACGGTTGCGGCGAGCGCAACCCTGCCGCGGGCAGTGCCTGCTCGGGGCTCGTGTGCGGTGGCTCCTCGCGTTTCCGCCGAGCTCTCGTAAAAATGATGTAGAAAAGTCACGAATCCGGCGGTATGGTGCAGACTGGTAAGACAAGGCGGCGAAGCAGACCAACAAGCCTATGGTATGCTGCCGATTATTCAAGTACTATTATAACTATGCAAGTACTTGTTGCCGAGTAGTACGGGACTGAAGATTCTCTTATGTCCAATCGACTAAACGATTTGACGGTGCCCTCCGTTGAGGACCGCGCGCTCGTCTTCAAGGCCATAGGCGACCCGACGCGCGTCCGTATCATCGAACTATTGCAAGCGCAGTCGGCGGAGATCACGGGAACGGAGATCGCCGGCCACGTGGGCGTAAGTCTCGCGCTGCTCTGCCATCACTCCAGCGTTCTGGTCGAGGCGGGGCTCGTCAACAAGCGCAAGGAGGGGCAAACCTCCTATTGGACGCTCAACCGCGACGCCCTGGCCGCCGCTCTTGGCTCGCTCGCGGAGCGGGAGCTGGCGGGCGAATAGTCGCGTATCGCACCTAATGAGTTGGGTGCGCCCCTAACGAAGCACGCCTTATGCACTGTCTCGGACCGCACGATCTTCCCCCTCCGAGGCATCAATGCATCGTTACAACGTTTTAACTATGGCAGCGATCGCGGCCCTTCTCGCGACCGCCGCATGCAGTCCTTTCCAGAAGTCCTCCAACGAGATCAAGCTCCAGGACATTCCCGTTGGCGAGCGCTGGAACGCGAACCTGTCGACCCCCGCCGGTCTCACCGGTGTGGTGCAGATTCACGGTACCGGGTACCTCGCGCGCGACGCGTCGGGGTCGAGCAAGGCCGTGATTCACATCTCGAACGCGACATCCGGCGGCGTACATCCGTGGTCTGTGCGCGTAGGCCGCTGCGGCACCGACAGTCCGGTGTTCGGCGATCTGTCCGCTTACCCAGATCTCAGAGTAGACGATGACGGAGCCGCGCAGGGTGGTGCACTGCACTCCGTTCCGTTTCCCACGAGCGGCAACTATTCGATCGAAGTGCGCGCCTCACCCACGAACATGGGCACCGTCATCGCGTGCGGAAATCTCGCTCCGCCGGCGCTGTGATCTGCCTTTGACCATCGCTCTCTTGCGCCGTTCGACGCTGCACCTCACATTGCGCGCATGACCACGCACGCCACGAGCTACCTCGCGTACTTTACCAGCTTCTGGGGATATCCCCCCGGGAGCCGGTAGCTCGTGCCCAGCGGTCGTTAGCGACCAAAGCGGTGCGTTACCCACGGCTCCCGGAGAAATCCGGGGGCCTTTTTGTATTGGAGCCCCAGAGATGATCATCGTCACCAAGTCCAACGTCACCGAAGCCGAGCTCGCGAACATTCGACAGCGCGTCGAATCGCTCGGTCTCAAAACACACATCACGCGCGGCTCGCATCGCGTCGTCATCGGCTGCGTGGGCGAGGACAACGCGATGGCGGAAGTGCCACTCCTCGCACTCGCCGGCGTCGAGAGCGTCACGCCGATTCTGCGCCCGTACAAGCTCGCGTCGCGCGAGTTCGGACATCCCGATGAGCCGACGATCGTGCGGATCGCCCCGGGCGTCGCCTTTGGCGGCCGCGCGATCCAGGTGATCGCGGGACCGTGCTCAGTGGAGGGGGGCGAGATGCTGCTCGACACCGCGATCGCCGTGAAGGAGGCGGGCGCGACGCTGCTGCGCGGCGGAGCGTACAAGCCGCGCACGTCGCCCTACGCGTTTCAGGGGATGGGCGAGGCCGCGCTCGAGCTGCTCGTCGCCACGCGCGCGGAGACCGGGCTTCCGATCGTCACCGAGGTCATGGACACGCGCCAGGTCGACACTGTCTGTCGCTACGCGGACATGCTCCAGATCGGCGCGCGCAACATGCAGAACTTCGCACTGCTCGCCGAAGTCGGACGCACGAAGAAGCCCGTGCTCCTCAAGCGCGGACTCTCCGCCACGCTCAAAGAGCTGTTGATGGCGGCCGAGTACGTGATGGCGAGCGGGAATCAGGATGTGGTACTGTGCGAGCGTGGGATCCGCACCTTCGAGACCGCCACGCGCAACACGCTCGACGTCTCCGCCATTCCGGTGCTGAAGGAAGAGACGCATCTGCCCGTCATCGTCGATCCGAGCCACGCGGGCGGGCGCGCCTCGCTCGTCGCGCCGCTGGCGTTCGCGTCCATTGCCGCCGGCGCGGACGGACTCATCATCGAGGTGCATCCGCATCCCGAGGACGCGCGCTCGGACGGCGACCAATCGCTCGACTTCGCCGCTTTCGCCGACGTGATGAATCGCCTCGCACCGTTTGCGGAGGCCGGCGGACGCACGATGGGCGCACCGTCGCACGAGCGCGCGTGACCGCTCCCGCACGCATCGCATTCCAGGGAGAGCTCGGCGCGTTCAGCGAGGAGGCGATACGAAACATCGACTCGCGGGCGACGCCGCTTCCCTGTCGCGAGTTCATCGATGTCGCGCAGGCCGTCGAGCGCGGCGACGCGGACGCCGGGATGCTTCCGATCGAGAACACGCTCGCCGGATCCGTCGTCGGCAGCTACGACGCTCTCACCGCCTGCGAATCGCTGCAGGTGATCGCCGAGACGGTGGTGGAGATCCACCATTGCGTGCTGGGGCCACGAGGCGCGGCGCTCGAGGAGCTTGCAACAGTGGAGAGCCACCCCGTCGCGCTCGCGCAGTGCACGCGGTGGTTGCGCGCGCATCCGTCGATCGCTGCGCGCGCCGCCTACGATACTGCGGGCGCGGCACGCGACGTCGCCGCGCGTGGCGATGCGCGCGCGGCGGCGATTGCCGGGCGCGGCGCGGCCGAGCGCTACGAGCTCGACATTCTCGCGTCGAACATCGAGGACCGCAGTGATAATCAGACGCGTTTTCTAATGGTCGCCCGCGCGCCGCGCCCGCTCGCGCTCGCTACTCCATCCCGCACCGCACTGCTCGTCACCACACCGAACCTCCCTGGCGCACTGCTCCGCGTGCTCGAGCCGCTGGCGGCGCACGGGATCAACATGAGCAAGCTCGAGTCTCGCCCCGCCGACGAGCCCTGGCACTATCGCTTCTTCCTCGAGCTCGAACACTCCGCCGGCGATCCGTCGCTGGACGCTGCGCTCGGGCAGCTTCGCGGGGAGACAGAATCCCTCCGCATCCTCGGCACGTATCCCCGGTGGCTCGCTGGACGGGCGGGGCTGGGCGCACCAGATTAGCGACACCCCACAACCGAACCCGAGGTAGCAAATGTCGCTTTCCGCTTCGCGCTCATTTCTGCCGCTTCTCGTACTCGTCGCAGCCTGCGCCACAAAGGATGCGTCGAAGTCAGCGAGTGCGTCCGATACCGCGCAGACCACCGCCGTCGTCATGCCGCACGCGATGACGATCGTCGCGACTGACTACAAGTTCGACGCACCCGACTCCGTGCCCGCCGGCATGACGACGGTTCATCTCGTCGACAACGGATCGGAGATGCATCACGTCGCGTTCGTCAGGCTGAACGATGGGAAGACGATGGCGGACGTCGCGACGGCGATGAAGAACCAGGGGCCGATGCCCATGTGGGCGGTCGATCACGGAGGAGTGAACCCATCGCATCCCGGCGGAGGCATGTCCTCGGCCACGCAGATGCTCGAGCCGGGGAACTACGCGCTGATCTGCTTCATCCCTTCCGCCGATGGGGTGCCACACTTCGCGAAGGGGATGGTGCGGCCGCTCACCGTCACGGCATCGACCGATGCGTCCGCGCCGGCTCCGACCGCGGACATCGTGATGACGCTCAACGACTACACGTTCACCACGTCAAAGCCGATCACTGCGGGAAAACACACGATACAGATCAAGAACGCCGGGTCGCAGTCGCACGAGCTGGTGCTCGCGCGGATGGTTCCAGGAAAAAAAGCCGCTGACTTTCCGGCGTGGGTCGACAAGATGGTCGGACCACCGCCCGCTGAGCTGATCGGCGGTGTTCCTGCCATGGCGAAGGGCACCGACGCGTACATCACCGCCGATTTCACACCGGGCGACTACGGATTCATCTGCTTCATTCCCGACGCGAAGGACGGCAAGCCGCACTTCGTGCATGGCATGGTGCAGGACGTGCACGTCCAGTAGTAGTCGTCGTCCTCAGCGCGTGGCGAGTATCGACTGCGCGCGGCCGAAGTCGCCGCGCGCAGCAGCCACTTCCGGGCTGGTGACCGCGGCAAGCCGGAAGTAACCCTCGTCGCCCCACTTCGTTTCGGCGACCGTGCGCACGAGCACCCGCTGCAGCAGCGCATCCGTCTCCGTATCGGACGGAATCGTGATCCCGTCCTTCGCGGCAAAAGCGCGGAAGTCGGCGAGCGCCGCTGAGGGGAGCGACGGAGATGACGCGAGCACATCGAGCGACGTGAGCGCAGCGGCATTCGCGGTCACCCACGCACCCGTCCACTTGAGCAGCAGGTCATCCTCGTACGCGCGCGCGAGCCACCCCGGTGTCTCGGGCACGTCGGCGAGACGAATGTCCGGATAGATGCCACCGCCGCCGTACACCGTGCGACCGCCATCCGTCTTGCACGACGGGCGGTTCGCCGTGTCGCGATCCGCGCCCGCGAGACGGTAATAGTCGTGCAGCGACACGCCGTGATACTGGCGCTGCACGATGCGCCCGCACGGCGTGCGCACGTGACCGACGACGAGCTCGATCATGGAGCCATCGGCCATTGGAAAGCCGCGCATCAGCAGCGATTTCCCGAAGGTGGTGTGGCCGACGATGAGCGCGCGATCGTGGTCCTGCAGCGCGCCGGCCACGAGCTCCGACGCGCTCGCGGTCCCGGAATTCACGAGCAGCACGATCGGATAGTGCCGTTCGCTCTTCCAGAACGAGCGAGACACGCGGCCCGTATCGGTCTCCGCCGCCTTGCGCCCCTCCGATGTGTACACGATGGTCCCCTTCGGCAGAAACTCACCGGCTACATGCGCCGCCTCGGCGACGCTTCCGCCGCCGTTGTCGCGCAGGTCGAGGATGAGCTTGTTCATTCCCTTCCCTTCGAGCTTGCCGAGTGCGTCGTGGAGGTCATCCGCGACTTTCTCGTTCATGAAGCTCGTGATGCGCACATAGCCGATGCCTCCGACTGGATCGAGCATGAAGACGGACGGCACGGCGGTCACCTCGCCGATCTTCTCGCGCTTCACGATGCGATCGACGCGCGCAATGGTGCCGTCCGCACGCAGTCGCTCGAACGACAACGTGGTGGTCGAGCCCTTCGCGCCGGAGAGCATCACCACCAACTCCTCCGCGCTCTCCGCCGTGACCGGCTTTCCGTCGACGGCCACGAGCTCATCGCCCCGAAGAATGTCCTGGTGCGCCGCAGCGGTGCCGGGTGCGACGGACGCGACGATCGGCGCGCCGCTGCGATATTCGAACTCGACGGGGATCGGAAAGAGCTTCCCGTCCTTGAGTGCCTCCTCGCGTGCGGGCGAGAGGCGGACGACCGGAATCACGAACGAATGTGGATCGGCTGCGTGCACCATCCCCTGAATCGCGGCCATGAGCAGCTCGTGGCTGTCCACCGAATCGGGATGATTCACGCGGATCTGGTTGAGCACCTGCGAGAACATCTGCAGATCCTCGTACGTCGTGCGTTTGCGAATGACGGCGGTGTCCGGAGGCGTCGTCTTCTGCGCGTGCAGCGGCGGCGTGAGGAGCGTGGCGAGAAGTACGGCGGTGGCGAGCACTCGCGATGAACGCATGATCATTTGGGTTGAGTAGAGGCCGTACCGGCCGTCAGTTTGGCGAGTCGTGCTCTGACATTAGGGAGTCGCGCATCCGAACGAGCGGCAAGGGCGACGAACGCTTGATATTCAGCAATCGCATCGCTCTTGTAGTTCTCGAGGTCTCCGATCGATGCGAGCAGCAGATGTGGCGATCCGTAGTATGGATCGAGCGCAATGGCCTTTCTCAACTGCTGAGTCGCATCGGCATCGCGAAACGCTTGTACGAGCACCGTGGCATAGTGATAGCGAAGTGCTGGATCTTCTGGCTCCAGCTGCACGGCGAGCTCCATCTCCGAGATCGCATTCGCCGTATCGCCCTGCTCGAGCTCGAGCTCTGCGATGTGACTGTGCGCCGCGTAGTACGAAATGTCCTCCTGCATGGCGCGGCCATAGGCCTCGCGCGCGAGATCGAATCGCCGATCATGCTCGTAAATCATCCCGAGCGATTGGTCGAAGATTGCCTTTGACTGGTAGATGAGCTGCGCGGCTGAGGTGTCCTGCGACTGCAGGATGGAAATTGCGGCAGTCATTTCCGTGCTGGCGCTGTCGAACTCGTGGAGCTGGTAGAAGATGCGCGCGCGTTTCGCGTGGATGTCGACTTGGGCGTAGCTGCGACCCAACTTCTGCATCTCCGCATACCGCTTCTCTTTCGCATTCGGTTTCTTCTTCGGGACTTCGTTGCCGAAATTGCTCAACATTTCGAGCCGTCTCGCATACGCATCCAGCGCGTCCTGGAATCGGCCTTCCGTGTACGCCATCCACGGCTCGGTCGCGGCAGCGCGCATTCTGCCCGCGACCATCTGCGAGAGCAGCCCTGGCGTGATCTGCGGAAAACTCGTGACGATGTCCGCTTTGATCATGCGCCGCATGAGCGCACCATCGATACTGCTGAACAGAAATGGGTTGACTGCGTACGCGCGGAAGATCAGTGAGTCGAGCGCAAGCTGCTTCGAGGTCCGCTTTTCGCGACCGCGGCTGGTATAGGAAGTGAGCTCCTGATCGCTCATGGCGAGCAGCTTTGCCGTCCACAGCGCGTACATCGCGTCGCCGGACGATGGATCGAGACGCGAGGCCCAGTAAAACGCGCGTACAGATTCCTGGGGGTTGTCGTACACCATCGACAGCCCGTACGTGTAGTTTGCCTGCGCGTTGTTGGTGTCGACGCCAGCATCGAGCTTGGGACGAGCCGGGAGCGCAGCCGTGTCCAGAGACTGGGCACCACTATCCGCGCGCTGTGCGTGCGCCGGCATCGTGGCAAGCGCCACCATCGTGACCGCCGCCCACCACCCCGCTCTCGCGCTCACGGCGTCGCGGGCGTCGTCGCAGGTGTCGACGAGACGGTCGTCGCTAACGCGGACAGTCGCCCCTTTACGAACGGCAAATTCGGATCCGACTTTGACGCGAGCGCAGCGTACTGCTGGTACTCACTCACCGCATCCTGCGTGTACTGCTCCACGTCGGCGATTCTTGCGAGCAGCAGGTGCGGAGCGACGTAATAGGGATCGTCGGCGATCGCCGTCCTAAGTTGCGCTGCTGCGGCGGCATCGCGCCCAGCCGTCACCAGCGCGACGGCATACGCGTAGTGCGCCACGACATCGTTCGGCTGTAGCTGCGCTGCCAAATCGAGCTCGGTGAGTGCACCCGTCGTATCGCCCTTCGCGAGCTGCAGCTGCGCGATCTTCGTGTGCGCCGGATAGTACGCCAGATCTTCCTCGAGCGCCGTTCCGTATGCCGCGTGCGCACTGTCTGCCTGGTTTTGACGCTCGAAGATCATCCCGAGCGACTGCTCGTACACCGCCTTCGAGCGATACAGGATGACGGCATACGAAGTGTCGCGCTCGCGCATCGCGGTCACGGCCGCCGTCATTTCTACACGGGCGCTGTCCAGGTTGCCAAGCGAATAGAAGATGTGCGCCCGCCTCGCGTGAATGTCGCCAATGACGAACGCGCGCTGCTTCTTCGACCATCCTCGATACTCGAGTTCCTTGGCATAGCTCGAGAGTGCCTCCGACAGACGCCCATCGGCATACTCCATGTCCGCTGCGAATCTCGTGGCATTCGTGTACCTGAGCATCATTTCGTTGAGCCGCACGCGATCCATACCAGGATTCTCCGCGAGAACCTCCGCCTCGATCCTGCGCCGAATCATCGTGTGCTCGAAGTTCGGATACAGAAACGGATTGATTGTATAGGCGCGAAAGAGAAGCGTGTCGAGTGCGAGAAACTCGGGCTTTCGTTTTTTTGCGAAGAAATCGTAGTATGCCGTCATGTCGCTGTTGCTCATCGCAAGCAGCGAGGCGGTGTACAGGGCGTACAACTCTTCGCCCGAGGTCGGGTTGATGCGCGACGCCCAGTAGAAGCCGCGAACCGCCTCACTCGGCTTGTCGTACACCGTCTGCAGGCCGTACGCGTAGTACGACCGCGCATCGTTGGTATCGGTGCCGGCCGCCAGCAACGGACGCGAAGGCGCCGCCTCGTTCTTCTGCGCGCCGATCGCGGGAGCGGCGGCGAGCGCTGCGAGAGTGAGCGTCGCAAGCGCAAGCGTCGCGAGATCCCGGCGTGCTCGTTTACCCATGAGCGCGCTCACGGCTTCGCCGCCGCCGGCGCGGGCGCCGCTGCGAGTGCGGTCAATCGCGAGCGTGCCGCCTCGGCCTGCGGATCGGACTTGGGCGCGAGCGCCACGTATTCCTTGTACTCCCTCACCGCGTCGTCCGTATACTGCTCCGCATCCGCGATGCGCGCGAGGAGCAAGCGCGGCGCCGCATAGTACGGATCAATGGCGATGCTTTTCATCAGCTGATTCACGGCATCGGCGTCACGCCGCGCCTGGACCAGCACGACCGCATAGTCGTATCGCAGCGCGGGGTCGTTCGGCTGGAGCTGGACCGCGAGGTCGATCTCGGTGACCGCGCCCGCCGTGTCGCCCTGGCCGAGCTGCAGCGACGCCATCTTCATGTGCGCGGAGAAGTACGAAAGATCTTCCTCGAGCGCGTGTGCATACGCCTCACGCGCGAGATCGAGATGCTGCGCCTTCTCCTGAATCATCCCCAGCGACTGCTCGTAGACTGCCTTCGACTCGTAGAGAATGACGGTTTCCTTCGCGTCGCGCTCCCGCTGTCCGGCCATCGCGGCGGTCATCTCGGTGAGCGCGCTGTCCATATTGCCGAGGAGATAGAAAATGCGCGAACGCTCGGCGTGAATCGTACTCGCGTCGTCTTCATGGTCGCGCTTGTTCCGCTTGTTCTTCGTCCGCTCGAGCTCCTTCAGCTCTTTCGCGTAGGCGTCGAGCGCCTCCGGAAGGCGGCCCTGCGCATAGCTCGCCCATGCTGAGTGCCGCTGGTCATGCATGTATTCCAGAATCGCCACGTTGAGCGCCGCGGCATCGGCATCTGGATGATCGTTCTTGTAGTCCGCTTCGAGCGTGCGACGATTCAGCGATCGATCGAGATTGCGATAGAGAAACGGATTGATCGCGTACGCGCGGTAGAGCAGGGAATCGAGCGCGAGATATTGCGGCTTCCGCTTTTTTGCCCAGTAGTCGTAGTAGTCGTACAAATCGCTCGAGCTCAGCCTCATCAGCGCCGCGGTGCGCATCGCGTACAACGCCTCTGCCGAGGCCGGATCGAGCTTCGACGCCCAGTAAAACGCGCGGCTCGACTCTTCCGGCTTGCTCTCGATCATGCGCGCGCCGTACCGGTAGTAGGCGCCGGCGTCGTTGGTGTCCGCGCCCGGGTCCAGATGCGGACGAGTTGGCTCGGGCACGGCTTTTTGCGCGCGCAGCGCGGGGGCGAGCAGCAGGGCGACGGCAAGCAGTGCGGTGGGGGTTCGCACGGGTCTCTCCGAGGTCGAAGACAATTTTTTGTTTAGCGAGCCGAACCGGACGGGCCCCAGTGTTGGACTTTGGACCTCGAAACGCAAGTTAGAAGGCTCTAATCCCACTTAACTCCCGAATTGACCGGCCTTTCTGACAGCTTCGCCGACAAAGCTGGACGTACGGCGACCACTGCTATAGAATTGAAGGTGTGTCAGCCCTCTCTGGGTTGACCGTTGCCGCCGCGGGAACGGCGTGGCGGCTTTGCCCCTCGGGCTAGTCCCGAGGGGCTTTTTTTGTCGAGATGCGAAAAAAAGGGGCGGCCCCATCGGGCTGCCCCTTTCCTTTGTCCTGCGTGCAAATCCGCGAATCAGTCGCTGCGCAATTGCTTCGACATCTCCTCGAGCAGGCGCCGCTCGTCGCCCGACAAACTATCGATGCCGCGCTCCGAGATCTTGTCGAGCACGTGATTGAGCTGCTCGCTCTTCTGCTTCCCGACCTTTCCCGGGAGCGAGAGCGTCGTGCTCTGCCGCTTCGCCGCCATCGCGTTGCTTCGCGCTACGATCTCATCTATTTCGGTCGTGCGCTCGCGCGAGCGCGTGTGTGTGCGCGGGATCGCGCGCGGCGGCTCGTCCGGCACATCGGGAACCTGCGACATCCGCTGACGCAGCCGATCCAGGCTTGGCACCGATGCCGCGCGGAGATAGAGCCAGCCGATCGCGAAGCCACCCAGGTGCGCCATGTACGCGGTGCCGTCCGTCGCATGCTGCGCCGTCACGCCGAGGATGAGATTCCACGCCGCGAGCAGCACGACGAACCAGCGCACCTTCATCGCGATGAACACGAACGGAAAAACGCGCACCTCATCGTCCGGCCACCGCATGGCGTACGCGAGCATCACGCCGAAAATCGCCGCCGACGCGCCGAGCAGCGGCGAGCCATTGTGCACGATCAGCAAATCGGCGAGCCAGCCGCCGAGTCCGCAGAGCAGATAGTAGAAGCTGAAGCTGCGCTGCCCCCACGCCTGCTCGAGACGCGGACCGAACAGCCACAGCGTCCACATGTTGAACGCGAGATGCAAGAGCCCCGCGTGCACGAACATGTACGTGAAAATCGTCCACGGACGCTGCGTGAGATCGCCCGGACTCTTGAACGCCAACCCCGCGATGACGTCCGCCGGACGCACGACCGTGAGCTGCAGAAAGAACACCGCGACGTTGATCGCGATGATCCACTGCACCGCCGGCGTCAGCCGGGGGACGTCGTACTCGTCTGTGGCGGAAGTGATCATGGACTATTAGACACGAATTGCGAACACCGGGTTCCTACCGAGCTCCTACCGAGTCCCTACGGGCCCTGGAATACGCATCGAGAGCACGACATCGCGATGTATCATCGTCGCTTGCTCGAGCAGCGTGGCATATCGACGGTCGAGGGGCGACTTCTCCCCTCCAGGCGTGGGATGAATGACAATTTTCGTACCCGGGGCGGCGGCGTGTGCCTGCTCGACGAGTCGCAGGATCTGCCCGTCACTCGTCCCATCGCGAGGCGCCAGCGTGAGCGCATGCGCAGTGCCCGCTGAGGCTACCACCCCCAGCGACGCCACCGCCCGTTCGGCGCCCGAGGGCGCATCCGGGAACTCCCACAGGATCTGAACCATCGTCACCACACGCACCACATCCTCGAGCGAATCGGGGCGCTGCCCGTCACTCTCGAGAACAACGGGAAGCGGCGATGTCCAGTTTCCAAATACCGCACCGATGAACGGCGCACACGACAGTGGGTCGCGGCCGCTCAGCAGAATCGAGTGCACGAGCGCCTGCGTCGTCGCGCGCTCGAGCTGCTTCGCCAGCATCTCGCTCGAGTACAGCACGGCCGTTTCCGCCTCGCCCGCGAAGCGAACGAAGAGCTGTCGCCGGCCGGTCCACACACCCTGCGATTGCACGCCCGGCGAGAGACCGGCGATGGGCGCCGTCGGAAGAGTTGAACGAGCCATTACTGTCCCCCACGTCGTGTCGGCTTCGCAAGCGCGACGATGCGATCGCAAAAGCTGCTGAAATCCATCCCTTCGGCTGCCGCCGCCTGCGGAATGAGACTCGTCCCGGTCATTCCGGGAGAGGTGTTCGCCTCGAGGCAAAACAGCTCCCCGTCCTCCGTCATACGGAAGTCTATTCGAGCGCACCCGTCAAGCTTGAGCGCCTGGAAAGCGAGCACCGCCAGTCGCTGCGCCTCGGCCGTGAGCTCCGGTGAGAGCCGGGCCGGGAACTCCTCCACCGCCATACCGGGGGTGTATTTGCATTCGTAGTCGTAGATCTCGTGCTTGGGGATGATCTCCCCCACTGGCATCGCGTGGTCGCCCACCACGCCGACCGTCAGCTCGCGTCCCGGCACGAATCGCTCGACCATCACCTCATCGTCGTAGCGCGCCGCTTCCGCGATGGCGGCCCGGAGTTGCCCGGGCTCTTTCACCACGGAAAGGCCCACCGTCGACCCTTCCTTGGAAGGTTTGACCACCACCGGAAAGCCGAGCGTTTGCTCGACGGTGCTCGCGCTGAGCCCCGATTCCGGGCCGGTCATGATCCAGTCCGCCGTTGGCACGCCCGCCGCGCGAAAGAGCCGCTTGGAGAGATCCTTGTCCATCGCGAGGGCGCTCGCGAGATGGCCACTCCCCGTGTAGGTCACGTGGGAGAGATCGAGAATCGCCTGAACCGTGCCATCTTCGCCTTCGCCGCCGTGCAGCGCGATGAAGACGACATCGGCGTCGCGCAGCGCCGGCATGGAGCCGATCGTCGGCAGGAGCGAGCGCTCCGACATCGCCTGCAGCGCCTCGCGCGTCGGCGGCGCTGTGCTGACGACCCCTGCCGCGCGCATTGCATCTTCCTCGGCCCGCGTGATCTCGCCTCGCGCCGGATCGACGCACGTGACCACATGGCCGGCTTCGCGGAGCGCGCTCGCGATCCGCAGCCCCGAGGCCAGCGAGACGTCGCGTTCCGATGAAGTTCCCCCGAGCAGTACAGTCAGTTTCATGTGCACAATGTACCGAAACCGCGTTGCGCGTGTAGCCTCTCGTGTCACCGTCCACGGCGAGTACATTCCAGTCATGCATTCGACTCTCAAGCTGCTCGCATGCGCCACCGTACTGGCCTCCTCAGCCTGCGTCGATCGCGAGCAGGCTCAGAAGGCCATCGAGGCCGTGCAGAGCGACGGCGCCAAACCCGACGTCATGCCCGTGATGCTCAATCGCGAGCTTCCGTTCCGGTACCCGCCGGCGCTTTACGCTCGGAAGGTGCAGGGGAACGTCACCCTGCACATCCACATCGACAGCACGGGCATGGTGTGGCCCGAGTCGACGAGCGTCGTCGAGTCTTCGGGCTATCCCGGGCTCGACTCCTCCGCCGTCGCGGGCTCCCGCGAGCTCAGGTTCGAGCCGGCAACCACGAAAGGTCACCCGGTCAGCGTCTCGCTCAAGCTCCCCGTGTTCTTCCGTCATCCGAACGGTAAGCCGCTCGCCGGCGATACCATCCTCCAGCCTTCGCGGGACAAGCACGCGTCATGACCACTCTCCCCCGCCACACGCGTCCCTACGACAACGTCCTCGACACGATCGGCTGGACTCCGCTCATTCGGCTGAGCCGCATCACGCGCGGCATCGCGTCTCCGGTGTACGCGAAGGCGGAGTTCTTCAATCCCGGCGGCAGTGTGAAGGACCGCATTGGGCTGCCGATCATCGAGCGGGCCGAGCGCGCGGGTGAGCTCAAGCCGGGGGGAACGATCGTCGAGGGGACCAGCGGCAACACGGGCATCGGACTCGCCATGGCGGCGGCGCTCAGAGGCTATCGCTGCATCTTCACGATGCCCGACAAGATGTCGCAGGAAAAGGTGCGGCTGCTCAAGGCGTTCGGTGCCGAGGTGATCATCACGCCGACAGCGGTGCCGCCGGATCATCCGGACAGCTACGTGATGATGGCCGCGCGCATTGCGAAGGAAACGCCGAACGCGATCCTCGCGAACCAGTTCTACAACTCGGCCAACCCCGAAGCACACTACGAGACCACTGGTCCCGAGCTCTGGGAGCAGACCGAGGGACGGATCACGCACTTCGTCGCCGCTGCGGGCACGGGCGGCACGATCAGCGGGGTCGGGAAATTCCTCAAGGAAAAGAATCCGAAGGTGAAGATCATCTCCGGCGATCCGGTGGGATCGATTCTGGCCGAGTACTGGAAGAGCAAAGGAGCGCGAAAGCCGGAGGGCGTGCCGTACAAGATCGAGGGCGTGGGGCAGGACAAGATTCCCGGCACGATCGACATGTCGGTGATCGATGACTATCGCACCGTCACCGATCGCGAATCGTTCGCGATGGCGCGCCGGCTCACGCGCGAGGAAGGGCTGTTCGTGGGCGGATCAAGTGGACTGATCGCGCACGTGGCGATGCAGGTGGCGCGCGAAGTGAACGATTCGAACGCGTGCATCGTGACCTTTCTGTGCGACACGGGCGAGCGCTATCTCTCGAAGCTCTACAACGACGAGTGGATGCGCGAGAACCAGCTCCTCGACTCCGACCGGATGCCGGTGGGGCAGCTGCTCGAGGGGAAGCAGGACGGCATGCCGCACGTCGTGAGCGTGGCGCCATCCGCGAGCGTGCGCCAGGCACTCGGACTCATGTCGCTGCACAACGTGTCGCAGCTCCCCGTCATGGATGGCGAGAGCTGCGTCGGCTCCGTGTCGGAGAGTGTGCTGAGCGCGAAGGCGCTCGAGAACGGCAAGCTGCTCGACGTACCGGTGAGCGAGGTGATGGAGCCGCCATTCCCGATGATCGACGGAACGCAGACGGTGGAGAGCGTGGTGAAGCTGCTCTCGAAGTCGAACCCCGCGATCCTCGTTCGCGCGGCCGGCTCACTTCGCGGCATCGTTACGCGCAGCGATGTGCTCGCCTACATGATGGCCCGGTAGCATGCAACAGTATGGTTGAGTACGGATTATGCCCGTCTTCTCCTCGGTGGCCGAACGATCGTTTAACCGTGTCCCACGCTGCCTAGCTCGGTATTTCCGGTACATTTGCTCGATGTCCGTCCCTAATGAACCGATTTTTCGAGGGTCCGAGTCGCTGCACCTGCGAGCGCGCCTCCTCGATGCTCATTCCATGGCTGTCTCATGACCGTTCCGGAAATGGAAATGTTGGCAAAGGTCGAGGTGCTCGCGGATCTCGAAGAGGAAGTGCACAAGCTGATGGTGGTGCACGAGGCCAAGCGCGTCCTCTGGTTTCCAAGCGAGCTGCTCGCGCCCGCGCCGGACACCGATCCCGACCTGCACATCGCCGAGCTGCGTAAGCGGACGCAGGGCATCAGCACGCCCATTCGGGTCGCGCTCGCCCTCAACCTGCTCACCGAAGAAGGGCTCCCGCACTTCCATCGCCTCCTCGCGGTCTACCTCGGCAGCACCAGCTTCTGGTCCAAGTGGACGAATCTCTGGACCGCGGAGGAAGATCGACACGGCGCGGTGCTTCACGACTACACGCGCGACAGCCAGCTCCTGAACAATCCGGAGCTCGAGCGCATGCAGTTCGAGTATCTGAAGGCGGGGTTCGAGCCGGCGTGGGACAAGGATCCGTATCGCGTCTTCGTCTATACCACGCTACAGGAGCGCGCGACGCAGGTGAGTCACGCGAATACCGGTAAGCTCGCGGGCGAGTTCGAGCCGACGATCGGCGTCGTGCTCTCGAACGTCGCGAAGGAAGAGGCGCGGCACTACGTGTTCTATCGCCAGATCTTCGAGGCAGTGCTCAAGCGCGATCCGAATCGCGCGCTCGTCTCCGCCGCCGCGATCATGCCGTCGATCGACATGCCCGGCGTGAGCATGCCCAACTTCCGCGAGATGGCGGACGTCATCTGGCGTGCCGGGATTTACGGGCCGCGCGACTATCTGAAGATCGTCGAGGAGCAAATCAAGCACTGGGCGATCGAGGCGATCGAAGGGCTCGATGCGACGGGACGCCAGGCGCAGGAGAAGATCCTCGGCATCCCCAAGCGCCTCGAGCGCATCAGCGACGCGATGGAGACGCGCAGCAAGGCGAAGACGTTCTCGTTCGTCGTTGCGTTCTCGCGCGAGTTCGCGATGGACTGAGGTGGGGAGGTGTGCTTTTATTGAGACCGTTGACTACCCTCTGACCCACGCTACGCGTTGGCGTCGCGTTGCAACTCGGCGAGAAGCTGCAGCGCCTTGAGTGGAGTGAGATTGTCGAGATCCACTCCGCGCAGCTTTTCCACCACCGGATGCGGGAGGCTCGCGAAGAGCGCGAGCTGCTCCGTCGCGGCCGGCGCCTCGCGCGGAGCCCCGCCCGGCTGCACCACGTGATGCTCGGCCTCGAGCAGCTTGAGCATCACGCGTGC
>Ga0105249_10000212_pt1 | contig 66629 bp, 92 predicted proteins | sample KBSS44metaG_FD_81522 | JGI IMG/M metagenome (GOLD analysis project Ga0105249, IMG submission 81522) | Switchgrass rhizosphere microbial communities from Kellogg Biological Station, Michigan, USA - KBS S4-4 metaG | ecosystem: Host-associated > Plants > Roots > Rhizosphere > Soil | place... | reverse complement strand
CTTGGCAGTCGCCGCCGCAGCGTTAGCGGCCTCGGCTTGCTGGTTTGCCGTCCCAAAAGCCACGCCGTTACGAGCGAACCCGCTTCGGATGTTCGCGGCGTTATCCGCGGCCTCGTTCGCAGCGGCCCCCCGCATTGCGTCGATCCCCGCGCTAAATTCAGGCGAGCCGTGCAGATATTTGCCGGCGATCTGATCCGAAGCCAGCCGCGACGCGGCGGCCCATCCAGGGTTTGCAGCGGCATCCCGCGCCGCCCCCGCAACACCTGCCGCGGCCTCCTGTCCCTGCGGGCGGTACTTCGTCAGCGTGTCAAAAATCTCACTCCGCATCGGAACCGCGCCGGTCCATCCCTGCATCGGTTTCCCCTTCTTCGTGAACTGCTGCGACGCTCCGAGCGGATCGTAAACCTTGTTTTGATATGTTTTATAACTTGTTGACCCGTAGGACATGCTGGACTCCTCGGTTAGAGATTTCGGAGCAGCCCGCCGCTTTGCTGGTGAGCCACGTCAGGAGAAAACCCAGACGAGGGCGGGGGTTGCTGTGGTTGGCCGGGTGCCGGGGCCGCCGCGGGAGCCGGGCCGGGCTGCGCGGGCTGTTGCTGCCCGAGCGGCTTCAGGTAATTCATCAAAAGCGACGATCCGGCCCCGCGGAGCGCGCCGTTAGACGTATTGGGGTGCTGGTAGAACATTGGAATCCTCTAAATCGTAGTTGAAGCACTCAAGTTGCTGCTTCACCGCTCTCGCGCCGTCGAGCCCGTGACACTGCACAGCGACGAACCACAAAATTTGTTTGTAGGCGGACTTGATTACCTCGGCGGCAACTCGGTCATGGCCGGTCCGCGCTTTCCACTCGTCACCAGCCTCCCAACCCAAGAAGGCGAGCTGCAACAAGCCGAACAACGCGGACCGGTGGGCCAGCCAAAAATGGTTTTTGGCCAAAACAACAACCATTTCCAGCATTGTCCGTACGAAAAACTCCTTGCTTAGTGGCTGATCCATATCCCACGCGTCATCGATCTCGTGGAGGAACTTAAACACCACGCAAGCGAACTCGACGGCGCTCGGGTCCCCATTTGCCACCAGCTCAAAATCCCGCAGGCTATCCACGGGCGAACCTCCACCTTGCGGCGACGGCGCGGGCGTGGTCAAAACCCCCTACAATCCGAGCAACGCCCAGTAGCACGTTAAAGTACTCGGTTGCAAGGAACCTCTGCGCCGGCCCCTCGGCCGCTTCTTCCGACTCCAGGTATGCCAGCGTCGACATTTCGATCAGCGCGATCAGGTAATCCTTATGCGCCTGGAAGAACCCGGTACTTAACGCCGCCGCCAGCCGGAGGCACGTATTTGACACTTGAGACATCGTCCACCGGTTCCGGACCTGCTGGTCGACCGCGTCGTCCGTCAGGTGAGCAAAGGCGAAGTACGCCCGGCAAAACTCCAAAGCGCCCGGGTCGCCGCCGGCGACATCGGACAAAAGCGCATCTACATCGATCTGAGGGTGCTCGGACTCCAAGGGTTCGCTTAATATACCACGTTTCGGGGTGGAAAAACAGTTGAAAAAGGGGTCTAACTGTCCGATAAGACAATCATGAAGAGGCTTATGCTCCTGGGGCTGGCCGCCGCGGCGTGCGGCGGGTGCGCGAGTACTGACAACTATGTTTATGACGCTACCCCGAGAGCCCGGGTGTCGGGGGTTATGACGTTCCAGGGCGATACAAGGCCTGACCGTCCGTACAAGCTGATCGCGACCTATACCCGGCTCGATTCCCGCGAGGCTGAGCTGAAAGTACAAAAGCAGTTCGTACACGAGGCGTGTTTGCGGGGTGCGGACGGCATGCTCTTTTCTTACAGCTATGCGGGGGAGCGGGGAGGCTGGGGTGCGATCAACAAGAACGGCGTCGGAATGGCGCTGCCAGGCGAGGGGAAGTTTCTGTTTCGGGCCGATATATTCGTTTATACGGCCGAAACGAACGCGGTCGCAAAAAATCAGTAGACCTTGCGGATGCCCAGGGCGGCGATCTCCAGGTCAAAAGTTTCAACCCAGCTGACATTAAAGGTGTCCAGCTCTCCCGTGCTCTCGTCAAAAGAGTAGGAAGTCGTGTTGTTCGCGGCGCCTGTGAGCAGGGCAACCATAGACCCGGCTCCGACCGTCGACAGGGTTTCCTGGTGTAGCACGTCCATAAGCACTGTCTTGGCAGACGAATGCTCGACCATTGTGCCCGACACTAAACTCCGCCCGAACGTATAAGTGATCGACGACCCGGCGGAGGCGAACGCTGGCCGGCTGATCTCCAGGAAGTGCAGCGAGATATAACCCTCGTCCGCCGAGATCGCCCGCCCCGCGGAGCCGGACCCCGACGTCCGGTCGGTGTTCGTCGTTCCGCGGCGCGTCACAAACCGAAACGTCGGATTGTGATCGAAGTAATTCATCCGCGTGCCGGTCGTATAAGTGAAGTCATTCGAGTTTTGGCCCGTCTTCACCCCCGCAAAGTTGTCGGTGCTGGAAGACGCGACCATGTTCATAGTACCGGAACAAACACCAAAATAAGAGGCGCCGCCGCTGAAAGTGGAGCCCCGATTGATCCGCAGCATCATCGCGATCTGGATACGGCCCCAGTCGTTGCCCCAGGGAAGTTTTCGCCCGTACTGACCCTGATTAATCGCAAGCCGGTTATGCACTTGTCCCGATACCATCGTTTTAGAGACGATCGTGCAGCCGGTGCCTACGCCGTTCGTATCGAATCCTAGCCCCTTGTCGAACGTGGAGATCGAGCCGGCAGCGTAGTCGTCAAAGAACTCGACCGCCCGGCCGTCGGAGTATCGGATCTCGCTTGCGGCTGGCGTGCCGTCCGCGCCATCAGCACCGTCCGCGCCATCAGCACCGTCCGCCCCCGGCGGCCCTTGCGCCCCTGGAGGTCCTGGCGGGCCGGCCGCACCCGTTCCCCCGGCGGGAAGAGCCTCAACTGTCTCCCGGAGAGATGCGACATCTTCCTCCAGGGTGTTTATGGAAGAAATAAGATTGCCGTGACTATCAACCAGGCCCTTAAAGGCCGATTCAGTCTCGCGAGTAAACCTCAGCAAGACGTTGTTCCGTTCCGCCTCGTTCCGGGCTTGGCGGAGCGGCGCCGGCAAAACAATTTTTGGGACTTCGATCGGCATTTCAGTACGTATTGCCGGCCCGCGCGATGATCTCGAAGCCGGAGATCCTCCACTTCACATCGGGATCCTCAGAAGTGAACCGGAGCCGAATAAACCGGCCCGCGCCGCCTGGGTTGACCTTCACCGGCTGCGACTGCGCGTCAGAGATGTTGATTGCGTGCCGGGCGCTGTAGACGACCGGCGACAAGGAGTCTTTCCGCGTGCCGATCTGCACATAAACTAGCCGCTCGACGTTGTCGGTGCCCCGATCGAAAACCACACGGACGGCGTCAACGTACTTGAACGCTTCCGAGTCGCCGAAGTCGTAGTCGCAGGTTTCCGCGACACAGTCGTATCCGTCTCCGTCTCGATTCCACACCTCGCCCTGCACGGCCACGGTGCCGAGCCCGTTCGCGATCAGCGTCAGCAGCTGCTCGCCCGACGCGGTGAGGCTCGACCAAGTCACACCATCTTCAAGGCTCTCCCAGCTTCCGACTGTGTCGGACCATACGGGATCCGTACTCCAGTCGGCTTGGGCGGCCGTTGTGAGATGTCCCGAATCGGTCTCGTAGTCGTCGATGGTTGCGGTATCCTCCAGATGATTCCAGATCAGAACCTTCTGCCCGCCGCCGATGGTGGGGTAGACAAGCCAAAGCTCATTTCGCAGCTCGTTGTGGAACGCAAACGCCTCGCCCAGGCGGGCGCGATCAAGCTCCGCGTACAGCTGCCGCGTGAACTGTTGGCAAACCGGCTCCGCCGACTGCCCGCCGGAGTAGACGTACAGCTCTTTGCGCCCGAGGAACGCGATCCGCGAATCGCCCAACTTTGCCCAGGCATTCCGTGCAAGCAGCCCGTCGCTGCGCAACTCGGTGCGGCGGAAGAAAACGCCCTGTTGCCTCCCGACGTACTGGACCGACGAGACCGACCGCGCCTTCAGCGAAACCGCATACTCGCCCACCGGCACGACCTCCAAAATATCGCCGTTGTCGTCGTTCCCGACAAACTGCGCTTCTCCGGCCTCATTCGCTTCCAGAGGCACGAGAGTCGCGCCGGCGCTGATAGTGCCGCCGGCCTGGGCACCGGTCAGATCCTGCAGCGTGAGCGTCAGGCCGTACTTCTCAGAGATCGTCGTCGAAGCCGAGACCGTGACGTTGCTCCCGGCATTGGTGAGCGAAACCCACGGCTGACGGACAACGACAGAGCCGTCTACAATCGTCGCCGCGTCGCCGAGCGGATTAGAACCAGTGCCGGAATTTCCGACCTGGCTCAAGTTCAGCTTGACTTTGCCCGTCGAGGTATCGGTCGAGATTGCGGTGATCTTATAGACGTCTCGGCCCGGGATCGTGTTCGGGCCGATAGAAATGTAATCGTCGACGGCGAGGTCCGTATCCTGTGACGAGAGAATCAATCCCGTGACAGTTCGCGGAGAGCCCGCCGTGACGGTGGCATCAGCGTACACGATCCAGGCGTCTGTCGACGCTTCCGCTGAATCCGCCACAGTCAAAATACTCGACCCCACGACAACGATCGTGCCGGCCTCCCACTCGACGGGCTCGGTTATAAAAATCGCCGTTGTCGCGGACCCGGTCGCGGTCTGAGAGCTGGCGACACTAGTCGCAGTCAGGGACAGAAACGGCGAGATTGACGCAACAGCGTAGTAGCTGACGGACGCCGTACTGTGCTCGATGCGAACAAACATCCCGACAACCCAGCCCGTCGGAGCGTCGTCGACGTAGAAGACCGAGGTCGTATTGCCCAGGGAAGGCTGCGTAAAGCCTCCCGTCGCGACCGCAAGGCTGTTCGTGGTTACGGTCTCAGCGACTGGGATCCAGTTCGTCGCGTCGTTGAGGTCGCACCATTTCAGGGTAACGCCGCTCCACAGCAGCAAGTGCCCCGCGAACGCGGTTACTCCAGCGTAATCGGCGTTGGACGGAAGGCCGGGCAAGTCACTCGTCGCGACTCCCGTCAAATACTGCTGCGGCGTCACGCCGTCGGCTGCAAAGACTACTCGATTGAAGAAATCGCAGGCGTGCCAGCGAAGTTCGGCACTGGTCGGGGCGTCTGCCTCAAAGAGATCCGTCAGCACAACGCTGAACGTGCGCGGGCTGGCGGAGTAGCTCCGCGTCGCCAGATAAATGTGCGAGAGGTTGCAGAAGAAGAGCGGATTGTCCGGACTCTGCAGGTAGTCGGCTTGGTGGATCGTGTAGAACACTCCGCCGAGGAAAGGGTAGTCAAGGCCGTCGCCAGAGTTGTAAAGCCGATCAATTTCGGCCGTCGACAGTACGGACGAGAAGACGCTCAGAGAATCGAGCCAGAAGCCGCCGGAGCCGCTACTACCCGAGGCGCCGCCAATAACAGGCCGGCCCGGAAATGTGGAAATGCCGCTGAAGTTGTCCGTAACCGCAGTCGCGGCGTTGACCCGGATCGAGATCTCGTTGCCACTTTCAATCGTGGCCGCGAAAAAATAAATAGTGCTCGGCGACAACGACGCCGACTCAACCCGAACCGAACTGTTCAGCGTATCCCAGGCGTAAAAGGCGAGCTTCTGGCTCTCAATCGCGAGATCGAAAGCGTCGGGTACACCAAACAAGTGCAGGACTCCCGCGCCGCCGGTGAATCGAAACCAGCCTGTGACCGTCAAATCGCTCCCGTCAACCAGAGCAAGCGCGCTGTTGGTCCGCAAAGCAATGTCGTCCGAGGCGACATCCTGAAAATTCGCCGCGTCGTCGAACTTCCCCGCTGTCGCGCTCGTAGGGAACCCGCCGAAATCCTCCATGTCGTTGTCGCCGTGTACGTCAACCCGCGTCTCACTAGCTTCGTTCAGCGTCCAATGGTGCAGCAACGTAGTCGCGAGGCTGTCGCTCATTTCGACCTGCTCGAACCCAGGCGCCGCAGCGACCACGCCATCCTCGAAACGGACGTTTTGCGCAACGACACATGTGCGGTTTACGTCGTTCGGCTTCAGCTTGTCGGCCAGCTCGGGAGGCAAGCGGGTAACGAGGCCCCGGGAAGGGGCCGCGACTCGCACTTGGAGAGGGCGTTTGCGCCGCATTACAGAGAGAAGTAAGCTTTCGCGCGCCACTTGGAACGCGAGATACTGGTGAGGGCCTGCGTCGACTTGTTGTAAACCTTTAACGAGAGCCCAGACGTGAATGAAACGCCAACGTTCGTCGCGTCGCGCCAGGTCGTCACCTGCGAGTTGTTCTCGTGGTTGGACACGATCGACACTTCGTCATTCTGCGAGTACCCGGCGTCGCCCCCGGCGTCGGTGCAGACCAGCACCCACTCCGCATACTTCGGCACCGCAGCCAGCCCATGCGCGACTGAGAGGTTGATCGCCTCGGCAGCACTGCCGATCGACTGGTTCGCGGTTGCTTGCAGGGCCGAGCCCCAAGTGGCGGCTCCGCCAGACGTGACCAGAACTTGCCCGTTCGTACCGGCCGCAATTTTCGCAGTGGTGACATTCGAGTCAGCGATCTTCGCAGTGGTGACATTCGAGTCAGCGATCTTCGCAGTGGTGACATTCGAGTCAGCGATCTTCGCAGTGGTGACGTTGCTATCGGTGATCTTTGCGGTGGTGACAGCATTGGCAGCCAACTTGCCAGACGAGATCGCCAAATCCGCGATCATCGTTTGCGAAACACCTCCGGCGACGGCAGCCGCGGAACCCTCGGGGTCGTCGACCGGCGACAGCGTGTAAAGCAGCCCCAACGTGTTGTTGAGGATCTCCTTCAGCTCGCGGATTTGCTGCGCGCCCAGGCGCACGCTGTCAGAATCAGACGGATCGGTATCGGTGAAAATTGCCATAAGATTACATCCTCGAAACTGTGCCCGACAAACTGGAGTAGGCGTCAAAGCCCGCGACTACCTTAAACTGGCTCTCAAACAACTCCTCAAAATCCCGAGTGGTCGCATCGTTCACAGAGGCGAACGCGAGAGCCTTGGCCTTGTTCAGCAGCATGTGGGGATGATCGACCGTGAGTCGGTTCTCGTCGCCATCCTCGACGAGGTCGTCCGGGAAGGCGTAGTAACTGACACGAAGGTCGACGTCAGTGTCAAACGAGGCCAGTAGCGCGAGCTGGGGCGGGTCGGTTGTCGTGTCCAGGCGGACAGTCAAAAACGGGGCCGTCATCCCGCGACGTTGCTGCTTTTCCAGAGTCCAGACATCGACAGGAGTAAGAACCTCGGGATCCTGGGACGAATCGACCTGAACCACAGGCGTGCGCCCTTTCGTCAGCTCCTTGAAGTTCTCCGGCAGCGTGACGGCGACATCGCCGGCTGGGATAGTCAGATCAGCACTCGTCCGCATCCACTTGAACGACCGGCGCTGACAGATCGCCCTCTGCGCCTCGTTGAGGAAAGACGAATAGTCGTCCGAACCGTTGGCAGTAATGTCGGTCCGGCTCACGCCCGTTACCATGAGGCCGTTCAGGTCTGCGAGGGTCATAGGAAAAGAAAAAGGACCGCGAGCGTGATAATACGCCCGCGGCCTGCGAAATTGCGTTTACGCGCGGAGCGCGCGGGCCGGGTTGCTTACTTCCGAACGGAGCCAGGAGCGCGGCCATTGGCGCGCGGCTTGACATCCGCATCGATCTCGCGAACGGTTTTCTTGGGCGGAATGCCGCCGATCACTGCGACGTATTCCTTGTGAGTCACGCCGCTCTTGTTTGCGCCCTTTTTGGGTTCGTTTGCCATAATCTATCAGTTTCCGTCGCACAGGATGCCCTTAGCGACAAGTTCGGTCAGTTGTGCCGCAAGTGTTGCGTCTTCAGTGACGAACTCTTGCGACGGGAATTTTAGTTTCGACCCGTCTCTTAGGGCCAGCTCCTGCCACCAGCTTTTATTGTTCACGAACCGCCAGGACTTGCGGGGAGGTTCGGGAGCCGGGGCCGGCTTCTCTTCTGGTCGAGAAAGGGCAGGCGATACGAGATCGACCGCGGCCTTCGCTTCCATGACGGCCTTCGCCATCGCTTACGTGATGGTGGTAAGGTCGTAGATGACCCCGAAGGCGTTCGGGAATTTCATCCGCAAACCCAACTTCGCGCGGAACTGCTCCTTGTAGGAATCAACTCCGTTGCTCTGGATGTTGTCTTCCAGGAAGAGCTTCTCAAACACCTTCTGAGTCAGGTGCGGGAGGTCGAGGACGAACATCCAGTCACGGAGACCGACGGCCTCGCGGAGGAGTGGATGTTGCGCCAGGTTCAGCTCGCCGAAGGGCGTGTTGATAACCTGGATGTGCATGCCGAAAACCGTTTCGTTCTGCATGATCCGGTAACCGTTGGTCCCGGTGTTCGCGAACGTGGAAATAGCGGAGTAAGCCTGGGGGCCGGCGAAAGCGAGCTTCGCGTCGGAGCCGTAAGGCAGCACGTTCTGCAGCCAGGCGTTGAAGTTGGCGAGCGTGATCGACGCGCCGTCCTGGACGTTGCTCGTCAGAGCAGCGTCGACGAGGCCCTGGTAGACTCCACCGGTGAAGTATTCAAAACCGGCGTTGCTGGTCGAGGCGGTTTTCTTCTTGGCCCCGAGCAGGTACGCAAACTCGATGTCGCGGGAAATTTTTTCGAGCGCCTGCAGTCGGCGATCGTTCAGAGGCCCCTCGATGTCCGTGCGGAGAACGCTGCCTTTGAAGGCATTGGTCAGCTCGACAGTCGAGTTGAAGGTCTGAATGTAGTTCGTGAGCGTGGAGGGATTCTCGTACGCCGCGCGGACGGGATCCGAACCTTCACCCTTGCCCAGGGTAACGATCGTGAACGTATCACCAGCGTTGATCGTCGCGGCGGTGTTGGCAAAACCGCGGGTGACGGTGATCGTGTTGGTCGTGTCGGTCGGGGTCGCCGTGACCTTGACATACTCACGCGTCCGGTCGTCCATCAGGACCATACCGGCGTGCAAAAGGAAGTTGACGGTCCCCGCGGCACCGGTAGCAGTGTCGCTGAAGGTCAGCGCGGTGATCGAAGACGTCGCGGTAGCTTGGGCGTAGACCGTCTTGCGGACGGGATCGCGTTCAAACCAGTTGTACTCCAGGTTCTCGGCGCCTTCGTTGTCAAGGCGGCTCATGAGACCGAAGAGGGTCGATCCGACGTTGAAACCGCGGCTGTTGCGGACGAAGATCGTTTCCTGGAACTCCCCGACCAACTCGTTGGTTGCGGCTTCGGCGGTGGAGAGGAGACCTGAAATGGCGGACATAGTGCGTTTTCTTTTTGGGGGACAGAAGCCCCGAACTTTTTTGAAGAGCCGCCCAATCGCTCCTTGGCGCGATCAGCGGTATCTTGGACGCCTGTAACCTAACCCAAAAAAGATCCCGGCGCTAGAGCCCGTCACCGGGCGATAGATCTTTTATTAGGAAATGCCGAACCGATCACCGATCAAACGCCTTCTTGAAATCCGCCTCGCCGACGAGCAACTGTGCGACGTGATCACACTTCACATCGGCGTCGAGGTACATCTTGATCCCCAGGTCGCGGCACAGCTTGCAAAAGCTGATGTCCTCGCCCGCACGCTTGGAGAAAAACGTAAACCACTCCTCGGCCTTCAGGTGGTCAGCAATCTTCCGGAAGACATCTAGGTTCACGAGCAAGCATCCGCAGCCAACAAGACCGACTTCAGAAACCCCGGGCGGATAATCCAGATAATCGCCGCAACGCGGGTTCTCGGACACCCTACCCACGATCGGCTTGAACGGAGGTACGCGCTCGAAGTATAGCGCCGACACGACCGGCAGGTTATGTTTCAGCAGCAGACGCGGGGCGTCCGACGGGACGACCATGTCAGCGTCAAGGAAGAGTATGTGACTGGCCCCAGAACTGAGAGCCGACTTTACGAGCTGGTTGCGTGCTTCGCCGAGGGCACCAAAAAAGTTTCCCTCGACTCCGCGGAGAACGTTCGTCGCAGCGGCTCGGGCCGCCACAGCCATCATAGAGATCGCGGCGTCGCCGTGAACGGCGCCATACATCGGCATGCCTAAGAAAATGCTGTGTTTCATACTGCGTACTGTTTGAAGAATTCGTCTTGTTTCCGCCAGATGCCGCGGCCCAGCTCGGGGTTTTCGGCGATTGCTTGGTGCGCGGCGGTGAGATCCAAACCGACGGAGGAACCGACGAGATCGCTAATCGTACCACAGTTCAGATGACTGTACCGGTCCCGGATTTCCGGCGTGAACGCGTACCCGCCGACGGTGTGGTACAGTGCCGCGGCGATGTCGTAAAACTGCCATCCGGACCGGTGCGGTACTCGCGCAGGCAGGATCATGTCTGCCCAGGGAGTCAGGTAGTTGTCGGGGATAACTGTTCGCACACGCGAAATCGACTTCCTGATCTGGGTCGGATCAAAGTACAGCAGGTGCGTGTGCAAGCGATCCACAGTCCGGGTCTTCGCAAACGGGCAATGAAACGCCGGCACATGGCAGCCGTGGAGCGGCCCCTTCCACTCGACCGTTTCCATGTTGTCATAAAAGACGATGTCGGTGTCGCAGATGACGAAAGGTTCGTCCATGCGGTCGATCCACTCCTGGATCCGTTCTCCGTACGTCTGCTCGTCCCTCAAAACAAACTTGCCCTCGACGCGGGCAGCTTGCTCCAGCCAATGCAAATTAAGTGCTTCGTCCCGACCGTTCCCCCAGATCTCAATCTCCGCAGTGGGGAACCCGACGCGAAGAGTGTCAAACACGAGTGAGTTGATTCGCAGCAACTCAGGCTTGCGGTTGTGCGCTGAGATGTAAATTTTCATCCTTGTGTCGACCCGTCTTCTCCTCGCCAGTTGTTTTTTACAGACGTGGGCTCTCCGGCCAGCCACCGCTGAATTGACAGCAGCGCGCCTCCGGTCGCTCCGATCTGCCCGGAGTGGACGACGCCAGGAGGAAAGCGCACCGGAATCCCGCGACGGTTCGAGCCGCCGTCAGGCTGTACGTTGGTAGACCCGAGCGGAAAAAGCTCCTGGCCCGCGACCGTCAACGACATGTCGCCGCAGATATACACGACGACCGTGTCAACATCAGGGTGTGAGTGCGGCTTGATCACCGTATTCGGGTGGAACAAGAGGAGTTCAACCAGGAACGGCGGCGAACGAAACAGCGTGATCGCCGAGCCGATCTCGATCTTCTCGACGGCTTGGTGCGGAACGTTGCCCAGGTCGCCGCGCACAGTAGACAAATACCAGGCGGCAAACGACGCCAACGGGTCCGGGCGACTCAAAAACTCCGCGGAGTCGCTCATCACTTACGCAAGCTGCGGGCCACAGAAGACTGGAAGTCCGGAGCTGCGGCGCCAGACTGAGACGACGGCGGATTGCTCGCCAGCGGCCGAACCGGCGGGGGAACGGGCGCAGCCGGCGGAGCGGCGGGCGTCGGCGAGGGAACGGGCGCAGCCGGCGGAGCGGCGGCAGGCTTCGCGGCGTCGCGCCAGGTGCCAGTCGCGTTAGGATTGAACCGCTTGAAGTTCGCGCTCAGGATCACGTCGGTTTGCCGGGCAACCTCGGCGCGGCGCTGAGCGTCCGTCAGGGCGAAGAACTGCTCGGGGTACTTCTCCATGAGCTGCTCCGCCACGCTGACAGCCAAATCCACATGCGGTGCGAAGTCCGGGTACTCCTGGACAAACTCTTGCGTGGCCGTATACCGCTGAAGCTGCTCGAAATGAGCCGCGATCGGCCCGATTTTAGCCAGCTCCGGGGCGATCAACGCCGAAATGTCCTTGCGCGCAGCCAGGAGGGCCGTCGCGATGTCGCGGGACCGGATCGCAGCCATCGCGGCCACAGCGTCCTTACCGCCAGCGAGGATCGTGTCAAGTTCGGCCTCCGTAATGGGCGGAGCGAACTCTTTCGCGGTTTCCGTCACCCATTTTTCTTCCGCCGCTTTGAGTTCTTCCGGCGTCATCTGCCGCGGCGGCTCCGCGGGCGGCGCTGCAGGTGCCGGTGGGGCAGCGGCAGGCTTGGCGGCTTGCTCCAGCTCGGCCATCCGGGCAGTCAATTCCTCGGTCGTATATTCCTTGTCGCCGATCTTCACCTTCGCAGGCGGCGGGCTGACCGCAGGCGCCGCAGGAGCGGCTGGGTCTTCGGCGGGCGGCGTCACCTCAACCGGGGCGTCCGGGGCCGCAGGAGCTGGCGGCGGAGTGGCCGGCGCGGCAGGATCCGGAACGTTGTGGTAGGAGTGAACCGCCTTGAGGTTTTTTCGTGCGCCGTCGACGATTGTCGCGACGGTCTTCGACGGATCCTCGGGCAGACCCAGCGCCTTCCGGGCACTCATCGGCGCAGACTTGGGTCGCGGACCTTGTGCGAACTGCCCCTTGTCGTTGCGGGGGGTCTCAGCCGGCTTGGCCGCGGCGGGCTTCGGCGTGGTCGAAGCCGGGCGCGGAGCTGCGGCAGGCTTCGGCGCTGTAGCGGCTGGCGTGGCCGCCGGAGACGGCGCCGACGCGGGTTTAGACGGGGGTGTGTTGGGTTTGGGATCCATATTAGCGTTTGTGGGTCGTTGCAAGCCAGCCGACGAGCTGCCGGCGGACTAAAATTTCAGCCTGAATCTGGCACAACTCGGCGCTGCTGCAGGTTTCCAACTTGGACCGAGCTGCCTCAATATCACGAGCCAGCGCGTTGTGGATCACGGCATGGGCGGGAGAATTCGGGAGCGTCGATAATACACGACGCTCCGCTTCGTGATCTATTGGCATTAGTTTCACAGCGTTAGACAGGAGCAGACTCCGTGCCAACGTGTCAAACGCCTTAATACGCGTTCTGCGGGCGGACTTGGAGAGGCTCGGCAGACGGCAACTCCGACATAGTCGGGGTCGGGGGCCGGCCTGGGCCTTGGTTAGCTGGCGGAGTTCCGACAAGGTCGGGCAAAGTGGGCACAGGCTCGGTCGCCGGGGATTCCGGGCCGGGCGGGGCACCTTCCGGCGGCGCGGGCGGCATTGTGGCAGCGGCCTCCTGGGCGGCGGTGTCCGGCGTAAATTGGAAGTTTTCGACTTGTAAGCCGGCGGCCTTGGCCCCGGCCAGAATCAAGGCGCGGGCGTCGATGTTGCCAGGGGCGGGCTGGAAGTACTGCGGTACGACCGGCACCAGCTCCAACAGCCGGGAGATCGCAGCAACCTTCCGCGCGTCGGTGCCTGGCAGGCTGCCGTCGTGCGCGATGAAATCAAACTGTCCTTGAATCGTGTCAGGCGAGACGTCCAGAGCCCGCTGACCGTGGAACGTCGAGGCCCCGTCGACCCCGTTCGGGACGAACCGAAGAGACATCGGCGTCGTCAAGAACTGCTGGAAATTAGAAACGATCTGACGCGTTTCCGGGACAAGGCCCTGAACGCTGATCAACCTCGCGACGGACGACAGACGACCCGCAGACATTTGCTGGGTCCCGACGTACTGGGTCGCGGTCGTGTCGTCGGTCATTGCGCCCTGCATTGGCGCGTTCACACCCGTGACGGTCTCAGAGAACGCTGTGAAGTCTTGAATCTCCTGGCGAAACTGCTGAGTCAGGTCGGTGACCGGAACTTGCTTGACGATGTCGTCGAGCCGGTCCGACGTCGCGTCGGGAAGGATCGGGATCAGCAGGCCGTCCTTGTCCGGGTCCATAAAGTCGGCGATGTTGACCTTGTCGGGCCGGACAATGAACATGTTGCCCGAGGTGCGCGCGATGGACTGCTGCCGGCGGTTTTCGAGGTAATCGATGTAATCCTGGATCGGCTTCAGCATCATCAACCAGCTCGGGGAGTACTGATAATACGCCGACGGGCGCCCTTCAGCCGCGGAATATGGGTACTGGTCGTGCTTGTTCGGCGACTCGTTGATCGCAAGAACCACGTCTTGATTCCCGACGAGCACCTGGAAAATGACCTGCTCGTCGCCCTCATAAAGTTCGTTGTCGGACGGGATCAGCCGGATGTAAAGCTCGTGGCACTCGACGATCCCAGCGTCGTTTTTGTCGGCGGTTGTATCCGGGTTGGCGTTCGACCGATTGCGCTCAAACGCAGTCCGGGAAGTGGTCGCGCTGACCCTCGTAGCCGCGCCGCCCCCGGCGACGATCGTGCCCATGCCGATATTGCCCGCGTCGGTCTTCTTTTTCTTCTTCAGCTTCCCGACGGCGCTTGGCAGGACGTACGACGGATGATCGGGCGACAGCCGAGATCGTTTCTCAAGCTCCAGCCACGGGATCAGAGTCCGATGACCAGCGAAACGGCCCTGCTGAAATCGCCAAAGAGGAATCGACGGATCGCAAACAAACTCGTACGGGCTTACAAGGTGGATGTGGTTGTACGCCGCGACTTCTTTGCGGCGCTTCGCTGGCCGCGTGTACTTTTTCGGATTGCCCTCTTCGTCCAGGTCCTCGGGGTCCTCAATCTCCACATTCACGACCTCGGTCTCATAGACCGGTTGCCAGGAGTTGTACCGAATTCCCCGGTTGTACGTAAGAATGTCTTGCACCCAGAGGTACCCGAGCAGGTAAGACGGCTGCTGCTCGGCGTTCCAGCGAAGAAGTTGATTGACGTGTTCGGCGCTTGCCTCGTCTTCGGGTCCGCGTCCTTCCACCTTCCAGGGCTGCGTGTCGCCGAACAGCATCTGCGCGATGAACGTTGTCATCGTCGTGATCTGCGTCGCCGACATCGGCAGGATAAAACGCTTTGGGTGGCCGCGTTCGAGTTGCTCCAAGTCGGCCTTCGACAGGGGCGCGTAGCACATCAGCAGATCGTGTGCTTGATCGAACTCCTCGGTGTAGTACGTGACAGACTGCTGACCTAGCCCGAGATAGTCCTTCGCCAACCTGGAGACCTTCTTTTGAAAGTCTTCGTCGGTCTCTAGACGGCGGGCTAAGAAGCGATCCACAGGTGGGAGGCGTTACTTACCGGGCTGGTGCTCCGGCCTGCTTGATCGGCGGCATGTGTTTGACCACAACGCCAGGCGTCCCGTCCGGGTTTTTGATCCGAATCAACAACGTGCCGTCTTCCTGCCTCTCAACCATGTAGTCGGGTTCAGACGGGGCGAGCGGCCCAGGCATCATCGGCCCCGCGAGGGGCGACGAAACGGGCGGCGCCGCAGCTGGCGGCGGCGCGGTGACCTGCCCGGTAGTGGACGGCGGAAGGGAGCCAGGGACGGCCCCGGGCATGGACGGACCAGAAAATAGGTTCGGGAGCATGGATCAGAGTCGTTGAAGCTTCTTGACGTCCACCGGGAACTGCGAGGGTTTCTTCGCCTTGCGCCGAATATACGGCTTCGACATGTCGCCGGCGTCCTCTTCGCCGTCGGGCTCTTCCGTGGGCTCCGCCTCGTCGGGAACGGGTTCGGCGTCGATCGGCAATCCCTCTTCCATCGTCTCCGGAGCGGCGACGTCGCCCGCGCCCTGGTGCGGCTGGATGTCGGACATCTTGTCGATTTCGATTCGCTTGCTGGCTTCGCCATTACTCGGCGCATCCATGCCGGTTACAGTGAAGTCGATCGTCGCGGTGTACTTCTCACCGGGAACGCAGTCGTGCAGTCCGAAGTTGTCGAGGTCCTTCTCGTTGAGATAGAGGGACGGCGCCGGCTGGGCCGGTTTCGCATCTTCCGCGGGCGTGGGCATAGGCATTGGATCAGGCATAAGAGAACCTCCGAACTGGGACCGCCTAATATACCACACTTCAGCGCCAGCTTCTAGCGGGGTTCACGGATGTTTTAGCAGCCAGACGACCGACCGGCTTCTGCATGGCCTCCATTTCGACCTTCATTAGGCGCAGGAAATTGACCTTCGCGTACCGGGAGGCGTCAACAACGTGGTCGTAATTGCCGAAATCCGGCCCCTTGCCGGGCTCGCCGGACTTATAGCCGACCTCCTTCTCGGTGGGGTAACGGTAGCCGCCGGCGGAGCCCAGGTATAGGCGCTCGCAATTCTTCCGGTCGATCCGATAAATGAGGCGCCCGAAGCGGTCTTTTTTCTCCAGGATCCGGTTATACGCGGCGAGAGTCACCGGCAGACTGCGGTGCTTGGTCGAAAACTTCGGGTATATGCTGTGCGTGTTGAGCACGGCAATCGAGCTGCCCTTATCAGTCTTCGCATTCCCGGCGGGGTCGCAAGCATCGAGAACGCCGGAACATATCGAGCGGTCATTCCAGAACGGGAAAACTTCCTTCGTGATGTCCCACGCGGCGCGGCACTGGCGCTCGACGTCGGACATTTCCGCGTAGTGCTCCCACAAATCCCACCAGTACTCGTCTGGCCCCTCGGACCAGTAGGCCGAGAAAATCACTGAGTTGCTCGTACCGAAGTCCCAACCACGAACCAGGTAGGCACCGCGGGGCCAGGGGAGATCGTCGTAGGCGTGCTCTTCCGTAAACGCCCAGAGCACGGGCTCCCCATCGAAGGCGTCGGCGTACTGGCCCTCGATCATCCGCTTGTACATCGCCGGGCGGCGCGCATACACACGCTTAGCGTTTTCGACGTAGCCCTCGGGGAGATTGTGGGCGTTTTCGTCAATGTGCAGGTGCCAAAACTGCACATCTGAGCGGGTCTTGCTGTCGGCCTCGAACTTGGCGATCCAGTGCTTCGTGCCGGGCGGGTTAGTGTCCAGGATGCACGAGTAGTCTCCGATCTGTTTCCCGTACGCGTCTTTCCAGCGCAGACAAAGCTGGGCCATCTGAAAATCCGCCTCGACGAGCTGGTCGGCCTCGACGAAAACCAAATAACTGCATTCGTAGCCACGAAAACGGCTGTCGCGTTTCGACGCGTCCGGAACACCGCTGAAATGGATATGCCCGCAAAACCGATTTCCGATCGTCTCCAACCACTGAAGGATCTGTGTTTTGTTTGGTTTTTTGTTTAGGAAGATCGTGAACAGTCGAATCGCTTCCGCCGAGGGAACCCTGTAGTATTTGCCACCTTCGATCTTCTTAAACAGCGACAGGCCGGTATCGGTATAACCACACTTCGAGAAAACTTCCTCAAAAGTCTCCTGGGTGGTGCTCTCATTAGACTCTTGGGTCTTCCGGAGAATGTACGCTTTTGCGCCTGGGTTGTGGGTAATGTGACCGACGCAGTCGACTGCGATCGCAGTTGTCTTCCCCGTTCCACGAGCGCCGACTAAGCAGCGTATGCGTGCGCGAGAGGCGTGGAACTCCGAGATTGATTTCGAGGGCTTGTACCAGTCCGCAAGAGTAGAGGCGGGCTGCGCCGTCAGCCGACGACGTTCCTCTGCGGAAAGCGCATCAGACGGAAGGGCGGTGAGGTCGGCATCCGATTCGGGCATTATCGCTCCGCGAACAAATAAGGGCGGTTTGGGAATCCGTCGGCGCGTTCGGTTGTGAATCCGTGCGACCGAAGAAAGCTGTGCACGGCCTCTTCAGTATTCTCGAAGCCGTCGACGAGCGCGTCAGATTTCCAAGGCAGGTTGTCGTGAAGCTCTGCTGCGATGCGGTCGACGCGATCGAGTAGGTCCGGCGCGGAGTAAAGGATCGGAAACTCGGAGCCCTCGCAGTCCAGCTTGAGAAAATTAATCCGGGGGATCTTGAGTTGGTCGAGGCGCTGGAAGACGCTGCGGAGCGAGTGCCCCGGGACCAAGTCGCCAGATCCGAAGCTCAGTGCCACCGACCCGCCGCCTGTGTTCGTCTCGCGGACGTTCGGATCGAACTGCCAGGCCATTCGGAGATCAGTCAAAGGCTTGTCGGACCGCCACACGGCACCCCATTGCAGCTCTGCGCGACGCGCGTCGGGCCGACGAACCGCGTTCCGGCAGAGCTGGGAAAAGTTCCGAGGGTCGGCCTCGAAGGAAAAGACGCGGTCAAAGCCCCGGTCAAGCGCCTCGCAAGTGAAACAGCCGATGTGCGCGCCGATGTCGACGGCTACCTGCCCAGGCGGGACGGATGTTGGCAGGCGGTAACAGTTCTGGATGACGACCTCCTGGTAAGCCAATACATCAATCGGCAATCGACAGAATCCAGGCGGTATTTCGGTCGGGCTCATGGGAACAACCAGGGGATGCCCTGCGACTTGGCCCAGGCCCGAAGCCGGCGCACCGGCACGGTAAAGTTGACCGTCGCTGCCGATCCTCTCACCAGCATACCGACATAGGTGCCGGACTCGTCGAACACCCCGCCGCCCGAAGAGCCGGGGAGTGCTGTACAACTCGTCTGATCGAATTCCACGTCAAACATCACGCGCCCGGTCTGAGACAAGACGCCTGTCGTGAAGCTTCCAGCGCCAAACGGCCCCATCATCGATCCGACATGCATAAGCGGGGTCCCGATCGACGGCGCCTTGTCCGTCCCAAATCTAACGTCCGGATGGCGTACGATTTTCCGAAGCAACAATATAGCGATGTCGTCCTGATCCGCAGGAGAGAACGCAACGACGACGGCGTCAATGAGCGTACAACCGACGATGCGGTCGCCCTCTGTGATCGTGGTCATAACCTGGACGGCAGCCGAACTGCTCGGTGAGGCGAGGGGAAACGGAATTGGCGGGATGACGGCCGCGTGGTTCGTGACAGAGTGGGCACCGGCACCGACGCTGCCCTCAATGACATGCCCCGCCGTCAGGCACAGGGTAAACTCCTTGCCCGCGGGGTTCGTGCGGGTAATCAGCGTACCACTTCCCGCCGACCGGCCAGCGATCACGGTGACAGACACCGCCTGGACGTGTTGGATCGCGGCGGAACTCGTTGCCGCGGGGGTTGAGAACGCAGTGAGTACGAACAACAGCAGGCAGCTGAGGTATTTCATAGGTGTAGGAATCAACGCGCCACGTTGAATGGGATCGGATCCGCGGTTGTTTTGGTTCGGTGGACGTACGGCGGCCGGGAGGGGTGCGCCAGATAAACCATGGACTTGCGGGCTGGCAGCTCCTCCTCGCGGTCGCGGCGCACCCAGGAACCGTTTCGCTGGATCACGTAGTTGCGATCCGTCGCGCGGATGACGGCGCCGGGCGGAAGCGTCGGCATGTCGACCCGGAGGGTTTTGCGTTGCTTGACGCCGAGAACGGCGGGGGGCTTTGCGACCAAAGGAGGCATACGAAATTTTATTGGGGTGGTGCAGTTTACGTCTGGACCCTTCGCGCTGGACAAAACCTCAGCGGCCCCAAAGGCGGCACTAGTCCGGGAGTTCCAAGAAGGCGCGTTTGCGGCGTCGGCTCTCCGCGTCAAGGGAGGCTTCGAGTTTGTCGGCTTCTTGGGAAAGACGAATGATTTCGCGATCGCGACGAATGTTCGCGTATTGGATCGCATCGATCCGATCGATTTCGGCGAGAACGCGTTGCAGGAGGAACTCCGCGTGATACCGCATCAACCAGATGCGAACTTGTGTCAGTAGACGTTTCACAGTGTCAGACAAGAGCAGCTACCGTGCCACGGTTTCAGTCAATGTCAGACATGAGATGATCCCATGGCGAGTTGACGGTCAGCGACCAGCGCCAAAGGTGGATGTGGAGCGTGGGCAGGCGGCGCGGGCCGGAATGCCAGCACAGGTCGACACAAAAGCTCGGCAGGAGCAGATTGCGGTTGAAGCGGATCATTTGTTCAGGTCGTTCTCGATTACGGGGAGCACGAGGTCGAGGAGCCGGCCCCGGGAAAGCTTCTTCCCCAGGGCAAACACCAAGCGGTCGAGCGAAGCCAGCGTCGAGGGTAACACGGTGACGGTTACGAACACTCGATGCGGTCCGCGCGGTCGCCCGGCCTTCTTCACTTCCCCGCGGTGTTGCGGCTGCCTGGGCAGCGTTTGGGGGTCGTCTTGATCGGACCCTTCAGCGCGGCCGCATGAGCGTAGCCGGTGTTTTGAACACGTTTCTTGTTTTCGATTTGGCGCCCTTCGGACCCTTTGCCAGGATTCGTCGCGCTTGAGTATGTTGGGTTTGCCATAAAATTAGCACCAGGCGATCCACGGTGGCGGAAAGCACTCGTAAGGTCCCGGCAGTCCTGGAGCCGGCGGAACGTACTCGTAAGGTCCAGGCGGCTTCGGATACGGCCCGTTGCACGGGCATCGATCCGCATGCGGCGCCATGCCGCTACCGCACAGCGGGCACCTCCAGGGCGCCGGGAGCGGACGGATCGGTTGGTTTGTATTCACCAGCATCAAAAATTTTCTCGTCGACCACGTAACGGGCCGGCGCTTCAGGCAGTTTGAAACAAGCCGCCTTCGCTTTTCGCGGCGGAGGCTTCGGCAGCGGAATCGGGTTCCCCTGGGCGTCGAACTTCGGGCCTTCCTTCATCGCCTTGTCGCGATAGTGGCGCACGCTGCGGAACTCGGTTCTTCGCCTCGACTTCCTCCAGCACCATTCATACAGCGCATCGATCTGCTCCATGCGCCGACGACTTGGCCACGCCTCACCGATCAACCAGCGCCGAACTTCCGACGCGTCGACGTCGATCTTCCGGAACGCTTGCGCGAAACTTTTTTGCGCGCCGCGGATGATCTGCAATTTCCTTCGCAGCGTTTCGTGGAAGGAAGGGATCCGAGGTAAAATTCTGCCAAGACCGGTGCAATTCGGACAATACCCTGCTCGGTGATCCGCATCTCCGGGGTTTCCGGCTCCGCCAGGTGAAACATCAGATGCAACAGTTCGTGGCATATCGTGTCGATTAAGCACCGCATCGACGGCTGGTCCGTCGAAATCTTGATCTTGGCGCGGAGCAAGTCCGCCTCATACTCATTCGATCCCCAGCTGTCCGGAATATCGCGCGGGTCGACGAACTCAACCGATATGTCCCAATCACGCAGTCGCAGCTTTTCCTGCCAGTAACGGACAAGGCCCTGGACCTGATCCCCTGTCATGCCGCAGACTTTCATTGCCTCCTTCTGGAACGCGGGAAATATACCACACTTCGGGCGGTTAAGCCACCTCGTAGACCTCAGAATGCGACAGCGTTTCGTCGAGGGCAAACGGCACCAGCCAGGAGAGGTTAGGCAGCGTGGGGTATGTGTTCAGTTCACGGACGTAGTACCAGCGCACAAGCTCGCTCGTCACTGACTCGACTTCGAGATCTTTAAAGGCACGGAAGAAATGCACGACACAATCCTCACCCTGGTACCTGCAGAAGTGGTGCCAGTCCGAGACGCAAGTCTTCGCGCCGGTTTCCTCGAAGAACTCGCGGCGCATGGCCTGATGCGGCAGCTCGTCGCGCTCGATCTTCCCGCCGACTCCGTTCAGCTTGCCGGCCTGCCAGGCGGGTTTCTCTTTGCAGATCAGAACGACCCGGCTGCGGTCGGTGGAGAACAAAAATCCGGCGACGTACTCTTTCAAAGCACTCCTCCCAGGATGCCCGCGAGCAGCGCAATGAAGTGGGCGAAGAGGGTCGCGGCGCCGACGGCGACGCACATAATGCCGAACCCCACGAAGAGTTTCAGCGCAACGCGGAGCCAGTCAGTTGGAGGGTTGTTGTTGGGCATATTATTTGTCGAATATCCGCCAGAGCAGCAGGGTTAGCAGGGCGAGCATCATCAGGATTTTCACGAGAGCAAAAAGAAATCGACGCGTTTGCCAGCGAAGTCGCCGTTTGCGATTCGCGCGGTCCGGACGTGCTTGTTGGTGGCGACGTCGCGATCACGCGTGCAGCGAATCGACTTGCCGACATGCTCGTCGATGAATTTGATCGCGGTCTCCTGCCAGTTCGGATCAATCGGCCCGTTCGGGTAAATGATCACGTCGAGATCCTTGCAGGAGTAACCTCGATACAGCACGCCACCGCCGAGGGCGACATGCAGCCCGACTTTCGCGGCCTTCTCTTCCAGGTCGACCGCAAACGCCAGCCCAGCAACGAGCGTCCAGGCGACTGGAGACTGATTATTTTCAACACAACTGGGCCGCCCGGTTGCAGTCCCGGCGATGGTGTGAGTTTCGATGTTCACGGGAAATACACTTTCAGCATGGCGTCGACGACTGCGGCAGTGTTCGGGTGCAGAAGGATCTTCTCGTGGTTCTTGGCATACCATGCCGCAACCTCCCACTTGCCAGTAATTGCGCGGCCCGCGCCGGCCCAGTCCGCAACCATCTCCTCGGCGCAGGCGATCGGCATCTGCAGCGGCTTGGTCGAACCGTCGTCGTTGCGAAGGACCCAGTGCTGCCAATGGTGATCGTTGCGGTGTTGGTGACGCAGCCAAGCGCGGTCAAAATCTTCCTTCACCCACTGGGGGCGTGGGTTGTGTCCGCCGTAAAAGCTCTCGACGTAGGCGAGCCACTCCGAGGGCAAAGACTTTGACCAGTCGTGGATGATTAAACGCCACAGCGGCGCGCCGACTTTGAGGCCGGCCACAAAGACAAACCACTTGTGGCGGATCAGGTAAGAGAGGTATCGAAGATGCGGGCTCATTCAAAATCCGGGATTTCGATGTCGAACGAGAACGGGGCGACAGGCAGGCTCTTGTCGTAGGCGTCAACAAAACGCCCGACGGACTCCGGGGAGCAGATAGTGACAGTCGAGGGGTTCCAGGCCGGCGCGTAGATGCAGATCGTCTGCCGTGTCAGAGCCCCTTCAACCCGGACATGCGTCGCATCGGGCACCGCGCGGAGCACAGCCAGGGCGACAGCGCAGTTGCAGGCTGAGCAGCGTTCGCCTTTGTCGATCTCTTCTTGCCGAACGTTGACGGTTACGCGCATACGGGCGGGCGGGTGCTGACCCGAGTTCGGATCTCGAAGAAGCCTCTCAACTCCGGCTCTTGCTCCATCAAGAAGCGGGCATACAGCGCGCGGTGATTGTTGTTCAGGACGAAACAATCGTCCTCAGGAATGACGCCGTGGGCCATCTCCCAGCGGATTTGCTCGTACAGCTTCGCAATGCCGAGCTTCGTCGCACCAGCACGGCGCTTCTTCAACGCCTCGTCGCGCAGCAGCGAATACACCTGAGGGTTTTCCTCGTGGAACTGCCAGAACGCGACTTCCAAGTCGTCGCCGCCAAATCGGAGTGCAGTTGTGGTCGTGCTCATACGGAGAAACGGTCGCGAGGCAGCGTCGCCTTCCAGGTGTCCAGGGCCTCCTGCCAGTCGTTCCAGAACGCTTCTTGCGCTCGCAGGCTGGGGCCGGGCCGATCGTTGGTTACATACATCGCCGTGTTGTCAGCGAAGTACGCCGCGGCCTGCTCGGCCGGCTTCATTGCTTTGACGCTGCTTCGTGTTAGTTGCTTGCTCACACCTCCAGACATGAGCAGACGCCGTGCCACAGTGTCAGACAAAATCAGACCAAGTACCTAGCCAACACCAGTTACAAACGATCGTCGGTGTGAGGCGCTTCCGGCAAAGCCAGCAGCAGCGGTACATGTGGGCCGAGTAGTTCAGGCAGGCGTGCACTGTTTAGTCGAATCGGGAGTGTTTCACGTAGCAAACCGTCACACCACAGCCCAGCTTGACGCTGCGCTTGCCGGCCAGCCGACAGGCGAGATAGTTCGCCGAGGCGTATCCCAGGTGAGCCGAGCCTTCCGCACCACTGCTCCAGACCGTGCTCAGGTCCACGGGCTTCGCGCCGGGGTGCTTCTCACACCAGGAGGCATAAGCCGCGTCATCGACCTCCTCCACGCACACGGGCTCCGCGGGGCGCCCGGGTTTGTGCGGCACGGGCGGCGGCTGTCCGTTGACAACGGAGTTTCTGCTTCCCGGGAGCCCGAGTATTAGGTCGACGATCTTCAGGCACTCCGGCGAGACGTCCAGGGGCTCCCATGCGGAGCCGTTCCAGCGAGCGAGTTGAGGCGGATTCATACGAGATTGTGGTGGCGTCGCAATGCGGCGATGTTCTCTTCGCGTCGGGCTTTACGCTGGGTGCGGTAGGCGGTCACACCCAGACGCCGGACGGCCGGCAAGTCCAGCTCGAACATAATCAGCGACGTCTGGCCGGGATAGTGAAACGACCACTCGTCCTCCCCTGAAACCACGATCCCAAACCGGGCTGCCCACTCGTGCAACGTCGGATCCTCCGCGCGCCCGAGCCCATACGGCTGCGTCACCAGCACCGCCGTGTTCTCACGACGGAAGTAGTGCCTGTGGTCGAAAAGGCGCTCGACGTCGCGGAGCGCACCGGCATCTTGCAGCGTCCGATACATCCGATCAGCCGGGCAGTTCTGCCGGCCCTCGTCGACTAGACCGAACCGCACCGCAAACGCGGCACGTAAGGCTGCCCGCTGTATTGTCGCAGGGTCACCAGACTCCAGGAGGCGCACACACTCGTCGCGGATCTCCTGCCTCGTCGGTACCGGGACGTCAGTGAACTGAATCGTGACACCGCAGTGAAGCCGCAGCGGCTTGTCTCTAAGCTGAAGCGACCTGGGCGGGTAACCGAACGCCCGCCCAAGCGCAGCGATGGAATCAAACTCCTGGCCAAGCTCCACGTAGTCGGGCCGGAGACCGGGCCAGCGCCCGAGCTTTTCGACGTCAACAGACACGATTCTAACAGGACACATAAGACTTCAGACACTGTAACACGCCGTTTGACACCGTGCAACACGAAAAGGCGGGAATTTCGGCCAAAACAGGGGGGAAGTGGCTCCCTACTCCATTACTAGTAATAATATTATTTTATTATTATTATTATATTATTCTTACTAGATGGTATGGGAGGGACCTCCCCCCTGTTTTTGGCAAAATTTCCGCCTTTTGCCTGAGAACCCGCTTTCCGCCTGCAAGCCCCTCGCGGAGCGCGCCGCGGACTTTCTGACCGGCCAAAATTCAAAAATTCGGTCCCTCTGCCCCCGCCGGGGGTTCCCTTCCCCGGGGGTCTCGGGGGGAATCGGTTTATTATCAACACCTTACGTGCTCCGCGGTGGGTTGCGCCTGGGGACCGCGCTACCGTTAACGTTCGCGCTAGTTCCCCTCCCTAGTTCAAGCGTGCTCCGCGGGGGATATGCCCCTCAGCCTCAGCGTCTTAGCCGCCGTCGCGCACACCCTTACTACAAGTGTGAGCGCCCCAGGCCTCGCCGCGGAGCGCGCCTAACCCGTTGACGCCCAGGGTCGGCGCCGGGTCCGGGCGGGCTGCGGCGGCGATGTGGGGGCTGAATCGTGCTCCCGCGGGGCTACTGGGTCCGTGCACACACACAACCGGCACTGTGCAAAAACTGCGCAGTGAGACAAAATGGCACACTTACCTGCGTGATTTTCACGCGCTCCGCGCCGGGTATAATACAGCCTAACAATATTAGACGTGCCTAACATTCAGGCCTCGACACTGCACACCACTGTCTGACAGCGTCAAACGTTGGCACACCGGCTGCTCATGTCTGGGACTGTGACTGACACTGACAAACTCGGAGCCGCGGCTCGCCTAGCCGTCCTGAACGACATCATCGCGGAGCGCGAGCGCCAGGAGGTTCTATGCAAGTCAGGCAAATTTGCCTGGACCTGTGCGGCCCCCAACGTCTTGGACGAGGCGCGCTACACTGTCCTCGCGGAGGAGAACGGGGAAGTCGCCCGTGCGCTGTGTGACTACCGCAACGGCGTCCTGACGACCGAGGAGGAGCGAGACCGCCAGCTGTATACAGAACTCGTCCAGGTGGCTGCTGTCGCGGCTGCGTGGTGCGAGGCCATTCTCCAGCGCCGCCGCCGCGCGCCGAAGGCCCAGGCGTCTTCTCCCATCATCGTCCCCTGACCTATGGCCGACGTTAAAATCTCCCCCGAAGTTGCGGACGTGCTCCGCGGTGCAACAGTCGTCGGCAACGCTGTATGCCTCCCCGACGCACAGTTGCCGCGCCCACTGTATGAGGCCGTCGACAAGGCTCTGCGCGCTGCTGGTGGAAGGTGGAAGCGCGGCAAGGGCCATCTATTTGAGTCGTGTCCGACAGCGAAGCTGTCCGCGATGCTCGGCAGCGGCGTCTCCATCGACGAGCGCAAGAAGTTCCAGGCATTCTATACGCCGCCGCATCTGGCCGAGCGAGTGGCCGCGCTTGCCTCTCTCGATGAGCATGTCGTCCTTGAGCCTTCGGCTGGACAGGGCGCGCTCGCGCGTGCCTGCCTGGGAGCTGGTGCGTCATGGGTCTATTGCATCGAGCTGAACCCCGAGAACGAGAAACACCTGGAGGGCGAAGAGCGCACGGTGGAGATCGCCGACTTCCTCACTCTGCCCCCGCCCGCCATCAAGTACAGCCGCATCGTGATGAACCCGCCCTTTACGCGGGGCTCTGACATCAAGCACGTCACGCACGCGCTCAAGTGGCTCGCTGATGGGGGCCGCCTTGTCGCCATCGTCGCGCCTGGGCATCTGGACGAGTGGGACGACGTTCTGGACGGCTACGAGTGGGAGCGTGAAGACGTCCCAGCTGGCGCGTTCAGAGAATCCGGCACGGAGATCGCAACGCAGATCCTAACCATCGGATACCATCCCGACCCCGACGATGCGCCGTGGGCGGAAGCCGCCCACTGACCATATTTATGCGCTCTGATCCCCTTCTTGATGGTACCGCCGTACTCGTCGTTTTTGTTCTGGGCGTCGGCCTGGGCGTGATTGTCGGCGCGGCTGGCACCGTCTCGGGCTGGCAGCGGGATGCGATCGCGCACGGCGCGGCGTACTGGGCGATCAACCCCACGAACGGGCAAACCTCTTTCGTATGGAAGTGAAACCTCCCATGAAATTTCTGAAAACCCTCGCACTCGCCGCCGCCTCCATTCTGCTGATTCCGCTTGCGCTTGTCGGCGTCTATCTGGTGACCTGCGCCCCCACGCCAGTCCCCGAGGCGCCAGCGCCGCAGACAAACGCCTGGTGCGTACTAATCCCCTCCCTGGGCCTCGTCGAGTTGCACCACGAAGGGCACGTCTACCTCTCCCGCGGCAGCAGCGTCATACACGCCGCGCACTGCCCCTGTTCTAAACCGCAATGACCTACTCCGAGATCTACAAGGCCCGCAAGGAGGGCAGGCTGCTGCACACGCTGCCACTTGATCCCGCGCGGAAGGTGGCGTGGAAAGTCTTTCATGAGCTGGATAGCATCGGCGGCTTTGCGGACTGGTGGTACAGCATCGGCGACGGTGAGTCCCACGACGAAATTTTCGAGTGTGTGGTCGACCTAATTCAAAACCCAGATTATCTAAAATCGAAATGAAACCCGGAGACCTATACGGACCTGAATACGGCCCCACGACAAAGACAGGGCCGGGCAAAGGCGACTCGCCGCGCAATAACCGGTCCGACCAGTACCGCAACAACTACGACTCTATCAACTGGGGGCCGAAGAAGAAGAAGAAACGGCGCTCCGTCTGTCACTGCGATCGGCAAACAGTGCGCGGGTGCCCGGAGTGCGACACATGAAACCACAAAACTACGTCACCAAACCCCACGCAGTCGAGGCGATCCAGTTCACCCAGAAGGCCGCTGAAGACATACTCTTGCGCGGTGAGCCTATGCCGTTTGGCCTCTCTATATGCGCGGCGATGCACAACCCCGAGAAGGGCAGGGTGTACTCCGCGAAGGTTTACATACGCGGCTCGAAGGACGTGGGCATTGGGACCGCCTGGATCGTGAAGGATGGAGACCGCGTCTTCAGCATGACGGACGAGGCATTTTGCGAGAAGTATGTCCCCTCCCGTGTATGCACGCCTGTTTGAACTACCGAGCGCACCTCGCTCACTATTTGGTAAAGGTCGTGACAGAGATCGCACTCCTCCAGCGGCCTGACGTACACTAATCGGTCATCTAAGGACCCCACGGTACCGTACGATCGGCACATTCTCTCTAAAGCCGTACGCGTAGACTGACCAGACTCCGCTTACCCCCTGTCTTGGATCATCTTCACCGGCCCGCAGTTTCTTTGCTACGCCTGCCACTACCCTACGCCAGTCCCTCAGCCCGCAGATTCTCTTCGTAATTCGCCTGCTGCTCCGGAGTGAACGGGACAAACGGCAACCAGGCATCGCCTGGTAGGTCGTACGGCAGCCTTGATCGTTTGCACACGACGCAACGAAATCCCATCTCGGTAGAGTGGCACGGCTTACCGTACTTCTCCATGTAAGGCTTCGCTGGTTTGCCGCAGCAGACAGGCGGCTTGGGTGGGACAAACTTCATTCCTCGTTGAACTCGCACAGCACAACCCTGCCCGCGTAGCCTTTCACAGGGAACTCTTTGAACGGGTTGCAAGGGTTGATCCCGAGTTCGCGGCAAACCTCCATTGAGTAGGTGCAGCCGAAGCCGGTGATGTCTTGGACAAGCGCCCAGGCGGGCCGCCCTCTGTACTTAGCGCGCAGCAGGCGCATCGCGTTCCGCAAAATCAGGTCGCGGGGTCTTTGTTCGAGGCGTTTCATATCTCTTGAGGGTCCCAGTCCGGATCGTCCTGCTGACAGGCACCGACGCCGTAGCACTGGCACACGTCGCAGTTGCATTCTTTGATGTCGGCGAGCTGCTTCTCCAGCTCCGCGATCCGACTAATCGCTATGCCGAGGCACTCGCGGAGTGCTTCATTCTCTTTGACTACACGCTCCGCGGTCTCGATTAGAGTTTCGTCGCCGCGCGGCCTGAGGATTTGTCGGAGGCGCTGGGTAATGGCGTCGTATGGGCTCATAAGTATCAACCCGCTCTGTAACTGCTGAGGACAACGCCGGCCGCCGTGCCTTCCTTAGCTTCCCCAATATACGTTACCTGGACGTTGTGCGGGGTGAAGGCCCAGTTAGGAAGCCCGTTTGCGTAAGGCTTCTCGTCCCAGGCAACAGGCTGGCCGTCCCTTGGGTGCATGTTGCGCGCAGTCTCCTCGTCTGGCGCGGCGACGACGGCGCCGTCAAATTCGCCGTAATCCACGCGGTCAATTCGGTCGATTAAGAATAGTTTCATTGCTGTTCGGGTGTTCGGGTGACTGTTACGGCCTCGGCCTGTTGTGGAGGTCTCAGCTCGATGATCGGCTTCGCGTCGTCGACCAGCTCGCGCTCCGCGCGGGGCCGGGCTATCGCGGCGGGTAGGTTGATTACGACCTGGGCAGCCTGCTGGGGCAGGGCGTCCGTCTCGCGGGCCAGGAGAACGTCGCCATGCGCTCTGTATAGCGTCTCTGCGATCGTCTTGACGTAGCCGGCAAGAGCTGTGCGGTCCTGGATGTTCGGGCGCCTGTTTGTGATGAGCCCCTTGCTGTTGACGTGCTCAATGGTCAGCGTGTTATCCAGCAGGGCGTCAATCACGCGCTCCGCGTCGACCCGGAGCTTCTCAGCCAGGCGGATGTTGTCCTCGCGGTTCTTCTTGATGCGCTCGATATCGCGCTCCGCGGACTTCGGGGAAGACAGGGGGACGATGCTCTGTTGCAGCTGCGTGGCCAGCTTGCGCCAGCACTCATCGCGGGACTTGTTGCGGAGGGTTTGCAGCGGGATGCCGAGGGTCTCGCTGATGTCTTCGAGCTTGTCCCCCTTCGCGAAAGCGATGAAGGCAGCCGCGTACGAATATTCACGTTGGGCCATAGGGTTAGAGCTTGTGGGTTTCCATCATCTTGAGGCGTCCGAGGAGCCAGCCGCCGGACTGGCCTGCCAGCGAGACGACAACCGTACCGTGGCCGAGCCTCCACGCCTTACTGCGTGTGCGGGTTTGAATTTCGCTGCCGTCGTCCAGGCGAAGGATGCACGGCGAGCCAGGCGGAAATGTTGCATTCCACTCTTTGAGTCGTTGGTCGGTCATAGGATTGTTGCGGCTAGCCTGATTAGGTCGCCTTCGGAAATCTTGTCGTTGAGGTAGTCGCGCAAAGCCTGCTGCGCCTCCGGCTGCGCGTGACTGTAGCATTCTGGGTATTCCATAAAAGGGGCGCGCCCCGTCCGTGGGGCTCGTTACGCTTAGTTGCCGTTGTGATGGATGCTGCCGTTCTGTCGGTCGCCGCCGCCCGTGGACGTGGCGGTCGCTGTGGCGCTCGACGCGCCGGACTGCTCGACGTTCGTGCTCGAACGAGCCGGACGCAGGAGGGCGGCGCCGCCCGCCATTCCACCCGCGTTCGCGACTGCCGGCACAAAGCCAGGGTTGCCGACGCCGTTCAGCACTTCCAACGAGCCGGGCGCATTGGTGTTCGCCGCGACGATTGTCGTGCTGCTAGGGGCGAACAGGCTGGCAGTGCGGATCCGGTAGATCTTCACGCCATTAATTTCGCCGATTTGTTTGACGCCAGCCGTGGCCGTAATAACTGCCGCCATCATGGCGAGCACCGTCAGTGTGGTTTTCTTCATTGGGTTTGGGGTTACTTGGGCGACGCGCCCAAAATCTTCCTGCGGGGGCGTCCACCCTTCGCGCCGTTGAGCCGCGAGGCGATAGCCTTCTGCTTCGACTTCACGAGCCCGCCTTGCCGGCCAATGACGGCGAAATAGGTTTTGATTTGTTCGAGAGGTTTCATAATTCACTGCGCGGTAAAAGGGCCATTTTGAGTAAACGGCGGTTGTACCGCTTGGCTGACGGTTTGACTCGGGTCGTTGGTCGTAGCGTGCCCCAGGTGCGGCGAATGCGTGGGCGGTTTCGTTTTTGCATAACATTGGGAGAGGTGCTCCCAGGTCCACGCCAGCCGGGTCGGCTTCTTGCAGCAGAACGGGCATGGCGCGCCGGGTTCGACATGGAACGGTGTCAGTTCACGCGCGCGGGCTTCGTGGTATTCCCGCTCCGCGCGGGTCTGGTTGAAGTCGAGGGCCATTTGAGCATGCAGTTTTGAGTCGAGGCGCAAGTCCGTTGTCGTGACTCGCGCCGCGACCGCTTCGATCAGCTCGTCGACTGTCATCGCGCCAGGTAGTAGATGACGCTGGCGATGATCCCGAGGTCGATGACCACAGCCGCGAAGATCAGGGCCACAGCCCCGTTCGCACCGGCGCGGTTGTCGACGTACTGCGCGACCCGGTGGGCCGGCGTGCTGGTCTGGGCGTGCGCGACGCCGTCTGAGTAGCCGTCCGAGTAGCCCCCCGCGCGGCCTGCGTCGTAACCTTCGTCGTAGCCTTGTTCGTATTCGATGGTGTCCATATAGTTTGTGTTTGATGTTGTGTTGCAGTGTTAGACAAGAGACCAAAGCTCCGTATCCCGGCCCGCCTCGCTGCGGGTGTAGAGCGTGCAGTTGCCGCGCTCGTTGATATGAAGCCATTCGCCGGCGAAGTCGGTCGGCGGGTACTCGGCCTCCGCGGAGGAGCTAAAGTCGATGTCCTCCTTGATGCTCTCGATGTCGTGCGGCCAGTACCCGAAGTCCGAGCCGTCGCCTGGGTGAGAGCAGAAGGACGTGTACGGCGGGGCGAAGTTGTCGAGGAGATCGAAGAGTTCGCTTACAGTCTCCGACGCGTCGTCGTTGTCTGAGCCGACTACCTCGGCGACGCTGGCGAGTTCCTTCAGCCGGCGCGATACGGCCGGGTGCTCCGCGCACCATTGCGGATTGCGGTCGAGCTGGTGCTTGAGTTCGGCGGAGAGCCTGCGCAGCAGATGCTCGGGGTTCATTGTGCCGTGCGAGACGGTTCCAAGTTTGGCGTAGTTCATAGCGGTTGCGGTGTTAGTTCCACGCCAGCCAGTCGCAGAGGTCTTTGTATGCGGCTGTGGGCGAAACTTCGGGGTTCTCGTTTGCGAAGTGTTTGGAGGTCCAGAGAAGCCTTTCGTGCCGGCCGCTGGCGGCTGCGCGGGACAGGTGCCACAGGTTCGCGAGTGCGGGCAGCTTGGCCGCGGCGATAAAACGGGGCTGGAAGGTCTCGACGGTCATGTGCAGTTATGCGGACAAGGTTCCGACATAGGATTCCCGGTTGCGGACGGCCATTTGATACTTGGCGCGTTCGGCGCCGCTCAGTTTCATGGCTTGGTCTTAAATCGAGGCGTTTTCGGGTCTTCGTGCGCTTTCCAGATCGCGCGCCCGACGGCTCGCCGCGCCTGGGCGGTCAGCTCTTTTCCGGGAATCCGCCAGCGGATACGTAAGGAGCCGGACGGGTAGGCCAGAAACGGCTTTCCATCCACAAGCACCTTGACGGCGTCCCACCCCTCCCAGGAATAAATTGCGACGACTTGAATCATGGCTTGATTAGGATGGCGCCTCGGACGTAGCTACGCCGATATATGCCGCGGGCGCGGTCGAACCAACTGAGACTCACCCCGCCGTGTCCCTGCGTCACATCCAGGCGGTTGTCGTGGTCAAAGTTCCAGTCGTCGCCGCCGCGTTGGCGGTTAAGTTTTTTGGCCAGCTCGTAAAATTCTCGAAAGGTCTTTTTCATTGGCCCTCCATCAGGATCGCTTCGATCGCTTTCATCTTCGCCACGACCTCGGCAGCGGTGTTGCCGTGGATGTTGTATTGCCGGCTGATGCCCACAGGGGCGCCTTCCGCCCCCTTTAGCACTTGCCAGCTGCCGACGTAAGTGCCGGTCAGCTTCGTGATCTCTTCCCCGAAGGCCTCGCGGCTAGCCTCGGCATCGCGCTGCGCCTGGATGCGGTTGGCTTTGGAAGTGTGTAAGGAGTCCATGCCAGAGTACGCGCGGAGAATTGCGGAGACCAGCGCGCCCTGCCAGGCGGGCTGATTCAGGTCGACTTTCTCTTGCGACGCGAAGGTCCGCCGACGCCCGCGTTTGATGCTGTCCACTTCGACGTACAGGGCCTCGATCTTGTCGCCGGCTCCCCGCGGCGTGCGGATTGACAGCGCCGTGCAAAGGCGCCTGTTCTCGCTGAACACCGTGTACAGTTCCCAGCCGTAATCAGAGTCGATGTAGCCGTGCATTCTCTGCGGTGGGCGTAACGCCTGGCCGTTCGGCAAGGTGGTTTGACGTAGTAGGTCCGCGATTTCGGTGTCTGTGGGTGTGTTCATCTTGTTTGTTAGCGTTGGATTTTAAGGCCCGCGAGGCGGTCGCCACGGCGTACGGCGGCTCGAATTTCGCTGATGAGACGCCCCTGGGCGCGCCAGTCGAGGCCTTCCCAGTAACGCAGCATCTCGCGTTTCAGCGACCCGTCTGGGCAGCCTTCCGCGCCGTCTAGGACACTCTCGAAGGCGTCGTTTATGTCCCAGTCGCTCGCCGCAGCGCGTATCTGCACGAAGCTGAACAGTTCTTGTCTCGCGGTCTTTCCGGTCCAGAGTTTCTTGCTCATTGCGTCGCTATCCTAAGCCGGTTCGGTTACGTTGTCAAACGTTGTCTGACATTATTTTACCGTGTCTCACAAAGGCCTAGTTCTTAGCCAGTTGCAGGAGGATATCGCGGGCCACAGGCGGACAAACCGCGTTGCCGAGCAGGTGCTTCGCGAGCTTCTTGTTGGCCGGCAGCTGGTAGTCGGGGAACCCCATTGCCTGCCGGTACTCGTCAACGGTCAGGATCCGGCAGTTGTCGCCGTCGACCAGGGCGTACCGGTCGCGCGTGGTGACGGTGCCGAGGGGTGCGTTAAGGCTCCGCCCGCCCTTCTCCGTGCCAAAATAAGCCATGAGAAACCGGCTGCCGTGCTCCGCGCGGCCGTTTGCTATGCGGGCCTGGGAACGGGCGCACAGCGAGCTGACGGGAGTCGTCCCTGGGGCTGTGATGAACGAGCTAGCCGGGACGTGGGCCTTCGGCTGGAACTTCAGCTGCAGGGGCGCCTTGCTCCGCGAGCATACGACGAACAGGCGCACGCGGGATTGAGGGACGCCGTGGTCGGCGGCGTTGATAACGTGCTCCGCGGTGGAGTAGCCCAGGGCGTTCATCGCCTGCGTCCACGCCGGGTAAAGGAGCCAGCGCCGAAACTCGGGGACATTCTCGACAACGACAAATTCCGGGCGGTGAACCTCGGCGCAGGAGACGACGGCCCAGGCGGTAGACCGCGCGGCGTCGTGGTGGGGCCGCTCCTTCCCGCGGGCCTTGGCATGCCCCTGGCAGGACGGAGACGCCAGCAGGACGTCGTGCGCTGGGACCTGATTCCAGTCGGCTTGATGCAGGTCCTGGCACATGTGCGCGACGCTGGGGTGATTCGCCGCATGACAGTCGACGGCTGCGCGCCAGTGGTTCGCCGCCCATACGACATCGACGCCGGCCATCTTCGCGCCAGTGGAGAACCCGCCAGCGCCCGCGAATAAATCAACAGCTTTCATTACATTGTCCAGTTTTGAACGTTCTTGGGTTGGTAGCCTGCGGCGATCGCCTCCTGGACCTCCGCGATCTTGAATTTGTTTCGGAAGCTGTGGCCGATCTTCGCCTCGACCCGCACGTACTCCGCGAGAAGCTCCGGGTTCTCCCGGCCTGCGATGACCAAGGCGTCCTTAGGGGCGAAGATGCAGAAGCAGCAGGACAGCCTGGGCATGCCCTTGTCGTAGGCGTAATGATGGGGGACGCCGGAGGCGCGGATCGTGCTCCAGACGAGATCGACGCTCCAGGTGTGGATCGGGAGCCAGTTCAGCACGGCCTTCTTGCCGTTTGTCGTGCGGCTGTCCGCCTGGACAGGGCGGCGTTTCGCGCGGGCCGGGCTCTCGTCTTTGCGGAAGCCCATGCAGTTAAGGATGCGGACGCGGCGCCCGGGGACAACCGGTTTGAGGGAAAGCTGCGTGTGGAACTTGGCCACTTGGTCGCGCTTCTGGTCGCTGGTGCAGTAGCGGTTGCCGCTGTCCGGCCACATGCCGCGCGCCTCGACCTGCTCCAGGAGGTCGCCCTTCTCGCGACGGACGACGTGGAACGGAATGCCGTAGTACTTGGCGTGCTCCTCGGCCAGCTCGCGGGTGCCCTTCCATTCGACGCGGCCCAGGTCGGCGTGGACGGCGACGACCTTGTGCAGCATGCCGGCTGAAAATGCGAGGCGGCAAACGTAGTCCATCATCGCCTGCGAGTCTTTGCCCGCCGAGGTGTTGATCACGATGTAGTCGGCCCAGCGGAGGAGTTTTTCGGTTGTCGTTCCCATGCCGGTATCCTAATCCGCTTAGGTTACTTTGTCAAACTCTGTCAGACACAATTTGACAAAAAGAAAAGGCCCTGTGGGTGCAGGGCCTTGTTTTGAGGTGGGCTATTTGGGGCGGGCTGAATTGGGAGGATTGCACAGGGCCAGCCGCCCGTGAGTAAATTATGCCGAGAAGCTCTCGGCGAGGCTCCAAAGTTCCTTATTGATACGCAGATCTTCGTTGATCGCGGTGACCGGGCGGGTGCTGACCTTGCGCAGAAAGCCCCGGCTGGCGGCCGTAATCTTGTACCCGCGTTGCTTGCCGCGCATCAGGTTTTCCTGAACGCGGTTGAACGTGCGCCAGAGGTCGTTTCCGACGTCGCCAGCCCGGCGGGCGGTCAAGAGGGCCTCGGCCTTGATCGGCGCCTCGTTGGCCTCGTAGCGAAGGGCCAGGGCACCCGCCGCGAAGGTGCGAGCTTCGGTGTCGGTGAGGAGTCGGCTGCTGAATTTGCCAACGTGCTCGGCCATGAGGGGCAGGCGTTCAGCGATGCTGAAGCTGTTGCTGATGATCTCGTCGATTTCCCGCCCGCTGTGCCGGATGTTGGCCTGCTGCGAGACGCCTTCGGAGACGACCATGCCGTTGGCACAGGTCGCGCGGTAGAGACCGGCGTGCATCTGCCAGGAGCAGCCGCCATCATGCGCGTTTTTCAGGATCAGCTCGAAGACGCTGTCGCCCACCGCGAGCGTGTGAATGGCCTTCTGGAAGCGGACGACGTGGGTCTGGAAGCCGCGGCGTTCTTCCTTACGGGCGCGCATCTCTTGGGCGGCTACGGGGTTCCATCCTGCGCCGCGCATAGCGTCGACGACGCGGGACGTGGGGAAGAACGCGTAACGTTCGGTGAGGTGGGAAGCCGCGTGCTCCGCGAAGATGCTGGGAGCGATGCGATTGAGGTCTTCATTGCTGAGAATTGTTCGGCTCTTGACGTTCAGTGTTTGCATAATTTTGTTTTCCTGACGCCCGGAGAATAGTTCATGCGTGCGACGTTGTCAAACTGTGTTTGACAAGATGATACAAAGCTGTGCAGCGCAAGGCAATTTAGTTGAGATCTCCGATATCGGGCGGGGCCGATGGGAGTTTGATACGCCAAAAACCGATGTGGCCCAGGAAGGTATTCCCGTTTATGAACCGCGGCCAGCCGACTAGCCTCGCCTGGGCAAAAACCTGGTTGCTTGGCAGCCAAACCTTGAACTTCAGCGTAATGCCGTCCCGTGCGCTGCGGGCCGATTCGAGTTGCTGCCGGACGCGCCGCTGGTCCCTGGGATGCACCGCGGCCAGCACATCCTCGTACGAGCTGACATGCGACAGCCCGAGGTGCGTTTGTAGCGCCCGGCTAAGGGTCCAGCCGGATCCGTCCGAGTCGCTCACCCAAAAAAGTTCAAACTGGTTGCCGATTATCTGCATGCACCGTATCCATACCGTCCCGCGGTGCCTCTGCAATTCTACTTTTGTCCCACCCGTTAGACTTTGGCATTGGCTTTAGTTGCGCGCTTTTTCGCTTCCGCGACCCACTGCGTTGTATCCGTTTCCGCCGACTGCGGCCGGTTTTCAACAAGCCCGAGTTCACGCTCCAGCACCGGCAAATGCCCGACTAGACAGCGTCGGGCAACGTCGGATATGGTAGTCGTTTGCGCTTCGTTGGATAAGGCTGCGGCGACGGCCTCGACACGCGACCGCAGGTTGTCCGTGATTCGCACCGCGAACTGCTCGGGTCTCGTCCGATCTATTTTTTGGTCAGGCTTTTGTCGTACGCTGCTTTTCATACCACAGGTTTATCGGCTGCCCACGGGAGTTGTCAATGTATTGTTTTGTGTTCGTGCGTTTGACAACGTAGTGCATGGTGCTACCGTGTCATGCATGAAGCAATACGTTGTTGAGACTAAAATAGGCCCTGGCCGGTGGGACGGTTGGGGGGAGTGTGGCACGTTTTACACCCGGCAGGACGCCGATGCCTTCGCCAGCCAACTGTCGGAGAGCCTGCGGCGCCACGGCGTTCGGGTCCGCGAGCAGGTCGTCCTTTAACCATCAACCTTGCCAGGACGGCACCTTTATGAAACTCGCTTGGTCCCTATCTTTGCTAGTCCGGCCATTCAGGCACTTGCCCGTAAGGCTGTGCATCTCGCTAAATTTGATGTCCCTGTTCTCGTCCTGGGTGAGACGGGGACGGGCAAGGAGGTCTTCGCGAACCTGATCCACGGCAATAGCCCCCGCGCCGCGGGGCCGAAGGTTTCGCTGAACTGTGCGGCGCTTCCTGCCGATTTAATTGAAAGCGAGCTGTTCGGCGCGCAGCGGGGCGCGTATACGGGCTCTGTAACGTCGCGGCTGGGCCTGTTCCGCGCGGCATCTGGCGGGACGCTGTTCCTCGACGAGCTGTCGGAGATGCCGGCTCAGGCGCAGTCGAAGCTCTTGCGGACCCTCCAGGATAGTCGGGTGCGCTCCCTGGGCAGCGACCGAGACGAATTTGTCGACGTGCGGATCGTCGCGGCGATGAATGTCGACCCAGCCGCCACAATCAAGTCCGGCAAGCTCCGCGCCGACCTCTATCATCGCCTCGCCGCCTTCACCCTGGAGATTCCACCATTGCGGGAACGGCCGGAAGACCTGGGAGCCCTCGCGGCCCAGTTCCTCGCAGCCGAAGCGAAGAGGCATAAGCTTCCGGTTCCCGTGCTCTCGCCGGAGATATTGCTCGACCTGCAGACGCGGCCCTGGACAGGGAACTGTCGGGAGCTGTTCGGCTGGCTGTCGCGGTTGCTGCTCCTGGGAACCATACCGGACGCATGCCTCGACGAGGCCGCCTTGCGGGCTGTCTGGGCTGAGGCTGGGAACGTCACGCAGTTTAGTGAGGCCCTGGGCGTCAACCGGGATGGGGGCCGTGCGAAGCTGGCAGCTCTTGGGATTACGTTGAAGGAGGTAGCTTGAACTATTTCATTGGCCAGAAAATCGAACACGGGCCGGCCTACGGCATGACTTGCTCCGAACGCTTTTTGAGTGACTACGTTCACGGCCAGGGGTGTGTCCGGCAGGCTTCGCCGACGCCGCTGTGCGAGTCCGGCACCGGGTACGTGATCGGCTTGAGAATGGCGATCGTCGACAATTACAAATTCCGAAGGGGCCGGGAGCACCGCTCTCTTGATGGGCCGCCAGAATACGAACAGGGTTCAGCCACAGGCCGACGGGAGGAGTGCCTAGTCTGCACCGCTTCGTTGAAGCCATTCCGGCCGTATTTAGTGCGGAAGAAGGACGTTCAGAAATATGCAGACATCACAGCAAGTTGAAATCGAATTCCGGGCCGAACTGGCCGCACTGCTAAAGAAGTGGGACGCGACGCTTTCGGCCGAGGACCACTACCCTGGTTGGCCAGAGTGCGGCGAGGATGTTCGCATGACCGTGTCGATCCCCGCAATTTACAAGGATTGCGACACTGTCCGCGAACGCGTGGAGATTGACCTGGGCCGATACTCGAACCCCGCGTAAAAGCGAAATGACCGTCTACCACACTAAACGACGCGGGCGGGTTTTACCACGACGGAACTTGAAACCCTGAAGAGCTTGAACGTATGGCGGCAGGCGCGCTGCTAGACCGTAACGGGAAACGCTGCGGGATCTGTTCCAGTTGCCGAACAGTTAAGCGTGTTGACAGACCACTGCTCGGCGATCTGCACCTTTGCGTTTAGACTGCGTCCTTCTTCTCGCCCGGGAAAATCGTAACCTTCGCCGCAGCCGCCTTCCCATGCCGCCGGCAAAGATGCGTGTAGGTCTTCAGTAGCAGCGTGCCGCCGTCCTGATGTCCCATCCATTCCGCAACGGTCTGTACCGGCACGCCCGATTCAAGCATCCGCGTCGCGAAGAAATGTCGGCACGAGTGGAGAGTAAATTTCGCTGTCCAGCCAGCTTCCTTGCAGATGCGCGTCAATGTGCGTCGTCCCTCGGCTTTGAAGATCAGCCCGTCCGGGCCAGCGGTCGCGACAAGCCGCGTCATGAGTGCGTGAGCTTCGGGAATAAGATCGATCGTCCGTCCGTTCCTTCGCCCGTTACGGCCTTTGACAATCGCGGCCGGCAAGCGAACCTCGCGGGCTTCCAGGTCAACCATCTCGACGCGCAGAGCATACGCCTCGCTGATCCGCAGTCCCGTCAACGACAGCCCTTCGAGCAAGTCGCGGCAGTTCTGACCGACCTCGGTCGCCGTGTCGATCTTGGCCAGCATCGCCGCCCACTGTTCACCAGTCGGCAGGACGTAATGCGCGCGGGGCACCGCTGCGACGCTGAGACGACAAACGGGATTCTCGCGGATCTGCCCGAACTCGACAGCCAGGTCAAACACCTCTTCGAGGACATCGCGGACGAGGTTGAAATACGACGGCTTGAAGTTGCCGCCCTTCGGGTCGATGAAATGCTTCCGCCACGCCAGGAGGTCGTCATAGCTGACGCGCTTCGCGGGGAGACTGCGGAAGCTACCGACGCCGCGGGTCTTGAGGACCGGCACTTCGCCCCAGGTCGAGACGATCGTCGACAGCGTCCACTTCTTCCGCTTGATGGTTTTCGGGTCGAGGGAGCCGTGCTCCGCGTCGAGCCGGGCGGCGTAAGTGTCGAGGATCTCACCCAGGGAATACCGCTCGGGCTTCGGGGCTATCGGGCGGGGCTCGCTTGCCAGCTCCGCGAGGCGTGCGAAAAACTTCTGCTTCGCGACCGCGAGGTCCGTCGTCTTCAGGCTCTCGCCGTAGACTCGACCGTTGACGCTCTTGTTCAGGTAAAGCATCCCAGTCGCTTTGTCGCGGCGGATGCCCGGCACTTTGGTTGTTTCCCATCGGCTGCTCATAGGGCGGTCGATTTGATTGTCCAGGTCAGAGTGAAGTTGTTCCCCGCGACGACTTCGGCAACGTCCAGTTGATCGCCGTTTACGGCGTCTAGGAACCGTTGCTGCGACTCTCCGGGCCAGGCCTCGCCGTAACTGCCCAGGGCGAGAAGCGCCTCGCGGCGGGACGGGAACGACCGGATTTCGATGTGTTGGCTGACGCGGCCCTCTTCCAGGACCGCCAGGACCCATGTATGTTGGTGGCTCATATACGCTAGTTCAATCGGCAAGTTACGGTTAAAATTAAGCGGTTTTCGGGGCTATTGCGCGGGTCGCAGAATTATGTTTAAAGTGTGACTCGGTACACTGTCAGGCCGTAGTAAACCACGTCTGACAAGGAGATCAAGCGGTTTTTACCCCGGCGGCCCTTCTCTGTTTTTGCCTACTCTTTTCGGCAAAACCCCAGGATCTAAGTTCAGGCCGGCTAGTTCAAGGGTGCCCTAAGTTCTCAAAACGTGGCACGGCGTCTGCTCATGTCTGACGCTGTGAGACCTAGACAAACATCGGATCCCGAGCGTTACGGGCGGGTTGTCATTCTAGGCCCCGGCGCCACGCACGGGCAGCAGTTCCCCACGCGTTACCGGCAAGTGCGGTGCGACTGCGGAACCGAATTTGTGGCGAGGTTCGACAACCTCCGCGCGGGCAATACGACGTCTTGCGGCTGCGCCGCCCGAGAAAAAGGCCGGCTTAACGCGACCCGGTTCCGCGTTCACGGCGAGACAAAGACGCCCCTGCACAAGGTTTGGACCAACATGCGGCAGCGTTGCCGCAACCCCAAGGACCCTAATTTCCACAGCTACGGAGGCCGGGGGATCACGATTTGCCCTGAGTGGGAGGAATTCATTCCTTTCGCTCAGTGGGCTCGTGGGTCCGGTTTCCGGGAAGACCTCACCATAGAGCGCAGGGAGGTCAACGGAAACTACTGCCCAGATAACTGCTGCTGGATCCCACTTTGTGAGCAGGCGCAGAACACGCGCCGCAGTCGCAAAAATAAACCCAAAAATAGCATGAGAAAACCACAGTTCCTAGTCGTGTCAAAAGTTAAAGCCCGTGCCAAGGCCCGGGGTAAACGCGTCGGCGCCGATTTCCTGGCCCTCCTGGATCGCTTCGTCATGGAGCGGATCGAGGCGGCGACAGAGGTACACAATGGAGGGCGCAAGACCCTCGACGCGTCCGTCGCCGGATTCGTCGGCATCAAACCCCGCGGCTCTGTGTTCGGCGAATGAAATTTTTCCGTCTGTGGTTGGCCGCCACTGCGATCGGCCTCGGCATGCTGCTCTTTGTTGCGCTGACATGAGTCTGAGATATTTCAAGCTCGGCCCCGAATCTGAGTACGGCCTTCCCGACTTCTTCCGGGTCCGACAGGTTTACGGAGAAGCGGTCGTTGAGATCCGAAAAGCGCGTCTGGACGACTATCTGCCTTCCGCGATTTTCTCCAGTGCGCAGGAGCTGCTGGACATCGGAGCCAAGGAAATCCGAGCCGAGGAGGTCGGTTGAACTTCCTCCGCGAATATCAGAAGCCGCACGTCGAGCACTTGCTGAAGGTGCTCCGCACGAACCGCGCGGCCCTCGACGCCAGCGACACAGGCACCGGGAAGACGCCGTGTGCGTTAGCACTTGCCCAAGCCCTCGACTGCGTGCCGCTGATTCTTTGCCCGAAGTCCGTGATCCCCTCCTGGGAAGAGTGGTCGGAGCGGGTCGGAGTCCCGGCCCAGATCATCAATTACGAAGACGCGCGGGGTGTTAGCCGTTACATCAAAAAGCCCCTCGCCGAGACGTGGGCAGAAATACAACTGCAATGCTGCGCCGAGTGGAAAGAGTTTGAGGTTTTCGCGGAATGGGCGCGCTCGACGAAGTTTCAGGAGACGCGACGGCTCGCGCGGGAAGACGAGGACGAAGCGTACAGCCCCAACAACTGCCGGTGGGCCTTGGGACCGCGAGAAACCGAGTCCGCCTTTGGCCACGAAGTTTTGTGCGCGAGGGGAAGCCGCTGGCAGTGGGGGCAGGCCTACGAGATGGCGATCTTCGACGAGGTAGACCGGTGCTCTGGCGCTACTAGCCTGCAAAGCAAAATGCTGATCGCCGCTAAGCGGCAATTCCGATACGTCCACACGATGTCGGCGACGGCCGCCGACTCACCGCTGAAACTCAAAGCCCTCGGGTACGCCCTCGGATTGCACAGTCTGAGCGACTACAAGTGGTGGCTCTTCAAGCACGGCGTAAAGCCCGGCGTGTTCGGAGGCTTTCAATTCCCTGCGAACTCTGACGACCCGCTCGTCGCCGCGGAGGCGCGGCAGGCGATTCTGGATCTCAATTCCACGCTGTTTCCCGCGCGCGCGGCGCGCCTTCGCAAGGCCGACATTCCGGGCTTCCCGAAGACCATCATCGACGCTCGGCTGCTGGACCCGACCGACAAAGCCCGGCGCTTAGCCGGCGAGATCGCCGAGTTGTACCAGCAGCGCCGAGCCCAGCAGGACGACGCGGCAACCGCCCTGGAGAAGCTGATCCGCGCCCGCCAGGCCCTCGAACTTCTGAAGGTTCCGGACATGAAGGAGTTTGCCGTCGACTACGCGCAATCCTGCCCCGTGGTGTGCTTCGTGAACTACCGCGAGACCGCGAAGCAGTTGGCCGCGGCCTTATCAAAGGCCCTCGGTTGCGAGGTCCCGATCCTCGACGGCGACACGTCCGCCGAAGACCGCGGGCACATCGAGAAGGACATGCAAGGGAACCGGCTGCCTGCGCTCGTTGCCAACACCGCAGCTGGCGGCGTCGGGATCGGTTTCCACGACCCTTTCAAGCAGACCGAACGCGTAAGCCTGTTCTCGCCGCCTGATCGCGCCGACTTGCTGAAGCAGGGCTTTGGTCGCGTAAACCGCGATGGCGGCGGTTTCAGTCAGCAATACCTTTTGGTCTTCCGCGGCACCGAGGAGGAGAGCATCGCGACGAACGTGCGCGCAAAGGCGGACCGCATCGACTTACTCAACGACGGAGACCTAACACCGTGAGAACACACAACGACAACGGACTGCCTACCAAGCCACACAAGATCCAAGTGTACGCCAGTCTCGAAGGCGCCGCGTGGGGTTATAGCGACGGGAAATGGGTAATCCGCGTGAAGGGCGTAACGAGCGGCGCTGTCATCCACGGCGGGGACGGCGACAACATGGAGATCGAGTTCAAGCTCGACGCGTCGCGCTTTCATCCAGTGATTTCAAATGAACGAACAACCTAACCACGCCGCCCGAACGCATCACCGCTACGGGCCGTCGAAACTCAACGCCTATGCAGCTTGTCCCGGCTACTTGCCTAACGACGGCGAGTCCGAGGCGTCCCGAGAAGGTACCCGTTTGCATGAACTCGCCGACGTTTTGGTCGATCGTGTGAAGGAGGGGCGGCACACGCGTACACTGACAGCGTTGGACGAATTAAGTCAGTCGGGGGAGTTCGCGATCAGTGACGAGGACTACACGCTCCTCGCATTCTCATGCAAGGAAATGGACCGTTGGATCGCGGCAGGTTGGGAGGAGATCCACAACGAAATCAGGGTGACAGTTCCGGACCCGACGGGACAAGAGCTGACAGCCGGGCACCTCGACGTTTTGATCATTTTAAAGGATGGAACGACGGGCGTCTTGATTGATCATAAGTTCGGTTGGATACCCGTACCACCTGCCGCAGTCAACTACCAGGGCAAGGCGTACGCGCTCGGATCGTTCCACAAATTCCCGAAGCTCGGCAAGCTGGGTGTGCTGTTCGTGCAGCCGAAACTGCACAAAACGACCGCGGCCAGCTTTCGCCGGGAGGAGTTATATGATATATTTACAGCCGTTCAAGGGGTCATTCGCAGCGCGCAGCAACCAAACCCGACGCTCAACGTCAATCCGTATTGCGATTTTTGTTCGCGGGCCGGGAGTTGTCCCGCACTCGTTCAGACCGCAGCGGTCGCAGTTCAGAAGGCTGAGCCGCTGCCGATGCCGTCGACGTTCAGCGCGATAGAAATTCACACGCCGGAAGACGTCGCCAAGGCGTGTTACATCCTCGACCGCCTCGAAACTCTCCTGGAAGAGAGCAAGAGTGGGATAAAGGCGAGAGCGTTAGAGTTAGCCCAGGCGGAACCTAACGGCGTGCTTCGCGTGGAGGTCGCCCCTGGCCAGGAGGTTGTCATCAAGGCGTGCGCCAGGAAGCGGGATCGGTCAGTTCACGAGCCGGCGCTTGTCGCTGAGGCGCTGAAAGACGTCTTAACCCCCGATCAAGTTTTGGGCTGCTGCGACATCGCGCTAACCAAGTTGGAAGCAGTTTTCGCGGACAGCTACGTCGCCATGTCAAACAACGTGGCACAGGGTCTGCTACAGTCTGGCACCGTGAAAGCAAATCAGACTAGCGATCCGAAGCTGAAAAAGCGGATCCTGGCTGAAGCTAAGGAGCAAGCCCGCGAGGCCAAGTCGACCAAGAAGCAAGCAAAGGAGATCATGGCGATGACCCTTTCGGCGGAAAACTTACTCACACGCGCCGACGGCCTGATCCAGTACGCGACGATTCGCTTGGAAAAATCGGCGCCTGCAATTTCGGAGAAAGTCTCCGGATCCTAAACACCAAACCCCAACAACGCAAAACCACATGGTTACAGCAACACTCAGAAAACCGGCCGCACAAGCGGCTACTCCCCCCGCCGACACCTCGCACCTACCCGTTGACGAAAACGCCGCGGATCGCTTGGCTCATGAGCTGGGCGTCGGTCCGACTTTCACGGCCGAAGTCGTCCCGGCAGGCGAAACGCAGACGGCTTCGACAGCCGTTACTGTTCGCCGCGACGTCGCCGGCTCCGGTATCGAAGGCATCGAGGGCGAAGTCGACGCAAGCGACTTGCGCGTGCCTCGATTCCAGCTCGTCAACGGCTCCGGGGAACTCGCGAAGAAGTTCAACCAGGGCGTCACGCTCTACGCGGACGAGGTCCTCTTCGGGATCCCCGACCTGCAGAATCCGGCCAATAACCCGGTTCTTCGGTTCATTCCGGTGAAGGTCAAAACGCAGTACCGCGAGAACCTCACGAAGGAGGAAATGGAAGAGGGCATGACGTCGCGCATCGTCGACACGCTGCAAGAAGCCCAGGCGTGCGGCGGCGGTGTCGGTTACTCCCCGGACGGTGTCAAACTCCGCTGGCAGAAAACGGCGAAGTTTCTCCTGCTCCTGGAAGAACCCGCCAACTGCAAGCACCCCGGCTTTGTGATCGAGGCCGACGGCAAGCGGTACGCGCCGGCAGTGTATTACTGCTCGGGTGGCGCATACTCCCGCTTTTTCACGCCGATCTACAGCAAGACGAAGATGCAGGCTGTCGTCCCAGGCAAGGCCGCCATGTTGGAAAAATTCGTTTGGACGATGAAAGTCGTTCGGACGACCGGCGGCAAGTTCTCCGTCTGGGTGCCCGAGGTCAACGTGCTCCGCGAGGAGTCCGGCCCCGAGATCCGACACTACGCCGCTGCGCTCCGCGGCAGCACTGTCCGCGAGGACGGTGAAGCTTCCGAGTAAGGCTCTCCTTCCCGGAGTAAATAAGGGCACGGATGCCCTCTTTCCCCTTTTACATGCCGCCCCTTTTTGTCTGTTTCCCGAACCTCCGCGCCAAGACCGGCGAACTCGCCGAGCCCTGGAAGTATGACCCGGGCGAGGGGCGGCTTGCCGAACTCAAGGCGATGCCGAAACGGGACCGCCGCGAACTCACCGCGAAGCCTGATTTTCAGTGGCAAATTTATTCCGCGGTGCGTGGGGCCATTCCGACTCTCCGCGTAGGCAGCGGCAACGAGGCCCATTCAATGAACGGGCTGGCCCTGGATTACGACGTCGTGCAGACAGACGTTGACGCGTTAATCGCGCAGATCCCCGAAGATTTCCGCCCGACATTTCTGGAAACCACGCTCAGCAACAAGCTCCGGCCCGTGTGGCTGTTCGAGCGCCCGATCCTGGTAATGAACTCCGCGCACGCCGCGGCAGTCATTAAAGCGTTCGTCGACAAGTTTAAGCTGGCGACAGCGTTTGCCGGATTTGACGAGGCTTCGTGCAAGCCGGAACAAGTCTGGACGAACGGGGCGAGTGGCGCGCCTTGGGCAATGCCCCGATCGCCTGGAAGACGTTGTTTGGCGTTGTGGCCAGCGTCGCAAAGAAGCACACCGGCAGCACGGACAACCTGCCCCTCGAAGTCATCGCGGCGAAGGTTGCGGAGAAGTGGCCCGGTCGCTGGCAAGGTCCGTTCGAGGTGAACAACCTTGGCCCGCGTTTCTGGGACGAGACGGCAGACAACCCGAACGGCTGCCAGATTAAGCCCGACGGCATGCTGTGCTTTACTGGCAATGTCCCGTTCATGTCCTGGGAGGCCCTTTTCGGCGCGAAGTGGTGCGACGAGAACCGGGTCAGGAGCCTCGGGAACCTCGCGGCAGATTCCGCCTGGGACGGGCGAACTTACTTCATCAACATCGGCGGCGTTTGGCGCGACTACGACCGCGAGAGCACGCTGCTGCACCTCGCCTGTGGCGGGCTGTCGACGCAGAAAGTCAAAGGACAAACAGTCTCCGAGGCTCACCGGGTCCTGCACCACATCAACACATTTAACCGCGTCGAGCACGCCGCGCCGTTCGTCTGTCGACGTCCAGGCATGATCGAGATCGACGGGAGGCGGATGCTAAACACCTGTAATCTAATCCCTGTCCAACCGGCGCAAGTCGAGCTTGTCGTGCCGGAACGCGACTTTCCCTTCATCTGGAGCCTAGCCCACAGCCTGTACGGCGCTGGGTTTCATCACGCGATGGCCTGGCACAAGCGTTTCTACGAGTCGGTTTTGAACCACAAGCCGACAATGGGTCAGGCGCTGTTTCTGGCCGGCCCCGTCAACTCCGGCAAAACGCTGTGGTGCCTGCACGTCGTTAAGCCCCTGGCTGGGTATCGGTCGGCGAACCCTTGGGGCCATTTGACAGCGCGGGATGCATTCAATGACGAGCTTTTCGAGTGCGCCCTGCTGGCAATGAACGACGAGGACGCTCCGTCCAACGACCGCGAGGCGTCGTCTGCAGCCCAGCGGTTGAAGGGGCTTGTCGTCAACCCGGAGCAGAGCCGGCATCCGAAGTTCCGAAGAAGGCGTCGCTCGTGTGGTGCGGCCGTGTTTTCGGCACCCTCAACTGCGACGCGGCTTCTGCGGCAGTGTTGCCGGAAGTGAACGAGAACACTCGCGACAAGTTCATGTTCTTCCTCGCCCAGGCGTTCCCTGGCAAGTGGCCGGAGAACCCCGAGGCGGCGATCGCGCGGGAGCTGGCGATGTTCGCCCGCTGGCTGCTGCAATACAACCCGCCCGCGGAGATCTGGATCGGGGGCCGAACGGGTGTTGAAAGCTATTTTGACCCGTCACTGCTCGAACTCAGCAAGCAACAGAGCGGAGCGCGCGACCTGTACGAGCTGATCGCGTTGTTCGCCAGCCAGTCGGTAGTTTTTGACAACACCGACGTCTGGACCGGCACCCCCACAGCACTATACAGCGCGATGATTGGCTGTGAGCCGGTGCGGCCCCTCGTGCAGCAGTGGCAGATGCGTCGCTTCTCGACCCAGCTCCGGACCCTGGCCCGCATGGAAAACTCGGGGATCGAGCACGTCGAGGGCACCGCGGAGCGGGATTTCAAGATCACCAAGTCGATTCTGCTGAAGCGATAAACGTGGCACATCGTTTGCTCTTGTCTGACACTGTGAAACACGCTAACCCATGAACGACCACGACAAAAAAGTGATGTTTTCCTCCGCCGACACGGGCGGATCCGATAGCTGGGAAACCCCGCTCACAACGTTTCTCCCCCTCGACGCCGAGTTTCGATTTACGCTCGATGCGGCGGCGAGTGCGGAAAACGCAAAAGTCGCGAAGTATTTCACCGAGCAGGATGACGCACTCAGGCAGGAGTGGGCGCCAAACACGGTATGGGTAAACCCGCCGTACAGTGAGGCTGAAGCGGTGTGCAGTCCGAACTGCAAAAAGAAGCGTTGTAAACAACGCGGCCACTGCAACACGAAGTACAAGGCCGGGCAGGATGATTTTGTCGTGAAGGCGTGGGCCGAGGCCCAGAAGGGCGCGACTGTTGTCATGCTGCTCCCATCACGCACCGACAAAGCGGTTTTCCACGACTACATACTTCCATACGCCGAGGTCCGATTTATCCGGTCCCGTCTCAAATTTGGCGGATGCAAGGACTCCGCCCCATTCCCGTCCATGCTTGTCATCTTCAGGCCCCCAGCGCCATCAGCGCCAGCCGCCCCTGCGGCTCGCGAAACGACCGCTTCCCAACCGGGGGCCGCTTTTTCTCCGCCTGCCGTTCCACCGACCGACATGCTTACCGACCTTGGTCGCCAACTCGGGATCTCGTACGTCTAATTATGGCGCACATCGTCGTTAGAAAACTCGTTGTCTACGTCGCAGGCCCCTTCCGGGGAGCAAACGCCTGGGAGATTGAGCAGAACATACGCCGCGCTGAGGAGCTGGCCCTTCAAGCCTGGCATGCCGGGTTTGCAGTCCTTTGTCCGCACACAAATACACGTTTCTTTCAAGGCGCAGCCCCCGACGATGTTTGGCTTGATGGTGATCTTGAGTTACTCCGCCGATGCGACGCGGTGCTTCTGACGAATGACTGGGCTCGGTCTTCTGGCGCACGCGCAGAAGTGAACTTTGCGGACAGCTTGGGAGTACCGGTATACGGCACCCTCGCAACGCTGTGCCGTGACTGGAATGCAGGACTTCTCGTACCCCGCGAATGAAGCCGATCCAATTTGCTGGCCGCAAGTGCGTGGTCGTCGATTTCGAGACGCCGTACGACAAGGAGATTTCAGTCGACACAATGGGACTGAAGAACTACGTCGCCGCGGTCGACGCGTATCTCGTCTCGGTCGTCTCCGACGATCTGGAATTCTGCGGCACACCGGCACAAGCGGGGCAGATGTTGGGCGACTCCTGGTATAAGGATCCCAACCTCCAGTTTGTCGCCGCGCACTCGAACTTTGACCAAGCGTTTTTCGAGAAGCATTACGGCAAGACGGTTCATGAGTGGCACTGCCTTCTCGATCAGGCGGCCGGCCAGCAGTTACCTAGCAATGTTGCCGGTCTGTCGAAGACCCTGCTGGGCACCTCTGTCGATAAAACGATCCGGGATCGCATGAAGGGGGTCGACTTCAATTCGTTACCCGACAGCGAGCAGCAGAGAGTCGTTGACTACTGCCTCAACGACTCGCTTACGGAAAAGCAGATGTTGGAGAAGATGCCGCCACTGCCGGAGATTGAGGCCGCTGTTGCAGCGCACACACGGATGATCAACCGGCGCGGCGTCCACATTGACACAGACGCGGTCGAAGAGGATTTAACCCACCTGGAGCGGCTGCGATTTGAGGCGATTAACTGCCTGCCGTGGGTTCACGAAGACAGGAAGCCGCTGAGTATGGACGCGTTCGGGGACTACTGCTCGCGGCACGGCGTCGCGGCTCCTGCGTCCCTGGACAAGCGGGACGAGGCATGTGCGCGCTGGATGGCGGCCAACCCGGAGCTGGCGAAGCTCGTGAAGAACATGCGGACGCTCCGCGGGGCGAACACAAAGCAGAAGAAACTCAAGACCCTGCAAAGGTGCGTCCACAACGGCATTTTCCCCCTGGAGTTCCGCTATTGCGGGGCGCCCCATACGAAGCGGTGGAGCAGCACAGGCGTCAACGTCCAGAACCTCGACAGCTCAGTCGCATTCGCCGAGGAAATGGCGGAGTGGGGTGATTTCGAGGGTGACGCGGGGATCGACATGCGGAGGTACTTGATTCCGCCGCCTGGCTGCCTGTTCGCTCTGATCGACTACTCGCAGATTGAGCCGCGGTGCCTGCACTGGCTCGCCGGCAATGAGGCCATGCTCCAGGCGATGCGGCAAGGGATGGAAATTTACGAGGCTTATGCGCGCTACGCGCTGGCCTGGGGCGGCGGTGTCCTGAAGGAAGAGAACAACGGGCTTCGCAAAGTGTGTAAAGTTCACGTTTTGTCAGGTGGATATGCCGGCGGCACCGGGGCGTTCGGCCGCGGCGCGCTGAAGGAGGGGTTGAACTACACAGAGGCGCAGCTCCAGGCCCAAGTGGATCAGTTCCGCGCGGCCAACCCAAAGATCACCTCGTTCTGGGGCCGGATGAAGGAGTACATCCGCGCGGCTGCCCGCGACAAGGATCGCGAGTTGTGCATGATGATGCCGAACGGGATCCCGCTGAAACATTTTCATGTGCGCTCATGCGCCGACGGGAATTACTGCTCTTTCAAGATCAGGGGAGACACGAGCCACAACTCGCGGATCCCGTCACTGTGGCACGGCCTGCTGACGGAGAACGTGACGCAGCGCATGGCCCGAGACGTCGCTGCTGAGGGTATCCTCCGCGTGGAGCGGGCGGGCATCCCGGTGATTTTCCACAGCCACGACGAACTTATTTGTGCGGTCCCGATCCAGGGCGCACGCGAGGCAATGAAGGAGGCGGAGCGGCTCATGTCGATCCCGCCGGAGTGGGCTCCGGATCTTCCTCTCGGAGTCGAAGGAAAACTCGCCGATCGGTACATGAAATGAGGTACAGCTTGTGCTGATGTCTGACACTGTAGAACGTTGTATGACCCAAGCATTGATCCAGAAGATCGCAGCCTATCGCGCTGCAAACCCAAAAGCAGGACGGCACGCCATCGCCAAGGAATTCGGGATCACCGAGAACCAGGCGCGCGGCGCGCTCAGCAAGCTGTCGAATCCCGCCCCGAACAAAACGACTCTCCAGGAGGACCTACAGCAGGCGCGGGACGATCACAAGCTCCGCGAGGCGGACGAGGCGGCGCGGCGTTACAAGAAGCTGCTGAAACGCGTCGCCCACGAGCAGGAGATTGTCGGCGAGTTCCGGGACGCGGTGATCGGGAGCATCGACAACGGCTTTACGGTCAACATTCCGGCGCCTCTGAAAGCCAGCCGGAAGCCCGGCCAACCCGAGGACGCCGTCCTTGTCATCTCGGACTCTCACGTCGGGAAGATTGTGACGCCTGGGCACACCCTCGGCTTCGGTAACTACAACCCCCGGGTATTCCTGGACCGGCTGTATTTCATCGAGCAGACGGTGAGCCGTCTTCTGGTGGAGAACGTCGCGAACCCGATTAGCCGGCTGAACATCCTTTTCCTCGGTGACCTCGTCGAAGGTGCGCTGTCGCATTGCCAGGAGGTCCCGAACCGCTGGCTTGTGGCGGATCAAGTGCTGCTGGCGTCGCTGGCGTACTACCAGTTTGTTGCGCGGCTGTCGCGAGTCGTCCCGGAAGTCGTTTGTCGCGGTCTTGGTGGCAATCACAGCCGTTGGCAGAACCAGAAGAAGCCGCCAACGGAGAACCGTTACAGCAACTTCGACTTCATTGTCCTCGGCCAGATCCAGGCCCTGCTCGAAACGTCCGGCCCAGGCAATGCGAAGTTCATCCTGGAAGAAGGCGCGCAGCAAGTCTTCGACATCCTCAACTCTCGGATCAAAATCGCGCACGGCGATCACCTGTCCGGCGGCGACAAGGCCCTCGGCATTCCCGCGCATGCAATGGGCCGGGAAGTCAACGCGACGACGCAGCGATACAACGCGATCGGCGAGAAGGCTCCTGACTATTACATCGTCGGCGACAAGCACCGCGGAGTTAGTGCCTCGACGGCTGTCGGCCGGTATCTGATCAACGGCGCGTTTTTCGCAGACGACGAGTTCGCCCTGCACTGCAATTTCACTCCTTGCCGGCCGTTCCAGCTGTTTTTTGGAGTCCACCCCAAGCACGGGCGGAGCTGGAATTACGAGCTGAACCTCCATACGGCGCCGTCTCAGGACGTGATCCCATACGACCTGCCGGCGCGCTTGGCGAAGAAGGTCGAGGTGTCCAAGTGAGCAAAGAAGCGAGCATGCAACTGGCACGGGAGAAAGCTGCGCAGGCATGGTGTAAGCCGTGGACGAAGCACAAAGTAATGGACACTGCGCTGGCGGAAGCCTTCGCGGAGATCCTCGAAGAGATTTGGTCGCAGCCCTGGCTTGGAAACGCGACGACCGGCCAGCTTCTCGACGAGATCCGCGCCCGCGTTGACTGCAATTACAGGACGGTGGACGAACCCCCGCCCGGCCCCGCGGAGTCGTCAAAAGCCCAGGAGCAGTATAACGAGCTTCTGTATGCCGTAGCGCAGAAATTCGAGGGCGAGACCCGGCACGAGACCGCGCTGCGTTATATACGCGAACGGGAGGCACGCGCATCGTTCGCGGACACTTTCGCGGTGAAATGGGCGAGGAATGTGGAGGGCGGAAAGTGATTTCCGATCTCCGCAAACAACACGCCGAGGTCTTCAAGGAGTTCGCTCCGCTGATTCCGCGGCACCAGGAACTTGCCGGCAAGCTGATCGAAATCCAGCGCCGGATGTACACCGCTGAGTTGAAAGACCGGGCCGGCGAGGTTCGGACGCTGCCCCGCATTCTCACCTTCAGCGAGCGGGATTCCCTGCCGGCATTCGAGGCGATGCTAAAGACCCTCGCAGAAAAAGGGATCCAGATCTCCGAGGTCATTTACGACCCGTCCCGAGGTGAGTTCTTAATTTTCAGCCAATGAAGCTCTCCGTCGCAGTCATGATCGAGCTGTCGGACGGCCGCAAATTCGTTCGAGTGAACGAGTTCACGCAGGCCGATCTCCTACAGCTGACGGAGGGCGGGATCCACATGGCCGAAGTCGTTCAAACATCCGCGTATGGCGCCCTCGACGGGGTCAACGCAGACATTGCCGCAACCTATGGAGCGAAATAAACGAGTATTGTTCGTCGGCTGGGGCCGCGCAGGGAAAGACGAAGCCGCAAAGTTTGCCGAGTCCCACCTGGGCCTTCGCTACACCGGCTCGACATCCTGGGCCGCGAAAGAGTCAGTCGCATCGGCGCTGGGAGTTCACCCGCAAACCGCATACGACGAGCGCCACAACAACCGGCAGTTTTGGAAGGATCACTGTGATTGGATGCGCCGCGGCGATCCGGCGTTCTTGGTGAAGCTCTGCCTTGCCACAGGAGACATCTGCACCGGATGCCGCGACAAGGTCGAGGTCTTAGCCGCCGCCCCTCTGTTCGATCATGTCGTTTGGGTCGACCGCCCAGGCGTCCCCGAAGATTTCACCGTGACGTTTACGCGGGAGGACATTTTAGCCCTGCCAAACGGTTGTGCGATCCACAATGACGGCACGCTCGAAGACTATCACGCAAAGCTGATCTGGTTGTTTCGCGACATCTTCAAGATCCCGGTCCGTCTCAGCGGCTATGCACGCGAGTTGCTGGGGTATCGCGACGAAGTGCCGGTATGATCGTCGTCTCAATCGACCCCGGTATTTCAGGCGCGTGCGTCCGTTTGGAGGACGGCAAGCTGACCGCAATGCGCGATTTCAAGGCGCGCCGGGACATTGCGCGGGCTGTCGCGACACTCAGCCCAGGGGCCGACGTGGTCGTGATTGAGGCGGTTAATGCGCGCCCAGGTGAGGGTGTCTGCAGCGTGTTTTCCTTCGGAAGGTCTACAGGCGTCGCGGAGGGGGCTATCTACACAACGCACCTCGGACGAATGATCGAGGTTCATCCGCTGAAGTGGACGAACTACTGGAAGAAGAAACTGGGGCTGCCCAAGAAGCCCTTCAAGGAGATGACGCGGGACGTCGCGATCGGGCTGTTCCCGGCGCAAGCGGATTTGTTCAAACGTAAAAAGGACCACGGCACCTCTGACGCCGCACTTATCGCCCTCTGGGCCAAAGAAACTTTATGAGTCACAGAAACGGCTGGATCGGCGTCGACCTCGACGGAACGCTTGCGCATTACGACGGATGGAAAGGCATCGAGCATATCGGAGAACCGATCCGGCCGATGGTGGATCGCATCAAGCTTTGGCTCGCGGAAGGCACCGAAGTCCGGATCTTCACTGCGCGAGTCCAAGACCGAGACGTCTCAGTCCTGCGCCCGACTCAGAACTGGTGCATAGAGCACATTGGTCAAGTCTTACCAGTTACCAACATCAAGGACATGCAGATGTACCAGCTCTGGGACGACCGCGCGGTCTGCGTTGAACGTAACACGGGGGAAATCCTCGGCATGAACATCGACTGATGACTCTGGGAACTCGTAGCCTTCTCTTTGGCGTCCACCAATTCGCTTGGCACCCGGTTACGGTTGCCCTGGCCTGGCGGAAATTCCAGGGGTGCTGGCCGCGGGGCTTTGAATGGCTCTGCATTGTCGTCCACGACTGGGGTTACTGGGGTCAACCGAACATTGACGGCCAGGAGGGGCGCTTGCACCCCGTCGGCGGCAGCCGCTTGGTGCGGAGGCTGGTGAAGTTCTGGTACCGGGTAGTTGTAGGCCGGGGAGAGTTGGAAGCCGAGCAAAGAGCCTTGCAGGCGTACCGGCTGTGCCTGTTTCACTCGCGGCACTTGGCGAGCATGTGTGGAGAAAAGCCGTCGGCGCTCTGTTGGCCCGACAAGCTGGCGGTCATGTATGACCCAAAATGGTTTTATTTACTCCGCGCGTGCCTGTCGGGGGAAATCTACGAGTACCTCGAAAACGCAAAAACCGCGGGCTTCAAAGGCTCCGCGGCGCAGTGGTTCGATTGGTATCGCGCGAAGGTGGAAAAGCTTACTTCCCGCCCTTCTTAGGGTGGGTTTTGAAGTAGTGGACCTGCTGAAGCCGTTTGACGGCCTCCTCCTTCGTCTTGTAGGTGCCCAGGTTCTTGCGCCCATTCTCTGAGCGCACATGGAACTTGCCATGATCGTGGACGATCACTTGTCGTCCCCCCTTTTCTTGATTGCGCGCCATAAGCGGAGCGCAAGCAGCGCAGCCGAGAGACCAGCTGCAACAAAACCGAAGATGTGTGAACCAAGGGCGAGCCACGGCTCCAGCTGCGCAATCCAGTGGCTTCCTGTCGCCGCCGCAATCCCGAACAGTCCGATCGCCCCGTCTTTTCCTGGGGCTGTGTCTAGAATCTTCATTGTTTTTCCTCCCGGTCGTCGATGCCGTTTTTATTCGCATCGACCAAGCCCTGCAACTTCCCGTGTCGGTGAATGAAGAAGTACGCAGCTGGCCCGGCGATGCCTAGGACCAGAAGGAGCTTCTCGTTTCCAACCACGACCACGGGCGCAAAAATGAGGAACAACCCAACGGCGCCGGTCACCATTTGCAGCGTTGAGCTGGCGGTCACGGCCCGAACAACTGGGTGGAACATCGCCAAGGCGGCCAGGATTAGGATCACCCCGACGATCTGGACGGGCCGGGTGCTGGCAAGCTTCGCGGCGATCTCCCTGGCCGTATCCTTCTGCGCGGCTCCAATGGTCGCGCCCGCCTTCTCAGTCACCCGCACGGTGCCGTCTGGGCGCGTCTCCGTGACCCGTTCGATCTGCTGCGAGGACGCTTGCTGGGGGTTTTCCGGCTGCCGGACGGTGGCCACAATGCCGTTTGTGCCGGCGGAAAGGGAGGCGTTGCCTGGGCGCAGTGGGCGAGGGCCGATGCAGCCTACAAGGAGCGCGGGCGCAAGGAAAAGAAGCGAGAAGAAACGAAGCCGTGGCATTCAGTAACTTACCACGAAAAGCCACGTTTGACAACGTCAGACAGTGTCGTATTGTGCGGTATGAAGTACATCGTGGCTGAATATCGCAGAGACCTAAAACAGACGTGGTACGTTGCCGCCCGCCCGGGCTGGGCGCGGAGCGCGGATGGTAGTTTTGTGCGGGATGGCAGCTTCGCAGGCGGCCCGGAGTGGACGACAAAGCGGGATCACGCCTTTGAGTTCAAGAGCCATGTCTCGGCTGCGCGGGTTCGCAGCAAGTGCCCAAGTGCAACGATCCAGACCGTGTTTGCGGGCGGCCCTATCCTCACCCTGGTTCTGTTGCTGCTCAGTCTGGCGTTCGGTGCCCCGGCTGCCCCGCTGCCGTCGTTTAAGCACCTGCCGGACTACATGGTCCCGATGCATTGTGACCCCTTCAGCACGACAACGGTGTCCTATCTCCAGGCGCAAGGCGTCCCGGCCCGCCGGATCCTGTACCGCTGGTCGCAATTCGGGGGTCTCCAGGGCTTCCACGCCGGCGTACTTTTTCAGTGGGAGGGGAAATTCTACTTCATGGACAACGCCCGTATGGGGCCGTGCCCAGTCGGGGCAAAGACCGACCTCGGCTGTGTGAACCGCGTCAGCGGGGACTTTTGGACGTTTATCTGGATGGCAGACGAGAACGGGGACCGTGTCGCGCCGAAGAAGATGGCCGATCTGTTCGCCCCGCCGCCGGACTGGATGAAGTCGATCCAGGTCGGGCTAAAACAGCCTCACGTACGCGACCTGGGTAGTCGTTGATTCGACCGCGCCGCGAGCAGCCGTCTCGTTGTAGGCAAAAATGCCGACCGCCTTTAGGGCCGTAACCGTGACGACTTCAATCAGCGTCGTATTGAACTTGAGCGGTGCCGCGCTGGCCTGGGTGAACCGCTTCGCGGATCCAATGTCCGTCGAGTCGGTGAGATTGCGCAGCACCGCTGAATAGATGTCGCCTGACGTCGTGCCGGCGTTAAAAGAAACGTTCGCGATGATCTAGTACGTGCCGGCAGTCGGTAAGTTGATCTCTGCATTCGTCGTGCCGAATGTCACCCGGGCCGCAGAGTTCGTTAGCGTGTAGTTGGTCCCTACGCCGGCCTGCTGCGCGCCGCGGTTGTGTACGCGGTTAGTTTGACCTGATCCCTCGTTCGACCCACTGGTCCGGTATTGGATTTCCCCGGACACTACCCACACCGCCCCCGCCGACGTCGGGTCGCCGGTGGCTGCGGTTCCGGCCTCCAGCACCAGCCCCTTGACGAGGGACGCGGGCTCGTTGGTTGACGTGGCGCCGATTACGAAGTTGTGCGAAGCCGTGATATAGGCCGCGTTTGTCACGGACCCAGAGCCTACAGCCGTGGTCCGGAAGTTAATTTGCGCGCCAGCATGCCCCGACGACTGCGCCTCCTCCGTCTTGATCACCATCAGCGCGTTTGTGACATAAGCCGAGCCATTCCACGACTGCCAGGAGAAGTTTCCTACCTCCGACGCTGTCGCAACTGCCGCATTGGCGTCGCCGGTAGTGCCGCGCTTTTTGCAGGTGAAGGAGTATGCGAAGACCGACGCCGAGTCCGTCGTCCCCATGATCATCCCGCCCGTGGCGGCGAGTAACGTACCCGTCGTAAAAGCGGCATAGGCGGAGTCGTCGGCCAGGCGCACGTCAAACGACGCGGCGTTGCGCTTCAGTGCTGGGTAGCTCGACGTCGCGCCTCCCATCGTGAGCATCGGATTGCCTGAAGAGTCGAATGTCCCCCGGAGCACCTCCGTCTCTGTTGTGGACGACGGGGGGACCGCGTACGCACGCACGTAGCTTTGGGCAGTCGATCCGCTGTGCTGCGTCCCTGCAACAAACTGGATCTGTCCAGTTGCGCCGTACGTCGAGCCATTCCAGGCGTATGCCCGCAGTTGCACAATCGAATCCCCGGAAACCGGCGCTGCGCTAGCGTCGCCAGTCTTCCCGCGCTTGTTGCAGCTAATCGTGACGCCCTGGGTGTCCGCTTCGGAATGGAACAAGTTGAGCTGCCCGTCCACCTGCACCGAGAACTGCTCGACGGCGTCGCGCTTGAGGGTGGCGATCTTGGTATACCCCGGCGACGGGCCGGTGTCCAGGACCATGGGCGGCCCGACTATGCCCTCCAAGGCGGCAATGTCCCCTTCGATCGCTGAGATCTCATTCTCGATCTCAGCGAGTCGTGCGCTGACGTCAGCCGACAAGGTCCGGAGGCCGACTACTTGATCGATCGTGTGCTGATGGGCGTTCTTCAACTGATCTTGCTCGTGAAGCCCCGGGCAGCCCGGGGTTTAGGCGGTGCGTCCGACACGGCGGCTTCAGCAATCGCCTTAGCGGCCTGGACGAGCGTATACGCGGCCTGCTCCCGCGCGTCTGACGGATTGTTGAATCCGCCTCCCTGGACGACCTTTTCCGCCAGGCCGCCCGCGTCTCCAGCAAGGAGTCCGGTCAGGGCCGCGATGAAGCATTCATTGTATGTGGGTTTCATTCTCTTCGTCGTCCGGTTGCTCCGGACCTGGTGCCAGGTGTTCCCTAGGCTCGCGGAGGGCGGGACGTTTACCGCCCTTCTGCGGGGCTGTGCCGCTGGGCGAAAATTCCGGGGGTTGGCCGAACTCACCCGTCGACTCAATCAAAAGCATGCCGCTGTCGTCCATTACCGGCAGCTCGACACTGAACCCCAAATCTTCTAACCTCGCCCTTTGGGCTCGACTCGGCCGGCCTTGGACAAGAACCATCCTGTCACCAGCCGAGACGTTGATCCTAGTCCAGCCATTGCGGATCATCCGTTCGACTGCGTCGGCGGCATCGCCTGTCACATGCTCCCGTGCCCATTTCCAATGATAACGGTCGGCGTCGTACAGGTTCCCGCTTGGAGCCTGCCAGTAATGAATCAGTCCGGCATTCCGAGCAGTTGAGGCGTCCGGCAGGTCCCTTTCAGGCTCCGGGGTACGGTATTTAGGATCGTGCCCAGGAAGATCCGGATCGGCTTTGTAAAAGAAGCCTTCATCCTCTGATGGTGCGAAATGAACAGCCTGCCCTTCGCCAGCCAGCTTCTCGCGAAGGCGCACAGTCGCAGCTTGCCGGTCTTCGCTGTTCTTGTATGTCTCGACCTGGATGCCGTATTTCTCCAGCACAGCCAGGACCCGCGGAGAGGTTTTTTCAGGCACTACAGCGCCGACAAACTCAGGAAGTTTGACCTCCCGTTGCGGCTTGGCCTCGAAGTATTCCGTCGGAGCATCGCGGAGGGAGCCTGCAGCTTTGATCGCCGCCTGGACGACTTCCGGGTCGTCTCCGAACCCGTGGCGGCGCAGCGCCGCGGCCATCCGGGCCGGGCTGTCGCTCTTGCCGCCGCGCAAGTACATCCCAAGAACGCGCATCGCGTCGTCGAGGTTATCCCAGGTGCTCCGGTGCTCGATGTTATTTGCTCCGACCGCCGCCCGCCGGTACGCGTCCATGATCGGCTCTTGCGCGTCGCGGTGCTTCTGGAAATCGTCGTCAGAGACGAGGTTGCCCTCGGCTTTGTGCATCTCCGGAACTGACCCGAACTGGCGGGAGGCAGACGCGCGGGCGTGCCCGGGGCCGTAGGTCATCCCGCCCTCTTGGGCTCGGGTCTTGCCGGTCATCGCCCGGGCGACATTCTCCGCGGTGTAGGGAAGGCGCTGGCCGCCGACCTTCACAAAGGGCTGACCGAATACGGGGTCCAGGATGTTCTCGGCCCAGCTATTAAACTCGTCTTGCCGGCCCGACAGAATCTTCCGGAGCGTTTCCCGTTCCTTAAGGAGTTCGGTCGAATACTCGTTCGAGGACGCACCGGGCTTCGACTGTCGGCGGTAGACGTCAGCCGGGTTGCCGCCGGTATCGGCAAGGAACTTAGACACAACGGCGGGAGAGTTGCCCATCGCCTCAATAGCCTTTTCCTTGCTCGGCGTCCGGTACTGTCCGCCCAATGCCTCAAGGACCTCGTGGAAGTTGCTGTAATCGTCCAGGCGCTTGACCTCGGCCTCGAACTGCTTACGGAGTTGGCTCTTTGCTGCTGAGCGAATCCGACCGTATTCCGGCTTGGGCTGGCGCGGCGTGTACGCGTCCGCGTCGAAAACTTTTGTGCCGTGTTCAGGATCCACAACGTCGCGCGGCGCGATCAGCGTGATGTCACCGAAGGACGAGAACGGGTGCTCCCGCTTCATAACAGCCACCGACGGGGCGGGAATGCCGCCCATACGAGCCGCGGCCAGAATGCCAGCGCCAGAAGTGTTGTGCAGAGCCGTCAGCGTGTCGGGAGCCGCGGGCTCGCTGCTAGGCGAATACATCGGCTGCCCCTCGTGGAGGATGTGATCCTTAACCTCGGGCGGGATTGCGATCGCGTGAACCTTCGCAGTTTCGCCTTCGCCGCGTGCCCCAGAAGGACCCGATCCGGCATGCTTCGTAATGATCTCCACGTCTCGAACAGCCCGCTTCGCCTTGTGCTCGGGCATGCCGGCGAGTTCGAGCTGGTTCGGGTCGGGCTTGCTCTGCTCCGCGCCGAGAGCCTTCAGCCAACCCTGCGACTTCGCGTAATCCTCCAGAAAATTGACGTGGGCCTTGTCGTACATGTTGACCGCCCACTCGCCGCCCATCTCAAGACCTCCGCCGGATACAGATCGCGTACTAGACACGCGCTTCGACCACAAATCCGCGGCTTCTTGCGAAGTAAATACTCCGCTAGACGCCCCGTCTGGTTCAACCGCTTTCCAGTGTGCACTAGACGGATCTCGCCCAATACTGTGCGACTTCGCGTATTCTGCCCACTGCTCAGGGAATTTTTGCGCCCACTGCGCTTCAGTCATAACCGCCGGCTCGGGCTTCAGGTCAGCCGTTACCAACCGACTCGCAACGCCCTTCCCAACGTACTTCGCGACCTCTTCCTCGTTGGCCGCCGGAAACGACCTCTGTCCGCCACGGACAAGATCCGCCTTGAGTGTCTTCCCATCCCAGGACAGTTCTTTGACTTCCTTCCGCAAATTGTAGTGCTCTTGAGTCTGCCCACCAGTCACCCAACCCAGGTACTGCGCGCCGCGAGCCGCAGCCTCACGAAGACCCCACTTCAGAAGGAACTCGGACCAGGATTTTTTGAGTGGCGCGTCGGGGAGCTTGCCTTGCGACTCGTGGAGCTTTTCTCTCTCAGCCTTTATGCGAGTAAGTTCAGGATCGTCCGCGAAGAGCTTCTGTAAGTCAGCAGTTGGTGTTATCTGGTTCGCCTGGGAGATCGCGTCTCTACGGGCATCGAAGGCGTTTGACAGCTGCTTGCGTTTTCGCTCGATTGACGAATCTTTGTACCCCTCTTCCCGTCCCCCGCGGTGCAGATCGCTCTGCGTCTCCTCGATCAGGAAAACCTTCTCGCCCTTCGGCGTCTTATATTCACTCGTGCGGGCATGGAAAATGTAATCCGGGTTGCCGCTGAAATGGCTGCTCTCGAAGCCAGAACCAGGACGGTTCCCCGGCACTTCAAAAACAACTTCCTGGTAGTTCTCCCCGGCTTTGCCGAGGACATAAGAGCTGTACTGGGGCTCTGTGCTGATCTCGTCGTCGTGCCGCTCAGTCGTGGACATGGCGTCAAACGCGTGCTCGTTGGCAGCGTCGACTGCGCGACTAAAGCGAGTGATCTCCGAGTCGACTTCATCGCCGTCCGGAGTAAATACAGCGTACCCTTGTTCCTTGGACCCTTGGATCGTGTAACCATGCTCGTTGTCGGTCCATTCGCGCACCGGATGCTCGTTAAGATAAGCATCAATCCGCCGCACAACTTCCTCCTTAAACTCGGGCCTGGTCATTTCCTCCGGCACCTCGTCGGCCCATTGGTCGTGAAACTCGTCTTCGACTTTTTGACGGAAGTGATCTGATACATGATCAGGCGCGATCTCAACGTAATGAGCCTCGCGAAACCGCACGGGCTCAGGCTCAGAGGTATACTCTTCTCCCTCGATCTTATTCGCGCCTTCATTGGCGTATACCTTCGTCTTGTTGACCTGCGCCCACGACTTGATCTCGTCGAGCGTCGCCTTCGGGTTCTCGTTCAGCCACTCCTCGAACGTCGTCCCGTCTGGCGCCTTCGTATCGCGCATCTCCTCAGCCTTAACCGGCTTCGCGAGTAGCTTGCCCTTTTCCTTCACACCCTGCCGCAACATGGCGCGAATCTGTGCAGGAGACGACTTCGGCGGGATCGCTTTTAACGTCTCTTCGAGCTGGGAATAGAAACCGAGTTTGTCTTTCGACGGTGCGTATAACACCTTACGGTTTTCGACGGGCTCGCCAGGAGCTTTAGGGGCTTGCGAGACCTGCGAAAACAGATTGCCCTGCCGCGCTTCCCACTCCTGCAGTGCGGTCAGTGTGACAACCGCACCACGGACCCGATCCATGTCGACGCCTGGTGCCAACGTCTTCAGGTCGTTCTCGGAAACAACGTCCCCTTTGTGATCGATCAACTCGCCGGTTCCGCGGTCGAAGCGGAGCGTTTGGAGCGAGGGGGCTCTCGCGAAAACGTCGCGGGCGTCGTCGATGTAAGAGTCAGACGACGGGGAGAAACTGCGCTGTGCCGCAAACGCATCGGACTCCAGCTGCCCGTTTTCAAATCGGGCGCTGTCCGGGAGTTGCCCCTGGGCCTGCGCGTGCTGCAGAGCTTCCTCGCGGGACAAGAATTTGCCGCTTTTGGTGACGAAACCATCCGCGACATTCTCGAAATCAAATGCAGGCTCCTTCAGCTCGCCCCGGCCCGCCGCGTCCATGATCTGCATCATTGCGCCGCCATGCCAGCGATCGCTGAAGATCTGGCCGCCGGGTGTTCGGAGAGCGGCCGCAACGACCGGATCGTCGCCCGCCGGGCTAAAATTGCGCTGTTGCTTTGTCCAGTCGAGCGGGAGGCTGCCCTCGACGTGCTCAGGGTTCGCCATGCGGTCCAGGCGGATGGAGCGGATGATCCCGTTCTTGTCCTTGCCTGAGACGTCCGCGCGCAGTGGGTTCGCGTCTTTGAACTTCGACGCCTGCCCAGTGACAAATAGATTTAATGCGTCCCGGACTTCGTCGCCGAGGTTGACGGCCCCGCGCAGTCCTTGGGCGTGGTTCTGCAGGTAGGTGTGGAGATCCTTTCTGAAGGCGTCCGCGTCACCGCCCCAGAGCTTGTCGAGCTTTCCTTCCTGCTGCCAACGGGCGAGCTTCTGCTCCGCCGCAGTCCGGGATACTCCACGCACAAGAACGTTGTTGGCGTCGGAAATATGGAACTCGTACGGCGCAATGTCGACCTGCGAAACAGACCAGTTGCCGAGCTTCTTACGTACAGACTTCGCCCAGGTGCCGACCTTGCTGGAGCCGAGGGCTTGGTACCACGTCCGAATAATTCCGCCTTGCCCGCCGGCAATCACATCCTCGACCTGCTTCGCGATGCGTTTGGCTTCGTCCGAAAACTGCGGGAGTCCGGCGATCTGATCGCTGATCTTGGTGCCGCGAACTTCGACCGTACCATCCGAACCAACACGCGGAGCCACCTCGGGACTTACGTCGCCCTGGGGCTTCGGCTGCTGGTCGACAATCGGCTTCACAGCCTGCTGTCTCGCCTTCTCAATCTGCCGAACCTCCGCGGGAGTCCGGGGGACAATCGCGCTACCTTCAACCTTCACGGCATCCGAGCCAACTGGAACAGAAGCGTGCTTACCGAGCAGATCAGACGGGACGTTGACGCCTTCCTCTTTCGCGGTCGTGGGCTTGATGCCTTCGCGGTGAGATTCGCGGAGATGCGTTTGCAGCATCTTGGCGATGTCGCCGCCGTAGATCCGAGCGTCGCTAAACAACGCGCCAGGCGGCAGCATGCCGGCCAGATCCCCGCGGGCCTTGGCGCCCAGGGCTTCCAGCACGGTCTTCGCCATCGAGGGCCGGAGCGTATTCTTATACAGGTCAGGTGTGATCTGGTTCTTCGCTGCGTCTGCGACAATTTCCGAGTACACCCAGCCGTCGCCGCCATGCGCCTGCGTCAGCTGTGCAATCTTGTTCGCAATGAGCTGCTCGCGAGCCTGCGGAAGTGGCGGGGGCTGCCCGGGGAGCGGCGGGGGCTGGCGTTTCAGGTCGTTGTCGACCAACTGGCCGGCGTATTCGCGGGCCGCAGCCAGAACGCCGTCCGTGCCGAGAGCGGAATCAATCGCCAGACGCGCCTCACCGTCCACCTTGCGGGCAGACATCAGAGCGTGCCCGAGTTCGTGGCCGGTGGCACTCCCCAGGCGGTCGAGGTTCAGAACGACCTCGTGGGTCTTCGGGTTGTAAAACGCGGCGGCGTTCGGTTGCTCAGGGGCGGCAGCGGCGAATCCGGCGTCATCGTGCAAAGTAACTTTTAGGCTGGGGTCGACGGCCGCAGTGTACGCCGCCAGTGTGTCGGCTGCGTGAGACGGCAGCTTGTCCAGCAGCTCCGGACGAGTTCCCTGGCCTTCCAACCGCTCGAACAACGACGCGAGGTCGTTCGCCTGCATCTGAGCGATCTTGTGCGCGCGGCCTGCAGGAAGGTAGCGCATGCCCACGCGCCCCGCGGCACCGAGGGCCATACCCCCGCCGATCGCGTGCGCTCGTTCCTCGCTGGTTTCGGCTGTGCCGGCTCCCAATGCGGCGCCGTACGCTCCGCCATGCGCCGCGCCTTTGCCGAGTTCAGAAGCCGCATCAAACGCCGCGCTACCAACACCGCGAGCATCCAATACCCGGGCTGTATTACGCGCCCAGGCGGGAGCCGAGGCGTCTTTCGCCAGTTGCTGAAGCCGAGATCCGGCCTGCGTCGCGCCAGGCAACTCGGAAAGGCGGCGAGTGAACTCCGCCACTTTGGAAACCGCGCCCGCAACCTTACGAGTCGCGAGTGCCGGCGCAGTGACAGGCAACGCAGCGGTCGAAACCGGCGCGCGAAACTCTTCGGGGACGCGGCGGACAAACGCGCCGGGCTTGGCAGCGGCTTCCTTAACCGCGTTCGCGGCCTTCTCAACACCTTCCAGAGTCTTCGGGACGACTTTAGGAGCCAACTCTGCGGCTTTGCTGGCCAGCTGAGCAACCTTCGCAGCACCAGGGATCTTTTTCAGCGCGCCCGCGGCGGCGGCCTTCATCAGCCCTTTACCGACGGCGCCCTCGCCGCCGATCAAGAGCGTCGGGTCGAGAACCAAGCTCGCAGCCTCGGCACCTGGGGCGGACGGCGCCAGCATGGGCTTGAGGGCGTCAGGAAGGTTCCCGACAAACGGCGTCAGCGTGCCCTGTCCGTCCCAGCCTTGCGCCCGACCCTTGGCCCATTCGGCGCTTTGGTTCAGGCGGGATTGTAGGTGCTGGACTTTTTCGTCCTCGGGCGCACCAGAGTCGCGGACTTTGTCGTAGCCCTTCCGCGCGGCCTGCCGGGCCATGTTTGCGAGATCGTATGTCCCGCGGAGAGCCCCCTCGGCCAACGTCGTAAACTTCTTGAGCGGGTACGCTTGGAGGTTGGGATCCATCCACGCTTTCCCCGCGTTCGAGACGGCGCCCTTGCCGGTTTCCCACAAGCCGTGCCCGACGTCACCGAGGAATTTTCCCCAGCCCTCGCCTTTCTGGTCGGAGTCGCGGACGATTTTCGCCTCGGCGAGACTGACAGGCTGGCCCTGTGCGACGCGGCCCATTACGAAGGACGCGTCTACCGGCTGCTCGTCCAGCACCTCGAAACCGCCGGCGGGTTTTGCCGACGGGGGCTGTGCTGGCTGCTCGTCGAGGATCTCGAAAGGCATTAGCGGGACAGAATGAGGGGAAGGTTAATGTCCGGAAGCTGAAACCCCGGCTGCGCAGGGTTCTGCGGCGCTGACGGCAGCGTGAACTGCGGCGGCCACGCCTGGAAAGGCGGAGGCGTAGGTGCGGCAGGCGCGGCCTGGGCTGGTCCATGCCACCGAGCCCGCACATTACGACCCTTCACCGGATCATAATAAGAGACAACTGTGCCGGGCGGCAGGTTCGCGGCTTCGGCCTCGGCCTCAGAGTTGAAAAACGGCACTTCGTTCGGCGCCTGCGCCGGGGGCGCCCCCGGGGGAGTAACGAGGGTCGTCGGATCTTGCACCTTCGGACTACCAAATTGCGGAAACGCGACGCTGCCGGACGGGATGCCCTGGGCTTCGGCCTGTTTCACGTAAGAGTCAGCGACTTTCTGCGCGGCGGTCGCGTGGCTCTCCAGTCCTCGCTTGGCGGCGGTCAAGATCAAGTCGCGCTGCTTCTGGTTCAGCTTTTGGCCGGTCGTCAGAGAGTCGAGCTTGATGCCGAGCCGCGACAAAAGCGGGCTGGTCTCGGCCAGGAGCCGGATCTCACCCTCTTTCACGACAGACGGGTCAAGCGCCCGGATGTAGTTGTAAATGATCTGAACGTCGTCGACTCCGTTCGGGTTGGTCTTCGCGACTTCGACCGCCTTGCCCAGCGTATCGACAGCCTTGCTAGACTCGAAATAAGTTCGGATCATCGGCTGCCCCTGCAGATCTTGAAATAGCCCCTGGCCCGCCTTCGTCAGGGCATCCATGTTGGAGCGCGCCGCCTTCGACTTCTCCTCGTCGACCTTCCACGCAGGCACAGACTGAGTGCTGACCCTGCCGCCTTCAGACGTGACGGCCTGCGGCAAAATTCCTGCGTTCCCTGTCCGGGCGCCAACGATCCGGTCCCAGTTCACCGCCGCGTCAGCCTCGTTCAGGTCGGGGAAGACATTGCGCGCGGCGCTCTGTACAAACGCCTGGCTTTCGGGTGACAGTTGGGCGAACGGCGTGGTTTTTAACGCTTCGAGGGCGTCGGTTGTGGTCTTCGCGAGGCCCTGGTTGATTGCTTCCGTCGGAACAAAAGGGAGGTTTGGAAGCTGCGCCCGGGGGGCTTGACCGATCTTGTCGAGGGCCTGCCCGCGGGCCGCCTCTCGGGCCTTCTCGGCGCTTGCGGTCTTCACCTGCTCAAGCTGATGCGGGAACAGCTCAGCCTCACGCATGTTGGCCTCGTTCGCGCGAGTGTTGGCCTGCGCGCGGAGGTCGTTATCAACACCCCGCTGCTTCTTGCCAGGACCCCAGAGGTCGCTGTAGATGTTCCACATCAGGCCGGCGTTTCCGCCGCCGCCACGTTGTGCAGGGTAGAACGGCATGGTCGTTAGATGTTCCCGAAGGCTTGCATTGCCCGCTCAGCGCCGCTGAGGTTCTCCACAACGTCGGGCTTGCCGAGTTGACCGTTGCCCGCAAGGGCCTGGATCAACTGCGCTTCAGCCGCGAGCGGAGAATACGGCGCATTTTGCGCCTCCTTCAAAAAGGCTAGGGGTGCGGCACTGGAGGCTTGCAACATCTCCGGCGACGTCTGCTGGATCCCGCGCTCGTTGGCGT
>Ga0105249_10000208_pt1 | contig 67107 bp, 65 predicted proteins | sample KBSS44metaG_FD_81522 | JGI IMG/M metagenome (GOLD analysis project Ga0105249, IMG submission 81522) | Switchgrass rhizosphere microbial communities from Kellogg Biological Station, Michigan, USA - KBS S4-4 metaG | ecosystem: Host-associated > Plants > Roots > Rhizosphere > Soil | place... | reverse complement strand
CGGCTGTCGATCATCGATTACGGTTACCGGCCGGATGGCGTGGTCGCCGCCGCCCTCGATCTGCCGCGCGCCCGCTACGACAGCTCCGCGCGGCACATCGCGTTCTACGAGCAGTTGATGGAGCGCGTTAGGCATCTTCCGCATGTCACGGGCGTGGCGGCGACGAACGAAGAGGTGGGAAGCTCGTCCAGCATGACGTTCTCGTTCGCGATCGAAGGCCGCGTGTCACGTAATGCGAGCGGCCGCGAGGATCCGCAACCGCTCCGTGTGGTCGCGGGCGATTACTTCCGCGTGATGGGCATTCCAGTCCGGCGCGGTCGGGCATTCGTCGCAACCGATCGCGCGAACGCCCCTCCGGTCGTGATCGTCAACCAGGCCCTCGCCCGCGCACTCTGGCCCGGTCGCGACCCGGTCGGGTCGCGCATAAGCTTCACCGGCCCGTCGGGTCCGTGGGTCGAGATCGTCGGAGTAGTCGGCGACACGCGAAGCAATGCTGCGGACGAAGCCCCTGCCGCGGCCATGTACATGCCGTTCTCGCAGAAGCGCTGGAGCTGGATGTCGTGGCTGACGCTGGTGATCCGCACCGACGGAATGGGTGAAACCGATGCGATGCGCGCCGCTCTCGGCGGCGCCGTGCGGGAGATGGATCCGCAGCTGCCGATTCTCCACGTTGCCACGGTGCCCGAGCTGTACCGCGAGAGTATCGCTCGCCGTCGATTCGCGACGGTGCTCACCGGCGCGTTCGCGACGGCGGCGCTCGTGTTAGGCATGGTGGGGATGTACGGCGTGCTCTCGTACGGGGTGGTGCAGCGACGGCGCGAATTCGGTATCCGACTCGCCCTCGGCGCTCAGGCGTCGCAGGTCACGCGCGTGGTCGTCCGCGAGGCGCTGACGCTGGCGGTCATCGGCGTCGCCCTGGGAACAGGAGTCGCGCTCCCGCTCACCCGGTTGCTCTCCGACCTCCTGTATGAGATCTCGCCGACCAATCCCGTCACGTTCGTTGGCGTGGGCGCGCTGGTGGCAGTCGTGGCCGCCGTGGCGGCGTGGTTTCCGGCACGACGTGCGACGCGTATCGATCCGGCGACGACCATCCGGGATGCCTAACGCCTGACGTGGCGCCTCACGGCGCCGCGGCAGCGTCGGCGCACGTCACTGTTTCGTGCCCCGCACGTCCCACGCGCCAATGCGCGCGCAGGACGCTCGCGTGAAGCGAAATTCGACGACGTCGCGAGGCTGGAGCGACGCGACTCGCGTCCGCGCGCTGTCGAGCAGTCGCCCCTGATCGTCATGGACGCGTGCGGTCAGAGTCCACGGGCTCGGCGCTCCTTTTGTGACTTCGAGCCGGCCCGCGCAGCCGCTCCCGCTCGGCACCCACGCCTGAACGCGGAACGAGAATGGCGCTGCAGCCGCCTGTGGGAGCTCCGCGTCCTCCGGCGAAGGCTGGCCGTCGCCAGGCTCGCGCCCCTCGCCGGCCGCGATCACGTCACTGTCACGTGCTGTGCCCTCACCACGGTTCGATCGCTCGTTCGCGGGACGGAGCCGCTCGGACACCATCCAGGTAATGCCCATGGCGACCACCAGCGATCCCACCTGTAGCCACCGGGGCAGCTTGAGCGCGCTGAATGCGTGGTGCGGAGACGATTCGCGTCTCAGCCGCGCCTCCCCCGACATCGGAAGTGGCGGCGTGGTGAACAGCTCCTCGTCGCGACGAGAGCGTGGACGCTGGCCGTGACGATGGGCGGCACTCGCGGTCAGCAGCGCGAGAATCGCCACTGCGGCGAGCCCGACGAGCAACCCGATGGGCCGCACGGCTGCGCTCTGACTCAACCAGGCGGAATCGAACGTTGGCAAAAGGATGGTAGCGCCTACACGAGCGGCGGAACGGTGGTGCACGATGTCTGTCGTACGGGGGTGGTCAGCCGGGAAGCGTCAGGCCACGAAGGGCGACACGATGTTATCCCGCCGCGTCCGCCTTCGCAAAGTGCCGATGTGACCGCTGCCACTCCCGCATCGGAGCGCGACACCGCGTCACCTAGAGCATTCGACGCGCCACGGCACGTCTTGTCACGCGGTAAACAGAGGGCGCCCACCGTTGGCTGCGCGTCCGTCGCACTGGTATGGTCGCGCCGCCAAACACGCGCGTATAATACTCCTGTAGTCCGTTGCGGCAGCGATCGATAGCCGGATCGTCGCCGCCGTCCGCGCCCTTCGCCCGGGTGTCATGTACACGACTTGTCTGTTCTGTAACGAGTCACTCGGCACGAACGATGTGATCGAGCTGTTCCCGGTCGGGCGGCGAATCGCGTTCGATGCGGAGAAGGGGCGACTTTGGGTGATCTGCACCCATTGCACCCGGTGGAACCTGTCACCGATCGAGGAGCGCTGGGAAGCGATCGAGGACTGCGAACGCCGATTCCGCGCTACGCATCTCCGTTATTCGACCGACAACATTGGACTCGCCCAACTTCGCGAGGGGCTCGAGCTTGTCCGCATCGGCAAGGCGCTGCGGCCCGAGGTAGCAGCGTGGCGATACGGCGACGTGATTCAGCGCCGGGGGTCCGGCCGCATCCTGAGCATCGCGACCGGCCTGGTGCGCCGTGGTGTCCGGTCCGCGAACGACGCGATCAGCCGGATCACGCGCGACGATACGCCGAGCATCTTCGCGGATGATCCGCTGACACGGCTTCGGCTCTATCGGCATCGCGAGCGCGTGCTCGACGTGCTGACGGACGAGCGGGGCAACCGATTCGTGATTCGCTGGGGGCATCTCGACGCGGCCGAACTGATTCGCCCCGACCCCAATCAGCCGTGGCGCCTCGTCGTGAAGCACAGCCAGGGCCTAACGACTGTGACCGGTGACGACGGCCTCCGCACGGCGGGAAAAGTGCTCGCTGCGCTCAACTCGGCCGGTGCGTTGCCCGACGACGTGCGTCGCGCGACCGCAAAGATCGAGGACGCGGAGGACGAGCAGGGGTATTTCTCGAGAATCGTCGCACTGGCGATGCGAACCGGCTGGGGGCGATTCCCGGACGCGCAGCTCAGTGGCTCCCCGATCCCGGCCACGTCGTCGGCCGCCGAACGGCTCGCGCTGCACATCACGAATCGTTCGTTCTGGGGTCGCGGCTCGATCACCAGTGAGCCGAGCACGCTGCTGCTCCGGCTTCCGCTCGTCGACAGACTCGCGCTCGAGATGGCCGCCAATGAGGACACCGAGCGTCGCGCCATGGAGGGGGAGCTGAACGAGCTGGAGCGCGCCTGGCGAGACGCGGAAGAAGTCGCCGCCATCGCGGATGGAATGTTCGGCGCGCACCAGCTGGAAGAGTTCCGCCAGGCCCGCGACGCGCGAGAACTCGCCCGAGCGACGCGTCCAGGAGGCTGATCGCGGGACCGGCGAGCCCGATCCGCCACTTCAAATGGCGGGCCGCAGTGTGCACTCACGTGTTTTTGCCGTGACGGTTTGCGCGCGCCGCGTGATGCGGCCCAGCGCCGATCCGATGTGGCGGCTCCGCAACGCTCTGCATGATTGGGCCGCCAAACCACACGCCATGGCCGATTTTCGTGCGGTCGAGACTGGCATGAGAGGTGCCCCTCCGCTCGCCAACACCACTTCCCGATTCGAGGGGTCGATGCACGAACTGCCGCGCCGATCGCCGTTCCTCCCGCTGTTTCGCATCGCGACACTCCTCGCGCTGGGCGACCTCGTGACCAAGCAGGTCGCTCTGTTGTGGGTCGGCCCGCTGGGGCCACGCGTGTCTTCGGTAGTGCGACTGGGCGTCGTGCATAACGACAAGGGAGCGTTCGGCCTCACCGCGGGTGACTACACCTTCGAGCTGAGCCTTGCGCTCACACTTGCCGCCCTCGTGTTGATCGTGCCGGTCGCGCGTGATCTCGTACGGATCGACGAGCGCGCACCTGCGGCGCTCGGACTGATCGCCGGCGGTGCGATCGGGAATCTCGTCAGCCTGCTCCTCTCACCTGCCGGCGTCGTCGACTTCATTGCGATCCAGCGTGCAGACGGCGTGGGCATCGTGCTGAATGTCGCAGACATAGGTGCATACGCCGGCGTGGCCATGCTGATGCGAACGACTGCGATGGTCATCGCCGCGATTCGACGCCATCGTGAAGCGCCCGTTGGTGACCTCAGCGTGGAACGCTCGGCCGCGCTGACACGCCTCGCCGACGTCGAGGTGGTGCGTGTCGTCGCAAGGGACGGCGCATCGGAACAGGGGCCCACGGTCGGCGAACGCGTGCCGACAGGGAAGACCCGACCGGCATCCGACCGGCAGGTTCAGCTGCGAGTCATTCACGCGGACGGCGTGCCTTCGCGTCCTGGGAGCGTCTTGGCGGCTAGACTCCGTGAGTCGACTGGTGGAACACGCGGGCCGGCCGGCTCCGCGTATCTCAGGCCGATGTCGCACAATCAGGAGCCGCGCGGGCGCCGCTAACCGGCACGCATCCCACCGGCGAGTCGCGGCGCTTCAATTTGTGCCGCGCCGTGACCATATTGGCCTTCCATGGCCGACAAGCCCACCACCGTGCTCGACGCGCGCGCCGTCGCGCGCACCCTGCGCCGGATGGCCGATGAGATCGTCGAGCTGTTTGACGGAACCGAAAACCTCATCCTGGTCGGCATCCAGCGGCGCGGCGTCCAGCTGAGCGATCGCCTCGCCGACATCCTCGATGAGCGCGAGCAGGTGCGGGTGCCGCGCGGCTCGCTCGACATCACGCTGTATCGCGACGACCTCCAGACCGTCGGGCCTCGCCCGGTGGTCGGCCCGACGAAGCTCCCGTGGGATCTGAACGGAAAGCGCGTCGTCATCGTCGATGATGTGCTGCACACCGGCCGGACGGTTCGCGCTGCGCTCGACGAGCTTGCCGACTTCGGTCGCCCCGCGCGAATCGCGCTCGCGGTGCTGGTAGATCGTGGGGGCCGCGAGCTTCCAATCCACGCCGACATCGTCGGCAAACGAATCGACGTCGTGGCATCAGACCGCGTCGACGTACTCGTCTCCGACCTCGACGGCGTCGACAGCGTTGTCGTCGTGAGACGCGAGGGCGGCACGTGACCGCCCCGCTCGGGAAGGACCTGTTGGCACTCGAGCCGCTGACCCCCGAGCAGATTCGCCTGATTCTCGACACCGCGGAGCCGTTCAAGGAGATCAGCGAACGGGCGATCAAGAAGGTGCCGACACTCCGCGGTTCGACGATCGTGAATCTGTTCTTCGAGGCGTCTACGCGGACGCGTATCTCGTTCGAGTTCGCGGAGAAGCGACTCTCGGCCGACACGGTCAACGTCGGGGCGTCCGGGTCGAGCGTCACGAAAGGCGAGACGCTCGTCGACACGGCGAGAAACCTCGAAGCGATGCGCATCGACATGGTGGTGATCCGCCATTCCGCGTCGGGTGCCGCGCAATTCCTGGCCGAGCGCATCGAGTCGAACGTCATCAACGCGGGCGACGGTACCCATGAGCATCCCACCCAGGGACTGCTCGACCTGCTGACGTTGCGGGACCATTTCGGAACGCTCGAAGGCAGGCGGGTGTGCATCTGCGGCGACGTGCTCCACTCGCGCGTCGCGCGGTCGAACATCTGGGGCCTGAAGAAGCTCGGCGCGCAGGTCGGCGTGTGCGGACCGCGGTCGCTCCTGCCGAACGCCGTGTCCGAGCTGGGCGTCGAAGTGTTCGATCGCATCGAGGCGGCCATCGAATGGGCGGAGGCGCTCAACGTCCTGCGATTGCAGCTCGAACGGATGCAGGGGGGCTACATCCCGTCGCTCCGAGAGTACAATCGAGTCTTCGGCGTGACGCGAGAACGTCTCGAGCGGGCGCCGCGCGACATTCTCATCCTTCACCCGGGTCCTATGAATCGCGGCGTCGAGATCGACTCCGACGTAGCCGATGGTCCGCACAGCGTCATCCTCGAGCAGGTGACCAATGGCGTCGCCGTGAGGATGGCGGTCCTGTACCTGCTGGCCGGCGGGCCGCCCGAGTTGGCGGAAGCCGCGAAGGGAGGAAGCGACAGGTGATGGCTCGCGACCGGGAAGGTGGGACGAGAGAACAGGGAACCGGGAAGCGGAACGACCCCACGCGGGTGGTCCTTCGTGGCGGGCGCGTAGTCGATCCGTCGCAGCGCCTCGACGCGACCGGCGACCTCGTGCTCAGCGACGGCAAAGTCGAGAACTTTTGGAGGGCCGGCGACACGACATACGGCGACGACTATCGTGTCGTCGACTGTGACGGTCTCGTCGTGTCCCCGGGCTTCATCGACGTGCACTGCCATCTCCGCGAGCCCGGCCGCGAAGACGTCGAGACGATTGCCACTGGCGCACGCGCCGCGGCCGTCGGTGGGTTTACCGCCGTCTGCGCGATGCCCAACACGCAGCCCGTCACGGACAACCAGGCGGCGGTCGGCTTCGTGCTCCGACAGGGACAGACAGCGAATGCGGCCCGTGTGCATCCCATCGGCGCGATCTCGTTAGGCCAGGAAGGGAAGGCGCTCGCGGAGTTCGGCGAGATGGTGGGCGCTGGTGCCGTCGCGGTCAGCGACGATGGACGGCCGGTGGCGAGCGCGCATCTCATGCGCACGGCGCTCGAATACGCGCGCACGTTTGGAATTCCCGTCGCCGACCACTGCGAGGAGCCGACGCTGGCAGCGGGCGGAGCCATGAACGAAGGCATCGTCAGTGCCCGCCTGGGTTTGAAGGGCATTCCGTCCGAGGCCGAGGAGATCATGGTCATCCGCGACATTTTGCTCGCGCGCCGAACCGGCGGACACGTGCACCTCTGCCACATGAGCACGAAGGGTTCGGTGGAGCTGATTCGGTGGGGCAAGGAACGCGGCATCCGCGTCACGGCCGAAGCGTGTCCGCATCATCTGTCGCTCACGGAAGACGTGGTGAACGGGTACAATACGAACGCGAAGATGAACCCGCCGCTGCGCACCGAGGAGGACGTCGAGGCCATCCGCCACGCTGTGCGCGACGGGACCATCGATCTCGTCGCGACGGACCACGCGCCGCACCACTACGATGAGAAGGAGCGGGAGTTCGCGGACGCGCCTAACGGGATCGTCGGCCTGGAGACGGCGCTGGCCGTCGTGATCAAATGGCTTGTCCGGCCGGGCATCATCGACCTGGCGACCCTGGTCGACCGGATGTCCGTCTCGCCGGCCAGAACGTTCAACCTGCCCGGAGGGTCGTTGCGGCGCGGGGCTGTCGCCGACGTCACCGTGTTCGACCCGGATCGAGAGTGGACGGTCGACCCCGCCAGGTTTGCCTCCAAGGGGCGAAACAGCCCGTACGCCGGCCACACCCTGCAGGGTATTGTGATGTGTACCATTGTCGGCGGCAGAATCGTCCATCAGACAGCGGGGTAAACGAGCGGTGTACGGGTCGTTGGCGGTCCGGCGGGAGATCGTGCGCATCTGTACGCGCTTGTACGAGCGCGGGCTGATCGCCGGCCCCGATGGCAACGTTTCCGTACGTCTCCCGGGCGACCGGGTGCTCGTCACCCCAGCGGGAATGTCGAAGGTGGACGTGACGGAGGAGGATCTGGTCGAGCTGTCGCTCGACGGCCAGCAGCGGCGTGGTTCGCGGCGGGCGTCGTCCGAGGTAGCGGTGCACCTTCGCATCTACCTCAGGCGTCCGGACGTGCAGGCCGTCGTGCATGCCCACCCGCCGACCGCGACCGGGTTCGCGGTAGCGGGCGAATCGTTTGCAGCGTGTGTGTTACCGGAGATCATTTATCAGGTGGGCTGGGTGCCCCTGGTTCCCTATGCGACACCCGGCACGACAGCATTGGCCGACGCGTTCGAGCCGTACTTGGCTCGACACGATGCGTTCTTGATGGCAAACCATGGAGCAACGACGGTCGGGTCGTCGCTGCTGATCGCGCACCAGCGCATGGAGAGCCTCGAGCACACGGCGAAGATCTTGTTGGCGGCTCGGCTGCTTGGCCGAGTACAAACGTTGGGGCCGGAGGATGTCCGGGCGCTCGAGACGGCGCGAGCGCGGGCGTTTCCCGGCGAGGTTTATCCAGGCTGCCCGGTGCCGGGCGCCCGAGAGGAGTGAGTGAGGCATGAGCGAGAGTCAGAATCCGATGGACGCGCTGAACGCGCTGATGGAGGAGCGCAATCGATACGAGCAGTGGCTGGCTCAACTCGAGGCGCGAAAGGGCACGACACCGCCGCACGTGTTCGACCGCGTGCGTGGCGATTATGGGGATCGCCTCAACAGAGTCCTCGACCAGCTTGCCGGTCGCGCGACGGAGCTGCAGGAAACCGCAGGCACCCTCGCCGAGCGCGTGGCGGCCCTCTACGCCGACGAGACTGCGCTGCGTGACGAGCGTGCCGAGGCGGAACTGCGAGCCGCGGTCGGCGAGTTCACGGTCGACCACGCAAGCAACGTTATCCAGCGATGCGATGAAGCGATTGCGTCGCTCGGATCGGAACGGGCCACGATAGGTGCCGAGCTGGGTCGAGTGCAGGAGATACTGGCAGTCGCGGTACGTCCGCCGACTCCCCCGGCTGGTGAAGCTCCGATCGTCCCGATCGAGTCCCTTGCCCCGCCTGCTCCTGTGGCACCCGAGCCGCCGGCACCCGCGCCGCAAGCGGCTCCGAACCGTCCGGCGGCCGCAGCGAGCTTCGACGAGCTGGCGTTTCTCAACTCGGTCGTCGACAAGCCGGGATCGGGAGAGGCGCACCAGCGAGCGGCCCACCGGCCCGCGTCCGTGCCAGCCGATATGCCACCGGCTCAACCCGAGCGACGTCCTGAGCAGCGAGAGGCAGCCGCCGCGCGTGCGCGAGCGGTCGAGCCGATGGAGTCTGAGGTCCCGGCGGCCGCCGTTGCGCCCTCACGTCGCAATGTGGGCCCAACGCCGGTGCTGACGTCCACGCCGCTCGTGGAAAAGGAAGGGCATGAGGCCAATTCACATCTCACGCCCGGAAGCATCCCCGCGTTTCTCCGGGATGTTCCCACGGAGCAGATCAAGACGCTCAAGTGCCAGGAATGCGGCACGATGAACTACCCCACCGAGTGGTACTGCGAGCGCTGCGGCGGCGAGTTGGCGGCCATGTAGGTCGCCACGTGATCGCGGCACGCTGAACGCACGAAGGGCCCGGACTCGTCCGGGCCCTTCGTGCGTTTTAGCGTGTGTCGTGGTCCGAGCGCTCGATCCTGACTACGCCTTGGCGTTCGCGGCCGTGGCGAGGCGATTCTTGTGACGCGCTGCGGCGTTCGCGTGGATGAGCCCCTTACGCGCCGCGCGATCGAGCAGGCTCACTGCGGTCAGACGCTCATCGGCCGTAGCTGCAGGCGCCTTCGCCTTCTTGAGCGCGGTGCGGAGCGCAGACCGCTGCGCGCGATTGCGCACGGTGGCCGCGCGGGACTTTCGCATGTTCTTCTTCGCGGACGCGATATTCGGCACGTCGAGTCTCCGTAATCCTGAATCGAAATTTTAAGAAAGACAGACCCGAACCTTACCCGTGCCGTGCAGGGATGTCAAGGCAGCACAGCAGCTTGGCGCACCGCGGGTTTCCGTCATCGTGCCGGCGGTCAGGGCTTCGGGCGCGCCATGTTGGCGCGCATGTCCTCGAGATTCTTGTCGAAGACCTTCTGCTGCTCGGGGGTGAGCACGCCGCGCACCGCCGCGAACTGCTTCTGCATCACCTCCATGCGCTTCGCCCGTGTCGCCGAGTCCGGCGGCGTCCCCTGCTGCGTGGGCGGCATCTGGGCGCGGTATACCTGCCCGATCGAGTCGACCGACGCCTTCTGCGCGTCGCTCAGCGTGATGCCCTGCATGAGCATCTCCATCTGGCGACCGCGTCCCTGGCCCCCGCCACCCTGCGCGTACGCGGCCGGCGCGGCGAGCGCGCATAACGTCGCGAGTCCTGCGAAGAAGCGGATTCGCTTCATACTTCCCCCTGATCTGTGGGTGTGATGACCAGCTCGACCCGCTGGTCCGATGAATTACAAGCCACAAATGAAAAACGTTGATGGAGCGTGGATCGTTAGCGCGCGGAGCTGGCGATCTTTTCGCTTTACTCGCGCCTGCGGTCCCGCTAGCTTGTGGCCCTTGATGACGGTGTTGCTTCCGCTTCTCCCCTCTCTCGGCGGTGGCCTCCTCGGCCAGCCACTGACTCCCGGTGGCGCGAAGCCCGTCCCTGTAGTTCTGCCGAGCCCATGGACATCGACACTCTAGTCGAGCCCGCCCTCAGCGGGCCCATCGACTTCGACGCGCCCTTCATCGAGCAGCGTCGGCTCGACCCTGTCACGGACGGCGCGCCGTTCGTCATCGAGCTCACGCAGTTCAGCGGACCGCTCGATCTGCTGCTCGCACTGATTCGTGACGAGCAGGTCGACATCTACGACATCCCTATCGCGCGGATCGCCGAACAGTTCCTCGCGCACATCCACATGCTGCAGCTGGATCAGGCAGCAGACTATCTCGAGATGGCGGCTCGCCTGCTGCGCATCAAGGCGCAGATGCTCCTGCCGCGCAACGAGCTCGACGACGCGTGGGAAGACCCGCGCGCCGAGCTCGTACGTCGCCTTCTCGAGTATCAACAGATGCGCGAAGTAGTGGATGTTCTCGAGCGGCTTGGCGAGGAACGGCGCGGGCGCTTCGCGCGAGCGTATGTGCCACAGCAAGTCGCACCGCCGATGGCACCGCTCGCGCTCTCGCTCGCCGAGCTGCTGTCGGCCATCGACCGCGTGCTGCGCGTTGCCAAGGAGCCGATCATTCACGACGTCATAGCGCGCCCGCTCGACGTCGACGGAGCGATCGATACGGTGCGGGCTGTGCTCGCCCTCCGCGAGACCGCCCGGTGGCGCGATGTGTGCCCGCCCAGCTCCCAACCGTGGCAGGTGCTCTCGGCACTCCTCGCACTGCTCGAGCTCGCGCGCCGCGGCGAGCTGCGTCTCGCGCAGCTCGCTCCTTTTGCCTCCGTTCTGATCAGTCGTGAATCCGCTAGCCAGGCTGCTTGAAGCCGCGCTCTTCGCGAGCGCGCGCCCAATTCCGCTCGACGAGCTCGCCGCACTCGACTCGGATGTGTCACCCGCGGCGCTCCAATCGGCGCTCGACGAGCTGCGCGAGACGTACGACACGGCCGGCCACGGCGTCGAGCTTGTGGAGGTGGGTGGAGGCTGGCAGATCCTCACTCGCGCCGAGTACACCGAGGCGATCGAGCGTGCACAGCTTGCGGCTCGGCCGCACCGGCTCTCCGGCGCGTCGTTGGAGACGCTCGCCATCATTGCGTATCGCCAGCCGATCGGCCGCGCCGAGATCGAGGAGATCCGTGGTGTCGGCGTAGGCAGTGTGCTGAAGTCCCTTCACGAACGCGGCCTCATTGACGTCGTCGGTCGCGCGGAGGGCGTTGGACGTCCGCTGCTCTACGGAACGACGCCAATCTTCCTCGAGCAGTTTGCCCTCCGCCATCTCGAGGAGCTGCCGCGGGCCGACGAGCTCGCGATCGCGCTCCGCACGGTCGCATCCGGGCCGACGGCGGTACAGGCGACGTGACCGCCGAGCCGATGCGCATCCACCGCGCGCTCGCGCGTGCGGGCGTCGCGTCGCGCCGGAAGGCCGAAGAGCTGGTCGCTGCCGGCAGGGTCACGATCAACGGCGTGGTCGCTCGCACCGGCCAAGCGGTCGATCCGACGGTGGATCGCATCAGCGTCGATGGGCATGAGCTGGCGCCCCCGCCAACCGCGTTCGAGTGGATCGTGCTCAACAAGCCGAGCGGCGTCGTTACGACGAAGAAGGATCCCGAGGGGCGCCGCACGGTCTTCGACCTGGTTCCGGCGGTGGCGGGCCTAACGTATGTCGGCCGCCTCGACTACCTGACCGAGGGCGTCCTGCTGCTCACGACGGATGGTGAGGCCGCTCATGTGCTGACGCATCCGAGCAACGAGATCGAGCGGACGTACGTCGCCACCGTGCGCGGGGACGTGCGCGCGGCGGTCGTGCAGGCAAGGCGTGGCGTGGAGCTCGACGACGGGCTGGTGCAGCCGAGCGCCGTCGAGGCCCGGCCGCTGGGTAACCGAACGTCCGAGTTCGAAGTCACGCTCGTGGAGGGACGAAACCGCGAAGTGCGCCGTCTCTGCGACGCCCTTGGCCTCGAGGTGGAACGCCTGATCCGCGTCCGATTCGGACCGATCGCGCTCGGGGCGCTGGAAAGCGGTGGCACACGGGCGCTGACGACACGCGAGCGGCACGACCTCGAGATCCTCCTCGGGCGCCCGCTTGGCGCCCGCGTCGAGCAAACGCGCAAGAGTGCGCGGGGAGCGCCCGGCCGGGATGCTCCCCGGCGTGACTCGCCGACCAGTCGTCCGCGACGGCCGAACGCGGCGGGCGGTCGACCTCCGAGAAAACGACCCCGGTAGCGTGACCGGCGGAGCCCAAGCGCTGGTTTCGTGTATACTCTGCAGACGGACTGATCGTCGCCTGACGGTGACTTCGCTCAGGTCCCGAACTTGAATCTGGCGGGCTGAGAATTTGGGCCAGCCTCGAAATTCGCATCTCGTTGGCGGGTCCTGAATGGAGTCGGCGCGAAATTGGAGTCTGACCCCACTTTCCGGCAATTGAACTGGCTTACTACCCTGGAGCGTAAGCGTGGCAACACAAGTCTCCTCGCAGGCGGACATGGCGCTGGTGCAGGGCGTCCTGCGTCAGGTAGGTCGTCGCGTCGTCGGGCAGGAGTACATGATCGAGCGGCTGCTGATCAGCCTTCTCACGGGCGGCCACGTGCTGCTCGAGGGTGTGCCCGGTCTGGCGAAGACGCTCACGGTGCGGACGCTCGCGGAGACGATCGACACGACGTTTCAGCGAATCCAGTTCACGCCCGACCTGCTGCCGGCCGACGTGTTAGGCACGCAGGTCTTCGACCAGTCGACGGGAACGTTCTCCGTGAAGAAGGGGCCGATCTTCGCGAACATCGTGCTCGCCGACGAGATCAATCGTGCGCCCGCGAAGGTGCAGGCGGCGCTGCTCGAGGCCATGCAGGAAAAGCAGGTGACGCTCGGCGGCCAGACGTTCAAGCTCGAGGAGCCGTTCCTCGTGCTCGCCACGCAGAACCCGATCGAGCAGGAAGGCACGTACCCGTTGCCGGAAGCACAGGTCGACCGCTTCATGCTGAAGCTTCGCGTCGGGTATCCGTCGCGCGACGAGGAAAAGGAGATCATGCGCCGCATGGCCGGCGGCGATCCCATCTCCGTGCAGCACGTGGCGTCCCCGATCGCGATCATGGAGGCCCGCCATCGCATCGCGGACCTCTACATGGACGAGCGAATCGTCGACTACATCGTGGAGATCGTCCACGCGACGCGGTCGCCCTCCGAAGCCGGGCTCAAGGACCTCGCCCCGCTCATCGAGTTCGGGGCGAGCCCGCGTGCAACGATCGCGCTGGCGCAGGCCTCACGCGCACACGCGTTTCTGCGGGGCCGGACCTTCGTCACGCCTGACGACGTGAAGTCGATTGCGCCGGACGTCCTCCGTCACCGGGTGCTGACCACCTACGAAGCCGAGGCGGAAGAGGTCACGAGTGACACGATCGTGAGCAAGATTCTGGGGACGATCGAGAGCCCATGAAGCGTCGGGAATCGGGAAACGGGAATGGGGAATCGGATAAGTCGGCGCCGGTGACGTTCGAGACACCGGCGAGGGCGAGGCACGCGCTGCGCACGCCGCCAACGGCGCCCTCCGTTACTGGTTCGCGGTTCCCGATTCCCGGTTCCCGACGCGGCGTCGAAGCCGATGCCGCTCGACAGCGAGTCACGGTCGGCGTTCCTCCCGAGATTCTCCGTCAGGTCAAGCTCATCGAGCTTCGGACACGCGGGCTGGTGAACTCCCTCTTCAGCGGCGAGTACCGGTCGGTGTTCAAGGGGCAGGGAATGGAGTTCGCCGAAGTCCGCGAATACCTGCCGGGCGACGAAGTGCGGTCGATCGACTGGAACGTGACCGCGCGCATGAGCCGCCCGTTCGTAAAACGCTACATCGAGGAGCGCGAGCTCACCGTGATGCTCGCCGTCGACCTGTCGGGGTCCGAGCGCTTCGGAACCGTGAAGCGGTTCAAGAGCGAGCTCGCGACGGAGCTCGGCGCGGTCCTCGCGATGTCGGCCGTGCGCAACAACGATCGCGTCGGCGTCATGCTGTTCACGGATCGCGTGGAGCACGTCGTACCACCAGCGAAGGGACGACGGCACGTGCTGCGCGTCATCCGCGACCTCCTGGTGCACGAGCCCGTGGGACGCGGCACGGACATCGCCGGCGCGCTCGAGTACCTGCGCGGCATGCTGCGCCAGAAAGCCATCATCTTCCTCGTCTCCGACTTCTTCTCGGAGCAGCTGGAGCGGCCGCTCAAGCTGGCGGCACAGCAGCACGACGTCGTGGCCGTCACGATCGAGGATCCGAGCGAGGAGACGCTGCCGGACATTGGGCTGGCGCGGCTCGTCGATCCGGAGAGCGGCGCGACGATCGACGTGGACACGAGCGACCGTCGCGTGCGCGAGGACTACGCGCGCGCCGTCGGCCAGCAGCGCGAAGGCCGGCGACATGTCCTCCGGCGCCTGGCGATCGATGAGATCGTGATGAGGACCGATGGCGGATATGTCGAACCCCTCATGCGCTTCTTCCGCTCGCGCGAAACACGGAGCCGTCGACGATGATCGTCACGGGGTCGATTCTCCTCGCGCTCGTGCAGGCCCCGGCGCAGCGTTCGCCGGCAGCGGCGCAGCAGCCCCCCGTCGCCGTGCAGATGGGCTACACCGTCGAGCCAGACACGGTGACGGTCGGTGACCCGTTTCGCCTGATCGTGCGGGTTCGCGCCCCGTTAGGCGCGAGCGTAGAGTTTCCCGCTGGACCGGATTCGGGAGCGGCCGTCGAGGCGCTGGACCCGAGGCAGGAGCAGCAGGGCCCGGATTCCACGTCGCTCGAGCTGACGGCCGGATGGCGACTCGCCGCGTGGGATACAGGTGACCAGCTCCTGCGACTCGGCGACATCGTCGTCCGCGCAGACGGGAGAGAGCGGCGTATTCCGTTGAGTGCGCTCAAGGTGTACGTGCGAAGCGTGCTCCCCGCCGACACCGCGCTGCGCATTCCAAAACCGCAGCGTGCCCTGTTCGAGTTCGGTCGCCCGTGGTGGCACTGGCTGCTCGCCATTCTCGCCGCCATCGGCATCATCGGGTTGCTCTGGTGGTGGTGGTATCGCCGGCGAAGGCGTCGCAAGGGTGAAGTCGAGGATCCGTTTGCGGAAGCGGAGTCGGAGTTCGAGCGCATCGAGCGACTTGGGCTCGTCGAGGCCGGAGAGCGCGGCCGCTACGTTGCGCTGACGGTGGAAGTGCTGCGCACCTACCTCGCGCGGCGTATTCCCGAGGCCCACCAGTCGCTGACGACCGGCGAGCTGCTCATCTCGGTGCGCGAGAGCCCCACGGTGCCCGTCAATCGACTCGCGCTCGTGCTCGCCGACGCCGATCTCGTGAAGTTCGCGCGACGCGCGACAACGGCCGAGCGGGCCCGGGAGCTGGGGACTGAGGCGCGCGGCATCGTGGGCGCCGTCCGTGCGGCGGAGCTGCGCGCGGCGGAGCAGGCGAAACAGGCCGCCGCCGACGTGCCAACGGAGCGCGCCGCGTGAGGCCGGCTCTCGATCATCCGCTGCTGCTCGGCCTCGCCGTGCTGCTGCCGATCGCCATCATCGTCCTCGTCGTCGCCGGCTACCGACGACGGCGCGCGCGGCTCGCCCGGCTGGGTTCCGCCTCCATGGTCGCGCGCCTCGTACCGCCTAACGCTGCTGTCCCGCCAGCGTGGCGGGCCACACGGCTTGCGCTGGCAGGCGCGTTCGCGGGCGTGGCGATCGCGGGCCCGCGGTGGGGTATCGAGCGAACGGTCGTGCGTGGCGAGGGCGTGGACATAGTACTGGCCGTCGACGCCTCGCTGTCGATGATGGCCACTGACGAGCGTCCGAATCGGCTGGAGAAGGTGAAGCAGGAGATCCGGCGGCTGCGGGCGGCGTCACCCAGCGATCGGTTCGCACTGCTCGCGTTCGCTGGCCGCAGCTATATCCTCACGCCGCTGACGGTCGACGACGCCGCGCTGGACCTGTTCCTCGACAATCTCGATCCCTCGGTCGTGGGGCAGGCCGGCAGCTCGCTCGCGCGGGCCATCCGGCAAGGAACCGATCTGCTCGTCGCGACGAAAGGCGGGAGCGATCGCGCCGTCGTCATCTTCAGCGATGGTGAAGCGTTCGAGCCCGCGGAGGATGTGCTCGCCGTGGCGAAGCAGGCGGGTGAGGCGGGAGTCAGTGTCGTGGCGGTGGGATTCGGGACCCCGGCCGGCTCGACAATTCCAATCCGCGACGGCAATGCGGTCGTCGAGAAGCGCGATCCGGAGGGCAACGTCGTGATCACGAAGTATCATCCGGAGTTGCTCCGCGCCGCGGCGGAAGGGGCGAACGGTACGTTCATCGATGCGGCCGAGAGCGACAAGGCCGCGAAGATCCGTCGGGCTCTCGTACAATTGCGTGGTGTGCAGCGTGCTGTTGAAGCTGGTCGTACACAGACACCACGCTTTCAACTCTTTCTGATCCCTGCTGTGCTGCTGCTCCTTGTCGACACGGCGCTCGCGGAGCGCCGGGGTCGGCGCCGGCGGTCTGCCGCCGCGGCTGCGACGGCCGCGAGTGTGCTGGTCGCGCTGGGCGCGTTGCTCGTGCCCATCCGTGCCGCGCGCGCCGATGATGTTCGAGACGCTGCGCGTGAGTACAACGCGAAGCGCTACATGCGCGCTGCCACGCTCTATCGTCGGGCGCTGGAGCGGGGGGACAAGCGGCCGGAAGTCCTCTACAACCTCGGGACGGCGCTGTTGGCGGCCGACTCACTGGGCTCGGCCATCGAGGTGCTCGAGCGAGCGGTGAAGGCGACGGACGCCGAGGTGCGCTTTCGCGCGATGTTCAACCTCGGCCTCGCGCATCTGAAGCGGGGCCTTGCGGCCAAGGGTGATTCCGCGACGCCATCGCTCGACGCAGCGCTCGAGACCTACAAGCGGACACTGCTCATGCGCTCGAGCGACGGCGACGCGAAGTGGAACTACGAGCTGGCGCTGCGCAAGAAGCAGCAGCAGAGCGGTGGCGGCGGCGGAGGTGGCGGAGGCGGTGGTGGGGGCGGGAGTCAGAACCAACCGAGCCCTCCGCGACAGCCACAGTCGGACCGGCCGAGCGGCGGACTGGGCAACCAGCAAGCGGAACAGCTGCTGAACAGCGCCGAGCGGGAAGAGCGCAACGTGCAGGCGCGGAAGCAGCAGCAGAATCGTCCTCAGCCGCCACCGGGCGGCAAAGACTGGTAATGCTCTCGCTCGCGGGCGTTGCCCTCCAGATCGTGGTCACCGTCGCCGCGCCCGAGACCATCACCGTGCGGCAGCCGGCGACGGTGACGGTTCGCGCTGTCGTGCGCGGGCCGGTCGCACCCACGATACGCCCGCCGAAGTTCGCGCCGCTCAGCGCCGTGCGCGTGGAAGAATCGACGCGTGTGGACGGCGGCTCAATGTCCCGCTCGCTCGCCGTCGTGGAGCACAAGTATCTGGTGGTGGCGCAGCGGCCGGGGCCGCTCGTGCTGCCGCCCGTCGAGGCACACGTTGGCCCGATGGTCGGCCGGTCCGACCCGGTGCGCCTAACGATCGTGGCGGCGCCTGCGATTCCGGTCCCGGCCGTCGTCTCGCGCTCGCGCCTCGACCCGCGGAGCGGCGTCAACTTTCACGCGCTCGTGACGCCGGATACGGTGTACGTCGGCGAGCAGGCGACGTACCAGGTTGGTGTCTTCCTGAACGACGACGTTCGGTATCGGTTGCGGCGAAATCCGGAGTTCATCCCTCCGGAGCTCCGCTCCATGCTCGCGTACGACCTCTCCGCGCCGCGCTCGTTCGTGTCGAAGCGCGTCATCGACGGCAAGCGATACGAGGTCCACGTCTTCCAGCGTGCGCTCTTTCCGCTGACCGCCGGCCGATACGAGATCCCGCCGGCGCGGCTCAACTACTCGCTGCCCCTGAGCGCGAGCTTCTTCAGCCGCGAAGAGAGCCATCAGCTCCGCTCGGAAACAGTGCCGCTCGTGGTAGTCGACCCCCCGCAGGTCGGCCGTCCTGCCGACTACTCCGGCGCCGTGGGGCGTCTCTCACTCGAGGCGCACGTCGACAGTGGCGCCGCCAAGGTTGGCGACCCACTGGTGCTGACGGTACGCGTGACCGGCGACGGGAATGTCAGCTTCTTCCCGCGGCCGGACATCACCGTTCCCTGGGGGCTTCTCGTTCCCGCCGAAGAGCGCGTGCAGCTGGACTCGAGTGCGATCATCGTGCGCGGGGCAAAGGAATTCGACTGGGTCATCACGCCGGCCAAGAGCGGTGAGGTCGAAGTTCCGCCCATCCGCTATCCCTTCTTCAATCCCTACACGGAGCGTTACGAGCTCGCGGTGACGCAGCCGCAACGGGTCTCGGTCGCCCCGGGCACGCTCATCGCGGCCGACGCTGCCGCCGACTCCGCCCGGCCCGTGTTTCCGCTTCGGCGCGTCATGGAGGCAGCTCCACGCGCACCACTGTCGCAGGACCGCGCGTTCTGGCTGGCGATGCTCGTCGCTCCGCTCCCCGCCGCGCTCGCGCTCGCGGTTCGTCGCCCACGCGTTCGGCGCACACCATCCGCGTCGGAGCGTCTGCGCACGCTGGCGAAAACCCGCCAGGCGCCCACTCCGAACGATGCCGCGGCGTTACGCCGGACATACGCCGCAGCCTTGGCTGAGCGCATCGGCGTCGCCGCCGCGGAGCTCGCGGACCGTCGTGCACTCGTGCGCGCATTGCGGCGAAGCGGGGTCACGGCCGAAGTGGCCCAGGCTGCGGACGAGCTGCTGGGCCAGCTCGACACGGCCGTCTACTCCGGTGCAAGCCTAACGCTGAGCGACGGTGCCGCGCGGGCGATCGATGTACTGCAGAAGGTCGACCACGAGGCGCGCCCGCGCATCGTGCGTACATCGACGCGCTCGGTCGCGCCCGTCGCGCTCATTGGCCTGGCGCTGAACCTCGCGCAGTCAGGGCCGAGCGCGCGCGAGTCGTTCGATCACGGCGTCCGCGAGTACGAAGCGGAACGCTACGCGCGTGCCGAGCGGTTCTTCTCGGAAGCGACCCGAGACGAACCGGGGTCCGCCGACGCCTGGGCCAACTTCGGGACGGCGGCATGGGCCGCGCGCGACAGTGCGGCCGCCGCGATCGGATGGCAACGTGCACTGCGCCTCGACCCGACCGCGACCGACGTGCGATCCCGACTGGACCTGACGCCGGGCTTTGGTGAGAACGACCTCGCGACGGTGCCGCCCATTACCGAAGCGTCCGTCGCGATCGTCGGCGGAGTCGCGTGGGTGCTGGGATGGCTGTTCGCCGCGGTGGGGATCTGGAGGCGGAAGCCTGCGTGGCGTTATGCCGCGTACGTGCTCGGCATGATCGCGATTTTCAGCGGGCTTGCGGGCGTCCGGGTTCGCGAAGCGTACGAGGCCAGGCGACTCGCCATCGTGCTCGAACCGACGCGACTCCGATCGCTCCCGGTGCTTGGCGGAGAGGCCGGTGCGCCGGTGCTTACCGGGGAGGTCGCGCGGACGGTACGCGCAGAGGGAGTGTGGTCCCTGGTGCGCCTCGCAGACGATCGCGAAGGGTGGATGGCGACGGACCAGCTGGAGCCGATCGCACGGCCGTGGTCCGGCCGGCGACGATGAGTACGAGCAGCGCACACATTCGCGGCGGGTCCCGTATTGCCGTTCTCCCAGCCGCCGTGGCCGATCAGATCGCCGCGGGCGAAGTCGTCGAGCGGCCGGCATCCGCGGTAAAGGAGCTGGTCGAGAACGCGCTGGATGCGGGCGCGACGACCATCGAAGTCGCGCTGGAGGAGGGTGGCCGTACGCTCATTCGCGTGAGCGACGACGGCTGCGGGATGGATCGCGATGAGCTGCTGCTGGCGCTCGAGCGTCACGCCACGTCGAAGATTCGGAGTGCGGCGGATCTCGTCGGCGTGGCGAGCTTCGGCTTTCGCGGTGAGGCCCTCCCGGCCGTCGCGTCGGTCTCGCGGCTGGAGATCGCATCGGCCACGGAGGGTGGCGAAGGCACCATCGTTCGTGTTGCCGGCGGCTCGGTCACCGAGGTCGCAGCGACGACGCGTCGAACAGGCACGACGGTCTCGGTGGGCCAGCTGTTCTACAACGTCCCGGCGCGGCTCAAGTTCCTGCGGAGCGCCCGCTCGGAGTGGCGCGCGGCGACGGAGTCGTTGATCGCCACCGCGTTATGCAGACGGGACCTGCGGCTCGGCGTCACGCACGATGGGAAGAGCGCATTGACGTTGCCGCCGGCGTCGTCGATGCGTGCGCGCGTCGCCGGCATCTGGGGAGGCACGTTCGCCGAGCGCTTCATCGAGGCCGACGATGTGACCGGCCCCGTACACGTGAGTGGTCTCGTCGAGCGGCCGGCCGACGTCGGGACCGCGAGCCGGCGCGTCTTCGTCGCCGTGAATGGGCGTCCGGTCAGAGACGCCGGGATGGTTCGCGCCGCCGAGCGCGCGTATCGCTCCACCATCGTTCCGGGCGTTCGGCCGTCGCTGTTCCTCGAAATCGTGCTGCCCGCTGACTCTGTCGACGTCAACGTGCACCCGGCGAAAGCCGAGGTGCGGTTTCGAGACCGCTGGCCCGTCGAGCGCGCCGTCGAGCACGCGGTGCGCCGAGCGCTCGGTGAACCGGGGAGTGCCGCGTTCGTGGGCGCTCGAAGCTGGACGTTTACGCCGTCCGCATCACCGTCCGCCGAGCCGGTGGACGTCGAGGTCCTCGGCGCTCGGCATGCCCCCGCGGACGGTCTGTTCTCGTCCGTGCCTAACGTTGGGCTGGCAGGACCGGGAGATGCTGACGCGACACACGAAGCGCGACCGGTCGATGTGCCTCCGATCGTCCAGCTGAGGCGCACCTATCTGATGTTCGAGCGCGGCGACGGCGTGGTGTTGATCGACCAGCATTCGGCACACGAGCGCATCCTGTTCGAACAGTTCATGCACGTGCTCGAGCGCGGAGCGTCTCCGTCCCAGCGGCTGCTGTTTCCGGCCACGCTTCACCTTGGTCCAGCCGAAGCAGACGCGTTCGAGTCCAACCGTGACGCACTCGCGCAGCTGGGCTTCGAGGTCGAGCCGTTCGGCGGACACTCGATCATCGTTTCGGCCGTCCCGATGCCGCATCCGCGATTCGACGCCCTACGCTGTCTGCGCGAGACGCTCGACGCGCTGACCGGCGATCGAGTGCCGAGTACCGCCGCGCGCCACGAGCGGCTCGCCGCGACGGTCGCGTGCAAGGCGGCCATCAAGGCGGGCGACACGCTGTCCCCGGCCGAGATGCAGGCACTCTACATCGGACTCGCGGCCACGACGCTTCCCGCGCACGACGTGCATGGGCGATCGACGATCGTGCAGATCACGTGGGATGAGCTCGATCGACGCTTCGGACGAAAGTAGCGTTCGCGTCATCTGCGGCCCGACTGGGGCCGGCAAGTCGGCGCTCGCGATGCAGCTTGCCGAAGCGCATGACGCGGTGATCATCAGCGCCGACTCGCGACAGATCTATCGCGGCTTCGACATCGGAACGGCGAAGCCCGGCCTCGAGGATCGCGCACAGGTGCCGCATTGTGGCATCGACGTCGTCGATCCGACGGAGCGGTATTCCGCGGCACGATGGGCGGAGCACGCCCGAGAGTGGATCGAGGCCGCTCGCGCTCTGGGGAAAACACCGCTCGTCGTCGGCGGGACCGGCTTTTATCTCCGGGCGCTCACCGAGCCGCTCTTCGAGTCGCCGGAGCTCGATCCGGTTCGGCGCGCGGCGCTGGAGCGGGCGTTCGCGACGATCAGCACCGAAGAATTGAGGGTGTGGTGCTCGAACCTCGATCCAGGCCGTTCACACCTGGGACGAACACAGCTCATCCGGTCCATCGAGACGGCGCTGCTCACGGGCCACAGGCTGAGCGAGCTGCACCGGACTCGTGCGCGCGCGCCGATGGTTCGCGCGCGCTATCTTGTGGTCGATCCCGGGGCGAGCCTTGCCGCGCGAATCGAGCGACGGTTCGATGCCATGGTCGCCGCAGGGTGGCCCGAGGAAGTGGACGCGCTCGTTCGATCGGTCGTCGACTCGGCGCCGGCGTGGAAGGCCAGCGGATATGGCGTCATGCGAGAGATGGTCGCCGGCCGACTGTCCGCGAATCAGGTACGTGAACGGGTGATCATCGAGACTCGGCAATACGCGAAGCGTCAGCGCACGTGGTTCCGTCATCAGCTCGATCCCGAAGCGACCACCCGCATCAACCCGAGCGAGCCGTCCGCCGTGCTGCTCGTGAACGACTGGTGGGAGGGGTAACACGTGAAGATTGGCATTACCTGCTATCCGACATACGGTGGCTCCGGAGCGGTCGCGACCGAGCTGGGCATCGCGCTCGCGGCGCGTGGCCACGAAGTCCATTTCATCACGTACAAGCAACCGTTTCGGCTCCCGTCGTTTCTCCCGCGCATCTACTTCCACGAAGTGGACGTCGGTCGATACCCGCTGTTCGAGTACCCCCCGTACGACCTTGCGCTCGCCGTCCGGATGCACGAGGTCGTGAAGATGCACGGCCTCGAGCTCCTGCATGTGCACTACGCGATCCCGCACGCGACCAGTGCGTGGATCGCGCGTGAGATGCTTCGCGAAACGGGCGCCGACGTGAAGGTGATCACGACGCTGCACGGCACCGACATCACGATCGTCGGCCAGGACCCATCGTTCCATCCGATCACCAAGTTCTCGATTGAAAAGTCCGATCGCATTACCGCGGTCTCGCAGTTCCTCCGCCAGGAGACGTTCAATGCCTTCGGGTGCACCGCCTGTCAGGTCGAGGTCATCTACAACTTCATCGACCCGGACGTCTACGATCGGGCGAAGTACCCGCCGTTGCTCCGCGAGCAGCTGAACGGCGGCCGCCGCGTGTTGATGCACGTCTCGAACTTTCGCCCGGTGAAGCGTGTGCGCGACATCGTGCGCACGTACGCGAAGGTCCGAAAAGCGGTACCGTCCGTGCTCGTCATGGTCGGTGACGGGCCGGATCGCGTCGACGCCGAGGCCGAAGCGCGGGCCCTTGGCGTCGAGAAGGACGTGCATTTCCTCGGGAAGATCGACGCCGTCGCACCGCTGCTCGCGGGCGCCGATGTGTTCCTGCTTCCGTCGCATAGCGAGTCATTCGGCCTGAGCGCGCTCGAAGCACTTGCTTCGGGCACGCCCGTCGTCGGCTATCGGACAGGTGGCCTGGTCGAGGTTGTACGGGACGGTGTGACTGGCACGCTCTGCGAGGTCGGCGATGTGGATGGCATGGCGGCTGCGACCGTCGAGATCCTGTCCGACCGAAACCGCTGGCAGACGATGAGTCGCGATGCGGCCGCCGATGCGCGCGCGCGATTCTCGCTCGACGATATCGTCCGCCAATACGAGACGCTCTACGAGGATGCCGTTAGGTAGGAGCGCGGTGGCCGTCCTGTCGCTCGTTCGATGGGAGAACGCGCTGCTCTCCGTAGCGGGCGTGGTGCTCGGCGCGTGGTGGGCAACAGGCAGACCCGGTGAGCCCGAAACGATCGTGATGGCCGGCGTCGCCGTGCTGCTCACCGCGTTTGCGAATGCGGACAACGACGTCCGCGACTGCGAGATCGATCGCGTCGCCCATCCCGACCGACCGTTGCCGTCGGCCGCGCTGTCGATCGAGACCGCCCGAATCATCGTTGGCCTGGCCGGGGCCGGAGCGTTGGTGCTCGCCGCACTCCTCGGTGCGGCGCAGACGCTTGCTGCCGTCGGCGTGATCGCGGCAATGACGCTCTACAATCGCGGTGTGAAGGCGCACGGTGTTCCGGGAAACGTGATCGTCGCCGTGGTCGCATCGCTCCCATTCGTGTTCGGGGCCTGGAGCGCGGGATCAGCGCGCGCGGGCTGGCCGTTGTTTCTCGTCGGAGTTCCGCTGCACTTCGCGCGGGAGATCGCGAAGGACATGGACGATGCCCACGGCGATGTGATGCACCGTCGTACGCTGCCGCTTCGCGTGGGCCCGGGCGCGGCGCGACTGGTGGTAGTAAGTTCCGTCGCGCTGTTCGTTGTCGCTCTCACGCCCTTCGCGGTGCGCACGCCGGCCTTCGCGATCGTCGCACTGCCCGCCGTGGCGCTCTGCCTGGTTGCCGCTCGCCGCGTGTGGAGCGGGCAGCAGGGCACCGCGCGCTTGCTGAAATCGGCGATGGTCGTCGCCATGGCGGCGTTTGTGCTCAGCGCGCGGTGGTGAAGGCGGATCGTTACTCGCCGACATCCCGAGCGCAGCCCTTCCTGAGCAGTAAGCGGCGAACGATGAGTTTCGATGTCCGTGCCTAAACCTCAACGCGCCCGACATGACCGTGTTTCAGGCGGTGATTCTTGGCCTGGTCCAGGGACTCGCCGAATTTCTCCCCATCAGCAGCTCGGCTCATCTCGTTCTCACGCCCTGGGTTTTCGGCTGGTCGGATCCGGGCTTGTCGTTCGATGTGGCGCTGCACGTCGGGACCCTCATCGCGGTGCTCTGGTACTTTCGCGCCGAGTGGGTGAAGCTGACGCAGTCGGCGATCGCTCTCTTGCGCACCCGGCGAGCGGACACGGAGGAAAAGCGCCGCTTCCTGTACCTGGTCGTGGCCACGATCCCGGCAGCAGCTGGCGGCGTCCTCCTCGAGGAGTACGCCGAAACGACGTTTCGCTCGCCCGCGCTCATGGCCGTGACGCTCATGGTGATGGGAGTGGTGCTGTGGGCGGTCGATCGATACGCGGCGCGCGATCGTCCGCTCGCGACGCTGCGTCTCCGTGACGCGGTGCTGATCGGGCTCGCGCAGGTGCTGGCGCTCGTGCCGGGTGTTTCGCGGTCCGGCTCCACGATGACGGCCGGGAGAGCCTTGCGTCTCGATCGCCAGAGCGCCGCTGTGTTCAGCTTCCTCATGAGCATGCCGGTCACCGCGGCGGCGGCACTGCTCAAGGTGCCCGACCTGCTGCGGACCGAAGGCATAACGCCAACGCTGATGGTCGGCGTGCTCTCGGCGGGCATAAGTAGCTGGCTCGCGATCGCCGTGTTGCTGCGGTACGTCAGCCGCCACAGCTTCGGTGTGTTTGCCGTGTATCGTCTGGCGCTTGGCGCGCTGATCCTCGCGTTGCTCGCCAGTCGTGGCTGAGATCGCGAAGTACGACCACCGCGATGCGTCCTCGCTCGCGCGGCTGCTCGATGTCCCGCGTGTCGTCGTGTTCGATTCGACGGCGTCCACGATGGACGATGCCCACGGACTGGCCGCGGTCGACGCCCCTGCGGGAACGGTGATCCTCGCGGACCGCCAGGCCGCCGGCCGTGGACGTAACGGGCGCCGATGGGCCTCGGACAGCGGGCAGGGGATCTGGATGACGATCATCGAGCGCCCCAACGACCCGCGCGCCGTGGATGTGCTTTCCATTCGCGTCGGCCTTCGGGCGGCGCGGGCGCTGGATCGCTATGCGGCATCGCCGATCCGACTCAAGTGGCCTAACGACTTGCTCGTCGGCGAGGGCAAGCTGGCAGGCATCCTCATCGAGGCGCGATGGCGTGCCGACCGGATCGATTGGGTCGCCATCGGCATTGGGGTGAACGTCCGTGAGCCCAGTGGCGTGGCCGCCGCGGCCGCGCTACGCGCCGGGGTCGACCGCGTCGCAGTCCTCGGCGAGCTCGTGCCCGCGGTCCGATCGGCGGCGGGAGCGCGTGGCCGGCTCACGCCGACCGAATTGACCGAGTTCATGGGGCGCGACATCGCGCGCGGGCGTCATTGCGTTGATCCGGCGCACGGCGAGGTGCAGGGAATCAACGAAGCAGGCGAGCTGTTGGTGGATACGGGGAGCGAAGTCCGCGCCTTTCGGGATGGCTCACTCACTTTCGCGGGGGCACCTGGATGATCCTCGTATTCGACGTCGGGAACACCGAAACGACCATTGGGCTGTATGACGGGGAATCGCTTCGTGGCCACTGGCGCGTGACCACCGACGTGGACCGCACTCCGGACGAGATCGCGCTGCTCATTCGCGCGCTGCTGGCGGCGGAGGGGATCGATCGAGGCGCCATCGATCGGGCCGCCATCGGATCGGTCGTGCCCGCCCTCACTGGCCCACTGGCGGAGGCGTGCGAGCAGGCGGTTGGCGCGAAGGCGTTCATCATCGACGCGCGCTCTCCGTTGCCGATCAAGCTCGACGTCGAGGAGCCACTCACGGTTGGCGCGGATCGCATCATCAATACACTCGCCGCGAGCCGCCTCTATGGCCGCGACACGATCGTCGTCGACCTCGGGACCGCCACCACCTACGATTGCATCACCGCCGACGGCGTGTTCCTGGGCGGAGTGATCGCTCCCGGCGTGCGAACCTCGGCGGAGACGTTGTTCAGGCGAACGTCGAAGCTGCCGGCCACCGAGATCACTCCGCCGGCGCGTGTGATTGGTCGTCGGACGGAAGAGTGCATCCGCTCGGGCGTGGTGTTAGGCAGCGCCGAAGCGATCGATGGACTCGTCAGGCGGATCAAGGCGGAGTGGCCCGGGCGCGAGATTCCACTGGTGGTCGCGACTGGCGGGCTCGCCGCGGTTTTCCAGCCGTTCTGCAAGGAGCTCGACCTCGTCGAGCCGTACCTGACATTGAACGGCCTGCGCATCGCGCACGAGCTGATCGCCGCCGTGTCATGAGTCGTCGCTGGGAGCAGGGTGTGACGGACCGGCCGCGGTGGCGAACGCTCACCGCGGCGCGGCGTGTCGGCTACGCCGTTCTTCCCGGAGACTCGTTCAGCTACATCCTCCACCTCCGGCCGCGCGAGTGGCCGATCATGATCGCGCACACGTCCATCGGCTTCATCATCGCCATGGGGCTTCGCGCGACGCTCAGCGGGCATCAGCTGGGTGCCTATCTCATCGCGATGCTCGCGTGGGTCGGGTGTCTCAACGCCGGCACGCTTGCACTGAACAGCGCGTTCGATGTCGATGAAGGCGACATCGGCTATCTCGACGCGCCGCCACCTCCGCCGAGAGGTCTGGCGCGGGCGAGCGTCGGGCTCATGATCGTTGGCCAGGTGGTCGCGCTCGCGCTGCCAGCGGGGTTCGCCGTGGCGTATGCGATCTGCTTTGCCATGTCGGTTGCGTACAGCGTTCCGCCGCTGCGACTCAAGGCCGTGGCGGGCGCAGACTGGGCGATCAACATCGTCGGTGTCGGGGTGCTCACGCCATTCGCCGGCTGGGCAGCGTCAGGCGCGGCCATTCGACCGGACGGCGTGTGGATCATGATCGGGTTCGGATTCCTGTTCGGGTCCCTGTATCCGCTGACCCAGATCTACCAGTTCGAAGAGGACTCCACGCGCGGGGATTGGACGCTCGCTCGCATGATGGGTGTCAGCGTCAGCCTCACGATTTCTGCGGTCGCTGCAGCGCTGGCCTTTGCTGCGTTTGCGCGGGCTCTGTGGCTCGCGGGGCCGACGCCGACGTCGCGCGGGGCGCTTCTCGTGGCCTTCACAGGATGGGTGATAGTGCTCGGGCAGTGGCTGCTGGGGCATCCTCGGATGACGAGCGCGGAGCACAAACGGGGGATGTACCGCGCCCTTGCCGTCTGGGGTCTGACTGATGTTGCCGTCGTCGTCGCATTTGCAGTGTAAACCATTTCATTGCAACGACTTGGTAACACAGTATCACGGGATGGCGGGGCTTGACCGACGGGTGTGGGTCCTTTAACTTTGGCCTGCGTTAGCACTCAGGTCGAATGAGTGCTAGTACTACCCGTCGTCCCTTTCCTTCCTACAACCCACTCACGAGGGGTGCACCCTATGGCCACAAAGAGCGCCGCTTCGACGAAGGTCAGCCCGCTGGCTGATCGCGTCGTCGTTAAGGCACTGGAGGAGACCGAGCAGATGCGCGGTGGTCTCTACATTCCGGACACCGCGAAGGAGAAGCCACAGCAGGGCGAGATCGTCGCCGTTGGCCCCGGCCGCTTCGACGAAGGCAAGCGCGTTCCGATGGACCTCAAGGTCGGCGACAAGGTCCTCTACGGAAAGTACAGCGGCACCGAAGTCACGATCGACGGCGAGCAGCTGCTGATCCTGCGTGAGAGCGACGTTCTGGCCGTCATTGGCTGAGCCGGCAGAACCGACGCCCCGCACGATCACCGCACCTCGCACCTAACGACAACTCCTACTCCCTAACGTCCATATGGCTGCCAAGGAACTCCATTTCAACACCGATGCGCGCGCGGCTCTGAAGCGCGGCGTCGACCAGCTCGCCGAGGCGGTGAAGGTCACCCTCGGCCCGAAGGGCCGGAACGTCGTCATCGACAAGAAGTTCGGCGCCCCGACCGTCACCAAGGACGGCGTGACCGTCGCGAAGGAAGTCGAGCTCGCGGATCCGCTCGAGAACATGGGCGCGCAGATGGTGAAGGAAGTCGCGACTAAGACGTCCGACCTCGCCGGCGACGGCACCACCACCGCTACGGTCCTCGCCCAGGCGATCTTCCGCGAAGGCCTCAAGAACGTCACCGCCAGTGCGAACCCGATGGCGCTCAAGCGCGGCATCGACAAGGCCGTCGCCGCCGTCGTCGAGCAGCTCAAGTCGATCTCGGTTCCGACCGCCGGCAAGAAGGAGATCGCTCAGGTCGGCGCCATCTCCGCGAACAACGACAAGGAAATCGGTGACCTGATCTCCGAGGCGATGGAGAAGGTCGGCAAGGACGGCGTCATCACCGTCGAGGAGGCCCGTGGCCTCGAGACGACGCTCGAGACCGTGGACGGCATGCAGTTCGACCGCGGCTATCTCTCGCCGTACTTCGTCACCGACCCGGACAAGATGGAAGCGGTCCTCGAGGATGCGCTGATCCTCATCCACGACAAGAAGATCTCGTCGATGAAGGATCTCCTCCCGATCCTCGAGAAGGTCGCGCAGATGGGCAAGCCCATGCTGATCATCGCCGAGGACGTCGAGGGTGAGGCGCTCGCGACGCTGGTCGTGAACAAGCTGCGTGGCACGCTCCGCGTCGCCGCCGTGAAGGCTCCGGGCTTCGGCGATCGCCGCAAGGCGATGCTGCAGGACATCGCGGTGCTCACGAACGGTCAGGTCATCAGCGAGGAAGTCGGCTTCAAGCTCGAGAACGCCGTCCTCACGGACCTTGGCCGCTCCAAGCGCATCGTGATCGACAAGGACAACACGACGCTCATCGATGGCGCCGGCGACAGCGACAAGATCCAGGGTCGTATCAAGGAGATCCGCGCCGCGATCGACAAGAGCACGTCGGACTACGACAAGGAGAAGCTCCAGGAGCGCCTTGCGAAGCTCGCCGGTGGTGTCGCCGTCGTGAACGTCGGCGCCGCGACCGAGAGCGAGATGAAGGAGAAGAAGGCTCGCGTCGAGGACGCGCTGCACGCCACGCGTGCGGCCGTCGAAGAGGGTATCGTCCCGGGCGGCGGCGTTGCACTGCTGCGCGCGCAGGCGGCACTCAAGGGCCTCAAGCTCGACGAGAGCGACGAGCAGATCGGTGTCGACATCGTCCGTCGCGCGCTCGAGGAGCCGATCCGCATGATCGTGCAGAACGCCGGTGGCGAAGGCTCGATCGTCGTCGAGAAGGTGCGCGGCTCGAAGGACAAGAACTACGGCTACAACGCGTTGACCGACACGTACGAGGATCTCGTCGCCTCGGGCGTCATCGACCCGACGAAGGTGACGCGCACGGCGCTGCAGAACGCGGCGTCGATCGCGGGCCTGCTCCTCACGACGGAAGCGATCGTCGTCGAGAAGAAGGAAGACAAGCCGGCTCCGGCTGCGCCGGGCGGCGGTGGCATGGGCGGGATGTACTAGGACCTGCACCACGCTGCGAAATCGGGGGCTTCGCGATGCGGAGCCCCCGGTTTTGTTTTTCCGCCGGGTTGTCGTGCTGGGGAGGCGCCACCTAGAAGCCGAGCGCCAACTGCAATGCGCGGCCGCCGCGACTCGCGGCGACGAACGCGCCGCAGATCGAGTCCTGCGCCGCGGCGCTGACCTTTCCACGGAACCGTGAACGCGCGAGCGCCGCCGACGCCGTTGCGAGCGCGTGGTCGGGCGTGTTGCACTGCTCGCTGAGGTGCGCGAGCACCAGGTGCTGCAGACCCGCGTGCGCGCACGCGCGTGCCGCTGCTCCTGCCTCCCGGTTGCTGAGGTGGCCCAGCACACCCGCGATTCGCCGCTGCACCGAGATCGGATACGGACCACGCGCGAGCATGGCCTCGTCGTGGTTTGACTCCAGTACGAGGACCTCGACGTCACGCAGCGCGTCCCTGAGATGCGTCGAGAGCTGACCGAGATCCATCACGACGGCCGCGCGCGCGCCGCTCGAATTGTCGGTCGCGATCACCGCGACGGGATCGCTCGCGTCGTGCGACGTCGGTACGGTCTGCAGGCTCATCGAGTCGAACAGGAGCGTCGCCCCGGCGTCGAACGTCCGCACATGCGCCGCCGCGAGCTCCGGGAGCTGGGCCACGGTGCCCGGAGTCGCGTGCACGGTCCACTTCCATCGTCGCGCGGCGCGCGCCGCACCGCACGAGTGATCGCTATGCTCGTGCGTGACCACCACCGCCTGCACCGACTCGGGAGCTATGTCCGCCGCGCCGAGCCGCCGCTTGAGCTCCCGCGCCGAGAAGCCAGCGTCGACGAGAACCCGAGTGCTGCCATTGTCGATCACGGTCGCGTTGCCGCGACTCCCCGAACCCAGAACCCAGACCTTCATCCCACCTGCCATCGAGCGGCGTGCGCCGCGTGCAGCCATCGGCGCGCGCGTTCCGAAAGCGCGACGTGTCGCCGACTCATGACGCGTTCGGCGACCGTTACAAACTTATCGACTGCGTAGACGGGTGCATCGCCGGAATCGCCGCCCCACGAGAACGGCGCGACGACCTTCGGGACCATCGTCGTCGCGAAGACGTTGGCGCCAGCGCCGATCACGGTCCCCGTCGTCAGGCGGGTCGCGATCGCCGTCTTGGCGTGGTCGCCGAACATCGTGCCGAGGAACTGCATGCCGGTGTCGCGGACCCCGGTCGGTGTCCACAGCGCGACGGACCCGTACGTGTTCTTCAGGTTGCTGGTCACCGTGCTCGCGCCGAGGTTCGTCCAGCGCCCGAGGTAGGAGTGACCGACGAAGCCGTCGTGCGACTTGTTCGCGTGTCCCAGGAACACGGTCATGCTCACTTCGCCGTGGACGCGGCACTGGTCCCCGACGGACGTCGCCGCAATGCGCCCACCCGCGATCGCGCTGTCCTCGCCGACGTAGCACGGTCCCACCAGCCGCGTGAACGGGGCGAGCGTCGAGCCGCGCCGCACGAGGATCGCGCCCGCGGTTGCGTCGAACACGACGTAGGGCTCGACGGAGGCGCCGCGCTCGACCCGCGCCGGGTAAGCGCCAACGACCGCCGCGCCGGACTCGGCCGCGCTCACCGTGTCGAGCGCATCGACGCGCCAGGAGATGTCCGACGCGAGCATGTCGGGCAGCTGACGTACGAGGTCCCAGACCTCGTCGAGCCACCACCCGGCAATCTCGACCGGTCCCACATCGTTAGGCGCCAGCGACTCGAGCGTGAGCGCGCCGTCGCGAAACGAGTCGATGGAAACGCTGCGAGGCACCCGGACCGCCGCGACGCGACCACCCGACGTCCAGACGGCTGCCGTCCCGTCAACCGGTGCGAGCGTCGGCGCGAACCGCGAATGGGCGATGATTGTGCCCGCCGCTATGTCGCGTGTCGCCATGAGCGGCGCGTCGATCTCCTCGAAATCGGCGAGGTGCGCGGCGCCGAGGAACGCCACGGCGTCCCCCGCCAACGCCGTCTCCCACCGGCGGCGAACGATCTCCGTCCCCGCCCGAAGCTCCGACACCGGGCGCGTCAACGAGAACGGCTCGAACCTCCGGGCGCGTTCGTCGTCGTAGAGGACGATGTTCATCCCCGGTCCCGGATGTTCTCCGGCAGGTTCGCGATGAGGGCCTTGAGGTCCGCGGAGTGTTCCTTCGTCGTCACGAGCGTGAGCCCGTTGCGCGCGACGACGACGAGGTCCGTGACGCCGTACAGCACGACGTCCGTACCCTCGGCATGGACGACGTTGTCGTCCGCGTCCATGAGGACCACCGGCCCGCTCGCGGCGTTGCCGCGCTCGTCCTGCTGACGTACGCGAGCGAGCGACGCCCATGTCCCGACGTCATCCCACCCGAACGTTCCGGGCATGACCACGACCTTCGCGCTCCGCTCGAGGACGCCCACATCTACGGTGATCGGCGTCGCCATCGAGAAGTAGCGGTCCGCGTCGGCGCCAGCGGCGTCGAGCGCCGGGGCGAGCTCCGGTGTCAGCGCACGAACTTCCGCGAGAAAGTCTCCGACGCGCCACGCGAAGATCCCCGAGTTCCACAGCGCGCCGTCTCCGATCATCCGGGCGGCATTCGCACGGTCGGGTTTTTCTACGAACCGGCCGACGCGATTCGCATCGTCCGCGATCCGCTCGCCGAGCAGGATGTATCCGAATCCCGTGTCGGCGCGACTCGGCACCACGCCGACGGTGACCAGCGCGCCATGTTGCTCCGCGAGGTCCCCTGCGCGGGTGAGCGCGGCACGAAATCCCGCGTCGTCCGCAACCGCCCAATCGGCATGCACTGACAGCATCACCGCGGCGGGGCCCGCGCGACGTGCTATTTCGCTCGCCGCCCACGCCAACGCGCCGCCCGTTCCGACGGCACGCGGCTCGGCAATGATATTCTCGTCGGGAACTGCGGGGACGTGGCGGCGGACTTCATCCCTGAGGGACGCGTTCGTCAGCACGAGTGTCCGCTCGGCCGAGACGAGTGGGGCCAAGCGGTCGAGCGTCGCGACGAGCAGCGGACGACTGTCGACGAGCGCCAGCAGCTGCTTTGGGCGAGTCGGAGTACTGAGCGGCCAGAAGCGCGAGCCGACTCCTCCGGCAAGCACTACGGCCCAGCGGCTCACGCGGGCTCCGCGCCGTGCTCGTCCTGGCCGAGCCCCGCCAGCTCCGCGGTGCGCGCGTACAGCTTCTTGGGGCTGAACGGCTTGGTCAGGAACTCCGTAGCTCCGAGCTCCATCGCCCGCTGGTGCTGCACTTCCTGTCCGGCCGCCGTAAGGATGATGCAGGGCAGGTGCTTCAGCCGATCCGTCGACCGGATGCGCGCGAGAACGTCCAGGCCACTCAGGTTCGGCATCATGAGATCGAGCAGCACGAGGCTGATGTCGGAATTCGCTTCGAGAACGTCGATGGCTTCCTGCCCGTCGTACGCCAGCGTGACTCGGAATGGCCCCTGCTCGAGCTTCATCTTGATGATCCGTCCGATGTGCGGCTCATCATCTGCCACGAGCACGTGGCGCTGCTCCATGTCGCCCGGCTCCTAGACGAGGGTAGCCATGTGCTCACGGTTGCGGCGGAGCTCGAAAAGGAGCTGCCCAACGTTCGCCTGCGGCTGGACGAGGACGAGAAGGATGGCCTCGGCCGACAGGACCGAGACGACGACGAGCCCGTTCGGGTGCTCGAATACGCCGGTGACGAGCTGACCACGCTGGCTGATGGCGCCGAACTCGTCCGCGGCCGTGACGATCGAGGGAACGTGCGCCGCAAGCCCCTCGGCGTCGAGATTCGGAACGGCCTGGCCGTCTATGAGAAGCCCGTCGCGTCCGAGGACGATCGCTGCTTCGACGCCATCGCGCTGCCGGATTGCGGCGACCAACTCGCGGATCGTCGGCATGCGGGCTCCTGGGAAAGTCGTGCGAAGCTTAACCGCACGCGGGGGGTTGTCAAGCGAGCAATCGCTTGAAGTCTCGTGTGTTAGGCGGTATGCTTCGACTCCTGATCGACCCTGCGTTCGACTTACAACTCCGCAATGAAGTCTCGACTGCTGGCCATATCCGCCGGTCTCGCTACCGTGCTCGCTACCGGTGCGACCGCGTGCAGCGACCCTAACAAGAACACGAACGTCTCGGCCGTCCTCGCCGACACCCTGACGGTGTGGGCGCTGACCGGTACATCGCCGTCGTTCCCATCCGCGTACCTGGCTTCGCTTGGCGCCGTTACGCGTGCCGACGGAAGCTTCAACTTCGATATCGCGTTCGACATCGACGCGTCGAACCAGATCGTCGTGTACCCGCAGCGTCGCGTCGGCATACGCTGCATTGTCGGCGCGATCAACTGCGGAGGCGCCGTCGGCTACAAACCCGTGGGCTTGCAGCGCATGACGGTTCCATTCGATTCCCTCGAGCGCGCATCACCGTCCGGCTACATGTTCGACTCCACGCTGACGGTCGCGCCCGGCGAGGGATTTGTAATGCAGGTGCAAAGCCAGGACGAGTGCCTGGCGTACCTCTCGACCATTCGGTACACGAAGCTCGTCGTCGACAGCATCGACGTAGTCCGGCGCGCCGTCTTCTTCCGGACCGTGCACGACCCGAATTGCGGCTACCGCAGCCTCGTTCCCGGCGTCGTTCCGACAAACTGAGCCTGCGACATGCACGACCTGAAAGCGCTCCGCGAGCAGATCGACGTTCTGCGCGACGGAATGCGTCGCCGTGGAAAGCTGGTCCAGCTCGGCCCGCTCATCGATCGCGCCGAGGTGTTGGACCGTGACCGTCGGTTGAACATCCAGGCGGTCGAGGAACGAAAGGCCGTCCGGAATACCACGACGCAGGAAGTCGCGCGGCGAAAGAAGGCGAAGGAGAACGCCGATGATCTCGTTGCCCAGAGCCGTGCGCTCGGTGAGGAGATCAGCCGGCTCGAGACGGAGCTCGCGACAGCGGAGACGGAGCTCGAGCGCATCATGCTCGAGCTGCCGAACATCGCCTTGCCAGACGTGCCGACCGGGGGCGAGGAGTGCAACGTCATCGTTCGCGAGTGGGGAACGCCTCGCACGGGGCAGGGCCTGCGTCCCCACTGGGAGATCGCGGAGCAGCTCGGGATCATCGACCTCGCGCGAGGCGCGAAGGTATCCGGCTCGGGATTCGTCGTCTATCGCGGTGCGGGAGCGCGACTGGTGCGGTCGCTGATGAACCTCTTCCTCGACGTCCATACGGGCGAGCACGGCTACGAGGAAGTGTGGGTCCCGGTGGTGGTCAATCGCGCATCCATGACCGGCACCGCCCAGCTCCCGAAGTTCGAGGACGACATGTACGCCTTGCGGGATGAGGACATGTTCCTGATCCCCACCGCCGAAGTACCAGTTACGAATCTCTATCGTGACGAGATGCTCGACGGCGCTCAGCTGCCGCGTGGCTTCTGCGCGTACTCACCGTGCTTTCGACGCGAGGCGGGCTCCGCCGGCAAGGACACCCGCGGTGTGCTGCGCGTGCACGAGTTCGACAAGGTGGAGCTCGTTCGGTACTCGGTTCCTGAGAATTCCTCGCAGGAGCACGAGCTCATGACGCGGCATGCGGAGACGCTCCTCCAGCGGCTCGGCTTGCCGTACCGCGTCAAGCTGCTTGCGGCAGGTGACACGGGCTTCGCCAGTGCGAAGACCTACGACCTCGAGACATATGCCCCTGGCGTCGGTGCGTGGCTCGAAGTGTCGTCGAGCAGCACGTTCACTGATTTTCAGGCGCGTCGAGCGAACATTCGCTTTCGTCCGGCGGCCGGCGGTAAGCCACGTTTCGTGCATACGCTCAACGCGTCGGGCCTCGCGTTTCCGCGTATCATCGCCACGGTCATCGAGCACTATCAGCAGGCGGACGGTACGGTGGTCGTGCCAGAGGTGCTGCGGCCGTATCTCGGCACCGACACCATCCGCTGAGCCGTGCGCCGCGGCGCGTCGGTCTTCGTCGTCGCCGTTGGAGTCGTTCTGCTCCTCGGATCGTACATCCTCTACACGCAGCGCGTCGTCTCCGAGCTTCGGCGCGAGGCGGAACGGTCCGGACGCATGTACGCCCGCGTCTACGAGGCGCTGGCATCGCCGGCGGAGGACGCACCTGGGGTGTTTCTCGAGCTCGCCCGGCAGATCCGCGAATCCCGGGTTCCCGTACTGCTCACGGACCCCGAGGGCGACATCACCGCCGCGGCGAACACGCCCTTCGATGGGCGCGTCGATGATCCGCGAGCGCGCACCGACCCGAAAGTGCGCGAGTACATCGCGAAGCTGGATCGGCAGAATCCGCCGCTGACCGAGCGCGGCATAGGCACGCTGCACATCGGCGACACGCCGCTCGTGAACGGGCTGCGGATCATCCCGCTGGTGCAGGCGGGAACGCTCGCGCTGTTGCTGCTCGCCGGCATCTACGCATTTCGCACCCGTGAGCGCGCGGATCGCGAGAAGGTCTGGGCTGGAATGGCGAGAGAGTCGGCACACCAGCTCGGAACTCCGCTGTCGTCACTAAGTGGATGGATCGAGCTCCTCAGCGAACGCGAGAGCGATCCGCTGACGGGGAAGGCGATCGAGCACATGCGCGGCGACCTCGATCGCCTCGAGCGTGTAGCGCATCGGTTCGAGCGCATCGGGCGGCCACCGCGCCGCGATCCCGTAGACGCGCGACACCTCGTTGAGCAGGTGGGCGGCTATTTCCGCGCGCGCGTGCCGACGTTGGCGCACGCAGTCGAGATCGCGGCGTCCGGAGGTGAGGAGCCGCTCATCGTTCACGGCGATGCGGTGCTGCTCGAGTGGGCACTCGAATCCCTGATGAAGAACGCGGTCGATGCGCTCGCAGGTCGCGGCGGCCGGATCTACATCGCGTCGAGCCACGTACCCGAGGGCGTGCGCATTCGCGTTTCGGACGACGGTCCTGGCATTCCGCGCGAGTTGCGCGCGCGCGTGTTCGAGCCGGGCTTCTCGACGAAGGATCACGGATGGGGCGTGGGACTCGCGCTGTCGCGGCGCATCGTCGAGGAGAACCACGGCGGACGATTGCTGCTCGTGCCATCACCGCGAGGTGCGACGTTCGACATTATCTTGCACTGAATGTCGACGACGTTGTCCGCGGACTGGCTCGCCGGTCTGAATCCCGCGCAGCGTGAGGCTGTGCTGCATTTCGAAGGACCGATGCTCGTGCTCGCCGGCGCCGGGTCCGGCAAGACGCGCGTGCTGACGACCCGCATCGCCCACCTCGTCGAGCATCACGGCGTGGATCCGAAGCACATCCTCGCCGTGACCTTCACGAACAAGGCAGCGGGCGAGATGCGCGAGCGCATCGGCCGGCTCCTGGGGAGCGAACCCGCGGGCATGTGGTGCGGCACCTTCCATTCGATTGGCGCCCGGATGCTGCGCACTGCCGCGCACCTCGTCGGGCGCACGCCGAGTTATACGATCTACGATGAGGATGATGCCGTCGGCGTCATCAAGCGCATCATGGAACGCCTTCGCATCTCGGCGAAGGACCACGCGCCTCGCGCGGTGCTCGATGCCATTTCCGATGCGAAGAACGCGCTCGTGACGCCTGGCGAATACGAGTCGATGGCGAAGGACCAGCACGCGCGCGCGGTGGCGCCGGTGTACAACGAGCTCGAAGGGACGCTTCGCCAGGCCAACGCGGTCACGTTCGACGACCTGCTCGTCCTGCCCGTTCGCATCCTGCAGGAGCACGAGCACGTGCGCACGCAGTATCGCGAGCGGTTCAAGTTCGTGCTCGTCGACGAGTACCAGGACACGAACCGCGCCCAGTACCGCTTCATCCGGCTGATCGGCGGCGAGCACGGGAACGTCATGGTCGTCGGTGACGACGATCAATCGATTTACGGCTGGCGTGGCGCGGACATCCGGAACATCCTCGACTTCGAGAAGGACTTCCCCAACGCCAAAGTCGTTAGGCTCGAAGAGAATTACCGATCCACACCGCAGATTCTCGAGCTCGCGAACGTTGCGATCAGCCCGAACACCGAGCGTCGAGGCAAGACCCTGCGCTCGACGCGCCCCGGCGGAGAGCGCGGGACCGTGGTCGGTGCGCTCGATGATCGCGATGAAGCCGACTTCATCGTCGAGGAGATCGCCGCTCGCCGCGGCACGCCCGGTGGCAGGCCACCCGGCCATCCGCTGGGTGCCGGGCTCACGCTCCGCGACTTCGCGGTCCTGTATCGCACCAATGCCCAGAGCCGGGCGCTGGAAGAATCGCTGCGGCGTCGCGGCTTCGCCTATCGACTCGTTGGCGCGGTGCGCTTCTACGATCGGCGCGAGATCCGTGATCTGATGGCGTATCTCAAGCTCATCGCAAACCCGAACGACGATGAAGCCTTTCGCCGGGCGGTCACAGCGCCCAAGCGCGGTATCGGCGAGACGAGCGTCGATACGCTGGCGGGTGCGGCACGTGCCGAGGGACTGCCGCTGCTCGCGGCGTCCGTGCGTCCCGATCTTGTCGTGGCGCTGAGACCTGCCGCCCGCACGGCGCTCGCCGAGTTCGCGACCCTGATCAATCGTCTCCGGGAGGCGGCGCGGGAGTCCGCCGTCGACGAGCTGCTGCGTGACCTCATCGACGCCATCCGCTACGGTGACCACCTCCGTACCGAGCCGGACGGCCAGGACCGCCTCGACAACGTGCGCGAGCTTGTGGCGGGTGCGGCCGAGGTCGTGGCCGACGAGGGCGGGGAAGTCGGCCTCACACCGCTCGACCACTTCCTGCAGCGCGCAACGCTCGTGACCGGGCTCGATACCCTCGACCCGCAGGCCGACGCCGTCACGATGATGACGATGCATAACGCGAAGGGCCTCGAGTTTCCGGTCGTATTCATCGCCGGCATGGAGGACGGCCTGTTCCCGCTCGCCCGCGCGTTCGACGATCCGCCGATGCTCGAGGAGGAGCGTCGACTCTTCTACGTCGGCATCACGCGCGCGGAGGAGAAGCTCTACATCACGCACTCCCGCATGCGTCGCCGGAACGGCGAGCTGATGCCGGCCATTCCCTCGAGCTTCCTTGGCGTGTTCCCCTCGGGCCTCATGGAGGAGCGGTCGACATACAAGCTCCGCGCGACCGGACGCAGCGTCATGCCGCATCCTTCGGCCGCGACCCGCCGGCCCGGGTCGCGCGTGTCGTTCGCCGCCGACACGGAAGTCGAGGCGTCCCAGGACGCGCCGCGCTTCGTCAAGGGCGAGCGCGTTCGTCACGCCCGTTTCGGCTCCGGAACGATCGCCGAGTTGTCGGGTCTCGGTCGCGACACGAAGGTCACGATCGACTTCGATGACGAGACGGTCGGTCGGAAACGGCTCGTCGTCGCGTACGCGGGTCTCGAGCGAGGCTGGGACTGATGTCCGTCACCGAAGACGAGGTCCGGCACGTCGCGACCCTTGCTCGGCTTGGCCTCGATGAGTCGCGAATTCCGACGATCGCGGCCGAGCTGAATGGCATCCTCGCGCACATGGAGGTGTTGTCGAAGGTCGATACGTCCATCGTCGGCCCGGTGACTGGCGTCGGCGCAGCGGGCACGCCATTGCGCGTCGACGGCGGGAATCAGATTCCGCTCGCGCGGCCGCGCGAGGCATTCGCCCCGGCGATGCGGGACGGTCTCCTGCTCGTGCCGCGGCTTGCGACCCACGAGGACGTGGACGTGGAGACCGCCTGATGGAAGCGACACTGTCGGCGGCGGAACTGGCGAAGCGTCACGCCCTTGGTTCCGTGGCACCGGCGGAAACCGTGAAGCAGGCGTTCGCGCGGGCGAGTGAAATCCGCGCCGGTCCGCAGGGCCTCAACGCGCTCCTGTCCACGGACCGTGAGGCCGCGTTAGGCGCCGCCGACGAGGTGAGTCGCCTGCATCGGGAGGGCAACCGGCCGCGTCCACTGGCCGGCGTTCCCGTGGTGGTGAAGGCGAACATCGCCACGCTCACCATGCCCACATCCTGCGGCTCGCGGATCCTCGAGCACTACGTGAGCCCGTTCGAGTCGACGGTCGTCACGCGCCTGCGCGCCGCCGGCGCGATCGTCATCGGCAAAACGAACATGGACGAGTTCGCGATGGGCTCGTCCACCGAGAACTCGGCCTTCGGTCCGGCGAAGAATCCGCTGGACCCGACCCGTGTGCCAGGCGGATCGTCCGGCGGGTCTGCGGCCTGCGTCGCCGCGGGGATCGTTCGGATCGCGCTCGGGTCGGAAACCGGCGGCTCCGTGCGACAGCCGGCGTCGTTCTGCGGGGTCGTTGGCGTCAAGCCCACCTACGGCCGAGTGAGTCGCTACGGGCTGGTCGCCTTTGCGTCGTCGCTGGATCAGGTCGGGGTCTTCGGACGCACGGTGGACGATGCCGCGCTCGGCCTCGGCGCGATCGCCGGCCGCGATCGATACGACTCCACGAGCGCCGACGTGCCGGTCGACGATTACCGCGCCCTCGCCGATCGTGATCTCGAGGGAGTCAAGATCGGCCGGCCTCGCGAGTACTTTCCGGAGTCGCTGGACGCCCGCATTCGCGATCGGTGCGACGCGTCGCTCGAGCTCCTGCGGGGACTTGGTGCGACAGTACGCGACGTCTCTCTGCCGCATACGGAGCTCGCGATCCCGACGTATTACATCATCGCACCGGCGGAGGCGTCGTCGAATCTCGCGAGGTTCGACGGCGTCCGTTACGGACTTCGCGTCAACGCCCCCGCATTGCGCGACATGTACGAGCGCACGCGGTCAGAGGGCTTCGGCCCCGAAGTCACACGGCGCATCCTGCTCGGGACGTACGTGCTTTCGGCCGGCTACTACGACGCCTACTACCGGAAGGCCCAGGAAGTACGCGCTCTCATCGCGGACGACTTCCGCCGCGTGTTCGACAGCGGCGTGAACGTGCTCTTCACCCCCACGGCGCCGACGCCCGCGTTTCCGCTTGGCACGCGGTCGGATCCGTACGACATGTACCTGAGCGACATCTTCACTGCCACCGCGAACCTGGCCGGTATTCCCGCCCTGTCGCTGCCCGTGGGTCGTGTGGATGGCATGCCGGTTGGCGGGCAGGTGATGGCGAGCCATTTCGACGAGGCGACACTGTTTCGTGTCGCGTATGCGCTGGAGCGCGCGTTAGGCGAGGACGCGCACCGATGAGCGGCTCGGCACCGATCGCGAACGGAAAATACGAGATGGTGGTCGGGCTCGAGGTGCACGTTCAGCTTCGCACACGAACGAAGCTGTTCTGCAACTGCCCGACACAATTTGGTGAACCGCCGAACCGCAACACGTGCCCGGTATGCCTTGCGCTCCCGGGAAGCTTGCCGGTGCTGAACGAGTCGGCGGTGGAGCTCGCGACGCGTGCCGCCCTCGCCCTTGGAGCGGAGCTGCACGAGGAATCGATCTTCGCCCGGAAGAACTACTTCTATCCGGACTTGCCCAAGGGATACCAGATCTCGCAGTTCGACAAACCCCTGGCGACCAAGGGACAGCTGGTCATCGGCGAACGCGGGGACGGAACGGCAATGCGCATCGGGATCACGCGCGTGCACATGGAGGAGGATGCCGGGAAGTCCATTCACGACCGATTTCCCGGTGCCAGCGCCATCGATCTCAATCGGGCGGGTGTTCCGCTGATCGAGATCGTGAGCGAGCCCGATCTGCGTTCGAGTGCCGAGGCCGGGTCGTATCTGAGATTGCTCCGCCAGCTGCTGGAGTACGTCGACGTGAGCGACCTGAACATGGAAGAGGGCAGCCTCCGCGTTGACGCCAACATCAGCGTCCGGAGGCGCGGCGCCACGCAGCTCGGCACGAAGACCGAGGTCAAGAACATGAACTCGTTTTCGGGCGTCGAACGCGCGCTCGAGGCGGAGTTCGCGCGGCAGGTCGACATTCTCGAAAACGGTGGCGTGATCGAGCAGCAGACGCTGCTCTGGGACGCAGATCGCGGCACCGTGCGCCCCGCGCGGTCGAAGGAGGGAAGCCACGACTACCGCTACTTCCCCGACCCGGACCTGCCGCCGCTTCGCCTAACGAAGGACTGGATCGAGCGGCTTCGCGGCCACCTTCCTGAGCTACCGGACGCGAAACGACGCCGCTTCGCCGAGCAGCACCGCCTGGGCACCTACGACATCGATGTGCTCACGGCGAGCCCGCGCATCGCCGAGTACTTCGAGGCAGTGGCGCACGCCCATGGCGACGCGAAGACAGCCGCCAACTGGATCATGGGCGAGGTGCTCGCGGTGCTGAAGCAGAGCGGGCTCCCGATCGAGCGGTTTCCCGTGCGTCCGCGGGATGTGGCGACGTTGCTCGACATGGTGCGGAGCGGCGCCGTCAGCCGCAGCGCTGCGAAGCGGATTTTCGCCCGGATGGCGGAGACGGGCGACCTGCCCGCGCAGATCGCTGAGCGCGAGGGACTGGCGCAGGTCGGCGATGAAGCGCAGCTCGCCGCGTGGGTCGATGAGGTGCTCGCCGCGCAGCCGGCCGAGTGGGATCGTTATCGCGGCGGCGAGAAAAAGCTGCTTGGCGTGTTCGTTGGCGCGGTGATGAAAAAATCGGGTGGCCGGGCCGACCCGAAAAAGGTCAATCAGCTGCTGACGACTCGCGCGAGCGGATAGAGTGGGGCAGTGAGCTCCGATGAGAATCGGAGCTCGGAGGTCGGCAAGCCGAACAGGCGCGTCGCCTCGGTAGCCACGAGATCCTCGCCGCCCTGCCGCAGGGCAGCGCGCCGCACGCGCTTCGCGAGCCGCAATGGCGTCTCCCCCGACGGATCCAGCGTATACGGCTCCGAGTCTTCCACTCGGCGCAGAAAGTCGATCACGAAGTCGAACGATCGGGTCAGATACGCGCCCACGTCGGCGTCAGGCAGGTCCCAGCGGCTCTTCTCGGACATGAGCTGGAAGATGCGCTGCCACGACTCCGTGTCGGTGACGTACACCATCCCGCGAAAGATCCGCCGGTTCGTTGGCGTGCTGAAGATCGTGGGACTGAGAATGCGGTCGAGATGCGCGTCCGACCGCGCGTGGTCGAGGAGGATCAGTTCACGGGCACGACGCGCGTACCGTTCGCCCAGGTGCGTTTCGAACCGACTCTCCCAGTAGCTGTGCCCGAGCGCGGCAGTGCTCGACGTTACGGCGAGCTGACGAGGCACGAAGTAGTTGTGCGCGACCGCGTCGGCCGCCAGATGCGCCAGGTAGCCGAGCGCAAACGCGTGAAGGGGCTCATCACGAGCTTGTTCGCGGATTTCGAGCCCCACGTGCCACGCGTGACAGTGACGGCCGGCGGCCGCGTACTTCTTCGCGATGCTGGTGTCCGCGGCGATGTTCCCGTAGAGAAAATCGTACGGGAAAGCGGCGAGAAGCTCGGCGATGTTGGCCGGAAGCAACGCCAGCGAGCGAAGAACTGCCTCTCCCAGGAAGACGTGCGTGCCGGGCGTCCACGCGAACGCCGGCGATGGGCAGAGGGGAATGGCCACGATGGCGATCGCGGCGGCGACCACGAGGGGGATCGCCGCCGGGCGCGCGCCCAGTGGGCTGCGCGTCACGCTATACGCCGAGGCGCTTGCGTTGACGACGGATGGCCTTGCGGAGATCGCGCAGCTCGGACTCGACCACGTCCGCGACGGCCTCACGCGCGGAGTCGAGCGCATCACCGATTTCTTCGCGGACCGCGTCCACCGGCACGCGATCCCACAGCTGCTCGCCGCGTTTCGCCGCCCAGCGCGCGCCTCGCCGCCCGCCCCTGCCGGCCCACCGTGCTGCGCTCACGGCGGCGCCACCCGCGACACGCGCGACCGGAGAGAGGGGACGGCGTCCCGAGGGTCCGCGCCGAAGAAGCAGCGCTGCACCGGCGCCGATCATGGCACCAAGAACTGCCGCCGTCAGCAGGTCGTACTGGTGGTCACGCGCGTTCGCTCGTCCGCGGTCGGACGCGCGGTCGCTCGCGCCATTCGCTTTCGGTCTCACCGTTGTCGCCATGGGTCTCCTCTCGCTCCTCGAGCGCGTCGTCGTCCTCGAACCCCTCCACATCCACATCCGCAACATCCCCTTCGACCTCGTCGCGGAGCGTGGTGGCGCCCGCTCTCACGCCGCGCAGCGTCGATGCCGTCGAGATGAAGGCATCCTCCGCCTCCCGCTGAACTACACGCATCAATGCGTCCAGCTCGTTCAGGCGCTGCTCCGCCGTCCTCACGGCGACCGTCAGCCGTTCGTTCGCCAACGCCACCGTCTGATTGAACTGCTGCACGTCGACCCGGATCGCCGTCGTGATGTAGTTGACGTTGTCCGCGACCGTGTTGGCGTTTCGCACCAACGGACCGATATCCCCGTAGAAGCGGTCGATCAGCTCATTGACACGTTTGTAGCTCTTCCGAAAGTTCCAGGCGGCCGGGACGAGGGCGACCGTCAGGACGAGGATCGCGATCGACATGAGGCCCTGAGCGATGCCGGCCACTTTCGCGAACGCGCCCTGCTCCACCGCTACCTGCTTCGTGACAATCGTATCGGGGAGTGCCGGAGCTACTTGCTGAAACAGCTCCACAACCAGCCGCGCGAAACCCGCTGTCATGCGATAGACGGATTGATGTGTTACCCTTCGGCGTGCGACGAGTCATTCGCGCGGCCGTGCCGCCGCCCGCGAATGTGCAAGGCTGAGGCCACCCGCTAACTCTAATACAGCGGGGTACGGCCGCGTCATCGCGGATCGTACCGGTGGCAAAATCGAGTGTCAAGCAACTCACACCCTGGCCGCATCGCCAACTCATGGCTGCAGTGCAGTACATCGTCGAGGGCGGAGCCACGCTCTCCGGATCGATCCGCCCGTCGGGCAACAAAAACGCCGCACTCCCCATCATCGCCGCGTCGCTTCTCTCCGAGCACCCGATCACGCTGCAGAACGTCCCGCGCATTCGCGACACTGAGACCCTGGTCGAGCTCGTACAATCGGTCGGCGCGAGCGCCGCGTGGACCGAGCGCAACACGCTGAGCATTCACGCCAAAGACATTCGTCCGTCCGATCTCGATCCCGAGCTCTGTCGGAAGATACGCGCGTCGATCCTGCTGGCCGGCCCGCTGCTGGCGCGCTGTGGTGAGATCACGCTGCCGCCGCCCGGCGGTGACGTCATCGGTCGCCGCCGCCTCGACACGCATTTTCTCGCCCTCGAGCGGCTGGGCGCCCACGTGACGGCGGACGAGGCATTCGAGCTCCGAGCGAAGACACTCGTCGGCGCGGACGTGTTCCTCGATGAGCCCAGCGTCACGGCGACGGAGAACGCGCTGGTGGCCGCGACGGCCGCGCGGGGCACCACGATTCTCCGGAACGCCGCGTCCGAGCCACACGTGCAGGACCTCGCACACTTTCTCTGCACGCTTGGGGCACAAATCGAGGGGATCGGCACCAATACCGTAACGGTTCACGGTGGACGGTCCGTGGGCGGCGGGACCCATCGCATTGGGCCGGATCACATTGAAGTCGGATCGTTCATCGGCCTCGCGGCCGTCACGCGCTCCGAGATTCGCATCCAGGCGGCTGGAGTGGAGCATCTCCGCTCGACCCTGCTCGGGTTCGCACGCCTTGGGATCACGTGTCGCGTCGAGGGGGACGACCTGATCGTCCCCGCCGATCAGTCGCGCGAGATCCAGGCGGATTTCGGCGGACACGTGCCGAAGCTCGAGGATCAACCGTGGCCGGCCTTCCCGGCGGACGTCATGTCGATCGCGATCGTGACCGCGACGCAGTGCAACGGACTGATTCTCTTCCACGAAAAGATGTTCGAGTCGCGGATGTTCTTCGTCGACAAGCTGATCGGGATGGGTGCGCGCATTGTCCTTTGCGACCCGCACCGTGCCCTTGTCGCGGGACCGTCGCCATTGCGCGCCGCGACGGTGGAATCACCGGACATTCGAGCCGGCATGGCGATGCTCTTGGCCGCGATGTCGGCCAGAGGTCAGAGCACCATCAACAACGCCGGTCAGATCGAGCGTGGCTACGAGCGCATCGACGAGCGACTCAATGCGCTCGGCGCGCGGATCACTCGAGTCGACGACCGGCGGAAGTGACGGCGTTGGTGTCGCCCGTGTCGTCAGGCGCGACGTGGTTCGAACCGGTCCCGGACGTCGAGGAGATGGGAATCCGGGCGTTCACGACCACCCGCGCTGCAGGAAGCTTCGGGGTCGCGAGCCAGGAGCCGGTGCGCGATGTCATGGCGCGCTGGGATGGGCTTCGGGCGGAGCTTGCGCGGGCGGGCCCGCGCCTCGCGACCGCGCGCCAGGTACATGGCGACCGGGTGCTGTTGCACGGAACTGGGTGGGAGGGGTGGCTTCGCGCCGGCGACGCGGACGGGCATCTCACGCTGGAGCGGGGAACAGGGTTGGCTGTTTCCGTCGCCGACTGCGTTCCCGTGTTCATCTCGCATCGATCCGGTGCGATAGCGCTGTTGCATTCGGGGTGGCGCGGCACGGCCGGCCGGATCGTGGAGCGTGCGATCGACTTGATGCTGATGCGGGGGATTCCAACTTCCGAGCTGCTGATGCACCTCGGTCCGGCCATCTGCGGGACGTGCTATGAGGTCAGTGCCGACGTCTATCGGCAAGTGACTTCTCGCACCGTCGAGCGCCCGACGACCGTCGACCTTCGTGCGGTGATCGCCGACCATGCGCGCCTGCGCGGCGTTCGTCGCATCTCGGTGAGCCCGGGTTGCACGCGGTGCGACAACGATCGGTTCTACTCCCACCGCGCTGGAGATCAGGGCAGACAACTCGGCGTAATGATTGCCTCTCTATGAGATAGCTGTCGCTTCGCTTGACGGCCCATCGGCGTCCGTCTAGATTGATCATGCTGGCGTCCGCCAAGCGCCGGCGAAATGTGGGGGAGGGTTCCCCACATTTTTTTGTTCTTGGCGGGTACCTCGACATTACATGAACCAAGCGCTGCAAGACGTTGTAGTTGCCGAGCTTGATTTGCTTGGATTCGATCTCGTCGAGCTCCGGCGAGGCGGGACGCGAACGAAACCGGTGTTTGACGTTCGCATCGATCGGCGTGATGGAGAGAAAGTGACCGTGGACGATTGCGCCCGCGCGTCGCGCGCCATCGAGGCGCGCCTCGACGCGGGCGAACTGTTCGCGGGGAAGTACGTGCTGGAAGTCTCATCGCCCGGTGTCGAAAGACCGCTCAAGACGGTTGGGGACTGGCAGCGGTTCGTCGGTCGTCGGGCGCGGCTGACGAGCGCAGCCGTTGGTGGGATGGTCGAAGGAGAAATCGTTGGAATCGAGGACGACGCCGGACGTGCGACTGCGATCGTGCGTGACGACAAGGGTGTGGCGCATCGCGCCCCGGTCGATGGCATTCGCGAAGCACGACTGGTGTTTCACTGGAAAGGATAGAGGGCGCCTGTAATGATCGGTTCCGCTGACATCCTGAACGCGATTCGCGAGCTGACGAATTCGAAGCAGCTCGATCGGTCCGAATTGCACGGACTGCTCGAGGACGGCATTCATGCCGCCCTCGCGAAGAAGCACGGGCCGAACGTCCAGGCCGAGGTCGAGATAGACGAGGACAAGGGCAACATCCGCATCGTGCTGCTCAAGACCGTCGTCGAAGAAGTCACTGACGCGAGTCGCGAGGTGAGCGTCGACGAGGCGCGCTTCGAAGATCCGGAGTTCCAGGTCGGGGACACGATGGAGATCCCGGTCGACTTCGCGGAGTTCGGCCGCACGGCGGTGCAAGCGGCGAAGCAGCGCATCATTCAGCGCGTCCGAGAGGGCGAGCGCACCCGGATCCGCGACGAGTTCGCGGGCCGCGTCGGCGACCTGCTGAGCGGCGAGATCCAGCAGATCGAGCGCGGCAAACTCGTCGTCATGCTGAACAAGTTCCGCGAGGCGGAAGCGATCATCCCGTATCGCGAGCAGAATCATCGCGAGCACTTTCATCAGGGCGAGCCCATTCGCGCCGTTCTGAAGCGCGTCGAGGAAACGCCAAAAGGCCCCCGCCTGATTCTGAGCCGGGCCGATCCGCTGTTCGTGAAGGCGCTGTTCAAGCTCGAGGTGCCGGAGATCCAGCAGAATATCGTCGACATTCGCGCTGCTGCCCGCGAGGTTGGCAGTCGGACGAAGATCGCGGTGTTCTCGCGCGACGACTCGATCGATCCGGTCGGCGCGTGCGTCGGCCTCAAAGGGTCGCGCGTCCAGGCGGTTGTGAACGAGCTCAATGGCGAGCGAATCGACATCGTGCCGTGGTCGGCTGATCCGGAGCGGTTCGCCAAGCTGGCACTGGCCCCGGCACGCGTCGCGCGCGTGTTCTCCGATCCGACGGCGAAGACGATTCAGGCGGTCGTGGACGAGGATCAACTCTCACTCGCCATAGGAAGGAACGGCCAGAACGTTCGCCTGGCGTCGGAACTTACGGGCTGGAAGATCGACCTGTACTCGAGCCGCGAGTGGCTCGATCGCGGTGGGGACGCACCGCTGTTCGCTCCGCTTCCCGAGGAGGCAGACGAAGCAGCCGACGTTAAGCTTTCGGAGATCGAGGGTATGTCTCCCGCGACCGTGGCGGTGCTCGAGGAAGGCGGCTATCGCACGTTGAACGACATCATCGACCTGGAGCGTGAAGACCTGCTGCGACTTCCTGGCATTGCGCCGGAGGAGGCTGATCGGATCATCACCATGCTCGATGAGTTGACTGAGGATGGCGGTGAGGAGAGCGGCGCCGACGAGGGCACCGCTGAAGGTTCGGACGCGTCGCGACGCGGCGAGTCAGCGGTATAGAGGACGACGTGGATTCGGCTACGTCCGCCAAGCTGCTCCGACTGCTCGGAGTCGGCATGAACGGACGGCTTGTCGTCGTTGGCGTGCAGCTGGTTCGGGATGCGGCGCAGCGCGGAAAGCTCAAGCTGGCGGTCATTGCGCCAGACGCGTCGCATAACAGCCTGGACAAGGTTGTGCCCATGCTTCGAGCAAAGCGCATCCGGATGATCGAAGGGCCCTCGGCGGCCGAGCTGGGCGCCGCGGTAGGAAGGGAGTCGACGGCGGCGGTCGGCGTCGTCGATCTACAGCTCGCGAGAGGCGTTCGTGCTCTCGTCGAGGCGGCCCCCGTCGAGGGGCAAGCTGCGGACTCGAGTCGAGTCCGCTAGGAGGATTGTTTGAGCAAGCTTCGCGTACACGACATGGCAGGCGAGTTCGGGATTTCCAGCGACGAAGTCATCACGATTCTTCGTCAAATGGACGTGCCCGTTCGCAGCCATCTCACTCTGCTCACCGACGACCAGGTCGCGCGAATCCGCGCGCGCTGGGAGCGTGAGAAGCGCGTCCGTGCGGAGAAACAGGCCGCACCTCCGGCGCGGCGGCGTCGCGGGACGGCGGCGGCCGCCCCGGCTGCTGCTGCGCCACCCGCGCCAACGTCCGCCGAGGCGTCCGGCATTCGTCGTCGTCGCCGCCCAGCGGAGCTTGCGGGCGAGGCTGGAGTCGCAACGACCGATGATACGGACATCGACGTAGCCGCGCCGGACATCGCTGACGTCGATCCCATCGACGTCGAGCATGAGGGCGTGGAGGCTGCCCCGCCGGTCGCCGAGCCCGTCGAGAGTGCCGCGGCGCCGGTCGAGATGGAACCCATTGCTCCACCGGCACCACCCCCGGCACCCCCGGCACCGCCGGTGACGTTGGCTCCGCCTGCGCCTCCGCGCGCACCAGAAGGCGAGCGCACGGCTGCGGCTCGGGAACCCCTCCCGCCCGCTCGCCCGTTGGTGCCTCCGACGCCGCCTGGTGGCGGAGCGGATCGCCCGCGTCCGCGCCCCATCGTTCCGGGTGCGCCTCGCGGGCGTCCGGTTGGCAACAACAACACGCCGTTCGTTCCCCCTCGTCCCGTCGCGTCGGCAGCGCCGGGCGGTGGGATGAGCCCGACTCGCCGAGACGATCGTTCCCAGCAGCAGCGGGGTGGCGGTCAGGGAGGTGGAGGCGCGGGCGGCGGTGGCGGGGGCGGTGGCGGCCAGCAGCAACAACAACATTCCCAACAGGCGCGCCGCAAGAAGGGCAAGCGCGGCGCCGTCGATCAGGAAGCGGTATCCGCCAACATCTTCAAGACGATGTCGGCGATGCGAGGCCCCGCGCAGCGTCGCGGCCCGCGTCGTCCCGACGACATGGTGTCTCGCGAGGAGATGGAGGCGCAGCGGGAGGCGGACCGCGAGCGCGAGCGGAAAACCGTTCACGTCAACGAGTTCATCACCGTCTCCGAGCTTGCTGAGATTCTGAAGATCCCCGCGACGCAGATCGTCGGCTTCGCGTTCAAGAATCTCGGACTCATGGTCACGATCAACCAGCGCCTTGACTTCGATCAGATCGAGCTCATCGCTGGTGAGTTCGGCTTCCAGGCCGTTCGCGAAGAGGAGTACGCCGCGGACGCCGGGCAGACGACCGAGGTCGATAAGGCCGAGGATCTCGTGTCGCGGCCGCCGATCGTCACGATCATGGGTCACGTCGATCACGGAAAGACCTCGCTGCTCGACTACATCCGGAAGGCGAACGTCGTTGCGGGTGAAGCTGGAGGCATCACGCAGCACATCGGCGCGTATCACGTCACGCTGCCAAGCGGCAGGTTGATAACGTTCCTCGACACGCCGGGTCACGAGGCGTTCACCGCCATGCGTGCGCGCGGCGCGCAGGTGACGGACATCGTCGTGCTCGTCGTCGCCTCCAACGACTCCGTCATGCCGCAGACGATCGAGGCGATCTCGCACGCGAAGAACGCTGGTGTGCCGCTGATCGTCGCGATCAACAAGATCGATCTGCCGGACGCGAACCCGTCGCGCGTGTCGCAGGATCTTCTGCAGCACGGCGTCGTGCTCGAGGAGTTCGGCGGTCAGGTGCTGTCCACGCCGATCTCCGCGAAGAAGGGCACGAACGTCAACGACCTGCTCGACCAGCTGCTCTTGCAGGCCGAGATCCTCGACCTGAAGGCGAACCCGTCGAAGAATGCGGCCGGCACCGTCGTCGAGGCGCAGCTCGATCCGGGGAAGGGCCCAGTGGCCACCGTGCTCGTTCAGAGCGGCACACTCAAGGTCGGCGACGACTTCATCGTCGGACTGTACTCTGGTCGCGTCCGGGCGTTGCTCGACGAGCGCGGCAAGCAGGTCAAGCAGGCTGGCCCGGCTATCCCGGTCCAGGTACTTGGTCTGACCGGTGTGCCGATGGCTGGCGACGAATTCCGCGTCGTCGACGATGCGACACAGGCACGTGAGATCGCGCAGCGGCGTGAACGGCTCGATCGTGAGGCGAAGAGCCGGCGGACGAGCAAGAGCGCCGTCACGCTCGAAGACTTCATGGCGTCGGCGTCCGCTGGTGAGAAGCGCACGTTGCGCGTCCTCATCAAGGCCGACCAGGGCGGCCCGGCGGAAGCACTCGCCGACGCGCTCGGGCAATTGTCGAACGCCGAAGTACAGGTGGAAGTCATTCACCGCGGCGTTGGTGCCGTCACCGAGAGCGACATTCTGCTCGCGCGAGCGGCCGGCGCCATCATCGTCGGGTTCCACGTGCGGCCGGACAACAACGCGCGCAACGCGGCAGAACGCGAGGGCGTGGAGATCAAGCTGTACAAGGTGATCTACGACGCCGTGAACGATGTGCGAGCGGCGCTCGAAGGCATGCTCCGCCCCGAGGAGCGCGAGGTCGTGCTCGGCGAGGCGGAGGTTCGCCAGACCTTCAAGGCGCCGAAGGTTGGTGTCGTTGCGGGCTGCTACGTGCGCAACGGGTTGATCACTCGTCAGGCGCGCGTACGCGTCGTCCGCAACGGTGTCGAGGTGTACGACGGCACCATCGGCTCACTCCGGCGCTTCAAGGACGATGTTCGCGAGGTGAAGGAAGGCTATGAGTGTGGTATTTCGGTCGAGAACTTCAACGATGTGAAGGTTGGCGACGTCATCGAGTGCTACCGCACCGAGGAAGTCGCCAGAACGCTGCAGTCAGAGTCATCGAGCTGAGCTCGACGTACCGCTGCACGGCGCGAGTGCCGTGCAGCGGTGCCTCGTTCTTTTTCCCGCGGCCCGGCTCGCCGGTGCAACTACGCCGCGTGAGCGCCTGGCTCGGCGCGCGGAACCAGCGCGCGCAACTTCGCCGGGCGCAGGATTCACGAAATCATGGCCCACGATACCCGTCGCCCCGATCGCGTCGCTGAGGCGATCCGCGAAGAAGTGGCGACTTTTCTGGCCGAAGGAGTGAAGGACCCTCGCGTTGTCGGACTCGTGACGGTGACCGGCGTCGACGTCACGCGCGACCTTCGGCACGCGAAAGTCTATGTGAGCATCCTGGGCAGCGAGTCCGAGCGAGCGGCAACGGTCGACGGGCTCGGAAGCGTGGCGAGCCATCTGCGCTCTCGCATCGGCCGTGCGCTGCGGCTGCGGATCGCACCCGAGATCGCGTTCAAGCTCGATCAGAGCGTGGCGCACGCCGCGCGCATCGAGTCGCTGCTCGCACAGCTGCACGATGAGCGCACGCCGGATGGCGAGCGCGCCGACACGAGCCCGCCGTCGGACGGAGGGCCGAGCGATTGACGGCCTGCTGCTCGTCGACAAGCCCGCGGGAATCACGTCGCACGACGTCGTGAGTGTCGCACGGCGCGCCCTCGGCACGCGACGAATCGGTCATGGCGGTACGCTCGACCCGTTTGCGACGGGGCTGCTCGTGCTGCTGATCGGCAATGCGACCCGCCTCCTGCCGTATCTCGATGGTGAGCCAAAGGTCTACGACGCATCCATCGCGTTCGGCTCCGAGACGGACACGGACGACGTGACCGGCACGGTGGTCGCGACGTTGCCGCCCCCGGAACCGGCATCCGTGACCGCGGCCATCGCGCGCCTCACGGGTATCATCGACCAGGTGCCGCCCGCCTACTCGGCGAAACAGGTTGCGGGGCGGAGAGCGTACGCGGCGGCTCGCCGCGGTGAACCCCTCGCGCTCGACCCCGTGCGCGTGACGGTGCACGAGTGGCTGGTTCGGGACTCGAGCGCGGACCGGCTGGACGTCACGATCACTTGCGGCGGGGGCACGTACATCCGGTCGCTCGCTCGAGATCTCGGGCGTCTCTGCGGCTCCTCGGCGCACCTCGCATCATTGCGCCGGACGCGCAGCGGCTCATTCGATGTGGCGGATTCCATTTCCCTCCACGACCTGCGCGAGCGTGGGGCGTCACCGCGACCATCGCGTGAGGCGCTTCCGAACCTTCCGACGGTCGCGCTCTCGCCGACCGACCTCGCGCACGTTAGGCATGGACGGAGCATCCCGGTGGCAACGAGCGACGCTCCGCCCGACTCGGCGCGGGCGGCTCTGGTTGACGGCGCGGGCAGCCTCGTCGCCGTAGCCGAACGCGCCGACGCGACCTGGCAACCGCGCGTGGTGCTTCCCGATGCGTGAGCCGGGAGTCCGATCGGCGGATTCCGGGCTTCCGCCGGATGTCGCCGCCACGGTCGTCGCCGTTGGGACGTTCGATGGCGTGCACCGCGGCCATCGGGACGTGCTGGACAGGCTGGCTGTGCGCGCGAGGCAACTCGATCTTCGCAGCGTGCTGGTGACGTTCGATCCGCACCCACTCGAGGTCGTGAACGCCGCTGCCGCGCCGCTCCTCCTCACCGTCGGAGAAGAGAAACGCGAAGTTCTGGCCGAGTCGGGAATCGACTACCTCGCGGTCGTGCCGTTCACGCCGATGCTCGCGCGGTTCTCGGCGGAAGAGTTCGTCTCGAGAGTGTTGCGGGAGCGGTTCCGCATGCGGCACCTGCTGATGGGCTACGACCACGGGTTCGGTCGGAACCGTGAAGGTGACGTCGAGGTCCTGCAGTCCCTCGGCGCGCGGGACGGATTTCGAGTCGAAGTCATTCCACCGGTGTCCATCGGCGACGGCCGACCGATATCATCCACCTCCATCCGTCGTGCGATCGCGGGCGGTGACCTCGAGCGTGCGACGCATGCCCTCGGACGACCCTATTCCATCGGGGGACGCGTCGTCCCAGGCGCCGCCCGAGGGCGCGGGATGGGATTTCCAACGATCAACCTCGCGCTACCGAGCCCGCGCAAGTTGCTGCCGCCTCAGGGCGTTTACGCGGTTCGGGTGCAGACGCCCGGGGGGGCCCATGGGGGCATGCTCAACCTGGGCCCTCGCCCAACGTTTGGCGACGAGGCCATCGGGATCGAGGCGCACCTGTTCGACACGAGCGGCGACTGGTACGGCGTCTGGGTGCGTGTCGACTTCATCGCGCGGCTTCGCGATACGCAGAAATTCGCGACACCGGCGGCCCTCATCGAACAGTTGCAGCGCGACGAAGTGGCGGCGCGGAGGGCGCTGGCGTTGCCGACATCTACAGCGGCGAAGTAGTAGGTAGATGGCTCCGGTGAAAGGCTCCCAACCCTTTCACCACAACGATTTCCGTTGACTCCGCCCGAGTGGTTCCCTAACCTTCAAAGCTTCCGAACGAAACCTTCCTCCCGCAGTTTCCATGTCCAACCTGAAGTACCGCGTGCTGCTCATCGTCGCGCTCGTGGCAGCGTCCGCTTGGTCGCTGTTCCCGCGAAAGGTCGTTGAGCGCGTCAAACGCGGCGACAGCTATGTCTTCGACACCGTCACGCGCGTTCCGCTCAAGCGAGGGCTGGACTTGCAGGGCGGTATGCACCTCGCGCTCGAGATCGACGAGTCGAAGGGCACCGTCGCGAACAAGTCCGAAGCCCTCGACCGCGCTATCAAGGTCGTCCGCACCCGCATCGACGAGTTCGGCGTATCCGAGCCCGTCGTCCAGAAGAGCGGTGATTCACAGATCATCGTCGAGCTCCCGGGCATCGATGATCCGCAGCGCGCCATGGGCGTCGTGCAGAAGAACGCGTTCCTCGAGTTCCAGATCACCGACGAGACTCAGGCGTTCGAGAAGGTGCTTCCTCGGTTCGACGCGCTCGTCCGCGAGAGTGGATTGGCCGGCGTCGCGGCCGACGTTCGGGGCGACTCGGCAAAGACGGGAAAGGGCCTGCAGGAGCTCTTCGCGCCGGGCAAGGATTCCGCAGGCAAGGACTCCGCGGCCAAGGCGGCTGGCGACACGACCAAGAAGGACTCGCTACCGCTCGCAACGGGCGGGGCGTTATCCAAGCTCGTTTCTCCGGGCCAGTTCGCCGGCGAGTATTTCGTCGCCGAAAACGATGTCCCGACGGTTCAGCGCTATCTGGATATTCCAGCGATCAAGGCGGCGATGCCGCCGGGCAAGGTGATTCGGTGGGGGGCCGAGACGCAGTCGCTTGGAGCGCAGGCGTTTCGTCCGCTTTACATGCTGGACTCGCGCCCAATCATCACGGGCGAATACCTGACGGACGCCAAGCCGAACCAGGTGCCCATGGAGGGGACGGTCGTCGAGTTCACGCTGAATAACGAAGGTGGCCGCCGCTTCCGCGCGGAGACGGCGAAGCACATTCGTGATTACATGGCGATCGTGCTCGATGAGCGCGTGATGGGACGCCCGCCCGTCATACAAAGCGCGATCGGCACGCGCGGCCAGATTACGATGGGGCAGGGACGGTCGCTGCAGGAGGCACAGGACCTCGCCCTCGTGCTCCGCGCTGGTGCCCTGCCGGTGCCGCTCAAGGTTGCGGAAATCCGCAACATCGGAGCAAGCCTCGGGCAGGATTCCGTCCGCAATGGCATGCGCGCCCTCGTCATCGCGGTCGCGCTCGTGATCCTGATCATGATCGTCTACTACCGCTTCTCGGGCGTCCTCTCGGTCGTCGCGCTGGCGCTGTACGTGATGTACACGGCGGCCATGCTGGCGTACTTCAACGCGGTCCTGACGCTGCCCGGCCTCGCCGGGTTCGTCCTCTCGGTCGGTATCGCGGTCGACGCGAACGTGCTGATCTTCGAACGCATCCGCGAAGAGCTCGCGCGCGGTAAGACAGTGCGTACGGCGATCGATGAAGGCTTCCGGCACGCGCTGTCGGCGATCATCGACACCAGCGTGACGACGATTCTGACGGCCGCTGTGCTCTACCAGTACGGCACCGGACCTGTGCAAGGCTTCGCGGTCACGCTGATCGCGGGTATCACCGCTTCGTTGTTCACGGCGATCTTTGTCGTCCGCACGTTCTATCTCCTGTGGCTCAGCCGCTCGCGTGGCGCCCAGACTCTGAGCATCTAATGCTGCGCATCCTACACGACACGAATTTCGATTTCATCAAGTGGTGGCGATGGGCTGCCGGCCTCACGGCCGCGTTCATCCTCGCCGGACTTGCCAGTTTCGCCTTCCTCGGCGGGGTGAACTACAGCATTGAGTTCACCGGCGGGACACTCATGCAGCTGGAGTTCACGCAGCCGGTAGACGCGGGGCGCATTCGATCGACGCTCGATCAGGCGGGTGTACGCGGCGCCGAGATCCAACAATTCGGCTCGGACCGCGAATTCACGGTTCGCGCGCAGGATCAGCGCGACGTGGCCCAACAGGCCAGTGGTGCGGAAAGCGTTGCGGCTCGTGTGCAGCAGGCCCTAACGAGTACGTTCGGCGCGAGCGCCTATCGCGTCGTTCGCATCGAAGCCGTCGGCCCGCGGGTAGGAGCCGAACTGCGTCGCAACGCCGCGATTGCGATGTTGCTCGCGTCGCTCGTCACGCTGGTCTACCTGGCGATTCGATTCGAGTGGCGATTTGGCGTCGCGGCGGTGCTGTCGACCGCGCACGACGTGCTCATCACGCTCGCGTTCATCAAGCTGCTGCACATCGAAGTGTCGCTCACCATCGTCGCGGCCATCCTCACGCTGCTCGGCTACTCGGGCAACGACACGATCATCATCTTCGATCGCGTTCGTGAGAACCTGAAGAAGGATCGAAAGTCTCCGCTGTACAACCTGCTGAATCGCTCCATCAACGAGACGCTGCCCAGGTCTGTACTGACGCACGCCACGACGCTTGCCGCGACGCTTGCCCTGCTGCTCTTTGCAGGCGAAGTGATTCGGCCGTTCGCCATCGTCATGACGTTCGGCATCTTCGTCGCCACCTTCAGCTCCGTCTACGTGGCATCACCGCTGCTGCTGTGGATCGAGCACAAGTGGCCACGCACCGCCGACAGCAAGGCTGGGAAGGCAGCCGTGCGCGCGTCGCGGACGGAGCTGCCTCCCGCGGAGCGGACGCCCCGTTCCCGAGAGCCGGAGCGCGCGGGGACTCGCTGACGAAACGTTCGCTGACACCGCCGCCACCGAGCGGCGGTGTTCGCATCCATGCGCTTCATCGACAGTCACGCCCACCTCGCGGATCCGGCGTTCGACGATGACCGCGACGCGGTCGTCTCGCGCGCGCGCGAGGTAGGTGCCGCGGCTGTTGTGTCGATCGGCGAGTCAATCGCCGCCGCTGACCGTGCGGCACTCATCGCATCGTCGTACCACGGGTTCGTGTTTCACACGGCCGGCGTGCACCCCCACGACGCAGGCCAATTCGATGCCGCGCGAGACATCGACGCCATTCGTCGCCACCGCGAATTCGGCGCGGTCGCTGTCGGCGAGTGCGGGCTCGACTACCATTATGATCACTCTCCGCGCGACGCGCAGCGGACTGCCTTCGAGTCACAACTGCGACTTGCGGCGGAGCTCGACGCGCCCGTCGTGGTGCACTCGCGCGACGCCGACGCCGACCTCGTCGCGATGCTCAGCGACGCCGCCCGAAGCCACGTGCGTGGCGTGTTGCATTGCTTCACCGGCTCCCATACGGTCGCGGAGTCGGCACTGGGCAACGGCTGGTATGTCTCCTTCAGTGGCATTGTGACATTCAAGAAGTGGGACGACCTTGCATTGCTGCGCCTCGTTCCGGACGATCGCCTGCTCGTCGAGTCGGACGCGCCCTACCTGGCGCCAGTGCCGTTCCGCGGAAAGCGCAACGAACCCTCGTTCGTGCCGCGAACAATCGAGCGATTGGCTGGCGTTCGCGGAGCGACGGCCGAGCACATCGCCCGCTGCACGATGGAGAACGCGTGTCGACTATTTGGTCTGGCGGTCCCTGACCCGCGTCCGTAGTATCTGCGCCGCGTCAGACCGTAACACGCCAATCACGCGGGAGCCCGCGCCGGATTCGACGCGCGCGACTCACTAGCACGATCGGAGGACTCTTGGCCCACGTACCGTCCGACATCGAGATCGCACAGCAGGCGAAGCTTCGACCCATCGTCGATGTCGCGGCCGAGCTTGGCCTCGGCGCGGACGACCTGGATCTCTACGGCAAGTACAAAGCGAAGATCGCGCTGGAAGTCGCCGAACGTCCTGCGCGTGGCAAGCTGGTGCTCGTAACGGGTATCAACCCGACCGCCGCTGGCGAAGGCAAGACGACGACCGCGGTGGGCGTCACCCAGGCGCTGCGGCGCATCGGCCATAACGCGACGTTATGCATCCGCGAGCCAAGTCTCGGGCCGGTGTTTGGTGTGAAAGGTGGCGCTGCGGGAGGCGGATACGCGCAGGTCCTCCCGATGGAAGACATCAACCTCCATTTCACGGGTGACTTCCACGCGATCTCCAGTGCGCACGCGCTGCTCGCGGCGATGCTCGACAACCATCTGCATCAGGGCAACGCGCTCGGCATCGATTCCAGGCGCATCACCTGGCCGCGTACGATCGACATGAACGATCGCGCGCTTCGCGACTGCGTGATCGGACTGGGCGGCGTCGCGAACGGTGTCGTGCGAGAAGAGCGATGGGTGATCATCCCCGCGAGCGAGGTCATGGCCATCGTCGCGCTCGCCACGAGCCCGGCCGACCTCGAGCAGCGCCTCGGCCGCATCATCGTCGGCTCGACGGCGGGATCGGACCGTCGGCCGGTGCGGGCGTCCGACCTCAAGGCATCCGGGGCGATGGCGATGCTGCTCAAGGATGCGATTCGCCCGAACCTGGTGCAGACTCTCGAAGGTGGGCCGGCGTTCGTTCACGCAGGTCCCTTCGGCAACATTGCACACGGATGCAACAGCATCCTCGCCACGCGGTCGGCGCTCTCTCTCTCGGACGTCGTCGTCACCGAAGCTGGGTTCGGATCGGATCTTGGCGCGGAGAAGTTCTTCGACATCAAGTGTCGCTTCGGAGGGCTGGATCCGCAGGCCGCCGTGCTGGTGGCGACCGTGCGCGCACTGAAGATGAACGGCGGCGCGTCGAAGAACGCCCTCAAGCAGGAGGACATCAGCGCTCTGGAGCGTGGACTCCCCAACCTCGAGCGACACATCGAGAACGTTAGGCAGTTCGGCGTGCCTGTCGTGGTCGGGGTGAACCGGTTCACGACCGACAGCGACCGCGAACTGCAAATGGTTGCCGAGTGCGCCGAGCGCGCGGGTGCGCACGTCGCGTTGAACGAGGTGTGGGAGAAGGGCGGCGAGGGCGGTGTCGAGCTCGCGCGGGCCGTGATGTCGCTGCTCGGGGAAGGGAAGGCCAGGTTCGCCCCGATCTATGAGGCCACGGCGCCCATCCGCGAGAAGATCGATACGATCGTCCGGAAGGTGTACGGCGGGGACGGCGCCGACTACGCACCAAAGGCCGAGCGTTCGATTCAGTATCTCGAGTCCATCGGTCTCGGTGAGACTCCCGTTTGCATGGCAAAGACGCAGTATTCGTTGACCGACGATGCCTCGGTGCTCGGGCGCCCTCGCGGGTTCCGCATCACGGTGAACGAAGTGTACCCTGCCGCCGGCGCCGGATTCGTCGTGGCACAGGCTGGCGATATCATGACGATGCCCGGCCTCCCCAAGGAACCAGCGGCGGAACGAATGGCCATTCGCCCCGACGGATCGATCGTCGGGCTGTTCTAGGAGACAACGTGAGCGTTCGCATCGTAGACACCGACAACGCGCCGGCCGCCATTGGGCCGTATTCACAGGGCATCGTTGCCGGCAACTTCCTGTTCACTGCCGGCCAGATCGCGCTCGATCCGGCGACCGGCCAGATCGTGCAGGGTGACGTGACTGCCCAGACGGAGCGTGTCCTCAAGAATCTGGCGGCCGTGCTCGATAGCGCGGGAACGAGCTGGGCCGACGTCGTGAAGACTACGGTCTACCTTCAGGATATGGCGGACTTCCCCCGCGTGAACGAAGTGTACGGCCGCATGATTGGTGACGCGCGGCCTGCGAGGTCGACGGTGCAGGTAGCGGGGTTGCCGCGCGGCGTGCTGGTCGAGATAGACGCCGTGGCCGTGGTGAGGTAGACGTTAGGCGTCGCCGACTGCCGCCGGATCGCAGCATCAGACTGTGGCCGGCACGAGCACCCGGCGACTCTGCTGTCGTTGTTTCAAGGAGCTGTCACATGTCGCACACGCGAGCCGAGATCTTCCGCCTGACACAGTTCGCGCGCTGCGCTGGCTGAGCGTCGAAGATGGGTCCGGCGGACCTGTCTCACGCGCTCGCGCCGCTGGCGCGAAAGTCGGATCCGCGCATTCTCGTCGGGCACGAGACGTTCGATGACGCGGGCGTCTTTCGCGTGTCCGACGACGTCGTGCTCGTGCAGACGGTCGACTTCTTTGCACCCATCGTCGACGACCCCTACGAGTTTGGACAGGTGGCCGCCGCGAACGCGCTGTCCGACATCTATGCGATGGGCGGGACGCCGCTCACCGCAATGAACATCGCGGCCTTTCCCACGGGGCAACTCCCGCTGGCCGTGCTGACGGAGATCCTTCGCGGCGGTCAGGACAAGGTCCACGAAGCCGGCGCCCACGTGATTGGCGGCCACACCGTCGTGGACGACGAGGTGAAATACGGGTTGTCCGTCACCGGTCGCATCGATCCGCGAGCGATGCTGACAAACGCCGCCGCCCGTCCCGGCGACCGCCTCATCCTCACGAAGCCGGTTGGCAACGGCGTCCTCTCCACTGCGATGAAGAAGGGAACGCTGGACGCGGCCGCCGCGAGCGAGGCGATCACGCTCATGCGCGAGTTGAATGCGGTCGCGAGCCGTGCGGCACTCGACGTGGGCGCTCGGTGTGCGACCGACATCACAGGATTCGGGCTTCTCGGTCACGCGTCGCACATCGCGCGCGCGAGTGCCGTGACTCTTTGGATCCGGACATCGGCGGTTCCGCTGCTTCGAGGCGCGACGGACGCCTGGGTCGCTGGGGCACGACCCGGAGGCGGCGATCGGAATCTCGACTACGTGGCTCCGATGGTGCGCTGGAGCACTGCGACCGAAGTCGAGCGCGCCCTCCTCACCGATCCGCAGACCTCCGGCGGGCTGCTGGTGGCGGTGCCTTCGCCGCGCGTCCGTGACTATCTTGCACGCGTCCCGCGCGCCGTTGAGATCGGCGAAGTGCTCCCGCAAGGCGAGGCTGCCATCGTTCTCGAGTGACGCATGGGGGCGGCTGGGGTCTGGTGGTCCCCTCAGTCTTCAAAACTGATGCGACCCGACGCCGTCGGGTTGGGTGGGTTCGATTCCCACACGCTCCCGCCACACCGCTTCCGGGGATGCTCGCGTGATCTCTATTCGTCGTCGTGTGATCGAGCCCGGGCTCGCAGGCTCGCTCCTGGTCGCGGCGCTCGCCGCGTCGGGAGCGGCGCAACAGGTCGATAGCGCCCGTACCGCTGCGCGGGCGCCTAACGCCCAGGCCCGTGCGCGCGAGGAGCCCCGTCCGCCCATCTCGCCGAAGCGGGCGTTCCTGTACTCGTTCCTCGTGCCAGGGTACGGCCAATCGGTGCTCGATCGTCCCATCGCCGGAGCGATGTTCGCCGGCGCCGAGATGACGTGGATCGCCCTTGCGGCCAAATCGGCGTACGACCTGCGCTTCGCGCGCGCACACGAGCGTGACAGCATCGTCGTCACGTACGCCACGAACGCCGACGGCACGGTCAAGCTCGACTCACTCGGCAGGCCCGAGGGCGCGACGTACGCACCGAATCGCTATGGCCCGGAACGAGTCGCCGCGCGCAAGAAGCACCTGGAAGACTATTACGCGTTGATCATCACCACCCACCTGCTCGCCGGCGCAGAGGCGTTCGTGGCCGCCCAGCTGTGGGACCTCCCCGCCCACGTGTCCATCAAGGCACTGCCGTTCGGACACGCGATCGCTGCGTCCATACGCTGGTGACGCGCCGTCGGTGATCGTAGTCAAAGAGGCGTGAGTACTGCGGAATCACCCATCGGCATCTTCGACTCCGGCATCGGCGGCCTGACCGTGGTCCGGGAAGTCATTCGTCAGTTGCCGCACGAACGAATCATTTACTTCGGCGATACGGCGCGCGTCCCGTACGGTCCGAAGAGCCCTGACACCGTCCGCCGCTATAGTCGTGAGATCACCGCGTATCTCACGTCGCAGGATGTCAAGGCGATTGTGGTCGCGTGCAACACCGCCACGGCACATGCGCTACCGCAGTTGCGACGTGAGCTTGCGGTGCCGGTGATAGGGGTCATCGAACCCGGCGCGAGAGCCGGTGTCGCTGCCACGAGGCGTCGCGAGCTCGGGGTGATCGGCACGGCCGGCACGATCGCGTCGCGGGCCTACGAGACCGCCATTCGTGCCATCGCGCCTGACGCGCACATCGTCGCGCGTGCGTGCCCGCTGTTCGTGCCGCTTGTCGAAGAAGGCTGGTTGAACACCGAAGCGACCCGCCTCATCGCCCGCGAGTATCTAGCGCCGCTGCAGGCCGCGGGCGTCGACACCCTCGTGCTCGGATGCACCCATTACCCGCTGCTGAAACCGTTGCTGAGCGACATCCTGGGCTCCGACGTCGTGCTGATCGACAGCGCGCACGAAACCGCGGCGGAAATAGCGCGCTTGCTCGCCACACACGGGCTGCTCGCGGACTCCGTCAACGAGAGCGCCACGCACCGATTCATCGCGTCGGACGCTCCTGAACATTTCCTACGCCTGGGTCAGCGCTTTCTCGGCTCCGCGATCGAATGCGTTGAGACACTGACCCTCGGCTGATCCGGTCCACTCCATCAGCGCGATCCGTCGCTCGTCCACGCGAAGAAACGTAGGTTTGTTCATCCACGACCCTGCGTTCCCGTAGATCCCTCCGCTTTGTGCTCGATCGAGCGCGGCGACGTGCGAGTGGCCGTAGATCAACAGTTCGAGTGACGCGTCCGACGCCAGGCGCGACATCGCGACGCTTCGGAGCCCGGCGCCGCCGTCTCTCGCTTGATAGGTCCGACTCGCGTGCGACGATCCCGCGGCGAGCCTGCTGCCGAAATCGGGATGCAGCAGATGGCGAAACGCCCAGATCGACGCCGGGTGACGAAGCACCGCGCGAAGTCGCCGATACCTGCGGTCCTCGACGTCCCGCAGACCGTCGCCGTGCTCGATCAACGTATTCCAACCGGCGAGCTTGCCGCGCCACGGCCCGACGTGATAATCGACGCCGACATCGCGCCGAAGCACTTCGCCACCCCAGCAATCGTGATTACCGGCGATCCACAGTACCGGGACTTCCGCGTCGACGAGATCCGCGAGCGCCGCAAGCACACGGAACGACGTGCGAGGAATGACGTGCCGCCACTCGAACCAGAACTCGAACAGATCGCCGTTGATGACGAGCGATCCGGCGCGCTGCGGCAGATGCCGAAGGAACGCGAGGAGCCGTCCCTCGACCTCGGCGGGGCCGACTCCGAGGTGACTGTCGGAAAAGATGTAGCACGGCGATGGGAGCACGGGGACAGTCTACTCCGGCACGCTGATCTTTACAAACGCGTCGGGAGCACCCATTTTCGCGCGCGATGCTCCGGCGTCGGTGCCAACGCTCCGACTGCGCACTCATAGGTCGTCTTGGAGGATTGATGGCACAAAACGCACTCGGCCTGATCGAGACGAAAGGACTCGTCGGTGCCATCGAGGCGGCCGACGCGATGGTCAAGGCGGCCAACGTCAGACTCGTGGGCAAGGAAAAGGTCGGCGGCGGCTACGTCACGGTGATGGTCCGTGGAGACGTCGGTGCCGTGAAGGCCGCGACTGACGCGGGCGCGGCGGCCGCTGAACGCGTCGGCGAGCTCGTGTCGGTGCACGTGATCCCGCGTCCACACGCCGAGCTCGAGGCGATTCTTCCACAGGGTCCTGCGGGTGACACTTGATCCATGGGCGCACGGTGCGCTCGGGCTTATCGAGACCCGTGGGCTCGTCGGCGCAATCGAGGCGACCGACGCCGGCCTGAAAGCCGCGGATGTCCGCTTACTCGGCACCGAGAAAGCGGATGCCGGGCTCGTGACGGTGAAGTTCGTCGGTGAGGTCGCCGCCGTGAAAGCGGCGGTCGACGCCGGGTCGGCTGCGGCGGACCGTGTCGGCCACCTGATCTCCTCGCACGTCATCCCGCGACCACATCCCGAGATGACGATTGTGGTCTCGGACAACGACGAGCCCGCACCAGTGGTCCCGATGCAGGGCGGACGTATCGACGTAGCGACTCTCGAGAATGCGCGGGTCGTCGACCTTCGCGCGATGGCCCGCCGGTTGGACAACTTCCCCATTAAGGGCCGTGACGTGGCGCGCGCCGGCCGAGACGAGCTGCTGGCCGCGTTTCGTTCGCTGAACGCCTGACCGCCTCACGGTGGACGCCGATCTCCGGAGCGTTCAAGAGGCGCGCGACCTCGTCGTCAGAGCCGCCGCGGCACACCACGTGTTCGCGACCGCGGATCAGCGAACCGTCGACGCGATAGTCCGCGCCATGGCTGCCGCCGGTTCAGCGAACGCGGAACGGCTCGCTCGAATGGCGGTGGATGAGACCGGCATGGGAGTCTACGAGCACAAGGTCATCAAGAACCGGTTCGCGTCCGATTTCCTGCTCGACTACATCCTTCCGCTCCAGACGGTCGGCGTCATTCGCGAAGATCGCGCGCGCAAGGTCCGTGAGCTGGCCGTACCCATGGGGGTTGTCGGCGCCATCATCCCAACGACGAACCCGACGTCCACGGCGATCTACAAGGCGATGATCTCGGTGAAGGCGCGGAACGCCATCGTCATGTCACCCCATCCCCGCGCGACCCGCAGCGTCGTCGAGACGGCGCGGCTGCTCGAGGAGGCCGCGGTGAGCGCCGGAGCTCCGCCGGGTCTGATCAACTCGATGACCGTCGCCACGCTCGACGGCACGAACGCGTTGATGCGTCACAAGCTCACCGCGGTCATTCTCGCGACCGGCGGCGCCGACATGGTGCGTGCCGTGTACGCCGCGGGAAAGCCTGCCTACGGCGTTGGTCCCGGCAACGTCCCGGCGATCATCGAGAGAACGGCGCGGGTCGACAAGGCGGTCGCTGACGTCGTCGACGGCAAGACGTTCGATGCGGGTGTCCTCTGCTCGGCCGAGAATTCCGTCGTTTGTGATGCACCTATCGAGCGTGCGGTGCGCGACGCCTTTCGGCGTGAGCGCGCCCATTTCTGCACACCCGACGAGAAGCGTGCGCTCGAACACCTGATGATTCCGCCGAGCGGGAAGGGCATCAACCCCGACGTCGTGGGACAGCAGCCCCAGGCCATCGCGCAGAAGGCCGGCTTCTCCATTGCTCCGGACGCGACGCTCATGGTCGTGGATCTCGCGACGGTGGGACGCGAGGACCCGCTCAGCCGCGAGAAGTTGTGTCCGGTCCTGGGCTTCTTCGTCGAGGATGGATGGGAGCGGTGCTGCGAGCGCGCAATCGAGCTTCTGAACTACGGCGGCCTGGGCCATTCGTTAGGCATCCATAGTCAGGATCAGCAGGTCATCGATCGCTTCTTCGCCGAGAAACCCGCGTTCCGCATCATCGTGAACTCGAACGTGGCGATCGGCGCGGTCGGCTACACGACCGGCTTCGCACCAGCCATGACGCTCGGCCCCGGATCGTGGGGCGGTAGCATCACGTCGGATAACATCACTCCGCTGCACCTGATCAACATCAAGCGCATTGGCGAGGAAGTGCGTCCCTATGTCGATCCGCTCCGCACCGCCCGCACGTCAATGACGCCGCGAACGGCCGAATCGCCGCGCATGTCGAGGACGCCGCCGGAAGCGCCGCTTCCGGCCGGCGATGTCCAGCGGATCGTCGATCAGTTCCTGTCGGACTTCCGCTCCTCGCGTCGATGACGGACGCCGATCTCGATCGCCTTGCGGAGTTGATTGCCCGCGCTCTGCTGGAACGCGGCGATGCCAGCGCGCCGGCGTCGCGGGCCACGTGGCTGCCTGTGCCGGTGCGGCCAGGGCCCCCGGAGCGTGTCGCCGAACCTCCGATATGGTCCGGTGCAGCACAAGACCTGGGCGACGTCGCCCCCACTCGCGTACGACAGGATCCGCCGCGGTTCCGCGCCTCGACGGCCGAGATGGCTCGTGCCACCCGAGCAGCTGCCGCTGGGAAGGGACCTCCCCCCGATCGTGCGCGGCGCGAGCCCGAGCGACGCCTAACGCGCCAACGGGCCGCCGGTGCGCCATCGATCGACGTGCGCATCGGCGTGTCCAATCGCCACGTCCACTTGTCCACGTCTGACGTCCAGACGCTGTTTGGATCAGCATCACTCACCCCGGCGCGGCAGTTGACGCAGCCCGGGCAGTTCGCGGCCAACGAGTCGATCGCCGTGCAAGGCCCAAAGGGGAGACTGGAGGGCATACGCATCGTCGGCCCCGCGCGGGGCGAGACACAGCTCGAGATCGCGGCATCGGATGCCGCGGTGCTGGGTGTCGAGGCGCCGGTGGCAGCCAGCGGGGACCTCGGAAAATCGGCCGGCGGCGTCACCCTCGTTGGGCCCGCGGGACGAATCGAGCTGCGACGTGGTGTCATCGTTGCGGCCCGCCATCTTCACCTCGCTACGCCCGACGGACGCCGCTGGGGATTGCGCGATGGCGACATGCTCGTTGTCCGGTGCGGCAGCGGCTCGCGTGCCGTGACGTTCCATGACGTCGCGGTCCGCTCGGGCGACGGCCACGCCACGGAGTTGCATCTCGATGCGGACGAAGCGCGCGCAGCGGGCGTCAAGACGGGGGATACCGCGGTCATCACGGCCTGGCAGTCTGCAGGCGCTCAGAAACGTCCGCTCGTGACGGAGCGCGACGTCCTCCAGCTCGCGCGACGCGGCGAGCGGGTTCCACCTAACGCCATCCTGACGCCCAGCGCGCGCGACCGTGCCGTGGCGTTGGGCATTCTCGACCGGTGACTCCGCCGCACGTCAGCGAGTTTCGGGTTCGCTACGCTGAGACCGATCAGATGGGCGTGGTCTATCACGCGGAGTATCTCGTATGGTGCGAGGTGGGCCGCACGGATTACATCCGGGCGCTCGGGCTCCCATACGCGGAGCTCGAGCGCCGAGGAACGGCGCTCGCGGTGGCGGAAGCGT